>Ga0081539_10004338_pt1 | contig 15817 bp, 16 predicted proteins | sample TabmetS4T2R2_FD_71023 | JGI IMG/M metagenome (GOLD analysis project Ga0081539, IMG submission 71023) | Tabebuia heterophylla rhizosphere microbial communities from the University of Puerto Rico - S4T2R2 | ecosystem: Host-associated > Plants > Roots > Rhizosphere ...
ACCGACGCCGACCAGGATCGGGTCGTGGCGGCGTTGCGCACCATCCTGGGGAGCTGACGGGTGCACCACGGGAACCACTTCTACGGGCACGCGCATGTGCTCGCGGAGTACTGCGGCCTCGACCCCGAGGACCCGCCGCGGATCAACGGATACCTGCAGCACGGATGGAACGTGTCGGACGGGCTCGGCACCGGCACGGCGTACGCGCCGGGCCGGACGATCTTCGTGTGGTCCGAGCAGACCCGACGCCGCGCCTGGTCGATGGGCCGCCGCCAGGCGACCGTGGTCGGCGCGCCCTTCCTGTACCTGCTGACCTTCGCCGCGCCGCCCGATCCGGCGCAGCCGCGCGAGGGCACCATCTGGTATCCGTTCCACGGCTGGGAGAACCAGGGGGTCCGGGGCGACCACCGACGGCTGATCGAGGAGATCCTGGCCACCGAGCCGGGCCCGGTCACGTTCTGCCTGTACTGGCACGAGTTCCGCAACGACCGGATCCGCGCCGAGTACGAGAAGGCGGGGCGGGTGATCTGCCACGGCTACCGCGGTTTCCAGTGGCGCGACACGGAGACCAGGTTCCTCCACAATCAGCTGGCCGAGCTGCGCAAGCACCGGCGGGTGGCGTCGAACCGGCTCAGCAGCGCGGTGTTGTACGGCATCGCGACCGGCTGCGAGCCGGCCGTCTACGGTGACCCGATGTACCTGGCCGAGGAGCACCTGCCGACGGCGGACCGGATCCGCCGGCAGTGGCCGGAGCTGCACGGCACGAACCCCGACCCGGCCGAGGCGTACGTGTCCGCGATGGCCGAGCTGGGCGACGGCTACCTCGCCTCACCCGGCGAGCTGCGGGCGCTGCTGGGATGGGCGGACGATCTGGTGGCGGCATGATCGAGCTGATCGGCGGTGAGATGCCCGCGTGGACCGAGGACCGGCCCCCGGTCGGCGGCGCGCTGCTCACCGAGCTGGCCGGCCGGCTCCCGGCCGGGTCCGACGTTCTCCTCGCCGGACCGCACGCGCCCGAGCTGATCGACGCCGTGGCCGCCCGGGCCGCCTCGGTGACCTGCCTGGTCCGCTCCCAGCCGGAGGCGATCGAGCTGGACCGGCGGGGCCCCACGGTGCTCTGCGGGTCGCTCGCCAAGGTCACCGCGGCCGACCGCTACGACGTGGTGGTGGCCCTCGACGGCTTGGATCGCCTCTGCTCCGTCGAGGGCCCGCAGTACGACTGGATGGAGGGCCTGCAGGCGCTCAAGCGGGTCCTACGCCCGGGCGGCACGCTGCTGCTCGCCCTGGAGAACGAACTGGGCGTGCACCGGCTGGTCGACCCGGCCACCGTCACGTCGGCACAGAGCGACAGCGCGTGGCGGCCGCTGGGCGAGTTCGACACCAAACCCGGCAACCCGACCCGATTCGCCGAGCGGCTCGCCGCCGAGGGCCTGGCCGTCGACTGGCTCGGGGCCGCTTGGCCGGTGCCGCAGGCACCGACGATGATCGCCACCCCGAACGCCCTGCGGGACGGTCCGGTGGACGCGCTCGCCGCCGCGGCCGCGGGCGCCGTCGGGCGGGCGTACGCCGGCAAGAGCGTGCTCAGCGATCCCCGCCGGCTGGCCGCCGCCGCCGTGCGCGGCGGCCTCGGCCCCGAATTCGCCGCCGCCTGGCTGGCGGTCGCCCACCGCGCGCCGCGCCCGGCCACGACGCTGCCGCTGCCCGCGGTGCTGCTCGGCGACGACGCCGTGGTCGAATTGGCGCCCCCAGGACCTCGGTTCTCCGCGCCGTCCGGAGGACCAGGCGCCGGTAGCGGCACAGCGCCCGCGGGCGGCTGGGTCCGCCGGGTGGTGCGTTCGGTGCCGGGACGTGACCTGTCCGCCCTGACCGGGCCGCTGCCGGCCGGCCGGTTGCTGGAGGAGCTTCTGCTGGGCGCCTGCCTGCGGCACGACCTGCCGGTGATCCGGCGGCTGCTGACCGGTTGGACCGCCGCGCTGCCGGCGGCGACGGCGGACAACGTCGTGGTGCACCAGGACACGTACGCGCTGCTGGACCCGAGCGTGCCCGCGCAGACCGACGTGCTGCGCCGGTTCGCGGCGACGGTGATCGGCGGCGGGTACGCCCATCCGTGGCCGGCGGCGAACGACGTGCCGGCGCTGAGCGTGATCCTGCACGCCGCCGCCGGACTCGAGGACGTTCCCGGGGTTCCCGCCGCCGGGCCGCCGCCGCCGGACTCCCGCCGCGAGCACGAGGAGCAGCTGCGGGCGCTGCGCCGTCAGCTCTCCGAAGCCGCCTCGCGCGTGCAGTGGTACGAGCGTGAGCTCGATCGCCGCGACACCGAACTGCGCAAGGCGCGCATGCAGATCGCCACTTTCAGCGGATCCATCGGCTACCGTGCCGCGAAACTCGGGTACAGGTGGGTCGGGAAGGTCCGCGACCACCTCCGTAAAGGACAATGATGACAACACTCGGCATCATCCAGGCCCGGATGGGCTCCTCCCGGCTGCCCGGCAAGGTGCTGCGCCGGCTCGGTGGCCGCACCGTTCTCGAGCGGGTGATCCGTGCCGCCGAGGCCAGCGGGGCGCTCGACGAACTCGTGGTGGCGACCACCGTCGAGGCCGCCGACGACCCGGTCGTGGCCGAGTGCGCCGCGATCGGCGTGCCCTGCCACCGCGGCCCGGTGGACGACGTGCTGACCCGGTTCCTGCAGGTCCTGGACCAGCGCGAGAGCGACACGGTGCTGCGCTTCACCGCCGACTGCCCGCTGCTCGACCCGGGCCTGGTCGCGCTGGCCTCGCGAGTGTTCGCGGCCGCCGGCGTCGACTACCTGACCACCTCGATCACCCGGACGCTGCCCCGCGGCCTGGACGTCGAGGTGGTCCGCACCCCGGTGCTGCGCGCCATCGACGCACTCGCCACCGAGCATCACCGGACGCACGTCACGTCGTACATCTACACGCACCCGGACGACTTCACCGTGATCGGGCTGACCATGCAGCCGGACTTCTCGCATCTGCGGCTCACCCTGGACACCGAGGACGACTGGAAGCTGATCGAGGCCATCGTCGACCACTTCGGCGACGAACCCGTGGAAATCCGCGCGCTGGCCGACTGGCTCGCGAGCCGCCCGGACCTGATCGAGCTGAACTCCCACGTGCTGCAGAAGGCCCTCATCCAGGCATGATCGACTGAGTCCAGCATGATCGTGGGGATCCGATGTGACGCCGGTGCGCGCACCGGCGTCGGGCATCTCGTACGCAGCGTGGCGCTGGCCGAGGAGCTCGTGGCCCGCGGCGTGGCGGTCCGCTTCCTCAGCGACCTGGGCGGCCTGCCGTGGGCCGAGGCGCAGCTCGCCCAGCGGGGCCTGCCCCGGCATCCGGCGCCTATCGACGAGGCCGGCCTGCTGGCCACGGCCGAGCGGCTCCGGCTCGACGCGCTGATCATCGACTCGTACACGGTGCCGCCGCGGCACAGTGCGGCGGTCCGGGCGACCGGGCGGACCGTGCTGGCCATCGTGGACGGCGACACCCGTGGCCAGTCCGCGGACGTCTTCGTCGATCAGAACCTGGACGCGGCGATCGACGGCGGCCCGGGGACGGTGGTCCTCAACGGGCTGGACTACGCGCTGCTGCGGTCCTCGGTGCGGCAGCTGCGGCCGCTGCGCGCCCCGGTGCGGTCCAGCGCCCGTACCCCCAAGGTGGTGGCGTTCTTCGGCGGCACCGACGCGTACCGCGCCGCGCCCACCGTCGCCGCCCTTCTCGCGCGGACCGGCGCCGCCTTCGACGCGACGGTCGTCGCCGCCGACGAGAGCCTGCGCCGGGACCTGCTCGCGGTCCAGGCCGGCCCGGGCCAGCGGTTCGAGATCATCGCGCCCACCGACGACCTGCCGAAGCTGCTCGCCGGCGCCGACCTGGCGATCAGCGCCAGCGGCACCTCGACCTGGGAACTGCTCTGCCTGGGCCTGGCCGCGGCGCTGGTCTGGGTGGTGGACAACCAGATACAGGGGTACGAACGCACCATCGCGCACGGCTACGCGGCCGGGCTCGGCCGGCTCGGCGAGCTCGACGACTCGGCCGTCGCGGTGCTGCGCGAACTGCTCGTCTCGCCGGGCGCACGGGCCACGCTGGCAACGCGAGCCTGGTCGGCGGTGGACGGGCAGGGCGTGGCGCGGGTGGCCGACGCCCTGCTGGCCACGGTTGCCGCCCCTCGATGACGCCCCCGCCGGCGGCGTGGGCAGTTCGGCCGCCATGCGCACCTCGACCGCACCCAGCTCCGTCCCGCTCAGCCCGGCGACGCGCGTGCCGAACAAGTCTGTGTAGCCCGCTCTGCCGTCCGTCCTGGAGGCCACCGTGCCGACCGTGCTCATCGCCGACGACGACGCCGACCATCGTGAGCTCCTCACGCTCGCCCTCCGCCGGAGCGGCCACACCGTCGTCACGGCCGAGGACGCGACGGCGGCGATGGCGGTCCTGCGGGCGGGCGGCATCGACGCGGCGCTGATCGACGTGCGGATGCCGGGTGAGAGCGGCATCGACCTGTGCCGGCGGCTGCGGGGCGAACCCCGGACCGCGCTGTTGCCGGTGATGCTGATCAGCGCCGACGTGAACGACCAGCGGATCTTGGCGGGACTGCACGCCGGTGCCGACGACTACGTGACCAAACCCTTCCACCGCGGGGAGCTGTGCGCCCGCCTCGACAACCTGCTGCTGCGACGCCCGGCCGTGCCGGTCCGGGCGGCGACCGCCACCAACTCGGCACTGCTTGCCGTCCGGCGTGCGTTCCGCCCGGCGCTCGAGCTTTCGCAGCCGGAGCAGCGGGACCGGCGCACCGCCTGACCGAGCGCGACGGCGTAGGGTCGGTGCATGGCTGATCAGCCCGCGATCCGGTACCACAGTGCGGCCGGGCGCTGGGTGCTTCTCGCCACCGTGCTGGGCTCGAGCCTCGCCTTCATCGACGCCACCGTGGTCAACATCGCGTTGCCGGCGATCGGCACCGACCTGCACTCGGATGCCGCCGGTCTGCAGTGGACCATCAACGGGTACGCGCTCAGCCTGGCCGCGCTCGTCCTGCTGGGCGGCTCGCTGGGTGACCGGTTCGGCCGCAAGCGGATGTTCCTGCTCGGCGTCGGCTGGTTCGCCGCCGCCTCGCTGCTCTGCGGCCTGGCCCCGAGCATTCCCTTCCTGGTCGCCGCGCGGATGCTGCAGGGCATCGGCGGCGCGCTGCTCACGCCGGGCGCACTGGCCATCCTCGAGACGTCGTTCGCCCGGGAGGATCGCTCCAAGGCGATCGGCGCCTGGTCCGGGCTCGCCGGGATCGGCGGCGCGCTCGGCCCGTTCCTGGGCGGGTGGCTCGTCGAGATCGGCAGCTGGCGGTACATCTTCCTGATCAACGTGCCGCTGGCCGTGATCGTCCTGCTGGTGGCGGCGCGGCACGTACCGGAGACGCGCAACTCGGCGGCGGCGACCCGGTTCGACGTGGCCGGCGTGCTGACCGGCGCCGTAGGGCTCGCCGGGCTCACGTACGGCTTCACCGCCTGGCCCGCGCACGGGCCGGGTGATCCGCTGGTGCTGATCCCGCTGGCCGTGGGCGTGGCGGGCATGGCCGCGTTCGTCCTGACCGAGCGGCGCTCGGCGCACCCGATGCTGCCGCTCACCGTCTTCCGCACCAAGGCGTTCACGGGTGCCAACCTGGTGACCTTCCTGGTCTACGCGGCCAACGGCGGCGTCTTCTTCCTCGTGGTGGTCAACCTGCAGGTGGTGGCCGGGTTCAGCCCGCTGGCCGCAGGGCTCGCGCTGTTGCCGGTCACCGTCCTGATGCTGCTGCTGTCGGCCCGCGCCGGGGAGCTGGGCCAGCGGATCGGGCCGCGGATCCCGATGACCGCCGGCCCGCTCGTCTGCACGGCCGCGCTCGCCCTGCTCGCCCGGGTCGGGCCGGGCGCGTCCTATCTGCTGGACGTGCTGCCCGCGGTCGTGCTCTTCGGCCTCGGACTGACCCTGCTGGTCGCGCCGCTGACCGCAACCGCCCTGGGTGCGCTCGACGACGAGTACGCCGGCATCGCCTCCGGCGTGAACAACGCCGTGGCCCGCGCCGCGGGTCTGCTCGCCGTCGCCGTCCTGCCGCTCGCCGGCGGCCTGGGCACCGGGAGTCTCACCGACCCCGACCGGCTGCGCCCGGTCTATCACCAGGCCATGCTGATCTGCGCCGGGTTGATGGCGGCCGGCGGTGTGCTGGCGTTCCTGCTGATCCCCGATCGCCTGCCCGCGCACACCCCGGTCAAGTCCTACTGCGACCCGTGCGCGCCGCCGTTGCATCCGCGTGAAGCCCGCGGGATCGGGGTATCCGACCGGCATGGCGATCAGCTGGAAGCCCATGGAGAAGCACGGGGAGCTGTCGAGCGAGGACCGTAAGGAACTGCCGGACAGCGCCTACGCGTTCCCGGACAAGCGCAAGGAACCGCTGACCGACGCGGACCACGTACGGAACGCGTTGGCCCGGTTCGACCAGGTCAAGGACGTCAGCGACGCGGAGCGCGACGCGGCCTTCGCGAACATCCGCGCGGCTGCGAAGCACTACGGCGTGGACGTCGCCGAGACGGACTGGCGTCAGCTCGGCAAGAAGCCGCACACGCACAACCCGGCTCATTGATTGTCAGAAGTGTGCGACGATCCGGCGCCCCGGACCGTCGATCGTGAGGCGCCCGCCGTACGGCAGGATCCACTGTGGCGCGGTGTGCCCGAAATCCACGCCGAAGACGGCCATCGCGGACGCGTTGTATTGCTCCAGCGCGCGCAGCACGGCCGCCCGCTGGTCGTCGCGGTACTGCTGCCGCTCGTCCTGCGGCGGCCGGTGCTCGATGGTGCTGGCCTTGGCGGTCGCCACGACCACCGCCGGGAACTGCTCGAGCAGCCCCCGCTCGCCCGCGTTGCGCAGCATCCGGAACACCTCCCGCGCGCTCGGCATCTCCTCGGACGTCTCGAGCAACAGGATCGTGCCGGCATACTCGTCCACCGGGCGGATCCAGCGATTCGCCGCCAGGTTCCAGTGCAGGATCTCGAGGTTGCCGCCCCAGGTCGGCGCGGTCACCACCCGGTCCGGCCGGTGCCATTGCCGGCCGGGGCTCGGCACGGTCGGCGGCGAACCGGTCAGCGACGCCGGATCGGCCCAGCTGAGCTCCTCGTCGCTGAACCGCTCGACCGGCCGGATCTCGAGGTCGGCGTTGTCGAACAGCGCCGCCCGCAGCGACGCCGCGTGCTCCGGATCGATGCCGCCGCCGCGCGCCAGGTGCACCATCGTCGAGCCGCCGTGATAGCCGGCCACCCCGTGCGTCCACAGCCAGTTCAACAGGTTGGTGTTGTCCGAGTAACCGAAGTAGGGCTTCGGGTCGGCGCGGAACGGCGCCGGGTCGAGGTGCGGCAGCACGGTGATCTGGTCGTCGCCGCCGATCGTCGCGAAGACCGCCCGGACGCGGGGATCGGCGTACGCGGCCATCAGGTCGGCGGCCCGCGCCGCGGGCGACGCGCCCTGCTCCCGGGTCGTCGGATATTCCACCGGCTCGAGCCCGAACTCCTCGCGGAGCCGCCGCATGGCCTGGTCGTGGGTCGCGGGATAGGCTCCGGGCGCGGCCCAGGACGGCGAGACGACGGCGACACGGTCGCCCGGCTTCAGCTTCGGCGGGGTGGTCAGGTCTACCGGCATGCTTCCATTCAAGCCGCCCGGGCGAACCTCTGTCAGTTCACGACCTCGGCCGTGCCCAGCACGCGGCCGTCGTGATCGGCCACGCTCACCGACCGTACGTTCGGCAGTTGGATGGAGCTCGCCCCGATCACCTTCGCGTTGCCGCTCGGCGTCGGACCCCAGATCGCCGCCTGCTCGACCAGACCCTGCCGACTGCGCACCTGGCAGCGGAACGGGCCGGTGCCGTGCAACCTGGTCACGTCCAGCGCCACCGACACGCCCCAGGTCTTCGGGGTGAGCACGGCCTGGCCGGACAGCCCGCTGCCCTCGGCCGGCTCGAACTGCGCCGTCACCAGCTGCGGGCTGGGCACCGGCGGCCCCACCGGGCCTTCCCGGCCACCGCGCACCACGCTGACCCCGACCGCCACGGCGATCAACACCACCGCGGCGGCGGCGAGCCAGCGGAGCCTTGCCATCCGGCTCTCCCGGGACCGTTCCGCCCGCATCCGGCGCAGAAGCGCGTCGATGTTCGCCTGGCTCGGCCGCGCGGACAGGCTGATCGGCGCGGGTGCGGCGTCCGGCACCCGCTGGGCGTCCGGCAGGCGCTGTAGCAGCTCCGGAACGGGGGCGAGCCGGTCCAGCTCCTCCCGGCAGGAGTCGCAGTCCCGCAGGTGGGCGTCGAGCCGGTCGATGTCCCGCTCGTCGAGGCCGCCGAGGAGATAGCCGCCGAGCAGCCGACGCAGCTCGTCGTGATCGGCGCTCACCGCAGCACCCCCATCTCCTCGAACACCGTCCGCAGAGCGCGCACCGCGTAGTACGCCCGGGACTTCACCGTGCCTTCCGGCACCGAGAGGTTCCGGGCCGCGTCGGCGACGCTCTGCCCCTCGTAGTACATGGCCTGGACGACGGCTCGATGCTCCGCGGAGAGCCGCTCCAGCGCCTCGGCGATCAGCCAGCCCTCGACCATCTCGTCGACGTTGTCCGCGGCGGGCACGGCGTTGACCGCCGCCTCGTCGGCGACCAGGTGCGGCCGGCGCTGCTCGGCGCGCCAGGCGTTGGTCACCACGTTACGAGCGATCGTGAGCAGGTAGGACCGGGTACGCCCGGTGTCGGTGTCCAGGTGGTCGATGTGCTTCCAGGCGCGCAGCAGGGTCTCCTGCACGAGGTCCTCGGCGCGGTGCCGATCGTGCACGTACCGCAGGACGAAGCTGAGCAGGACCGCATAATGCTCCGTGTAGAGCGCGGTCATCAGCTCCTCGTCGGGACTAACCCGTCGTCTCATCCGCGCCCAGCCTCCCGGTCGCCGCCGCCACCCCGTTGTACACCGGCCGGCGGAAGCCGGTTCGACCGGACGGTTGCCGAGTCAGAAATGGACGATGCCCGATCCCCCTCGCCGGGACCGGGCATCGTGTCGCGGGAACCTCAGCAGTCCGAGGCTCCGGTGCCGCCGTAGCGGAACGACCGGGCGCTCAACGGTGCGACCCTGTAGAGGTCCGTCGTGGAGCGGATGCTGAGCGAGACCGTCGGGCCGTTCAGGTACGCCACGCTCGCCAGCAGCGCGGAATCGGTGGATTCGGGCGGTGACCCGGTGCCCATCGCGGTGCAGGGCCACGAGGTGGTGCCGGCGACCTCGCCGAAGGCCTGGACCAGGCCGGAGCGGTTGAAGGTCACGCCCTGGTCGTTCCAGAGCTGCTCGGGGAAGTACCCGATCCACTCCGTGTCGTAGGCGATCCACCAGGCGCCGTTGTAGTACTGGATGCCGAACCGCTTGGTGGTGTTCAGGGGCAGCGTGGAGCCGGGGAAGACGTTCTTGCTGTACGGCTGGAAGCCGCAACCGTTGTAGCAGGAGGGCTGGCGGTTCACCCAGTGGTAGACGAACAGGTGCGGGTCCTCGTCACCGTTGACGAGCCGGTCGACCGTCCAGCCCACCTCGACGATCTGCTGACCGTCGGCGGACTGCAGCGCCAGCTCGGCGAGGGAGTGATAGTCGTAGTTGCCCAACCTCGGCCTGCCGATCGTCACGTTGGCGTAGACACCGTCCGCCTCCGCCATCTGCGAGCCCACGTTGTACAGGTAGTTGACCTTGTAGGTGGTCGAACTCGAGTCGGTCGACAGCGGCTCCGGCGGCGTGTCGGTGGTGTCGCTGGCCTTGGCCGTGCGGCCCTTCGGCGCGTACCGCCCGCGCGGCGTGGTGGAGCCGCTGGCGTCCGGAGCGGCGGCGTCGAGACCGGCCGCACGCAGCGTCTTGCTGGTGGCGCCGCCGTCGCCCGTGCTGACGCTCGTCGGGCTGCCGCCCCAGGGCAGCACGGCCGGCGGCGTGAACTCGGTCGTCGCGTCGGCGGCGCCCGCAATCTGATCCGCGCCCGCGTTCAGGGTCGAGGCGACGCCCAGGGCGCCCACTACGGCTACGGCAAGGCCGGCGGCCAGAAGACCGCGGCGTGACTTCAACACGTGTCCGTCCTCGTTGATCTTGGGGGTCGGAGGTGGCGGGCGAGGTGACCTCCGGCACCGGTTCTCGGCGGCGCTGGTCACCATATAGCTTTCTCGATTGCGGATGCGCCACTCAGCGAGATTTCCGTCTTAACGGCTGAGGCGGCGAGCCGATCCGGTGATTGTGCACCGAATTTCGTTGACGGAGCGTGTCCGCACGATTGCGCAGGGCGCTTTTGGCGTCTTCTTCGGAAATAGGCAAAGTGCCAAGAGCTTCTTTCAGGTCCGGTGCCGGACCGCCGGTCGATCATCTCGGAACGCGTTGGCCCGGACGGAGGGCCGACACCGGCGAAAGTAGACAATCCGGAGCTTCCCACCAGCTCTCGGGCATCAGGGCGTGCTCTGTCCGTATTTATCGGCATCCGAGAATTGTCGCCAGGCACTCACCCCAGGGGAGCCGTCGAATCCGCTTCCACCATATGGACCCGATTTGGTGCTCCCTCGATCATCGGGCAAGCATCGTGCCCGAGATAATTCTATAGGAAATATAGGTCATCTATGCTAACCGAGGAGCTCTCGTGACCATCACCGACGTCCGCGTCGACCCTCTCGCCATCGCTCGGCGCTTCACCGCCACGGCCCCGGCTGCGACGGCTCGATCCGTACGAAGTGGACGCCGCGACGAGGCGCGGCGCGGTGCTGGTGGACATCCGCACGGCCGCGCGCACCGGGCCGAGTTCGGCGAGATCCCCGGCGCGCTCGTCGTCGAACGCAACGTGCTGGAGTGGCGGTTCGACCCGCGCAGCGACGCGCGGCTGCCCGTGGCCGGCAGCTACGTGAGAACCGGCAAACCGGCCACCTTGCCGCACCTGAGCCGACGATCAGGCAGCGGTGAGGTCGAGCCGGTGACCGGCCATCTCGAGAGCGCCGTCGCGGAGGGTCACCGGCGTACGGAGGCCGGAGTCGTCGCGCAACGTCATGGTGGCGCCCTGCACCCGGTACGTACCCTGTGCCGCGCGCTTGCGGCCGGTCACCCTCCCCGCGTACGTGCCGTCGGTCCGGATGTCGAGCCGGACCGTGCCGTCCGGACTGAGCCATACACCCACCGGCGCCTCGCCGCCGGGCGCCGCCGACCCGTGCGCGGGCACCCGGCTCACCTCCTCCGGCCGGCCGCTCAGCGCCAGGGCGAGCAGCGAGGACGCGTCCAGGACAGTGGTGTCGATGCGCATGCCGGCTCCGAGGGGGGTGGGTGTCGCGGGTCCCCTTCATTCGGCCGGCGCGGAGCAGAGCGGAGTTGTTCGCGGGTGCGTCTCGGTTGTCACGCCCCGGACGATCGCAGCGCGCTGATCACCGCGGTGCTCAGCTTTTCGAGGTAGTCGTCGCCGATCGGGGTGCGGGAGACGGCCAGCCGCCAGTACAGCGGCCCGAGGATCAGGTCCACCGCGATCTCGGGATCGGTGCCCGCCGGCAGCTCACCGCGGGCCACGGCCTGGCCGACCAGCTTGTCGCCGACCGCCTGCTGGTGGGTGCGCAGCGCCGTCTGCAGGGTCTGGGCGATCTGCGGGTTCCGGGCGGCCTCGGCCATCAGGTCGGGAATGATCTGCGAGGCGATCCGGTGCTGCAGTGCCCGGCTCACGATCATCATCAGCAACGCGAGGTCGCCGGCGAAGCTGCCGGTGTCGGGCAGGGGAACGCTGCGGCCCGCCACATCCGACACGATCTCGAGCACCATCTCGAGCTTGTTGCTCCAGCGCCGGTAGATCGCGGTCTTGCCGACACCGGCCCGGCGCGCGACCGCTTCGATGGAGAGCCGGCCGTACCCGACCTCGGCAAGCTCGTTCATCACCGCGTTGCGGATCGCCACGGTGATGTCGCCTCGCAGCACCGCCGCTCCGGCCGGTACGCGCTTCGCTGTCGCCACGCGGCCACTATACGCCAGGACGCAACGGTTGCGTTCCGCCGTTCGGTGGGCTAACGTCACCGACACGTCGATACGAACCCGTTCCATCGACGGCGGCTGTCATGCTGCAGATGTGTTCTCGCGGAAGGAACCACGGCCCGGCACCCCCTGCGGGCCGACGAGATCGGAGCACCACCCCATGGCTCAGACGGCAGTCGCCGATCCCGACACCGGGTTGTCGCTCAGGGAGCTGGCCCGCCGCAACGGGCTCACCGCCGCGGGGCGGCTGCCCGGCCTGCCCGAGTACACCCGGCAGCTCTGGGCGTACCGGCACTTCATCGCGGCGTACTCGAGCGCCAAGGTGTCCTCCTCGCTCGGCACCACCCGGCTCGGGATGATCTGGCAGGTTCTCACTCCGTTGATCAACGCCGCCGTGTATTACGTGATCTTCGGCGTCATCCTCGGGACGAGGCACGGGGTCGACAACTTCATCCCGTACCTGTGCACCGGCGTCTTCATCTTCGGCTTCACCCAGTCGGTGGTGCAGGCCGGCGTCCAGTCGATCACCGGCAACCTGGGGCTGATCCGGGCGCTGCACTTTCCCCGGGCCAGCCTGCCCATCTCGGTCGCGGTCATCGAAGCGCGCAACGTCCTCGTCGCGATGGTCGTGCTGATCGGCATCGTGCTGGTCACCGGCGAACCGATCACGCTCGAGTGGCTGCTGGCCGTCCCGGCTCTGCTGCTCCAATCGGTCTTCAACGCCGGCTTCGCCATGGGCGTCGCCCGGCTCGGCGCCAAGGTGACCGACCTGCGGCAGCTCATCCCGTTCATCATGCGCATCTGGCTGTACGGCTCGGCGGTCATCTACCCGGTCACCCAGTTCGAGAAGGTCCTGCACGGCTGGAAGCTGGCCGTGATCGAGGCCAATCCGCTGCTGATCTTCATCGAGCTGATGCGCCACGCCCTGCTGGAGAACGTCCCGCTGGCCGCGCCCGCCCCGGTCATGTGGGCCGAGGCGGTGGCCTGGACGATGCTGGTCGGCGCGGGCGGTTACGTCTACTTCTGGCGCGGAGAGAAGGGGTACGGCCGTGGCTGACGGCGCTCGCGTCCCCACGGTCATCGCGGACGGCGCGCACATCGTCTACCGCATCTACGGCTCGACCAGCGCCGGCAGCAACAGTCCGGTGGCCAGCTTCAAGCGCATCGTCACCGGCAAGCGCAACACGGCCGTCCGCGAGGTGCACGCCGTCAAGGGCGTCAGCTTCGTGGCCTACCGGGGCGAGGCGATCGGCCTGATCGGCAGCAACGGGTCCGGCAAGTCGACGTTGCTGCGGGCGATCGCCGGCCTGCTCCCGGTGGAGCGCGGTGGCGCGATCTACGCGGCCGGCCAGCCGTCGCTGCTGGGCGTGAACGCGGCGTTGATGAACGACCTCTCCGGCGAGCGCAACGTCGAGCTCGGCTGCCTTGCCATGGGCATGTCGCCCGCCGAGGTGAAGGCGCAGATTCCGGACATCATCGAATTCTCCGGTATCAACGAGCGCGGCGACTTCAGCTCCCTGCCGATGCGGACGTACTCGTCCGGCATGGCGGCGCGGCTGCGGTTCTCGATCGCGGCGGCCAAGAAACACGACGTGCTGTTGATCGACGAAGCGCTGGCCACCGGCGACGCGAAGTTCCGCAAGCGCAGCGAGCAGCGGGTCCGCGACCTTCGCCAGGAGGCGGGCACGGTGTTCCTGGTGAGCCACAGCGAGCAGTCGATCCGGGACACCTGCGAGCGAAGTATCTGGCTGGAGTCGGGCGAAATCCGGGCGGACGGCCCGACCGAGGACGTGCTGAAGGAGTACGACGCGTACGTCAACCGGTGAGACGCGTCCGTGTCACAGCACCGAGAGGTGGACGTGGTTGGTGTGGTCGCTCGACGGGTCGCCGTACGCACCCGAGTACGACTTCCAACCGCTACTGGGCAGCCAGATCCGCCTGTACCAGATCACGTAGAGCACGGCCAGCCGGTCGGCATTGTTGATGAAGTAGTTCGCCAGCCGGTCGCCGTAGTCCCGGTCGCCCCCCGTCGCCACCCCGCCGAAGCCGTCGGGCTCGGCGGCGAAGTCACAGGCCCGCCCCTTCGGGTGCTCACCGCTGTTCTGCTGGCGGAAGCACGCGACGTACCGGGTGAAGCCGTCCTGCTGCGCCTGCTGCAGCGCATGCAGGGTGCGCGGCGTGAGACAGCCGTCGGTGGTGGGATCGTCGACGGTGCAGCCCTCGTCGGGCAGGGAGCCGTCCGGGTTGCGGGACACCGAACTCGCCGTGGCGCTGCCACCGCCGTCGCTCGGCCGCGGGTCGTCCCGGCCGGCGTTGGCGGCCTTCAACGCGTTCTCCGCCTGAGCCTTCCGCTTGGCCATCAGATTGACCTGCTTCTGCTGGTCCCGCAGCGCGGCGTCGATGGCCAGCTTGGCCTGTTCCTGGGCGGTCCGGGTGGCCTTGAGATCCCGCAGCGCCGCGTCCTCGCGCACCGCGACGGTCTCCAGCGTCTCGGCCCGGTCCAGGAAGCCGCTGGTCGAGGTCGCCGAGAGCAGCGCACTCATCGGACCGAGCCGCCCGGTCCGGTACGACTGCTGGATGATCTGGTCGAGGGCCGCCTGTCGGGGGCCCAGTTGCGCGTCCAGCTCCTTGAGCTTGGCAACCAGATCGCGTTGCCGCTTCCGCGAGCGTTCCAGCGCCTCCTTGGCCTTGAGGTAGCCCCGGGACGCCGCGTCGAGCTGCTGGATCAGCGTCTTGGAGCCGCCCTCGCCGTCGTCACCGGTGTCGCCGGGATTGGCGGTGGCCGGCGTGGCGGCGGCCACCGCGAGCCCGGCGATCGCGACGATCAACGCGAGCAGGGCCGCCGATCGCCGCCGGACAGATTTCTGCCGCACAGCAATTCCTTCCGTCGGCCGCCGACCGAGTTAGCTGACGGGTTCGGGACGGAAGTAATCCCTACCGCTGTCGCGGATTCACCCCATGAACCTGGTTCCCCGGCTCGCCCCGCGGGCGATTAGGCGGCGGTCCCCAGGGCGGGGACCGGGACCGACCATACCTACTCCATCGATTGATCGACAGTTTTCGTACGGACTGCGGCCACGTAACGACGGCCCGTCACGAAATCACGGAAGGTCGCCGGGCGGTAACGCAATTCGTCCCTTCTCGAGTTCCGATACCGGCGCCGGTCTCGGGTAAACTGTCGGCCGGTTCTGCCGCCATGGCACCGCCCCCGAGGTCCCGGCAGACCACCGCCCAATCGCCGCGAGGCGAGCCGGGGAACCAGGTTCATGGGGTGAATCCGCGACAGCGGTAGGGATCGCTTCCGTCCCGAACCCGTCAGCTAACCCGGTCGGCGGTCACCCGGAAGGACACTGCATGACCGTACGACCCCGCCGGTGGCTGACGCTCGCCCTGGCGCCGTTCGTGGCCGTCGCGCTCTGCGCCGCACCCGCGTCGCCCGCGCACGCCGAACCCGACGGCGGCTCCGCGACCGCCGACGAGTCGGCCGACGAGGACACCGAGAATCCCCTGCTCAACGACGTGTTGGAGTCGTCCAACCGCCGGTACGTGGAGGCGAAGGCCGCGGTCGCCAAGTCGGCCAAGGCACAGCAGGTGCTGACGGTCGGCATCAAAGAGGCCGAGGCCCGGCGCGACGCCCTGGTGCCCGAGGTGAACGCGATCGCCGCGCAGCAGTACCGCACCGGCGACATCAGCACGGCCGGCTTCCTGCTCGGCAGCAACGGCTCGGACGACTTCCTGCACAAAGCCATCTCGCTGCAGGAGATCAACGCGCTGCACGACCACAAACTGCGCGAG
>Ga0081539_10004339_pt1 | contig 15813 bp, 15 predicted proteins | sample TabmetS4T2R2_FD_71023 | JGI IMG/M metagenome (GOLD analysis project Ga0081539, IMG submission 71023) | Tabebuia heterophylla rhizosphere microbial communities from the University of Puerto Rico - S4T2R2 | ecosystem: Host-associated > Plants > Roots > Rhizosphere ...
GTGGTGTCTTGAGAGGGTGGTCGCTCGGGGGGGGGGGCCCGGGGGGGCCGACCATTACCATGAGCGGGGGGGACCCCCCCTGCTCCCCCCACGAGCCCCCTCCTTCCGAACGGCACCGCAGGTATGTGAGAGGCGGAGCCGGCGGATGATCGCGCGATCCCGCCGTTGCCTCGCCGTAGTCAGCCTCCCGCCGGGCCAAGCCCGGCGCCGGCGGCGGATCGTGGCGTCGATTCAATGGAACGAAATTCTGGTCGGTGGCCAGTAGGTGAAGAACACCTCGCCGATCAGGTTCTTGCGCGGCACGGTGCCCCAGACGCGGGAGTCGCACGACGACGAACGGTTGTCGCCCATGAAGAAGTACTGGCTCTTCGGGATCAGGATCGGCTTGTGGGTGTCGTGGTCGCGGCGGTCCGGCTTCACGTACGGCTCGTTCAGCCTCTTGCCGTCGATGTAGACGTAGCCGTTCCGCTCCTCCCAGCGGTCGCCGGGGAGGCCGATCAGCCGCTTGACGAACGTCCCGCCGCCGCAACCCGAGCGCTCGGTCGCCGGCGGGGTCTTGAAGACGATGATCTCGCCGCGCTTCGGGTCGCGGAAGTGGTAGATGAACCGGTTCGCGAGCACGCGGTCGGAGAAGTGCGCGAGGCAGCCGCTGCCGGGCTTCGCGCAGTGCAGGGTCGGCTCCATCGACGAGGACGGGATCCGGTACGGGTTGACGACCCAGAGCTTCAGCGCGAAGACGATCGCGACCGCCCCCGCGATGGTCAGGATCCAATCGAGCGCGACCCTCGTGCCGTGCGAGAGCCCCAGCCGTTCGAGCGGGCCTCTCATCCGACGCTGCGTGCGCGGCTCTGTGCTCGTCGCCACTCCTCGATTCGCTGGTGGTCGCCCGAGAGCAGGACGTCCGGGACGCGCCAGCCTCGGAACTCCGCGGGGCGCGTGTACTGCGGATACTCGAGCCCGCCTCCGAGCTCGGCGGAGAAGCTCTCGAACGAGCCGGAGTCGTCGTGGATCGCGCCCGGGAGCCGCCGCGCGATCGCGTCGAGCAGCACCATCGCCGGGAGCTCGCCGCCGGAGAGGACGTACGGGCCGATCGAGATCGCGTCCGAGGCGAGATGCGCGAGGATCCGCTCGTCGAAGCCTTCGAAGCGCGAGGACAGCAGCGTCAGCCGCTCCTCGGCCGCGAGCTCCTCGACCACGCACTGGTCGAGCTGCCGGCCCTGCGGGGTCAGCGCGACGACCCGATGCTCGGGCAGCCCGTCGTACGCGGCCTCGAGCGCCGCCGCGACGACGTCCACCCGCAGCACCATCCCGGCGCCGCCGCCGTACGGCTCGTCGTCGACCTCGCCCGCCCGCAGCGGAGTCGTGTCCCGGTAGTTGAAGAGCCGCAGGTCGAGCTCCGTCCCGAGCACGGCCGCGACGGGACGCTGCTCGGTGAGCCAACCGAACGCATGCGGAAGCTGGGTGAAGACGTCGAGCTGCAAAGGACTGGAGCAGGTTATCCGGGCGACGAGAAGCCGCGCGCCACAACGATCCGTCCCGCCTCGAGATCAACCTCCTGGACACAGGCCTCGACGAGCGGGAGCGAGAGGCCGGAGTCGAGCTCGAGCACGTCGTTCGCGAGGCCCGGCGCGACGTCGACGACCCGGCCGAGGACGGCGCCGCCCTCCTCGGCGACCTCGAGCCCGACGAGCTGGAAGACGTAGTACGAATCGGGCTCAGGCGGCGGGAGCGAGTCGCGCGGGACCTCGAGGGTCTCTCCGCGCTCGATCCGGCGCTCGAGCCGGATCACCGGCCGGCCGCCTGAGCGCTTCGAAGCCACGATCCGGAGCTTCTCGCCGCCGACCCAGAGGCTCTGGCCGGCGGCGAACCGCGCCGGGTCATCGCTCGCATCCTCGACGAAGAACGAGCCGTCGAGCCCGTGCGGCCGGCCGACGCGGCCGACGGCGACCCGCTTAGCCACGCTGCCCGAGCTCGGCGGCGATGCGCTCGAAGAGCTCGATCGCGGCTTCTCGTGTCTCGGCCTGCCGGAGGTTCTCGGCCACGAACGCCTCCGCGCCGGGCCAGCCGCTCGCGAGGATCGCCTCGGCCGCGCGCTCGAGGTCGAACTGCGTCTCCCGAAGCTCGACGTCCGGTCCCAGCAGCGCCCAGAACGCGGCGACGCGACCCTCGAACGGCATCCCGACGGAGCCGGGGTTGATCCAGCGGAGGTCGCCGACGCGACGGTCGAACTGCATGTGCGTGTGGCCCGAGACGATCACGCGCTCCGCGATGCCTTCGGCCCGCCGGGATAAAACCCGGTCGGGCGTGGCGGGCGTGACGAGATCGAGGTCGTTCTGCGGCGTCGCGTGGCAGAACAGCGTCGCGCCGAGGCCGTCGACCTCGAGCGTCGCAGTCGCGGGGAGCTGCGCGAGGAAGTCGCGGTCGGCCGGCTCGAGCCGCTCCGACGTGAACCGGAGAGCGGCCACGCGCTCTTCGCCGGCCGTCACGGCGCGAGCACCGTCAGGACCGAGCGCGCGGTCGCCGTTCCCCCGGATCCAGACGAGCTCGCGGTCGACTTCGCGCAGCCGCGCGAGGACCTCCGCCGGCTGCGGCCCGCCGACGACGTCGCCGCCGAGCAGGATCGCGTCGACGTCCTCGCGCTCGACCTCCGCGAGGACCGCCTCGAGCGCGTCCAGCATCCCGTGGATGTCGTAGAGCGCGGCGACTCTCATCGACCGCCGCCGCGGGCGAGGCCCTCGAAGTACTCGCTCGCCTCGCGGCGCGACGCGGTCGGGATCTCGCCCGGATAGCCGGTCGCGGCGATCCGCGCCGCAGCCTCCTCGGCGTCGAACGACGTCCGCCGCAGCTCGACGTCCGGGCCGAGCAACGCCCAGTAGGCGCCGGGCTCGTCCTCGTACGGCATCCCGACGCTCCCGGCGTTGACGAGCCGCTTCGCCCCGACGGTCCGGTCGAACTGGACGTGCGTGTGCCCGCAGACGACGACCGCCACGTCGACGCCCTCGAGGACCTCGCGAAGCCGCTCGTCGGGCGTCAGCTCGGTGACGATCTCCTCGTCGCTGCGCGGCGTGCCATGGCAGAAGAGGACCTGGCCAAGAGCGGTGACCGGAGCCGCGAACGTCTCGGGGAGGCTCTGCAGGAAATGGATCCGCTCGTCGCCGAGGCGCTCGCACGTCCATTCGAGCACGCCAGGCGGCGGACCGCCTTCGCGCGGCGGGCTCGGTGCCCAGAGCTCGCGCTCGGCGTTGCCGCGGATGAAGCGCGTCCGCGCGCCCTGCGACCGCAGGAGGTCGACCGTCTCGGCCGGCATCGGCCCGGCCGCAAAGTCGCCCCCGACGAGGACGAGGTCGGCCGCCTCGACGTCCGGCTCCGCGAGCACGGCCTCGAGCGCCGGCAGGTGGCCGTGGACGTCGTACAGCGCGGCGACCCGCACGGCGCGTCGCCTCAGTCGGCGATCTCGAGCACGACGCGCCGGCCCTCGCGCGCCGACGCCGCGCGCACGATCGTCCGGAGGGCCCGGGCGATCCGGCCCTGCCGGCCGATCACCTTGCCGAGGTCGGCCTCGGCGACGTGGAGCCGCAGGACGAGCGCGTCGGGCTCGTCGAGCTCCTCGACCCGCACGGCCTCCGGCTCGTCGACGAGCTGGCGCGCGAGGTAGTCGAGAAGCTCAGACAAGCTGCTTGATCTTCAGGAGCTTCGAGACCGCGTCCGAGGGCTGGACGCCCTTGCCGAGCCAGTCCCGCACCTTCTGCTCGTCGAGCTCGATCGTGGACGGCTCCGTCTGCGGGTTGTAGCGCCCCACGATCTCGATGAACTTGCCGTCGCGCGGCGAGCGCGAGTCGGCCACGACGACGCGGTAGATCGGGTTCTTCTTCGACCCGACCCGCGTCAATCTCATCCGTACCGCCAAACCGACCTACCTCCTTGCCTTCGACTTCTTCTTTTTCTTCTTCCGCGACGCCGAGCCGGGGCGACCAACCGCCTGCGTTGGCGCCGCGCCGCCGGTGAGGGCGCCGAGATCAGGCATCTTCCCCTTCGACATCCCCTTCATCATCTTCGCCATCTGCTTGCGCGCCTCGAGCAGCTGGTTCACCTGCTGGACGTTCGTGCCGCTGCCGCGCGCGATCCGCAGGCGCCGGCGGCCGTCGATCACGTGCGGCATCGCCCTCTCGGCCGGCGTCATCGAGAGGATGATCGCCTCGACGCGCGCCATCTGCTTCTCGTCGACCTGGTCGAGCCCGTCGAGCTGCTTCCCGAGCCCCGGGATCATCTTCAGGATCCCCTGCAGCGGGCCCATCCGGCGCAGCATCTTGTAGCTCTTGAGGAAGTCGTCGAAAGTGAACTCGCCCTTCATCATCCGCTTCTCGAGCTCGGCCTTCTCGTCCTCCTCGACCGCGGCCTCAGCACGCTCGATCAGCGACAGGACGTCGCCCATCCCGAGGATCCGCGAGGCCATCCGGTCGGGGTGGAAGTACTCGAGCTGGTCGAGCTTCTCGCCGACCGAGACGAGCTTGATCGGCTTGCCGGTCACGGCCTTGACGGACAGGGCCGCGCCGCCGCGTGCGTCGCCGTCGAGCTTCGTCATCAGGACGCCGTCGAAGGCGACCCGCTCCTGGAAGGCCTGCGCGACCGCGACCGCCTCTTGGCCGGTCATCGCGTCGAGGACGAGCAGGACGTTCGTCGGCTTGGCCTCGTTGCGGACGCGGACGAGCTCGTCCATCAGCTCCTCGTCGACGTGGAGCCGGCCGGCCGTGTCCACGATGGCCACGTCGAGCGCTTCTTCTCGTGCCCGCCGCAGACCGTCCCGAACGGCCACGACCGGATCGGTCGTGTCGGTCCGGTAGACCGGGATCTGGATCTGCTTGCCGAGCTGCTCGAGCTGGTCGATCGCGGCCGGGCGCTGGAGGTCCGCCGCAATCAGTCCGGGCTTTCGCTTGTCCTTGCGGAGAAGCAGCGCGAGCTTCGCGGCGGCCGTCGTCTTGCCCGAGCCCTGGAGGCCCGCGAGCAGGATCACCGTCGGCGGCCGGCCGCCGAACGCGAGCTGCGAGCTGCCGGTGCCCATCAGCGCGGTCAGCTCCTCGTGCACGATCTTCACGACCTGCTGGCCGGGCGTGAGGCTCTTCGTCACGTCCTGCCCGACGGCGCGCTCGCGCACCTGCGCGACGAAGTCCTTCACGACCTTGAAGTTCACGTCCGCCTCGAGCAGGGCGAGCCGGATCTCGCGCATCGCGCGGGAGATCGCCTCGTCGTCGAGGCGGCCGCGGCTGCGGAGGTCGCCGAGCGCGGACTGGAGCTTGTCCGAAAGAGCGTCGAACACCGGCCGAGGAGTGTACCCACGCCTTCTCGTGCGTCAGACTCGGGCACGTGGCGGCGTGTGCGCGGTGCGGTGCGGCTCTTCCCGCCGAGGCGCGGTTCTGCCCCGCGTGCGCCGCGCCGGTCGACGAGGCGCCGCCCGCGGAGGAGCGGAAGCTCGCGACGGTGCTCTTCGCCGACCTCGTCGGGTCGACCGAGCTCGCCGACGACCAGGACCCCGAGCGGACGCGCGCGGTGCTCGACCGCTTCTACGACGCGATGGCAGCCGAGATCGAAGGCGCGGGCGGCACGATCGAGAAGTTCGCGGGCGACGCGGTGATGGCCGTCTTCGGCGCACCGGCGGCGCAGGAGGACCACCCGGAGCGCGCGTTGCACGCCGCGCTCTCGATGCGACACCGGCTCGACGCGCTCTTCGGCGGGCGGCTCGCGATCAGGATCGGCGTGAACACCGGCGACGTCGTGATCGGACGGCCGCGCGAGGGCAGCTCCTTCGTCACCGGCGACGCCGTCAACGTCGCCGCGCGGCTCGAGCAGGCGGCGGCGCCGGGCGAGATCCTCGTCGGCGAGCGAACGGCGCGGGCGGTGCGCGGCGCGTTCGAGCTCGAGGAGCCGCAGACGGTCGAGGCGAAGGGAAAGCCGGGAGGCGTGCCGGCGAGGCGGCTGCGCCGTGCGCTCTCGCTGATGCGACCGCGCGGCGTCGGCGGGCTGCGGCGAGCGTTCGTCGGCCGCGACGCCGACCTCAAGCGCCTCCACCGCGCCTTCCGGGAGTGCGCCGCGCGGCGGGAGCCGAGGGTCGTCACCGTCGTCGGCGAGGCGGGCGTGGGCAAGACGCGACTCGTGCGGGAGCTCTGGGAGCGGCTCGCCGACGAGACGCCCGAGCCGCTCCGGCGCACCGGCCGCTGCCTCCCTTACGGGCGCGGGATCACGTACTGGCCGCTCGGCGAGATCCTGAAGGAGCACCTCGGGATCCTCGAGAGTGACGAGCCCGAGCGCGTCCGCGCGCAGCTCGCCGAGCGGGAGATCCTCGGGCTCACGCTCGGGCTCGACGTCGCCGGCGACCTGCATCCGCTCGCGGCGCGCGACCGGCTCCAGGAGGCCTGGGTCGAGGTGCTCGAGGAGCTGAGCGCCGAGCGGCCCGTCGTCGTCCTCGTCGAGGACCTGCACTGGGCGGAGGAGCCGCTCCTCGACCTGCTCGAGCACCTCGTCCGGCGCGTGCGGGGACCGCTGCTCCTGATCGGGACGGCCCGGCCGGAGCTGCTCGACCGGCGGCCCGGCTTCGGGCGGGGCCGCAGCACTGCCGACACGATCTGGCTCGAGCCGCTCGACGCGCGCGAGGCCGCCGAGCTCGTGCGGGCCCTCGTCCCGGCCGAGCTTCCGCGCGGCGTGCGCGACCTCGTCGTCGAGCGGGCCGAGGGCAACCCGTTCTTCGTCGAGGAGGTGCTCGCGACGCTGATCGACCGTGGCGTGCTCTCGCCGCGCGAGGGCGGCTTCGAGGTGCGGGAGCTCGACGCGGACGTCGAGATCCCGGACTCGGTGCAAGCGGTGCTCGCGGCGCGGATCGACCTCCTGCCGGCGAACGAGAAGGCCGCGCTCCAAGCCGGCGCCGTGATGGGCCGAGCCTTCTGGAGCGGGCCCGTCTACGAGCTCCTGGGCGGGCTCGAGCCCGACCTCCGCGTGCTCGAGGATCGCGACTTCGTCCGCCGGCGCGCCGGCTCGTCGCTCGCAGGTGAGCCGGAGTACGCCTTCAAGCACGCGCTCACCCGCGAAGTGGCCTACGAGGGCCTGCCGAAAGCGCGACGCGTCCGGCTCCACGCGGCCTTCGCGCGCTGGGTCGAGCGGCTCGGCTCGGGCCGCGACGAGCACGCACCGCTCCTCGCGCACCACTTCGCGGAGGCGGTGCGGCCCGAGGACGCGGATCTCGCGTGGGCCGGCGCGGAGGATGAAGCCGCCGCTCTACGGGCGGACGCGGTGCGGTGGCTGCGCCGCGCGGCGACACTCGCGCTGGGTCGCTACGCCGTCGGGGACGGGATCGCGCTGCTCGAGCGCGCGCTCGAGCTCGAGACGCGGGAGACGGAGCGCGCTCAGCTCTGGCGCGAGCTCGGGCGCGCGCACGCGCTCCGCTACGACGGCGAGGCCTTCTGGGCGGCGATGGAGCGCGCGTTCGAGGGCTGCGACGACCCGCGGCTCGAGGCGGAGCTGTACGCCGACCTCGCGTTCGAGACGTCGATTCGCTCGGGCATCTGGCGCAAGATGCCGGACGCGGAGCTCGTCGAGAGCTGGACCGACAAGGCGCTCGAGCTCGCCGAGGCGAACAGCGTGCCGCACCTCAAGGCGCTCCTCGCGCGTGCCCGCTGGGATCCGGAGCACGGAGCGGCCGCCGCGGTCGAGGCGAGCGCGCTCGCCGAGCAGCTCGGCGATCCCGTCTACCGCTCGTTCGCGTGGGACGTGCGCGGGATCGCCGACTTCGTGCGCGGCGAGTACGACCTCGGCCGCGCCTGGGCCGAGCGGCGCTTCGAGCTCCTGGACGAGATCAGCGACCCGGATCACCGCGCCGAGATCTATTCGGCGCCGATCTCCGGCTGCGTCTGGAGCGGTCGCTTCCGCGAGGCGCGCCGGCTCGCGCGCATCCACGACGAGCTCGCGTCGCCGCTCACGCCGCACCACCGCGTGCACGCCGTCTCGATCCTGATCGAGGTCGAGGAGCTGGCCGGCGCGTGGGAGACGGTCGCGGATCTCCAGTCGAGGGCGGAGCAGGCGATCGACGAGAACCTGGCGACGCCGTGCGTCCGGAACCCGCGGTCGCTGCTCGTGTGCGCCGCCGCCCGGGCGGAGCTCGGCGACGAGTCGGTCGCTCACGACCTCGAGGAGCGCGCGCGCTCGCTGTGGATGGAGGGCTACGGCTCGACGCTCGACGCGCCGCTCCTTCGCCTCGCGCTCATGCGCGGCGACCTCGAGCGGGCCGAGCGGCTGATCGGCGCGCCCGAGCTGCGCGGCTGGCACCGCGGCTGGTTCGTCTTCTCGGCGCTCGCAGCACGGCTCGACGCGCTCGCGGCGCTCGGCCGGCGCGAGGAGGTCGAGGAGGAGGCGAGCCGCCACCTGCGGCCGGGGACGTATCTCGAGCCGTTCGCCTTGCGCGCCCTCGGGATCGTGCGGGAGGACGCGTCGCTCGTCGCGGCCGCCGCGGCCGGGTTCGCCGCGATGGGGCTGGAGCGGCACGCCGCCGCGACGCGGGAGCTGCTGGAGGCGTAGCGGCGCGGCCCCGCGGGCACACTCGCCGCGTCCACCACGAGGAGGTTTCAGATGGCCGAAGTCGTGAAGGTCGTGACGATCATCGGGCAGTCGCCGGAGAGCTTCGCCAAGGCCGCCGACAACGCCGTTCAGGAGGCGGCGAAGACGCTGCGCGGGATCACCGGCGCGGACGTGGTCTCGATGAGCGCGACGGTCGAGAACGATCGGATCGCGGTCTACAAGACGACCGTGAACGTCGCGTTCGCCGTGGAGCGATCGGCCTAGCGCGCCGCCGCAGTTCCCCACAAGGGACACGTCCTCCCTAGACTCGGGGCGTGGTCGCCTGCCCTAGCTGCGACACGCTCAATCCGGCCGCCGCCCGTTTCTGCCACGCCTGCGGTGCGCCGCTCGTCGAGGCCGCGGGGCCGTCGCCCGGCGGCGCGACCCGGCGGACTGTCACCGTCCTCTTCTGCGACGTCGTCGACTCGACCGGCCGCGGCGAGCGGGTCGATCCGGAGTCGCTGCGGCGTGTCATGTCGCGCTACTTCGACGAGATGCGCGCGGCGGTCGAGGCGCACGGTGGCACGGTCGAGAAGTTCATCGGCGACGCGGTCATGGCCGTCTTCGGCGTGCCCGCCGTGCACGAGGACGACGCGCTGCGAGCGGTCCGGGCCGCCGCCGAGATGCGCGAGCGCCTCGCCGAGCTGAACCGTGAGCTCGAGCGCGTCTGGGGCGTCCGGCTGGAGATCCGGATCGGGATCAACACGGGCGAGGTGGTCGCCGGCGACGTGGCCGCAGCAGCCACGATCGTCACGGGCGACGTCGTGAACACGGCGAAGCGGCTCGAGGAAGCCGCGGGCGCGGGCGGCGTGCTGATCGGGCGCGAGACGCACCGGCTCGTCGCGGGCGCGGTCGAGGCGGAGCCGCTCGAGCCGCTCAGCCTCAAGGGCAAGAGCGAGCCCGTGCCGGCGTGGCGGGTCGCGGAGGTCGACCCCGCCGCGGTCGGCGTCCCGCGAAGGCTCGGCGGCCCCTTCGTCGGCCGGGCGAAGGAGCTCGAGCTCCTCGTCGATGCGCTCGCGCGGGTCGAGGAGGAGCGCTGCTGCCGGCTCTTCACGATCCTCGGCGTGCCGGGGCTCGGCAAGTCGCGGCTCGTCCGCGAGCTCGTCGCGACGGCCGAGGACCGGGCGACCTTCCTCACCGGCCACTGCCTCCCGTACGGCGAGGGGATCACCTTCTGGCCGCTCGGCGAGATCGTGCGCGAGGCAGGCGGGGTCGAGGCGGCGCGCACGGCGCTCGCGGGGACGACCGAGGCCGACCTCGTGCTCGAGCGCGTGCAGGGCGCGCTCGGCGATCCGGGCTCGTCGGCCGCCGGCGAGGAGACGTTCTGGGCCGTGCGGAAGCTGCTCGAGGCGCTCGCGCGGCCGCGGCCGCTCGTCGTCTGCTTCGAGGACATCCACTGGGCCGAGCCGACCCTCCTAGACCTGATCGAGTACCTCGCCGGCTGGATCCGCGACGCGCCGGTACTGATCCTCTGCAACGCGCGCCCCGAGCTGGTCGAGAACCGGCCCGGCTGGTACGCGCCGCGCCCGAACGCCGACGCGGTCCGGCTCGAGCCGCTCTCGGAGGAGGAGTCGGATGCGCTCCTGCGGGCGCTCGACGAGAGCGTCGGTGCCGAGGCCCGCGCGCGCATCGCCGAGGCGGCCGAGGGGAACCCGCTCTTCGTCGAGCAGATGGCGGCGATGGCGGCCGAGGCCGGCGAGGGCGCGTCGCTCGCGGTGCCGCCGACGATCAAGGCGCTGCTCGCGGCGCGGCTTGACCGGCTCGACCCGGACGAGCGCGCGGTGGTCGAGCGCAGCTCGGTCGTCGGGCGGAGGTTCTGGCGCGGCGCCGTGCTCGACCTCGCACCGCCCCGCCTGCGCGAGTCCGTGGGCCGGACCCTGATGGCGCTCGTCCGCAAGGAGCTGATCGTGCCCGAGCCCGACGACGTCGAGCGCGACGACGCCTTCCGCTTCCGCCACGTCCTGATCCGCGACGTCGCGTACGAGGGGATGCCGAAGTCGCTGCGCGCCGAGCTGCACGAGCGGTTTGCGGCCTGGATCGAGCGGAATGCGGGCGAGCGCGCGACCGAGCTCGAGGAGATCCGAGGCTACCACCTCGAGCAGGGCTACCGGCACCGCGTCGCGCTCTGGCCGGCGGGCGAGCGCGAGCGCGAGCTCGCGCGCCAAGCCGCCGAGATCCTCGCCTCCGCCGGCCGGCGCGCGCTGCTGCGGTCCGACATGCCCGCCGCAGCCAACCTGCTCGGGCGCGCGCTCGACCTCGCCGGCGAGCGGCTGCCCGACCGCGCCTTACTCCTACGCGAGCTGAGCGCCGCGCACTGGGCCCGCGGCGAGCTCGGCCCGGCGGACGAGGCGCTCTCGGAGGCGCTCGACGCCGCCGTCGCGACCGGCGACCGCAGAACGGAGTGGTACGCCCGGCTCGACCGGAGCGCTCGCCGCGGCTACACGGAGGCGGGCGCCGCCGCCGAGCTCGAGCGGGTCGCCAGGGAGGCGGTGGACGTCTTCGCGGAGCTCGGCGACGACCTCGGGCTCGCGCGCGCCTGGCGGCTGCTCGCGCAGGTCGCGCGGCGCGGTTGCCGCTTCGGGGAGGCGCAGCAGGCGGCCGACCAGGCGCTCGCCCACGCCGAGGCGGCCGGCCACTCGAACGAAGTCGCGGGGATCGTCGACCTCCTCTGCACCGCGCTCCTCTACGGGCCGGCCGATGCAGGTCGCGCTTCCGCGCGCTGCGCCGAGATCGCGGCCGCGTCGGCCGGCAACCGCGTCCTCGAGGCGAACGCGGCCAGCTCGCGCGCCGGGCTCGAGGCGATGCTCGGCAACTTCGACGAGGCGCGTCGGCTCGCGGCCGTCGCCGCGGAGACCTACGACGAGCTCGGGCACCGCCTCTTCCGCGCCGGCCTGAGCGAGGTCGCCGGGCCGATCGAGCTCCTCGCCGGGCGGCCCGAGGAGGCCGAGCGCGAGCTTCGCCTCGCCTTCGAGCTGCTCGCTGCGACTGGAGACACGGCCCTTCTCGGCTCGTCCGCGCTGATGCTCGTCGAGGCGCTCGTGGCGCAGGGCCGGCTCGAGGAGGCGCGGCACTTCCTCGAGATCGGCAAGGCGGCCATGTCGTCGGACGACACGACCGACCTCGTCCTCGCCGGCGCGGCCGAGGCCCGGCTTCACGCCGAGCTGGGCGAGCTCGCCGCAGCGGAGGAGGCGGCGCGCTCAGCCGCCGAGGCCGCGTCTTGCACGGACGCGATCGCCCTCCACGCCGACGCGCTGACGCTCCTCGCGCAGGTGCTCGAGCGGGCCGAGCGGCACGACGAGGCGGAGTCCGCGTACCGGGCGGCGGCCGAGCTCTACGAGCGGAAGGGCCACCGCGTCGCGCTGGAGCGGATGGCCGGCGCGACGGCTCGAGCAGCGCAGCGCTAGGCTCCCGCGAACCAGGAAGGAGGAATGCGGCGTGGCAGAAGAGGGGGTTTACGAAGGACGCTCGCACGAGGGCCACAGCGAGGCCGTGCGCGACGCACTCGAGAAGGCGGCGAAGGACAATCCTGGCAAGAAGATCGACTTCCGGGTCCTCGACCACCACGGGGAGTGGAGCGCGAACCCGGGCACGATCAACTTCATCGTCCGGATCACCACGAATCCGTAGACGCTAGAACCGGTCCCACGGCCACGGCGCGCCCCCTGCGTAGCGGGCGATGCCGGGGCCGGTGGGAGCCGCGATCGAGCCGAGCACGCCGGGCCCGACGCGGAAGGTCCGTGCGGGGAAGATCGCCGCGAACGGGTTCCCGCGGAGCTCGGCGCGGTCGTCGGCGGCCACGAGCGCGCCGGCGAAGCGCGTCTCGTCGCGGAGAAGCGTGGTGACGAGACGTCGCGGCGGCCCGGCGAGCGTCCGGCGCAGCGCCCCGGAGACGGCGGGATCATCGAAGTGGATCGAGACTCCGCGCGGCGCAAGCACTAGCGACACCCAAGCGGGGTCGCCCTCCAGGTCGTGCGCGCGCGGGTCGGCGCGAAGGGCGCCCGGCGGCTCTGGCTCCTCGCCGTCGACGAACCGCAGGCCGTCGTCCGGCCCGAGGACGAGCCACACGAAGCTCACGGCGGCGGTGGCTCCCAGTCGGAGCGGATCTCGCGCGTGATCTCGCGCAGGTCGCGCCGAAGCTCCTCGAGCGTCGGCCGGCCCCAGAACCAGTAGCCGTTGTACGCGCGGTGGATGCGCAGCTCCGGGAAGAGCGTGAAGACGGTCGGCACGTACGGGTCGTGGGTTCTGTCCGTCGTCTCGAGCAGCTCGAGCTCGTGCTGGTAGCGGCGCTCGGCGTCGGACAGGAACGTCCAGCGCGCCCCGATCCCGGCGCGGAACGCGGCCTCGACCTCGGGCGAGTCGACGCTGACCGAGACGATGCGCGTGTACGCGACCTCGACCTCGTCCTGGAATGCCACGAGCCGCCGGAAGTAGGCCTGCTCCTTCGGACACCACCAGCCGCGGTAGAAGGTCAGGACGAGCGGGTCGGCGCCGCCGAGGTCCGAGAGCCGCCTGACGTTGCCGGCGTGATCCGGAAGCTCGAGGTCCGGAAAGGTCGCGCCGGGGACGAGGTCCGCCCGCATCCTGGGGCTGTCCCCGGCGCGCCGCCGCTAGAAACGGTCAGGCCGCGACGAGCGCGCGGGCGAAGTCGCTCGGATCGAAGGGGCGCAGGTCCTCGAGCCGCTCCCCCACGCCGATCAGCTTGACCGGCAGGCCGAGCTCGTACGCGATCGCGACCGCGACGCCGCCCTTCGCCGAACCGTCGAGCTTTGTCAGCGCGACGCCGGTCACGCCCACCGCCTCGCCGAAGAGCCGCGCCTGCTGGAGCCCGTTCTGGCCGGTGGTCGCGTCGATCACGAGCAGCGTCTCGTGCGGCGCGCCCTCGATCCTCCCCGCGATCACGCGGCGCACCTTCGCGAGCTCCTCCATCAGGTTCGTCTGCGTGTGCAGGCGGCCGGCGGTGTCCACGATGACGACGTCGCGCCCGTCGCGACGCGCGACCTCGATCGCGTCGTAGGCGACCGCGGCCGGGTCGCCTCCCCGCTCGGAGCCGACGAACGCGGCGCCGGCGCGGTCGGCCCAGATCTCGAGCTGCTCCTCCGCGGCGGCACGGAACGTGTCGGCCGCCCCGAGGACGACCGCGTGGCCGTGCTCCGCGAGGCGGTGGGCGAGCTTGCCGATCGTGGTCGTCTTGCCGGTGCCGTTCACGCCGACGACGAGGAGGACGCTCGGCGCGCCGTCGACGTGGAGCGTGCCTGGTTCGCCGAAGAGCGCGGCGATCTCCTCCGCCAGCGCCTCGCCGAGATCGCCTAGCTCGCCGCGCGCCTCGAGCCGCCGGATCAGCTCGGCGGTCGCGCGGACGCCCACGTCGCCCGCGATCAGCGCCTCCTCGAGCCGCTCCCACGCCGCCTCGTCACCGGGGTCGAAGGCCGCGGCGGCGATCTCCTGCGTGAGCGCCCGCCGGCTCTTCGCGAGCGAGTCTCGGAGGCGCGCGAACATGCCGCCGCGCTGCGCCTCGGGCTCCGGCTGCGCGTTCGCTTCGCCGAGAAGCTCTGACCAAGACCGAGCCATAGCCGCGCCACCTTAGCCCGGCTCTACAAGACGCGTCTCGCCGGGCCAACCGGGGTCTGACCCTGGTTTCATGCGAACGCGCACGGATTCGTCCACGGTTTCGCACCGCTAGCGTGGTTGCGGCGATCGGGGTCTGACCCCGGGGTGTGGCGGCTGCGTCACGAACCGTTCACACGGCCAGCGCGCGAAAAAGGCCTACGCGACGGCCGCGGCGCGATCGCCGCGCGGCAGCCGCCGCGAGACGACCTGCGAGATCCCGTCGCCGCCCATCGTCACGCCGTAGAGCACGTCGGCGGCCTCCATCGTGCGCTTCTGGTGTGTGATGACGACGAACTGCGCCCGGTCGGCGTACCGGCGCAGGAGCTCGACGAAGCGGCCGATGTTCGTGTCGTCGAGCGCGGCCTCGACCTCGTCGAGGAGGTAGAACGGACACGGCCGCGCGAGGAAGAGCGCGAACAGGAACGCGATCGCGCCGAGCGAGCGCTCGCCGCCCGAGAGGAGCGAGAGCCGCGTCACCTTCTTGCCCGCGGGCCGGAGCTCGATCTCGACTCCTGGCGGCGACCCGTCCTCCTCCCCGGGCTCCCGCTCGGTCAGGCGCAGTCGGCCCTCGCCGCCCGGGAAGAGGGTCGCGGCCACGTCGGCGAAGCCGTCCCGGACGGCCGCGAACGTCTCCTCGAAGCGCCGCTCGACCGTCTCGTCCAGCTCGGCTCGGAGCTGCTCCAGCTCGGCGGCGGCGCGCTCGACGTCCGCGCGTTGCGCCTCGAGCTCCTCGAGGCGCGCCTTCTCGCGCGCGTGCTCCTCCTTCGCGAGCGGATTGACGGGACCGACCGCCGCACGCCTCCGCTCGACCCGCTCGAGCTTCGCGGCAAGCTCTTCCGCCCGGTCGCCCTCCTCGGCCTCCACGTCGCCCGCCCGCTCCCGCGCCGCCGCGAGCTCGGCCTCGAGCCGTGCGCGCTCGACCTCGATCGCGGCCATCCGCTCGCCCGACTCGGCCGCCTCGCGCCGCAGCTCCGCCTCCGCGGCCGCGAGCCGCCGCAGCTCGGCAGCGAGCTCCGACGCCCGCGCGGAGCCCGCGTCGACCCTCGCTCGCAGCGGCGCCTCCAGGCGCGCAGCCACCTTCGCGCCGGCTGCGAGGATCGCGTCCGCCCGCTCCGCGACCGCCGCTAGACGAGCGAGGAGGCGCGGGTCGCCGCGTCGGCGCGGCGCCGTCGACTCCGCCGCCTCCGCCGCCCGCTCCCGCGCCTCGGCCGCCAGGGCCGCCGCGCGCTCGACTCGCTCCGAAGTCGCCTCGATCTCGACGCGCAGCTCGCGGCGACGGGCCTCGAGCTCGAGCAGCAGCGCCTCCGCTGCCTCGCCGGCGAACCAGAGCACCCCGCGCTCCGGGTCGTAGCCGTGACCCTCGCGCGTGACCGCGACGCCGCTCTCGACCGCAAGCAGCTCGTCGAGCTCGACGATCCGCAGTCCGCCGAGGAGGTCGGCCCCGCGCGGTGCGACGACGACGGTGAGGCTTCCGAGCCCTTCGTGCCGCGCGCGCTCGAGGAGCGCGAGCGCCTCCGGCGCGTCGTCCGCGACGAGCGCCGACGACCGCGAGGCCAGAGCGGCCGCCACGGCGCGCTCGTCGCCGGGAGCGACCTCGAGCTCGGAGAC
>Ga0081539_10004340_pt1 | contig 15813 bp, 11 predicted proteins | sample TabmetS4T2R2_FD_71023 | JGI IMG/M metagenome (GOLD analysis project Ga0081539, IMG submission 71023) | Tabebuia heterophylla rhizosphere microbial communities from the University of Puerto Rico - S4T2R2 | ecosystem: Host-associated > Plants > Roots > Rhizosphere ...
CGGTGCCCTGCATCGGGATGCCCTGTGCCGGCAGCACCTCGTGCTGGAGGGCGTACATGCAGGCGGCGGCCCGATCGATGTTGCGGACGAAAGCAATCGACGCCTGCAGAATCGGCTGCAAGCGGTCGCGATCCTGGATCCGCGCTTTCGGATACTCGTGCTCGACGACGAGCGGCGTGTGCGCCACGTCGAGGTCGAGCAGCTCACGCGCCGCGAGCTGATGGTCGAACCAGTCGACGCTGCGGTTCTGCAGATACGCGAGCGGATCGTGTCGCGCGGTGCCCGGCAGCTCGTGCTCGGCGAGCACCGTCTGCTTCTTCCAGGAATGGTGCTGATCGGTCGGATCGGCTGACGGCCGTCCATGGGTCCAGTCGCCGCGCAGCACCGTCTGGCCGCCGTAACCCCAGGCGGCCACGCCACGCGCGTCGATGACCTGCCCCTTCACGTGGAAGCCGCCGATCAGGAACGCGTACCCCGAGTCCTTCAAGTACTGAAAGATCGAGCGCGTATCCTGCCCCATGAGGATGGCGTGTGACGGGTCGTAATGGATGCGGAACTGATCGCCGACGCCGTGCCTCTCACAGATTCGATGCAGCGCGATCCACGTGCCGGGCGTGTAGGCGAGGTTGTTGTGGAAGCTGTCGCCGGAATGCCATCCGGGCATCGGGCACTGTTCGATGCGATAGGAGAGACCGCGCGCCTTCGCCTCGGCGAGGAGCGGGACGAACTGCTCTTCGAAGTCCGCGAGGTTCTCGTCCATGCTGCGCGTGAAGTTGCGGCCGACGAAGCCACAGACCGCGTCGACCTCGAGCAGCGCGGCGGCGTCGAACACACGGTGCATGAACGCGTGCTTCTGCCGCCGGATGGCCGGGTCGTGGTGCAGCATGTTGTCGAAGTAACCCAAATCGGAGAGCGACACACCGGCTGCATCGAGCGCTTTCCGCACGCGACGGGCCCGTGCCGCATCGAACGGCCGGCGCAAATCGAGCGTGTTGGCCACCGGATCGAGCATCGCCTCCGCCGGCACGTCGCTCTCACTGGGATGCAGGGCGGCCGACAGCTGAATCGTCTCGGCGCCGAGCTCGCGGGCAAACTCGACCCAGTCCTCGATGGCACGATCGGGATCGGTGTCGCGCAGCTCACGCGGCGTCAGCTCCTGGAGCGCCGCCGTGAGAATGCCGACCTTCATGAACTGCGGCTCGAATGCGCGAACAGGCACGCCCCGATTGTATGCGGCCGCCTGCTCCGGCTCGGCTTCGCGCGTGCTGTCGCGTACGTCCAGCAATCCTGACCTCCCGATCGAAAATCATCCGGCCGACGATCGCGGACCTTGAAGGTCCGCGCCGCCTCCCTTCAGATCACCGCGCCCAGATCACCGCGCGCGTCCCTTCAGATCGGCGCGGCCGCCTCGCTTCAGCTCAGGTGCCGCACCCATCCGCACACAGCAGCGCCCCATTCGGCGGGGCGCTGCAACCGGTTGCAGGATTCTACACTGCTCCGCTCAGAACAGGAGCTTGGCCGCAAACTGCATCTGCCGTGGCGTGCCCCGCGTCCCCGTGATCGTGCCGAAGTTCGAGTTGCCGAGCGCCGAGTTCGGATTGGCGAAGTTCGTCGTGTTCAGCACGTTGTAGCCCTCGACCCGCAGCTGCAGGCGCCACGTGTCGTGCAGCGGCACGTCCTTGAAGAGCGAGAGATCGAGCCGGCGCTGCGGCGGGCCGTGCAGGTAATTACGCGGAACGACACGGTCGCCGATCGTGTTGATCGGTTGCGCCTCGAAGGCGGCCGTGTTGAACCAGCGGCCGATCGTCGGCTGGTCGAGCGACGGATCGCCAACCAGGTTCGGACGGTCGTTGCCCCCGGTGTTCGCCCGCGCCGCCGCATTGGTGATGTCGAACGGCAGACCCGTTTGCCACTGGGCGATGGCATTGATCTGCCAGCCGCCAAACGCAGCGCCGCTCACACCCTGGCGCGATCGCGCAAACGGCAGTTCGTAGTTCGCCGACAGGACCCAGCGGTGACGGACGTCGTTGGGCGCGTCGAATCGTTCGCGACGATTCACATCCCATGGCGCCGGACCGGTGTTGACGTTGTGCGCGAGCGTGTAGTTCGTGTTGAACGTCAGGCCGTCACGATACCGTCGCTGGAAGACCAGCTGCAGCGCGTCATAGCTGGACTCGTAGTCGCTCTTGAAGATCGTGATGGCGCTGATCCCGGGCAGCGCGGAATTGTACGGACGCCGCGGCTGCACGGTACCCGGCCCGACAGGAGCGAGGTTCACCGGGACGTTCGCCACCGCCACGCGATCGCCACGCGAGCCGATGTAGCCCGCCGAGACGACGCTCCCGAAGAGCTCCTTGTCGACGATCACGTTGAACTGCTGCACCCGCGTGGAGCGGAAGTCGAGCCCGACCGCGGTAATCGATCCACTGGGGTTGACCGCGTCGGTCGCCGTCGGAATCGGCAATCCGGCGCCGAGCCGCACCGTGGGCTGACCGCCCGTGGTGCCACCACTCAGCACCGGTCCGTAACTGGCCACGAACGGCTGGTTCTTCATGTACGACTGCGACATGTAGTTGCCGGGAAAGAACGCCAGACCGTAGCCGCCGCGGACGACGGCGTCACCAGGAAGCGTGGCCGAGAATCCCGCTCGCGGGGCCACGTTCGAGTAGTCCGTCTTCACGCCCGCCGACTGCGACACGCCATCGCGTCCCGCCACGATGATGCGTGCCGCCACCGGATCGAAGTTCGACATCTGATTGTCTTCTTCCGTGTAGGGCGTGAACACGTCGTAGCGGACGCCAAGATTCGCCGTCAGCCACGACGTCATGCGCCAGTCGTCCTGTACGAACACGCTCGGCTCGTTCGTGTGGTAGTGCGGGTAGATGAGCGAGTGCGACCGCGTGACCTGCGACGGATAGCCGAGCAGGAAGGAAGCGATCGTGTTGCCGCCGGAGCCGGCGCCATTGTTGGTGAGCTGCGTGTCGAACGTGAAGTTGCCCACCGGCGAGGCGCTCTGAAACACGGTGAATTGCCGCGAGATATAGGCGGCGCCCATCTTGATGTTGTGCGCGCCACGCGTCTTGGTGACCGTACCGTTGATCTGCCACGTGTCATCGATCTGGATGAGCGGAATGAACGTGGCGTCCCCAAGTGCGGAGTAGCCGGTCAGCGTCATCAGCGCGAGGCCCGAGGTCACCTCGTCGAAATTCACGCCGGGCAGGCCGAACTCGCGACTGAGATTCTTCCCGTAATTGAGCGGCAGCGATTGAATGTCGGCCTTGAGGTAGCCGAACTTGAGCTCCGACAGCAATGACGGGTTGAACACGCGCAGGTAGTTCATCTGCGTGCCGTGCGCCTTCGTCGTGTTTGGTCCAGGAAACGCGAGGCCGCCGCCGCACCCGGGTTCGACGCCCTCGCTCGTCGGCGGACACGCGGACGGCGTGAACGTGTCGACGTCGTTGTACGAATAGCGCACGAAGACACCGTTCGACGGATTGAAGCGGTGGTCGACGCGGACGTCGGCCGTCGAGCTGTTCTGCGTGCGGACGGTCGTGCTCGCGTAGTTGTTGGCGAGGCCGCCGCTGGTTGGCAGCGGATACAGAGACATGTACTTGAGCGCGATCGGATCGAGGCGCTCGGTCGGAATCCTGTTTCCAGGGAACGCAGTGCGTGGCGTCGTCAGCGCGTCGTAGATCGGGACCGACAGCTCGGAGAAATCGCCGCTCCGCATCTTCAGTGTGGGCACCGTCACGACGTTGATCACCCCCTGCCGCTGGCGGAAGCCTTCGTAATCGGCGAAGAAGAACGTGCGGTCGCGGCGGACGGGTCCGCCGAGGCTGCCACCGAACTGATGCTGCCGCAGCAGCGGCTTGGTGGTCGAGAAGAAGTCACGCGCGTCGAAGCGATCGTTGCGCACGAACTCGAACGCCGACCCGCGCAGATCGTTGGTGCCCGACTTGGTGAGGATGTTGACGACGCCACCGGCGGTGCGCCCGGTTTCGGCGGTGTAGTTCGACGTCTGCACCTTCACTTCGGCAATCGCGTCGATCGACGGCTTGACGACGATGGTGCCGATGGCGCGCTCGTTGTTGTCGACCCCGTCGATCAGCTGGTTGTTCTGATTGTCGAGCGCGCCGTTGATGGAGATCGCCGAGGTCTGGCGCCGATCGTCGGGCCGCGTGCCGCTGGCGAGCGAGTTCGGCAGCCCTTCGTTGGCACCGGGCGCCAGCTGCACGAGTTTCACGAAGTTGCGACCGTTGACCGGCAGATCCTGGACGGCTTTCTCCGTCACCAGTGCGCTGACGGTCGCCGTGTCGGTCTGCAGCAGCGACACCTGGGCGCTGACGGTGATGTTCTCTTCCACCGTGCCGAGCTGGAGCCGCGCGTCGAAGCGCGCGCGATCGCCCGCCGAGACGCTGAGGCGTGTCGTCTGCGCGGCAAATCCGGACAGCTCCACCCTGATGGTGTAGGTGCCGATCGGCAGAAGATTGAAGACGTAGTCACCAGCTTCGGTGGTCGGCACGCTGCGTGTGTCGCGGGTGCCCTCGTTGACGATGGTGACGGTGGCGCCCGGGAGCACGGCTCCCGAGGTGTCGGTGACGCGGCCGACGATGTCGGCGGTGGTCACCTGGGCGGCAGCCGCGGTGGCGAACAGGAGAAGGACGAGCACTCCGGGAGTGACGGCGCGATGGCCGACGAGCATACGTGCCCTCCACGAGAAGCGTCCGGCGGCGGGCGTCGCCGAACATGTTCGTGTAACCGGTTACTGAAACCGGTTGCGGATGCTAGTCGTTTGGAGGCATGAAATGCAAGCCGCGCCGATTTCGGCGGATGACGCCGTCTGTGTGACTGTGTGACTGTGTGACTGTGTGAAACGGGTTGCGGGTCGCGGTGCGACGCCGACCGATCGACGATCGGCCGCTGCGCTCAGCCGTCGTCGCGAACGATCACCGCGTTACTGGCCAGCCTCGCCCTTCGGCCGCGCGATGTCGTGATACAACCGCGAGCCGTCGGGCAGGATGACGTAAAAGAGCGAGATCCCCTTCGAGCCATCCTTCATCGGGTGGCCCACCAGCGCGATTGGATCTCCCGCCTTGAACGTCGCACGCGTCCATCCCTGCCGACCCGTGATCGTCGTCGAGCCGCCCTCGACATCGCACGTGCCGACCGCACCGGGATCGATTCCGGGCGCGGCCTTGATGCCGACCGTAATGTGCACATGAGGGTTCATCCACCTGTATTCGCTGACGACGCCCTTGTAAGTGACCTCCTTCTCCATGTCGAACAACGAGAAGGAGTGGTGCGCGGACAGGCGTGCGTCGGTGACGATGAGCAGCGCGGCAAGGGTCGCGGCGCGAGCGGTCATGGCAGTTCTCCGGCAGACGAGCGCGTCTGCCACATGCGGACGCGGCGACGGAGTATAGCGCCGACCTGTAATCGGTTACAAGTCGCCTCAGTAGAGCGCGAACGCGTAGACCGCATCGCCGGCGGCCACCAGCACGTACTGTTTCCCATCCACCATATAGGTTTCCGGCGCGTTCGTCGTATTAGCGCCGAGCTGTGTGTGCCACAGCGGTGTACCGTTCGCCGGGTCGTAGGCAACGAAGTTGCCGCCGACGTCGCCGGCGAAGAGCAAGCGCCCCGCCGTCGTGAGCAGGCCAGCGGTCAATCCGGTGTTGGCTGTCGTCCGGTATTGGCGCTTCCACGCGATCTTGCCGGTCTTGTAATCGATCGCCGTCAAGAAGCTGCCGGTCGTCCCGACGGCACGTTCGTCCTTGCCGCCGAGGCCGAGCGCGCCGCGCGGGTCGGGCTCGGTCAGGTAATACATCGCGTACGTCTCGGTGGTCGGAACGTAGAAGAGACCGGTCTGCGGGCTGTACGACGGCGGAGGCCAGTTCGCCGCACCCTGGTTGGCCGCGGAGACAAGGGCGCCGGCGATGTGGAAATCCTTCTCCGGAATCCGAACCGGCTGTCCCTTCGCGTTCAGCTCCGGCTTCGCCCAGTTCGCTGACGCCGAAAACTTGCTCGTGATCAGGTGCTCACCCGTCACGCGATCGACGACGAAGAAATAGCCGTTGCGAGCGGCCGTGATCACCATCTTGCGCGGACGGCCGTTGAAGTCGCCGTCGACGAGCACGGGCGTCTGCGCCGAGTCCCAGTCGTGCGTGTCGTGCGGTGACGTCTGGTAATACCAGGCCATCTTGCCGGTGTCGACGTTCACGGCGACGAGCGCGCACGTGAACAGGTTCTCCATGCCCTCGCCCCGCGGTGCCGACGTGTAGGCCGGCGTGGGGTTGCCGGTGCCCATGATGTAGAGGCGCGTTTCGGGATCGTAGGAACCGGGTACCCATGGATGTCCGCCACCGTGAATCGCGGCGTCGAGGTTCTTCCAGGTGGCGAGACCCGCATCGCCGGCTTTCTGCGGCGTCGCAAACCACTTCCACTGCAGCGCGCCGCTCTCCGGGTCGAACGACTGGAGGAACCCGGGCATGTCGAGGTCGTTGCTCGATCCGACGAGCACGTGGTTCTCGATCACGATCGGGGCCATCGTGTGGAAGTACTGCTGCTGGAAGCTGGCGAGCTCCTTGTGCCAGCGCTCACGTCCGGTCTTCGCGTCGAGCGAGATGAGATAGTTGTCCGGTGTGACGACGAACAGATAACTGCCCCACATTCCGGCGCCGCGATTCCCGATGTGCGTCCCGCCTTTCGTCTTCCAGAAGTAGCGCCACAGCAGGTGACCGTCGTTGGCGTCGAGCGCCCAGACGTTGTCGGGTGCCGTCACGTACAACACGCCGTCGACGGCGAGCACGGCGCCCTTGACCGACGTCGCACCGCCAAAGACCACGTCGCCCTCCCCGCCGGTGATGACCGGCGGTTCACTCGGCGGACGCGGACCGCTGGGCGGCGGACCAGCGACGAGGCGCCGCGTCCACGCCAGCGAAAGCGTCTTGATGTTCGCTTGATTGATCTGGGTCAGCGCACTGTAACGCTTGCCCGAGTAGTCGCCGGAGTAAGAGGGCCACGAATCGGCAAGTGGCTTGTGCAGGAGCTCCTTGCCGACGTTCTGCGCGGACAGCGTCAGCGTTGTCGCGACGACGATCACGGCAATCAACCACTTCACGACTGTGACCTCAAGGAAACGAGATACGCGGTGACATTGTGAATGTCGGCATCGGTGTAGACCGGCAGGAGATCCTTGTGGGGCTTCAACGGATCCTGAATGTCGACTTTGATCCGTGTGCCGGCCGTTCGAAACGTCCGATGGGTTCCGTCAGCCGTCGTGAGGCTGACGCTGAAGTCGTCGACGCGGCTCAACAAGCCCTTCACGACCTCGCCCGATGGCAGCGTCACGATCGCGGAAATGGGCGGCGCCTGAATCGGCGCCGCGCCACCGCCGCGTCCTCCGGTGTTCCCGGGCATGAGCCACATCTGCTGCAGCACTTTCGAGTCCGCAATCTTCGCCGCGAACGTCTTGAGCGCCGTGGTCATGTGGCACGACGCACACTTCGCCGCGACGTACGCCTCGCCCTTCTTCGCATCGCCGACGACGATGTTGAGCGTGGAGGGACCAGAGCGGCTGCTGACCGGAAAGCTGTGGAGGAATTCAGCGATGTCAGCGACCTGCGCGTCGGTGAGCTGGAACTTCGGCATCGTCCCGCGCCCCTCGCGAACGATGGGGCCGATGCGCTCGCCCTTCTGATCGTCGAGGACCACGGACGACCGCAGCAGGTTGGGTCCACCGCCATCGCCGCCCTTCGCGTCGGCGCCGTGGCAGAACACGCAGTTGGCGCCGTACAGCCCTTTGCCGCGCTCGATCGCGGCCGGATCGCCAGGTGCTCGCTGCGGATAGGCGACGAACCCGCCGCCCGGCGCGCCCTGCTCCTGTGAAGACAACGTTGCGGCCAGCCACACGACGGCCAGCATCGCAAGGGCCACATCTCGACGTCGTGTGCTTACCATCACCTCTCCACGGGTAGCCTGCGCTTCGACCGCGGCGTCATGTTTGATGCTGTCACGTCGCATGCTGCAGCGCGAGACCGTATGTCGCTCCGGGAAGCCGACCTTGATCCACGCACCTCAGCCTCCGCCGCCGGCCATCTAGGTGCGACCAGGCACTTGCCACGGCTTCCCTTCGGACATACGGTCTCGCACTGCTTTACTCCGCGACGAGCCGAACAGGACACTCCGTCGCAGCCGCGGCGCTAGGTAGCTAGGTTGTTGGCTAGATGGGGGTTCTTCCCCACCTGCCCACCTGCCCACCTGCCCACCTGCCCATCTGCCCAACTACCTATCCGCCCATCCGCCCAACTACCCAACTGCCTATCCGCCCATCTACCGAGCGACCCATCCTACGGCGTTCTCGGGAATGATCGTCACCGCGGTGCGCCCTTGACGGATGTCGAGCGGTCTTCCCGAATCCATGACGAAGGGCATGCCGAGCAGATTGCACCAGCGGATCGCGTACGCATCCTTGCGCGCGCGCTCGGCGCGCATGGCCCGTGTGACCGTCGGCAGCAGGTTGGCGTCGGGAATGCGTCGGCTGTCGAAGGACAGTTCCCAGAAGCCGGAGAGATCCTGAGCGGACGCGGCGGCCGCGCGCTCCTGCGCGGCGAGGCGATGTGTCGCCGCTGCGGCGAGGGCGGCAGCGGCCAGCAACGAGAGCGCGAAAGCACGTGGTGTCATGGCGCGGATCCTCGGTGACGTCGATCGGCGCTCGATGTAACCGGTTGCACAGACTAACGAAAAACCGCCGCGCGGCGCAAGTGCCCGGCCGCCGCGGTATCATGCTCGCCACATGGCGAACATCTACGACGTCGCGAAGCGCGCCGGCGTCTCCACCGCCACCGTGTCGCGCGTGTTCAGTCAGCCCGACGTCGTCGCGCCGGCCACCCGCCGCAAAGTGATCGCCGCCTCCGATCACCTCGGCTTCACCCCGAACGTCGTCTCCAAGTACCTGCGGACGCAGCGCACCGCCAAGATCGTGGTCACCGTCCCCGACATCTCGAACCCGTTCTTCTCGCTCATCCTGCAGGGCATCGAGGACGCCGCCCAGCGCGAAGGATACTCGGTTCTGCTCGGAGATACGCAGCACGACGACAAGCGCGAAGAACGCTACGCCCAGATGCTCAAGCGCAAGGAAGCGGACGGGCTCATCTTCCTGGGGCACCGGCTGCCGAAGGAAGCGGCCGCGATGATCGCCACCATGGCGCCGCGCTGTGCGCCGGTCGTCAACGGCTGCGAGTTCAGCCCGACGCTGGGCGTGCCGAGCGTGCACATCGACAACGCCAAGGCCGCCTACGAGGCGATGGATCACCTGTACGGGCTCGGCCATCGCCGTATCGGCATCGTGACCGGTCCCCTGGTCAGCCCCTTGAGTCGCGATCGACTGACCGGCGCGACCGCGCGCGCCAAGAAAGAGAAGGCGACGCGCGACTTCATCGTCATGCACGGCAACTTCTCGATCGAGTCCGGCGCCGCCGCCGCCGAGCGTCTGCTCGGGCGCGCCGAACCGCCGACGGCCATCTTCTGCTTCAACGACGAGATGGCAATGGGAGTCATCGAGGTCGCGCGACGCCTGGGCGTACGCGTTCCGGAGCAGCTGTCGGTGGTCGGCTTCGACGACATTCGCTTCGCCCAGCACACCGTTCCGCCCCTGACGACAATTGCGCAGCCGATGCGGCAGATCGGTGAAGGCACCGTGCGGCTGCTGTTGCGCATCCTCGTCGACGGTGAAGATGCCGAGGCGCCCGAATCGGTCACGCTCCCCCACAAGCTCGTCGTCCGCGCGAGCACTGCGCCAGCCCCGCGCGTCTAGCCCGCTCATCGCGGCGTGTTGCTCCGTGAGTCGCTGCGTAGGCAGTGGCAGCAGGGCGGGACCGTAGGTCCGGAGCAAACCGTGGGAAGTGTCTTGGCATAGCTCGTTGATCGGCGGCGAAGGCTGAGATGCGCGGATCAAGGCGGTTTGCGGAGCGACCTATGGTTCCGCCCTGCTGCCCATCACGCGCCGGAATCACTAATCCCCGACCTCGACACGATCGAGCACGTCGACCCAGCCACGCCGTTCGTGACTGATTCGCACGGCATCCAACAGCCGCATGTGGCGCAGCCCGTCGAATCCTCCGTGTCGATCGGCATCTTGTCGAAGGACTCTGGTGCCCGCTGCAGCTTTCCTGCAAACGTCTTCGACCGCCCGCAGCGGCCGTTTGCGGGCCTTGTGGAACAGGTGGGCATGACGCAGCCCGCGGGCGGTTGCACGATTCACGAGATCCGCCGCTTCGTCGCTGTTCATCGAGAGCGGCTTTTCGCAGATAACATGCTTCCCGGCGTCGAGCGCGGCGGCGGCCATCGGATAATGCTGCACGTTGGGCGTGCACACGTGGACGACGTCGACGTCGCGATCGCGCAGGATCGCGCGACAGTCGCCGGTCGCGTGCGGAACGCCGAAGGCATCGGCCATCGCCTGCGCCTTGTCGACGTGGCTGCCGGCGATGGAGACGACGTCGACGAAGCCGAGACGACGCAGCGCCTCGAGGTGCACGCGACCCATGAAACCGGTTCCAATAACGGCCGATCGCACGCGAGCTGTTCCCATACGGACTCCGGGAGAGGATATCAGCAAGGAGGAATGAATGAAGGACGCGAAGGCCCACTCCATCGAGCTCGATTCCGCGAAGGTCCAGTTTCTCGAGCAGGTCGCGTCGTCGTACGGGCTGGCCGACGTCGGCAAAGCCGTTCGCTGCCTGATCAACTACGCGCGCGAGAACCCCGACAAGCACGACGAGATCTTCAGCGAGATCCGGTGCACGGAGTGTTGAAACGTTAACCACCGGGTCTGAGGCATCACGGTTCAGGGCTGCGGTGCGCTACGGCGGGGCGCTCGTGTGTGTCGCGGTTGGCGTGCTGATCGCCCGCATCCTGCCGCCCATCTTCGATCCGACGGTCCTGCTGCTGATGGCGGTCGTCGTCGCCGCCTGGTTCAGCGGTTTGGTGCCGGCGCTGCTGGCATCGGTGGTCGCGACGCTCGCCTTCGATTACTACTTCACGCCACCGCTCTACACGCTCAGGCCGGATCTGGTTCACCTTCCCAGGCTGGCTGTGTTCATCATGTTTGCCACGCTGTTCGCCACCACCAGCGCGGCGAGGCGGCGCGCCGAACAATCGCTGCGTGAAGCGCGCGACCAGCTCGAAATCCGCGTCCGCGAGCGCACGGCCGATCTCACGCGGGCGAACGAAGCGCTCGAAGATCTGGCGGGACGGCTGATCCACGCGCAAGAAGAGGAACGAAGCCGCATCGGGCGAGAGCTGCACGATCACATCAGCCAGACGCTCGGAATCCTCACAATCAAGATCGATCAACTCCGTGGCGAGGCGGCCATTCCAGACGACCTGGCCGGTTCGCTGGACAATCTCCGTGAGGACACGGTCGCCGTGGCCGACGACGTCCATCGACTGTCACATCGCCTGCATTCATCGACGCTCGATTACCTCGGTCTCGTGCCGGCGCTGCAAAAGCTGATCGACGAGTTCTCCGGACGACACGGCATCGCCATCGACTTCACGCACGAATCGGTGCCGCAGACGCTGTCGTCCGACGTGTCGTTGTGTCTGTTTCGCGTGACAGAGGAAAGCCTGACGAACATGGCCAAACACAGTCGGGCGACCGCAGGGCGGGTGCATCTGCGCGGCAATGACGATGGTCTGTCGTTGACGATTCAGGACAGCGGCGCCGGCTTCGATCCGGCCGACCTCGACACACGCGCCGGTCTCGGCTTTGTCAGCATGCGCGAGCGGCTCCGCGTGGTGCACGGGACGCTGCGAGTCGAGTCCGCGCGCGACCGTGGGACGTCCATCGAGGCGACGATTCCTGCGAGCGCGGCGACACCACCAAACCCGAACGACCTGAACGATTCGAACGATTTTTAGGCCCTGATGATTCCCGTCCTGACCGCGTATTGAACCAGCTCCGCGTTCGTCTTCACACCGAGCCGGTTCATCAGCCGGTACTTGTGGAATTCGACAGTGCGTGGACTGATATCGAGGACCGCCGCCACTTCCTTCATCGACTTTCCTTCGGCCAGCAGCTGCAGCACCTCGCGTTCGCGCGCGCTCAGCGTGCGTGAGCGCGAATCGCCCGCCGGTGACTCGTCGGCAAGCTCGCCCGCAATCGCCGGCGACACGTACGACCGCCCGTCCAGCGCCGCACGAATGGCGGCGATGAGCTCGGACGCAGCGGCGTCCTTGAGCAGATACCCGGAGGCATCGCGATGCAGTGCTTCGGCTGCAAGACGCGGATCGCGGTTCTGCGTGAGGTAGATGATCTTGATCTCCGGGTGCTGCGCCTTCAGCCGCTCTCCGGCCTCGAGCCCATTCAGCAGCGGCATGCCGATGTCGACGACGACGAGGTCGGGATGAAGATCGTGTGCCGCCTGCACCAGCGCACGCCCGTCGCCCACCGTGGCAATCACGTCGAAGTCGCGCGCAAGCAGGTGCTCGAGCGCCTGCGCCATCAGCAGGTGGTCGTCGGCGATCACGATGCGAGGACGCGGCGGCATTTTTCATTTGCATTGTGCATTACTCGCGCCCGGGTCCATCACTTCAAAAAGATCCGTCGATAGCCGCCGGCGATCAGCGCCGCCACGTCGGCGAGGATCAGCGGCAGGCGAAGGCCACCCGGGTAGGCGAGGTATTGCGGTTCCCACGTCGGGTCGAACTTGTCCTTGAACGCCCGCAGGCCCTGGAAGTGGTAGACGGAGTCGCCGTGCTCGTAGAGCATCCGGCCAAGACGATTCCAGAACGGCGCGATCGGCGACTGCTGGAACCCCGAGAGCGGGGCCATGCCCAGCGCGAAGCGCTCGTACCCTTCGGCCTTCGCCCACTGCATCATGTGCACGAACAGGCCGTGCATCACGTCGCGCGGCGCCTCGCGCCGATAGCGCATCAGGTCGACCGACACCTCGACGCGTCCGGCGCCCTGCCAGATGTTCGCGAACGCGTCGATTCGACCCGCGCGTTCGATCACCGCGACATGAAACCGCGACAGATATGCATCGTCGAAGAAACCGAGTGAGAATCCCTTCTCCGCCGCCGAGCGGGCGTCGAGCCAGTCGTCCGACACGGCACGCAGCTCGTTCAGGATCATCGGGACTTCCGCGGGCGGAATGATCCGGAACGTGCCGCCGTCGCGTTCCAGGCGGCGCACGATCTGTCGATGCCGCTGCCCGCGTCCGCCCTCGATCGTGAAGTCCGCCAGCGGCACCCGCGCGGCCTCGCCAAGCTTCATGAACGTGAGACCGAGGTCGATATAGCGGTGCAGATGGCGCGTGCTCACTTCGTAGAACACCGGGACGCCGTCGAAGTCGTCACACCGCTCGAGGAAGGAGCGCGCGACGTCGGTCACCTGTTCGTCGGGGCCGACAGGATCTCCGAGCGCCACCCACGTGCGACCGTGGACGCCGTACATCACGAACGCGCGTCGCTCCGCCTCGAACAGCACGGCTTTGTCGCGCAGGAACACCAGGTTCGGACTGGTGGCCGTCTGGGCGCCGATCGCGCGCTCGGCGTCGCGAAGATCCTCGCCGGTCGGCTCCGGGACTTCATGCGGGGCCGACGCCAGGATCCGCGTCAGCGCGAACAGGACGATCACGATCGACGCGCCGACCGATGCGCGGAGGAAGCGCGAGGCGTCGCTGAGCAGCTCGAACTGCCACCACAGCTCGTTCGAATACTGCACGTGCTGAAACGCGAACAGCCCAAGCCAGACCGACGCGACGATCGCGCCGACAACCGCGGCGATCCACCCCGGAGAGAATCGCGCATCGAGAAACGCCGAGTGCCTGCTGAACGCAGGCCGCGCCCGCCACAGCGCGACCAGCACGATCAGCAGCAGGCTCGCTTCTTCGTAATCGAACCCCTTGAGTAACGAAGCGGCAATCCCGACACCGACCAGGCCGACGGTCACGTAATACGCGCCATCGAGCCGGCGTGACAGTCCGTGCGACAGCACCAGCAAACCGGCTCCGACGATGCTGGCGGCAAAGTGCGACGCTTCGATCAGCGCGAGCGGCAGGATGCCACCGAGCCGGGCCAATCGATCGTGTTCCGCTGGCGTCGCGCCCGAAAACAGCAGGACGATGCCGGCGAGAAACGTGACGATCGACACCACTCGCGGCGTGACCTGCTCCGTCGCCAGGCCGATCGCTGCGCCCAGTCGCCGTGCCTGCGTGCGTCGCTGCCGAAGCTCGTCGACCACCAGCACCACCATCGCCGCCGACAGCGGCGTCAAGTAGTAGATCAGCCGATACACGACGAGCGCCGGCACGACCTGATCCGACGGCACGTAGGGTTTGAGCAGCAGCAGCAGCAGCGTCTCGAACACGCCGAGACCGCCGGGCACGTGACTGGCGAGGCCGAGCAGGATCGCGACCAGGAACAACGCGAGAAACGCGACGAACGGCAAGCCGGACGCGGGAAGCAGCACGTAGAGCACCGCACCTGCCAGTGCCCAATCGAGACACGACAGCCCGAGCTGACCAAGCGCGATCGCCGGTCGCGGGATCGGCAGCTCGAGACGACGGAGACGGATTGGCGTCTCGCGGACGGTCGTCGCTACGACATACGCCACGGGTGTGAGCGCCAGCAGCCATCCCGCCGGCGCGGCCAGCTCGCCGATGTGACGCGCCGTCGCGAGGGCGAGCGGCGTGAACGCGAGGCTCGCGCCGCCAAGCGCGAACAGCCCGAGCCAGAACGTCACCGAGTACGAGACGACAATCCGCGACAGCTCCTCACCCGTGATGCCCCATCGGCTGTAGAAGCGGTAACGAACGGATGCGCCCGAGAGCATCGCGAATCCGACGCTGTTGGCGATGGCGTACGCCAGCAGCGACGTCAGCGCGATCCGGAGGCGCGGCAGCGACCGCCCGATGTAGGCAAAGGCAAGGAGGTCATAGCCGGTGAGGACGAGATAGTTGGCGATGGTGAGCGCGATGGCCGCCGCAAGCCGGCCGTGTGGCAGATTGCCGACCTCGAGCCGTACGGTCCCCCAACTGACGGATCGCAGCTCCATGCGCAGCACTTCCAGCGCAATGACGAAGAGCGCCAGACCCGCGACTGCAGGAAGAACGCGACGGATGCGCTCGGCCATGCCTGATCACCTGGAAGGATGCGCCGTGATCCAGTCGATCGCATCGAACAGGCGACGATCGAGCTCGCCGAGGTTGTCGCTGAACCGATGATTCGCGGCCTCGATCACCCACAGTCGCTTGGGCTCGGCAGCACGGTTGAAGATCTGGCGCACTTGATCCATGGGTACGAACTCGTCGTGCGTCGAGTGGATTGCGACCAGGGGAAGCGGGGACACGTGAGTGATGACGTCCGAGGCGCTGAAGGAAGGCTCGTGCGGCGGCCTGTGTGTCAGGTAGATGAGCGAATCGGTCCAGCGCCAGGCCAGCTCGTTCTGCTCGGGGAGTCCGAGCGCAATCACGCCGCCGAGACGCGTCTTGAGCTGCGGATCGCCGCCAGCGAGTACAGAGAGTCCGGCGCCTTCGGACACGCCAATGAGGATCGGCTTGCCGCTGGCGCCCTTCGCCGCAACGTTCACGATGGCGTTGTAGTCGGCGCCTACGTCTTCACGTCGAAGCGTTCCTCGACCAGTGAAGCTTTCGAGGTACGCCTTGACGTCGACGCCAACGACGAAAAAGCCGGCGGACGATAGCACCTCGGCGACGTGCGGGCCGAGATGGGTCCATCCGCCGTCGCCGCTCGACACGACGATCGGTGTGCGCCCACGTGCACCGTACACGTGAAGCACCTGTGGCC
>Ga0081539_10004341_pt1 | contig 15812 bp, 13 predicted proteins | sample TabmetS4T2R2_FD_71023 | JGI IMG/M metagenome (GOLD analysis project Ga0081539, IMG submission 71023) | Tabebuia heterophylla rhizosphere microbial communities from the University of Puerto Rico - S4T2R2 | ecosystem: Host-associated > Plants > Roots > Rhizosphere ...
TATGAATAGGGTAATCCATGCGCCGAGGGGCGCCCAGTTAACCTGCAAAGGCTGGCACCAGGAAGCGGCGCTGCGCTGCCTGATGAACAATCTCGATCCGGCCGTCGCTGAGAAGCCGGATCAGTTGATCGTTTACGGTGGCGCCGGCAAAGCTGCCCGCAACTGGCAATCGTTTGACGCGCTCGTGCGCGAGTTGCGCGCGCTCGAAAACGATGAAACGTTGCTGGTGCAGTCCGGCAAGCCGGTCGCGGTTTTTCGCACGCACGAATACGCGCCGCGAGTTTTGATCGCCAACTCGAATCTCGTCGGCGCCTGGGCCAACTGGGAACACTTCCACGAACTCGAACGCCGCGGCCTGATGATGTACGGCCAGATGACCGCCGGCAGTTGGATCTACATCGGCACCCAGGGAATCGTTCAAGGCACCTTTGAAACGTTCGCTGCGATGGCCGACAAACACTTCGGCGGCGATCTTTCGGGCAAGCTCGTTGTTTCCGGCGGCATGGGTGGGATGGGCGGCGCTCAGCCACTCGCCGCCACGTTGAATGGCGCCGTGTTTCTCGGCATCGACGTCGATGCGGCGCGGATCGAGCGCCGCGTCAACACGGGTTACTGCGATCGGCTGGCGCTCACGCTCGATGAAGCGCTCGACATCTGCGAAGACGCACGCGAACAGCGGCGCGCGATTTCCGTTGGTCTCGTCGGCAACTGCGCGGAGGTGTTGCCGGAGCTGGTGCGGCGCGGCGTGCCGGTTGACGTAGTCACCGATCAAACGAGTGCTCACGATCCGTTGAACGGCTACGTGCCCGCGGGGCTTTCGTTGGAAGACGCGGCGGAACTGCGCGAAAAGGATCCGCAAGGCTACGTCGAGCGATCGATGCAGTCGATGGCCCGGCATGTCGAAGCGATGCTGGCGTTGCAGCGCGCGGGCGCGATCGCGTTTGACTACGGCAACAATATTCGCAAGCAGGCGCTGGACGCCGGTTGCCGAAATGCTTTCGACATTCCCGGCTTCGTTCCCGAGTACATTCGGCCGTTGTTTTGCGAAGGCAAAGGACCGTTCCGCTGGGTGGCGTTGTCGGGCGAGGCGGAAGACATTCGCAAGACGGACGACCTCGCGCTCGAGCTGTTTCCCGACGACCGCACGCTCAACCGCTGGTTGCGGCTGGCGCGCGATCGGGTGCAGTTTCAAGGACTGCCCGCGCGCATCTGTTGGCTCGGTTACGGCGAACGCGCCGAGATGGGCGAAGCCATCAACGATCTCGTGAAGCGCGGCGATTTGAAAGCGCCGATCGCGATCGGACGCGATCATCTCGATACGGGATCGGTAGCGTCGCCCTTCCGGGAAACTGAAGGGATGAAAGACGGATCGGACGCGGTCGCCGACTGGCCCATCCTGAACGCGCTGCTCAACACGGCGAGTGGCGCGAGCTGGGTTTCGTTTCATCACGGCGGTGGCGTGGGCATTGGTTACTCGCTGCACGCAGGCCAGGTGTCGGTCGCCGACGGCACCGACGAAGCTGCGAAGCGTTTGAATCGCGTGCTCACGAACGACCCGGGACTCGGCGTCGCGAGACACGTCGATGCCGGCTACGACGAAGCGGAAAAGACCGCGCGAAAAGAGCAGATCAAGATCCCGATGTTATGAGAAAAACTACTCGGTTTCTCAGTCTCGCACTGCTCACGTTTTGTTTGACACAGATCGGCAACGCCCGCGTCGAGACTGTCAAATTTCAAAGCAAACTCGTCAACGCCTCGCTGCCCTACAACGTCATTCTTCCCAGGGACTACGACCAGTCGCGCACGACGCGTTATCCCGTTCTTTATCTCTTGCACGGCCGAACCGGCCATTATTCTGACTGGCTGACTCGAACAAACGTCGCCGACTACGCGGCAGAGTATCCGCTGATTATCGTCATGCCGGAAGGCAACGACGGCTGGTACACCGACAGCGCTACCGTCGCGACTGACAAGTACGAAAGCTACGTCTTGAAGGAACTGCTGCCGGACGTGGAACAACGTTATCGGACGATTGCGGCGCGTTACGGCCGCGCGATCGCGGGACTGTCGATGGGCGGTTACGGCGCCATCAAGTTCGGTTTGAAGTCTCCGGGCACGTTTGTCTTCGCGGCGTCGATGAGCGGTGCTTTTGGCGTGACGCGCTTTAGCGATAAAGACGTTTCGCCGACCGGGTGGAAAGAGTTGAACAGCTTGTTTGGACCGATTGGCAGCGACACGCGCAAAGCAAACGACCTGTTTGAGATCATTCAAAATCTGACGCCCGCGCGCATTTCCGCTTTGCCGTACTTCTATTTCGACTGCGGCACCGAGGATGCGCCCGTGATATTCCCCTACAATCGCGAACTCAGCGGGCTGATGTACGAGAAGAAAATCCCGCACGAGTTTCGCGAGCTGCCGGGCGATCACTCGTGGGGCTACTGGGACCGGCAAGTTCAGGAAGTCTTGCGCATTGCGGGGCAGAAGTTGCCGCGCGTGAAGCTCATGAAACGACGAGGAGTCTGATTGCTTAACTTTGCGATTGACGTGGCGCGCGACGCCGGCAGCTTGCTCATCCAACGACTCGGAGTAGCGAAGGTTACGAACAAGGGCGACATCGATCTCGTGACCGAAGCCGATCTCGCTTCCGAGAATCTAATCATCGAGCGGATTCGGTCTTACTACCCGCAGCACGGAATTCTCGCGGAAGAATCAGGCGAAGCCGAGCTGGTTGGCGGCTCGAAACGCAGCGAGTGGAAATGGATCATCGATCCGCTCGACGGCACCACGAACTACGCGCACAGTTATCCGTGCTTCTGTGTTTCGATTGCCCTGGAACACGCGGGCGTGCTGGAGGTCGGTGTCGTTTACGATCCGGTGCGCGACGAGATGTTTGCGGCCGAACGCGGCAACGGCACGACGCTCAACGATCGCAAGATCACTGTTTCCTCGGTTGAAGAGCTGAAAAACGCGATGGTCTGCACCGGCTTTCCTTACAACGTGCGCGAGCGGCCGGATTTCACCCGCGACTTTGCGAACTTCACGATGGCCGCGCAGGCCGTGAGACGTGATGGTTCGGCGGCGCTGGATCTCGCTTACGTTGCGTGTGGCAGGTTCGACGGGTTTTGGGAAGACGGTTTGAGTCCGTGGGACATCGCTGCCGGAAAGATTTTGATCGAAGAAGCACGCGGGAAAGTTAGTAACTTCGAGAACGAGCCGCTGAGTATCTACACGAAGAAGGTGCTGGCGAGCAACGGGCTCGTGCATGACGCGATGTTGCGCGTCCTGCGCCACGGAGTTTAGCCACGGATTTACACGGAATTTAAAGCGCAGATTCTATCAATCTTGCAAGTCGTTCGCTTTCGCGTCGCGCAAACGCACGCGTCTCTTCGTCGGGCGGCAGTTGCGGATGTTGCAGCGGATGGTAAACGACGACGACCTTGTTCAAGCGCGGCAGACGCCAGCCCCGCGGCCAGACGCGGTTCCCGCCCTTGATCGTCACTGGCAGTATCGGCACGTTCGCTTCCAACGCCAGCCGCACCGCGCCAGCCTTGAAACGTTCGAGCTCGCCACTTTCCGTCGTGCGCCCGCCTTCCGGAAAAATCACCACCGCGCCACCGTCGCGTAGCCATTGCAGCGAACGCCGGATCGCTGACGGATCGCTTCCTTCGAGCGTGAGAGGCCATGCCCCAAACCAGATCAGACACTTGCCGACGACGGGCCAACGAAAAGCCGCGCTCCACGCAAGATAACGGGTCGGTCGTTTGACTTTGAGCGACAGCCAGAACGGATCGATGTAGGTTTGGTGGTTAGCGGCGATGATCACTCCGCCTTCCGCCGGAATGTTCTCTTCACCCGAAAACTCGATCTTCCAGAACACGCGGCTGATACCGCCGACGATCGGACGAAAAATGTCGAGCGCCCACTGCGGTAGCATCGGACCGATGCTCGATGCCCGCATGGCCGCTTTCTTCGCCGGCAATGTCTCCGTGCTATTCAAATCGTCTGAGCTCAAGGTAAAGAAAGTCTACAACGGCCAGCACCCGTCAATGAATTCGACGTGGATTCTGGGGACGCCGTCAACGCCGGTGCTGCGCGAGCGGATCGCCGCATGGACGATTACGCCACGCTGCTCGTTCGTGAGTCGAACAAAACGGCCGACCGGAATCGCAAGCGTCGTGAAGAGCGTCGCGCCCTGCTCGCTGATGTTCTCGGTGACGGTGTGCTCAGTTTCACTCACGGCGCCGTTCAGATCGAGTACTTCGACGCGCATATCAACGGCGATGTTGTGTCGTGTTTGCGCGCGCTGATCGTCAGGAGTCACTGCGGGCAGCTCAGCGACCGTCGCCAGTGATTGAAACCCGGTGGCGGAGATGTCGTAGCGCTTCCACGGCTCAGCGTCATAACTCGCCGGCGCACGCTTTCCGATAAACGCCACGCCCAATTCAAACACCGGACCTTTTTCCGTCTTCTTACTTTTGAGGTACCGCACGATAGCCCAGATTCTATATTGGTCTTCAACGTGATCAAACACGCGCAACTGCCGCGGCATGGGGATCGTCATGTGCAACAGTCGTCCTCTTTCAGTCGGCCGCTTCAAAGTGAAACCCGCGCCGAACGGCGTCACGTTGAGCAAGCGCGTCATCTCGTTCCACTCAAAATCCAGCGTTTCGCGCACGCGTACGCGGACGGGAAGCTGCAGCGCTAAACGTTCCCGAATCCTTTTCCAGTTCTGTCCTTCGGCCATGTGGGAGTGACTCGCCAAAAGTAGTGGAAAAAGGCTAAAATACAGGCACTTAATGATGAATCGTCCTCGTTCTTCCGCCTCAAAATCGAAGCGCCAAAAAGGACTCGCGGATTGTACTGGAAAGGGTATTAGATGGAAACAACTGCTGACCGCAATCACATAAATATCGAAGACGAAATGCGCCGATCGTATCTCGACTACGCGATGTCGGTGATCATCGGCCGCGCCTTGCCGGATGTGCGCGACGGACTCAAGCCCGTGCACCGGCGCGTGCTGTGGGCCATGCACGAACTCGGCAACACCTACAACAAGCCTTACAAGAAAAGCGCGCGCATCGTCGGCGACGTGATCGGTAAGTATCACCCGCACGGCGACATGCCGGTGTACGACACGATCGTGCGCCTGGCCCAGGATTTTTCGATGCGTTACCCGCTCGTCGACGGTCAGGGAAACTTCGGCTCAGTCGACGGTGACGCAGCCGCGGCGATGCGTTACACCGAGATTCGTATGGCGCGTCTGGCCAACGAGCTCCTCGCGGACATCGAGAAAGAAACAGTTACTTTCCAGCCAAACTACGACGAGTCGCTGAGTGAGCCGACAGTTTTACCGGCGCGCGTGCCGAACCTGCTCATCAACGGATCTGACGGCATCGCGGTCGGCATGGCCACGAAGATCCCGCCGCACAACTTGACGGAGATCCTCGATGCGACGCTGGCGCTGTTGAAAGATCCGGAAATGAAAGTCGAAGACCTGACGAAGATCGTCACCGGTCCCGACTTTCCCACCGGCGGCTTCATCTACGGCCGCGAAGAGATCAGAAAGTCCTACATCGAAGGCCGCGGCGTGCTGCAACTGCGGGCGCGCGCCGGTATCGATCGCATCGGACGCGGCGCGCAGGAACGCGACGCAGTCGTGATCACCGAGATCCCTTTCCAGGTCAACAAAGCGCGCCTGCTCGAGCGCATTGCGGAACTCGTTAACGAGAAAAAGCTGGACGGCGTCGCCGATCTGCGCGACGAATCCGACCGCAGCGGCATGCGCATCGTCGTGGAGTTGAAACGCGACGCAGTGCCGCAAGTGGTGCTCAACAAGCTCTACAAACTCACGCCAATGCAGTCGTCGTTCGGCGTCATCAATCTCGCGATCGTCAACGGCCAGCCCCGCGTGCTGAACCTCAAGCAGATGCTCGAGGCGTTTATCGAGTTTCGCCGCGAGGTCGTGCGCAAGCGCACCGAATATGAGCTGCGCAAGGCCAAAGCGCGCGCGCACGTTCTCGAAGGACTCACCAAAGCGATCGACGCGCTCGATTACATCGTGACGCTGATTCGCAATTCGCGTTCGGTCGATGAAGCGCGGCAGTGGTTGCAAGGTCAACTGAAAACGACGAGCGAAGTGAAGACGTGGAAAGGCGTGCCGTCTGACGTTCAACTAAAGGCGTATCTCGCGCGAGTGCAGAAAACGATGGAGAGCCTCTCGTTTTCAGAGATTCAGGCGCAGGCGATTCTCGATTTGCAGTTGCGCCGGCTGTCGGCCCTCGAGCGGCAAAAGATCATCGACGAGTATGAAGGCATCATCAAGTTGATTGCCGAGCTCGAAGAGATTCTGAGCAACGAGCGTTCGCTGCGCCGCGTAATCGGCAAGGAGCTCGAAGAAGTAAAGAAAGAGTTTGGCGATGAGCGTCGCACGGAGATCGTCGACGAGGGCGTCGAGCTTTCGATCGAAGATCTGATTGCCGATGAGGACGTCGCGATCACCGTCACGAACAGCGGTTACATCAAACGCACGCCCGTGACGACGTATCAGCGTCAGGGCCGCGGCGGCAAAGGCCGCTTCGGCGCCGCCGCGAAGAACGGCGACTTCGTCGAACATCTCTTCATCGCCTCGACGCACGCTTACCTGATGATCTTCACCGATGACGGGATGGTCTACAAGATCAAGGTGCATGAAGTGCCCGACGCGGCGGCGTCCGCACGCGGCAAGGCGGTCGTGAACCTAATCAACATTCCGAGCGATCGAAAGCTCGCGGGCGTTGTGCCGGTGCGCGAGTTTGCCGAAGGACGTTACGTGGTGATGGTGACGCGCAAGGGCGTCATCAAGAAGACGTCACTCGCGGAGTATCAAAACATTCGCAGCAACGGCATCATCGCGATCAATGTCGATGAAGGCGACCAGTTGCTCGACGTGATTTTGACCGACGGCACGAAGCGCATTTTCATCGCGACGCACAACGGACTCGCAATTCGTTTCGATGAGAAGAACGCGCGGCCGATGGGCCGGGCGACGCGCGGCACCCGCGGCATCGAGTTGCGGCCGGATGATTATGTCGTTTCCGTGTGCGCGGTCTCGGCGGAAGATCGCGAGCGGATGTTGTCCGTGTCTGAACAGGGCTACGGCAAGCAGACGCCGATCACGACCTATCGTTTGCAGGCGCGCGGCGGCAAGGGCGTCATCAACATGAAGACGACGGAAAAGACCGGGAAGGTCGTGGCCGTGTTTCCCGTTGAAGACGAGTCGGAGATCATGATCATCACGCAGCAGGGCAAGCTGATCAGGCTGGAAGCGGCTGATATTCGGAAGACGGGTCGCAGCGCGCAGGGCGTGCGGCTGATCAAAACCGAGGCGGGTGACAAAGTGACGAGCGCTTCGCTGGTTGAAGCCGATGAGGAAACTGAGGAAAGCCCTGCTTAGGCCAGGCGCCCGACGGTCCTCGGTCGTCAATCCGTGGAGATCCAGCGCTCGCCGTTAGCGTAGACCTCTTTCTTCCAGATCGGAACGGTGCGTTTGAGCTCGCGAATGGCCCATTCGCAGGCCTCAAACGCCGCCTTCCGGTGTGGCGCACTCACCGAAATCACGACGCTTGTTTCGCCGATCTCCAAACGTCCGGTGCGATGAACGATGCCGATGTGCGCGATGTCGAAACGCTGGTGGGCTTCGGCGCCGAGACGTTTCAGCTCAGAGAGCGCCATCGCGTCGTACGCTTCGTAAACCAGATATTTCGTACGGCGGCCCTTCGTCCACTCGCGCGCAAAACCGTCGAGGGTCACGGTGGCGCCGCATTCCGGCAGCACGACACGGCGCGCAACCGAGCCAACGTCGATGGGCTCCGTCGTCAACTCAAAAAAGTCGTGATTGCCGCCACTGACCGGCGGAAAGATCGCGAGCTCGTCGTCCTCTTTCAACTCCGTCTCCTGCGTCGCGTACTCCTGATTTACGGCAAACAGCAGCGAACGTCCGAAGCGTTCCAGCTCAGGGTATTTTCCGACGAGTTCTTGGAAGGCGCTCGCAACAGTCGCGGGCGCGTCCTGGGCGAGAGTGAGCGGAAGGGGATTTTGATCGACGACCTCGCGCGCGGCGCCAAAAAAAAGAACACGGATTGTCACTTGCTGTGTCTTCACCAGTTCTCGGCCTAACGGTCCTCGGTCGTCGATCCGTGGCATTCACCAGTTCTCGGCCAACGGTCCTCGGTCGTCAATCCGTCGTCTTCACCAGTTCTCGACCTAACGGTCCTCGGTCGTCAATCCGTGGAATTCGTGCGGCGAACGTAAACGGGACTCTTTACTCGAGTTCGATCCGTCTGCCGGCGTGGCCGTTTCCTTTCGCGAGTTCGTGAATGCGCGCGCGCTCCTCGTAACCCTTCACTGCCTCCGACAACATCGAACGCAAGCGTTCCAGCCGCTCAAACGTCGAGCGCGTCTCGAGCAATTCCTGTTTGACGTCCGCTTCAATCTCCATCGCCGCCGCCACCAGAAACGAAAGACGCTGCGGTTCGGTGTCGGAGATATCCGGCAAGCTCATCCGCTCGTCGTTGATCGTGCGCACCGCCTGCGCGATGCGGGTAAATGCCTCCGCCACTTCCTTCGTCGGTCCGGCGAGCGCGGTGTCGTCTTCCTCGTCGTCCTCGAAATAACTGAGCTTCGCGACTAAATAAGGATCGCCGCGTTCGACGTACGACTCGATGCGGTAACGCACCACGCCCAGCGTCAAAATATTCGAACGGCCGTCAGGAAAAGTCTGTGTCTCGGTCACTTCGGCCACACAACCAACGTGGCCGGCAGGCGGAACGACATTCGTCGACGTCGTCGGATCGAAGTAAACGACACCGAACAGATTGTTCGTCACCTTTATGTCGCTGAGCATCTGTCGATAGCGCGGTTCGAAGATGTGCAGCGGCAAAGGCACACTGGGAAACAGGACGACGGGCAGCGGAAACACCGGCAGTTCGGTCACGCCGTACACTTTATCCATCGCTTCACTCATCGATGGCGCCGATTATGGCAGATTTAAAAAAATAAAGCCCCCGCGAGCGCGTGGGAGACGCTGCGGGGGCTCTTCGAGCACACCTTTCGATGAAGAGGGGCTTTCATCTCCGGTGTTTGGACGGACGCCTGAGTGGGTAGGGTCCGGATGTCAAAGAATATGTGCGAACAATTCCAGCCGGTGAACGGGTATCAATCTGCAAATGCTGGCGAGCAGGTCTTCGATCTTGAAGGGCTTCGCGAAGAACCCGTCCGCGCCGGCGGCCAGGCAAGCATCACGTACGTCAGATGTGCTGTTGGAACTCATGATCAAGACCTTCGATTGATTCAAATGGCCTTTGATAAAGGTCAACAGGCGCATCCCGCTTGCTGGGGAGTCGCGTTCCGGCGGCATCTGCAAATCAAGGATCGAAACATCCGGCTTGTAAAAGGTCGCTCGACGAATGGCGGATTGGAGGTCGTTTGCCGTCACTACGTCGTATTCATCACACAAGGTCCAATACAGTTGCTGAGTGATGACTGAGTCATCATCAACAATCAAAATCCTGGGCTTCATTAAAACGTCTACTCCTACTTTGCTCGGTCAGCTACTCAGCAAGGCCCGTACCGATGAAAGATCACGCGTAATTGAAGCAACGGGAGACTTGAGTGTTCACGAGAGGTGACAGAACCGGACCGGCGGCGTCTACATTCGGCGACACTTAGCCACGGATTACACGGATTTGTTATTGAGGCGGCTTAACAAGTCGAGGCGGTTTCGGGGGAGCCGACGGGTCTGTGGGCGTGGGCTCGTCGTCTTCGCCGACTTCGTCAACAACCTTCAGCTCCGCGCCAAACTTCTGATAGTTACGGAACAGCACGTCGTTGCGGCTCGTCACCGCGAACTTCGGCTGACTCATGGTGATGAGGATCTGTGAATGACGCGGCAACAGGTATTTGTGCTCGTTGATGGCCACCCAGTCGTAGTCGATTGTCGTGTTGGCGGCGGTGATCGGAAAATCCGGCGGTATTTCCGTCGCGATTTGTTCGAAACGCAGCACGCGATCGAGTTCGCGATCGATCCACATGCGGCCGTGCGAGCCAACCACCGCGCGCGCGCCCGTGTCGCCGACGATCAGCGTCAACTGTGAGTTCTCGCGCTTGACGGTGTACTCGTAAACAACCGTGCGACGGTTCTGAATCTGGTCGGTATCGACCATTTTGAATTCAGTCTTCGACTCCGGCTTGAACAAGTCAGCCAGCGCCGAGATGTATTCGACGCCGCTGGACGACGCGCCTTTCGGTGCGTACTTGCCGTAGTCCGCGCCCGCCTTGGCGTCGTCGGGCGCGGGCATGCCGTTAACGGTAAGAAGTTTGTATTCCTCGCCCTGATTGGCGCGATAACCCACCGCGACGGTGAGATTGTCTTGCGGAATCCAGTTGGCGGTAGTGCCGTAAGCGACCGAGCGTTTGATGATCTGCTTCACGAGAAAGTCGGGCATCGCGTTCGCAGCGGCGAGCGTGACGTTACGCGTGCGTTCGAGCAGTTCGTTTCCTTCCGCTTCGGAGGGCAACGCGGACGCCGTCGGATTGACGCGGCGACGTTCAGCTTCTTCGAGCGTGCGGCGCAGCAACGCGTCGTTGCCGCTTTTCGTGGCGACAAGCGATCGCATGCCGTCGGTCAGCGGAAACCCGATGCCGCGCTTGCGGATCTCTTCGATGATCTCGTCGCGCATGTCGGGGTTGCGTTGTAACTGGTAGAGGCGGCTGACGACTTCCTGGCTGGTGAGCGGGCGCGTGACTTGCGCGAAAACAAACCCGGACGATAGCAAAACTACGAAAAGAAGAACTGCAAAACGCATGTATGAAAACCTCAGTTCGGAAGCTTAACGGAAAGGATTCACGCGCACAATTCACGAACAGCCTGCTGCAAAATCTCGGTGCACCTTTCCAATTCTCGCAGGGGCACGAACTCGCCGGTGCGGTGCGCCTCGCGGATGTCGCCCGGTCCGATCACGACGGGCTCGCTGCCGAGCGCCTGCATTTGCGCGCCCTCGGTGCCGAAAGCGACGGTGCCGGATTCGCGGCCGGTAGCTTTTTCGAGCAGCTTGATCAGTCGCGAGTCAGGCGCAGTTTCGAAGCCGGAATCGGCGCGGCTCGCATCAACTTCGCACGCGAAATCCGGATCGGCACGTTGCTCTTCCTTGATGGCGGCGTTGAAGAGATGCAAAACGTGGTCGGACGGTTGGGTCGGTATCGGGCGCCATTCGAGTGTGAAATGACACTCGCCGGCGAGCACGTTTTTTGCGGAACCGCCGCGGATCACGCCGACGTTCAGCGTGGTGAAGGGGGGATCGAAAGCCTGATGCTGATCTTCCCGCACTTGTTCGGCGATGGCTTCAAGGCGATGGATCAGACGGACGGCGCGAAAGATTGCCGACGCGCCGAGTGCGGGATACGCGCTGTGTGCCTCGCGTCCTTTCACGACGACTTCCGCGAGTGAGTAGCCTTTACCGGCGCGAATGGGTTGCAGCGACGTCGGCTCACCCACGATGCTGTACCGCACACGAAAGGGTTTGAGTTGGGCCAGGTATTTTGCGCCGCGCAGGCCAATCTCTTCGTCGGCGGTGAAAATCAGGGCGAGTGGTTTGTTGAGCTTGGTCAAGTCGATTGCTGCGACGGCGGAGAGGGCGGCCGCGATGAATCCTTTCGTGTCGCACGAGCCGCGGCCGTAGAGTTTGCCGTCGCGTTCGGTGAGCGTGGTGGCTGCGGTCCAGTTTGGATCGTAGGGAACCGTGTCGGTGTGACCGACGAGCGCGAGCTCGATGTTTAGATCGCTGGAAAACTCCGCGCCTTTCAACGCCACGAGATTGATCTTCTCCACGCCTTGCTCGTCGCGATACGCGAAACGTTGCGTCTGGAAATCCATCGCCTCGCAACGGAGCTCGAGATAGCGAACGATGTCCGCGTTCGAACGCGCGGACACGGAGTCGATCGCGACAAGATCGGAGAGTGTTTGGTGCGGATTCATAGGATTTTTCGGAAAGCGCTCACGATCTCGTCCTGCTGCGCGTGACGGCCGTCGGTGACAATCCTTTTTCCGCCGACGACCACATCTTTCACTGCCGTGCGGGAAAGCGAAAACACGATGTTCGCCAGCAGGTTTTCTGAAGTCGCGCCCGCGATCGAGGGATCGTCAAGGTCAACAGTAAAAAAATCCGCCGGCGCCCCCGGCTCGAGACTTCCACCAGCAAAACCGATACTGATCGCGCCGCTCGTCGTCGCACACTCAAACAACCGGCTCGCCAACCCCGACTCATCCGAGTTGTTTGTCGGATCCACGTAATCTCCATCTAACACGTTTCGCGCGGTCTGCTGCAAACGCAAGTGATACTCGAGCTCGCGCGCATCTTCCAAAAGATCGATCTGAACCTGGCTGTCCGTTCCCAACGACACGGGCACACCGGCTTTGAAATACGCATCGACCGGCACAACCCCGTCGCCGAGATTTCGCTCCGTCGTCGGACACGCACAAACGTTCGCGCGCCGGCGCGCGAGTGCGGTCACCGCTTTCGGCGTCACGTGAATCGCATGCACGGCCGTAAACTTCTCGCCCAGCAAACCCTCGGTCTCGAGCAAGGCCACCGGCGACCGCCCGTACTCCTCGATACACGCCTCGACCTCAGCCGTCTGCTCCGCCACGTGCATGTGCACCACGAGCCCGCGCGCGTTCGCAAATCCGATCACAGTCTGCAAATAATCGAGCGGCACCGCGCGAACACTGTGCGGCGCGACGCCAACCCACGCCTCGCCGTTCCTCAACTCCGGCGCAGCAAGCAATCGCTCGAGATTCTTCAAGTAAACTTCCGGCGAGCTTTCAATAAACCGGGCCTGCCGCGGATTCGGTTCGGTTTGATAACCCGCACGCGCATACGCCACGCGCAGCAGCGCGATACGAATGCCCACGTCGCGCGCAGCCCGGATCACCTCGCGTTCGAGCAGGTTCGGATCTGAATAAGGCGTGCCGTCAGGCGCGTGATGAAGATAATGAAACTCGCCGACCGCCGTGATCCCCGCGAGCGCCATCTCCAGAAACGCCATCCGCGACGCCGAGTAAACGTCTTCGGGCGTGAGCCGATTTGCCGCCGCGTACATCTGCTCGCGCCAGGTCCAAAAACTGTCCGACGTATTTTGCGACCGCCACTCCGTGCGCCCGCGAATCACACGTTGAAACGCATGTGAGTGCGCGTTCACGAGCCCCGGCAGCAGCGCGCGACGTTCGAGACGAATCGGATCGCTGACCTTGTCAGCCGCTTCGAATCCAATCACGCGCTCGCCACAGACGAGCCCCACACCGGACTGAAAGCGCCCGTTCGTGTAGATCAGGTCCGGTAGCCATGCTTGACTCATCGTTTAATCGCCAGCACCTCGCGCGCAGCCGTACGATCGCCCGTGCAACTGATACGTCTCGGCCCGGCAAGATAACTCAACTCGAACCCGAGTTCCGTGTAAAGCTCAACGATCCGCGGCGTCGCTTGATTCGAAATCACCACCGGTCCCGCATGCCGCGCCAGCAACGTCGCCGCTCGTTGCTGATCTTCCCACGAAAAGCCGCCGGAACTGTAGGTCGTGAACTCAACGTCGTAAGGTGGATCAGCATAAACAAAATCCCCTTCTTCTATCTCCACCTCTGCTACGTCCGAGTTGGTGAACTCCCATTGTTTGAAGGTGCGTGCATAATCAGAAAAATCCGTCGCGTAGTTGATCGTGCTGTAAGTTCCAAACGGCACATTGAATTCGCCGGTCTTGTTGAAGCGACACAGACCGTTGAAGCACGTGCGATTGAGATAGTAGAACAACTCCGCCGCCTCGCGGCTCTTTGCGCCACCGTTTTGAATTAGCTGGTTGAACCGATCGCGATGACGATAGAAGAGCTGCTCGTCGTTGCGCATCTGGATTTGTGGCCGCATGCCGGTCTGCAGGTGGCGGTAGAAGTTGATGAGATGCGGGTTGATATCGTTCAAGAGCGCGCGCGCCGGTTGCAGGCCGAGCACGACCGCGAGTCCGCCGCAAAACGGCTCGACGTAACGACGATCGGCGTATTGCTCCCAAATCGCTGCGAGGTGCGGCACGAGCCAACGTTTGCCGCCCGCCCATTTCAACGGAGGCTTCAGCGTCATGCCGCGCCTCGCGAGCCGAGCTTGCGCAGGAGTGTCGTCGTGTAGGCTTTCGAAAGTCGCCAGGGGCGGTAGGCGTAGTAAAGCGAGTGCAGTGAAGGTGGAAGATTTAGAGCGTGCCAATCGGTGAACGTCGGGACGAAGACGGCGCGCAACGCCGAGACAAGCGCGTCGCGTTTGCGGTCCATGATTTTGAGGTTGTAGAGATTTGTTTCCGTCGAGTGCGCCGGGCCGGACATTGCGAAGATTTCTGAAAGTACCCTGCCCGCAGTTCTTTTCATGGACTGATCTTTATCCACCGCCTCGCACGCGATTGAAACAGTCTCCCCTTCTGACAAGCTTGCAACCAGTCGCAACGCCAGGCCCAGCATGCGTGTGGCGTGTGCTTTCGCAGCCCGCTGAATGACTGTGTCCCAGTCCACTGCCTCCGCCGATCGAATCAACTCGCCCAGCGAACTGATCCATTCAACCGCGCGCCACAGGTGCTTCGCGCCGTGCATCGACAAGTAAACAATCAGATCCTCAGTCGCGAGCGTTTCGATTTCCACGCCGCCGATTTCCACGGTCTGCGACCGCGCCAACAGCTCTTCAGTTTCGACCTTGAACGTAAAACTTTTCGGCGCGAGCGCCCAATGCAGATCGACCACCGTAAACCAATCGTCGCGCACGAACTGTAGCTCGCAATGCGAGGCCAGATGCGAGGCCAACTGCGCTCCACTAAGCGCGGGCGCCAGCTCATAACCAAGCGATTCAAGCACGCGTCGCGTGCGATCGAAATCGCGGCGCGAGATCAGCACGTCGATGTCACCCGCCTGGCGCAACGAGCTGTCGCCGTAAGCCATCTGCGACAGCACCGAGCCTTTGAAAATCGCGACGGCAATCCCATTTTCTTTCAGCAGGCGATAGAGCTTCAACTGCTTCCCCACGAGGTGCAGAACGTTCTGTGTATTCGCCACCGCCTGCAGCTTCAGCGAGGAAAGGACGTTGACAGGCGTAAGGTCGGCAGCGAGCGAGTGAAGGTGTTTGTGCAGCAGCGGAGCCAATCCGTGGTAACTCGCCGCCGCCAGCAGATAGTCCCAGTCACGAACCTCCGGCAGCAGTCGCCGCAGTCGCGCCGAATCGACTTCCCGGCGCGCGATACAAAACAGCGTCTCGTGTTCTGGTTGCTTAGTGAGCATACTTCCTGCGCAGCTCTTTTGCTGAAAGCGCCACGCCAAAAAACGTTGACTGCTCAAATCGAATCTTTTGATCCGTAAAATCCGTGGCCCAGCTCCAAACGTAATCGCCCTGCACCAAATCTGCGCGAAGCTTCACGTTGACGCGCTCGCCTTCACGCACCGCAACCGGCCGAGAAAAAGGAAAGAATCCCTGCCCGTAGATCTTCTCCTGCTCACCGGGCCGGTTTGAAAAGCCAACCTCGTCCGTTAATTCCGTGTCAAACCAAACCGCAACTCCATGCGCGGTCCCCGTTCGCGCAATCCGCCAGGAAATCTCCGCACGCACATCAGGACTAGCAACTTCACGATAATCTAACCTCGCCCAGCAAACAGGCTCAGTCAACAATTCGTCGCTTTTGATTCGCGTCTTGCGCCAGGTGTTCGTGATCTTCGAAACACCTGCCGACAAGTCGAGATCGAATCTCCGGTCCTGCCATGG
>Ga0081539_10004342_pt1 | contig 15809 bp, 21 predicted proteins | sample TabmetS4T2R2_FD_71023 | JGI IMG/M metagenome (GOLD analysis project Ga0081539, IMG submission 71023) | Tabebuia heterophylla rhizosphere microbial communities from the University of Puerto Rico - S4T2R2 | ecosystem: Host-associated > Plants > Roots > Rhizosphere ...
CCCCTTGTCTTGGAAGTTCGCGGCCGGTGCCACGCTCATAGCGATGGTGTTTGCCGCTATGTGGTGGGCCTTCAGTGAAGGAAGAGACACGGCCCAGGCCGGCATTTTAGCGAAGACAATAGCAACCCAACGGAGCATCACCGATGCAGAAGCTCGCGGCCCTCGCACTCCTGACGATGTCGACCGGAGGCTGCGCGACGGCAGTTTCTAACGCCTGTCCGCGCGAGGTCGAGTACTCGACCGAGCAGCAGCGGAGGGCGGCGGAAGAGCTATCGACGCTGCCGCGCGACGGTATGGTTCGCGGCGTGATGATGCCAGACTACGGCCGGCTGCGCGACCAAGCGCGGGCTTGCAGGGCCGAAAGATGATACAAAGGGGCATTGCGGGCGGTCGCGGCCTTCTGCCGGCTTCGGGTTGTGGTGAACACTCCCATCCTTGCCGCGGCCGGAGAAGTTCACGCTACGACGAACTCTCGATCCTGCACTGAATCAACCATAGGGGCCGGCCGGCGTCGGCAAGCTTCCCGCAATGCCAAAGTCGTGACTGATGCGTTCATTCACGAAGTAGGAGAAGCGGTCCGTCTTCCGGATGTGTCGATTGGTTGGATGGTCGGACGGCTGGTCGATGAAATCGCCCCAGCGCGCGTGCAGAGGCCGAAGCAAGACCTGAAGAGACAGGCGTTCGCTAGGATAGTGACGCGCCGGCAGCGTGAGATGAGGCGTGAGCGACGTCCAGATGATCAAGTCGCCTCGGTGTACCACCGCCGTCGTCACCTCCGGACTGTCGGCCATGAGCCTTTCCGTCAGCGCACGATGGTAGCGTTCGTAGCGCTCGGCCGTGGAGCCGTTGCTCGGCAATCCGAGGTCGGCTTCCGTGACGACCTTGCCGCGCGGCCAGGGAATGACGCTGGGAAGGCCCGATCCAGGGGTCATGTCCTGCAACGGAATCCAAAGAGTGTGCGCAAAGCCATGAGGCGAAGTGTCGAATCCCCAGCTGTCGATATGCAGTTCGGTCGTCTGCGCCGCGAAGAAGAGCAGGGTCTGATGGATGTTGTAGTGGTTGGCGGCATCGAGCTTGCGAAGAGCCTCGGCCAGCTGCGGGGCCGTCACCACCTCCGCCAGAGTCGATTCGAGCGGTTCCATCGCCTGGGACATCGGCAGATGCGCATTGGCCAATGGGTTGCGGATCAGCGTGGTGCCTGGGAAGAAGTCATGAGGCGCCATTCGGCCATCCTGCCGCAGCAACGCACCTTGGTGCGGCACGACCAGACGACGAACAGTCTCGGCGAGGGCGTCGACGACGTCCTTCGGCAATACGCCACGCAGGACTTTGTAACCAAATTCTTGATATTGCCGATCCGTCCGGTCCTTCAGGACATAGCGCAGGAAAGCGTTCATGTGCTCACGGAGCATTCTCGGACGGCTAACGGCCTTAATGGCGGACCCGGCGAGATTCGAACTCACGACCTCTGCCTTCGGAGGGCAGCGCTCTATCCAGCTGAGCTACGGGTCCGGCGCGCGGAACATACCGGAGGGGCCCCCGCGGCGCAATGCGCGGCCGGCCGGCGCCGTGGACCGCAGAGCGCCGGTTCCGTAGAGTTTCGCATGGCCACAAGAGACCCCGGCGATCGATGAAAACGCGCTCGCGGCTCCGGTCTGTCCTCTATGCCGCAGCCACCGTGCTGATCGCGGCGGTGGTCCTCGAGGTCGGCGCCTCGTGGCTGATGCTGGTCTACTACCGCGCCACCCATCAGCAGAACTTCGAGACCTACGACACCAGCTACCTGTCGGTCGTCAACCTGGCGCGCCGGTTCAGCCGGCTGGTCGGGCTGAGCGAGCCCGCGATGGTGCTGGAGGAGACGTCTCCGTCGCCCTTCTTCCGTGCCGATCCGCTGCTGGGCTACAGCGCGGCGCCGGGCGTCTACACCCATTCCTACGCCCGCCGGAACGGCTTCACGGGGCAGTGGGAGTATTTCCGCAACAAGGTGACGATCAATCCCGACGGCTCACGCTTCGTCGGCGCGCCGCGGCCCGGCAAGCCCACGGTCTACATCTTCGGCGACAGCTGGGTGTTCGGCAACGGCGTGCCCGACGAGCTCACCTTTGCGGGCCGCCTCTACCAGGCGCTGCCTGACTGGAACGTGCGCCTGCTGGCGCTCGGCGGCTATTCGTTGACCCAGGCCTTGCTCAATTTTATGACCCTGAAGGAGATCGGCCCCGACGATGTCGTCATCCTGGGCTACGCCGATTACTTCGACGTGCGCCACGTCGAGGCGCCGTCGCGCCTGCTCGAAATCGAGACTTGGCTGAAACGCATCAACCAGCCCATCCCGCCGTTCCAGCTGCCCAAGGCGAGCCTGTCTCCCAGCGGCTGGGTGACGATGACCTATATCGACCAGCGCTGCGCCGTGCTCGGCGACTACTGCCGCGGTCCCGATCCGTCGCAACAGGAGATGACGGAGGTCACAGCGGCCCTGGTCAACCAGATCGCCAAGCAGTCGCCCGCCCGCGTCTATCTGCTGCACTTCGCCGGCTCGCCCGACAACCCGGTGCGTCGCAAGCTCGACCCCAACGTCCAGGTCATCGGCGCCGTGCGCGGCGAATTCGACTCCGTCGTCCAGGACGACATCATCGGCTTCGACGGCCATCCCGGCCCGTTCTGGCACTATGCCATCAGCCGCAGGCTTCTGGACAGCATCGCTTGGCAGCCCTGACCTTCTTGTCGGCGAAAGGCAATTGGGCGACAGTCCGGCCCAACGCGATTCATCGGGGGCAACGATCATGACCATCAACCGCCGTCAATTCGTCGGTGCTTTCAGCGCCGGCGGCCTGTTTGCCGTGCTCGGCCTGCCGGGCCGCAGCGAGGCGCAAGGCGCGCCGCTCGATACCGTCAAGATCGTCACCGGCTTCCCGCCGGGCGGCACGTCCGACACGCTCTGCCGCCGCGTCGCCGAGAACCTGCGCGGCGGCACCTATACCAAGAGCGCGCTGGTCGAGAACAAGGCGGGAGCGGGCGGCCAGATCGCGGTTCAGGCGATGAAGGGCGCGCCGACCGACGGCAGCGTCATCCTGCAGACGCCGGCCTCGATGCTGATGATCTATCCGCACATCTACAAGAAGCTCGCCTACGACGCCTTCAGCGACGTCACCGCCGTGACCCTGGCCTGCACCTTCGACTTCGGTTTCTGCGTCGGCCCCGCCGTGCCCGACAGCGTCAAGGACATCCCGGCCTTCCTCGCCTGGTGCAAGGCCAATCCCGACAAGGCCAACTATGGCTCGCCCGCCGCGGGGTCGGTGCCGCATTTCATCGGCGTGCTGCTGGGCCAGGCCGGCGGCGTCGAACTGAAGCACGTCGCCTATCGCGGTTCGGCGCCTGCCGTGCAGGACATGGTGGCGGGCCAGATCCAGGCCGTATCGGCGCCGGTGGGCGAATTCACCCAGCAGGTCAGCGCCGGCAAGGCGCGCTTCCTCGGCGTTTCCGGCGCCATGCGAAGCCGTTTCGCGCCCAACGTGCCGACCTTCGCCGAGCAGGGCTACAAGGACCTGGTGTTCTCCGAGTGGTTCGGCTTCTTCGCGCCGGGCGGCACGCCGGCGCCGGTGGTGCAGCGCGCCAACACCGCGCTGCGCACGGCGCTCGAGCAGAAGGACGTGATCGATGGCCTCGCGGTCATGGGCCTGGAGGCGACCTCGTCGACGCCCGACCATCTCGCGACGCTGCTGCGACAGAGCTACGACCGCTGGGGGCCGATCGTGCAGAAGATCGGCTTCACCGCGGATTCGTGAAATGAGCACGGACACGCGTTGGCCGCCCTACCCGGCCTTGAGCGCCGAGCACGTCCAAGGCGCGACGCTCTACGCCCGGCGCGCCGATCAGATCGCCGGGCTGCCTGTCCCTGAGGGCGGCAAGGTCGCGGAGATCGGCGTCTGGCGGGCGGCGTTCTCCAAGGTCCTGGTCGACACGCTGAAGCCGCGGCAGTTTTTTGCCTTCGACATCTTCACCGGTCACCTCGAGAAGGACTGGAACGGAATGACCGGCCACGAGCTGTTCGGCGGCCTCACGCATCGCCAGTTCTACGAGCGCGAGATGACGCCGTACCGGGACGTCACCACCATCGTCGAAGGCGACAGCGCCGAGACGCTGCGCGCCCACACGGACCATTCGTTCGACCTGGTCTATGTCGACGGCAACCACTTTTACGACTTCGTCAAAGTCGACGCCGCGCTCGGCGCCGAAATGGTGAAGGACAGCGGTTTCCTGGTGTTCAACGACTACATGCTGATCGACCACAACCATGCCAACTACGGCATCGTGCCGGTGGTCAACGACATGGTCGTGAACCATGGCTGGCGGGTGGCGGGCTACGCCCTCGACCACGGTCTTTACTGCGATATCGCGCTGCAACGCGCTCACGTCGCTGCCGCAGAACCGCCGCCCGCGCCATCGCTGTTCAAGCGCCTGTTCGGCGCCTAGACAGCGCAGCGGCAGCTTACGGCGCCCGCTGGTGGAACTGCGAGCCGCCGTAGGACTGGTCGGTGGGCACGATCTCCATGTAGCTCACGTCCATGCGCTGCGGCGCGCCCAGCACGAACATGACCGCCTCGGCGATGTCGTCGGGCTGCAGGCAGTCGAAGGCGTCGTAAAAGCGGCGGCGACCCTCCTCGGGATCCTCGACCAGGGCGAGATGCGCCCCGGTCTCGACCCGGCCCGGCGAGATCTCGCTGACGCGAACGCCGGTGCCGTGCAGATCGAGCCTGAGCGTCTGGCCGAGGCTGCGGATCGCCGCCTTGGTCATGGCATAGACCGGCATGCCGGGAATCGGCGACACCGCCGCGATCGACCCCAGGTTGACGATGTGGCCGCGCCCGCGCGCCTTCATGCCGGGCACCGTGGCGGCGAGGCAGTTCAGCGTGCCCTTGATGTTGACGGCCGTCAGCGCTTCGATGGCGTCGGGCGCCGTCTCCCACGAGACGCCACCCTTCACCAGGGCCGAGGCGTTGTTGACCAGGATGTCGGCGTCGAGGCTGCTCAAGGCGCCGAGCACCGCATCGCGATGGGTGATGTCGAGTGCCAGCGGCCGGCAGCCGGTCTCGCGCGCCAGTGCGCTGAGATCGTCGGCCGAGCGCGCCACCGCCCACACCTCCAGCCCGCCGATGCGCAGTTGCCGGACGATCGCCGCGCCGATGCCGCGGCTGGCGCCGGTGACGACGGCGGTGCGATATCGATCGAGCGACATGGGCCTCCTTTGCGCGGCGCCGGCTGGCCGCCTAGATTGCGCGCCCACAGTAGGGGAGCAATCCATGGCGAAGAAACTATTTCCCGACGGAACCGAAGTCGTTCCCTTCTATGTCCGGGCGATCCGCAGCGATCCGCTGGTCTTCGTGTCGGGCACGACCTCGCTCGATTCGAAGGGCCGCGTGCAGGGCAAGGATGCCGCCGAGCAGACCACGATCACCGTCGCCAAGATCGAGGCGGCGCTGAAGAAGGCCGGCTGCAAGCTCAGCGACCTGACCCAGCTGACGATCTTCGTCACCGATATCCGCGACATGGGCGCGGTATCGAAGGCGCTGGGCAAGGCGCTCAAGGGTTCGGTCGTGACTTCGACCCTGGTCGCGGTGAGCGCGCTCGCCGTGCCCGGCCTGGTGGTCGAGATCGAAAGCAGGGGCGTGATCGGCAGCTGAACGACTCAGTACGGGGCGGGCGGATAGGGGATGCGATTGCGGCTGAGCAGATCCTCCAGCGCCTTGATACCCTGGGCGTAGCGGCCCTTCTGGCAGTCGATGCCGGCGCCCAGCCGGATCATGTCGGGACCGCCCGAGCCCTCGCTGCGGCGCGTGCCGTATCTGTCGAACATGGCGCCGAGCTCGGCGCAGCGTGCCGCCAGCTGCTCGTTGGTCGGTTGCGCCTCGGCCGTCGATGCAGCGATCAGCGTGACGAGCAAGGCGGCAGAGGCCAATCGCATCGAGTTCTCCAACGAGCCAAACGGTGGCGACACTATACGAAGCCCCTGCCGCGAGGTACTCTTACACGCCCGGTCGGCCACCGGTAATGAGGGGGAGAGAACATGGTCTCGCGCGCGACGGCTCGGTGGATTGTTGTCCTCGGCATGGCTGTTCTTGCCGCCGCCTGCGCGGATCCTAAGACGGCGCCAGGCCCCGATCGCAGCTCCGACACCAATGCCACCATGGTCACCTGGAACGACGGCAAGCAGGCCATCCAGATCACCTGCGGCATGCCCGGCGGCTGCCAGAACCGCGCCCTGGCGATGTGCAAGGGCAACTACACGACGCTCAGCATGGACAACATGCCGACCCGCGGCGACGCCAGCGTCGTGCGCGGCACGGGCACGGTCGTCGTGCGTTGCGCCTAGCCGGCTAGCGGCTGCGCTTGGAGCCCCACAGCGCGGCGAGCTCTGGCTGAGAGAGCGCCGCCTCGGCGCCTGACGGCAGCGGCGCCTCGTGGTTGGCGATCCAGACCGCGACGTCGGCCGCCACCGCCTTGCCCTCTTTGTCGCGCAGCAGCAGGTGATAGCCCTCCTTGTAGAAGGCGAGCTTCGAATCGGGCCGGCGCGGCATGACCTCGATCGCCGCCTTCACCGGCTGCTGCGGCACGATGCGATCGCCCAGGCCGTGCAGCATCAGGTAAGGCACATGAACGCGCGATGCCGATGCGCGCGCCGCGTCCATCAGGTTGACCAGCCCGTAGCCCATGTCGAGCCGTGCCTGGCGCAGCATCTGCGGATCGTTGCGCAGCTTCTCCAAGGTCTTGGGATTGTCGGTCGGCTTGTAGTCGATCGAGGTCGGACCCGAGGGGAACCACGGGATGGTGTGGGCGAAGAAGTCCAGGCCAGCGGCCGCCACCGGGCCGAAGGTGTCGCGCGAGCGCAGCGCCGTTGCGAGCAGGATCAGCCCGTCGATCTCCGCACCCTGGTCCTCGGCCACCAGGGCGACCGCACCGCCCATGCTCTCGCCAGCGAGGTAGAGAGGCACGCCGGGATACCGGGCGCGCAGCAGCGCGACCATCGCCTTGGCGTCGCCGACCAGGGCCTCGGTGCCGGGCCAGCGGCCGCGCGTCGGGCTGCTGCCAAACCCGCGCTGGTCGTAGGAATAGGTCGTGATGCCTTCCTTGGCCCAGATCTCTGCCGGCTCGTCCCACGCCTTGCGGTAGTCGCCGAAGCCATGCAGGCCCAGGATCACGGCCTTGGGCTTGCCCGTCGCGGCCGGCCAGGCGGCAACCGGTAGCGATGTGCCGTCGGCTGCGACATAACGGTCAGAGGTAAGCGTCGGCGCATGGGCCGATCCGTTCGCCGCCGATCCGTTGCCCGAAACGGTGGGCCGAACGGTGGGGGCGCAGGCGGAAAGCATGACCAGGGCCGCTGTGGCCGCTATCATCGCCAGCCGCGAAAGGAGTGAGATTGTGACCGAGCCGTTTGAAGTCATCACCGTCGATACCGACCGCGTCGCCTGCGATGGCGGTGGCGGTGCCCTGGGCCATCCTAAAGTCTACCTCAACCTGGGCGAAGAGGGGCGGGTGGAGTGCCCCTATTGCAGCAGGCTCTACGTGCTGGCCGAAGGCGCCAAGCCCGGCGCCCACGCCCATTGACGGCCACGACCATGAAGCAGCTCGGCGAAGGCTGGAACTGGCGCGAGCTCAAGATCGGCGACCGCTTCATCACCTATGGGCGGACCTTATTCGAGGCTGATCTGCTGAATTTCGTCACTCTTTGCGGCTTTTCCGAGGAATTGTTCACCAACAGGGAGTATGTGAAGGAGCATGCGCCGATGCGCGGCGGCCATCCTGTGCCGGGCGCCCTGGTCTATTCCATGGCTGAGGGCCTGGTGATCCCGACGACGCTGCAGGGCACCGGGCTCGCCTTCCTGTCGATGGGCTTCGACATCAAGGGACCGACCTATGTCGGCGACACGATCCATGTCGAGATCGAGCTCACCGAGATCCGGCCGACCTCCAAGGATCCGATGCGGGCGCTGGTGCGGACCACGAACGACGTCAAGAACCAGAAGGGCGAGACGGTGCTGGTCTACACGCCGTTGCGCATGATGCAGGGGCGCTAGCCAAGAGAGGGCACCATGGCCAAGGTCGCTATCGAAAAAGAGGGCCCGATCACCGTCGTCGCGATCGATCGCTTTGCCGAGGCGCGCAATGCCGTCGACCCGGAGACCGCCGTGCTGTTGCGCGACGCCTTCCTCGCCTTCGACGCCGACGCCGGCCAATCGGTGGCGATCCTGACCGGACGCGGCGGTACGTTCTGCGCCGGCTACGATCTCAAGGTCGCCGCCCGGCCAAGATCGGATGCGCCTCTGTTCGATGCCAAGGCCCCCGGCCCGATGGGACCGACGCGTCATCTCCTGTCCAAGCCGGTGATCGCGGCTGTCGAAGGCTATGCCGTCGCAGGAGGTCTCGAGCTGGCGCTGTGGTGCGATCTGCGTGTGGCCTCGGAGAGCGCGAAGTTCGGCGTGTTCTGCCGGCGCTGGGGCGTGCCGCTGGTCGATGGCGGCACGGTGCGCCTGCCGCGCCTGATCGGCCATAGCCGCGCCCTCGACATGATCCTGACCGGGCGCGAGATCGGTGCGAAGGAGGCCCTGGACTGGGGATTGGCCAACCGGCTGGTCCCGCAAGGCCAGGCGCTGACCGAGGCGATCGCGCTCGCCCAGCAACTCACGCGGTTTCCGCAAACCTGCCTGCGCTCGGACCGTCGCTCGTCCTACGAACAGTGGGGCCTCGATGTCGCCGAGGCGCTGGTCAATGAAGCGCAGCGCGGCCTGCCGGCGTTGCAGGCCGAGGCTCGCTCCGGCGCCGCGCGCTTCGCCGAAGGCAAAGGCCGCGGCGGCACCTTCGGCAACATCTGATGACCGGCCTCCCGACCGACGAGGAAGTCGCGCGCTATCGCGCCGACGGCGCGATCTGCCTGCGCGGCGCCTTCGCGCTCGACTGGATCGAGCGCCTGCGCGAGGCGGTCGACGCCGACATGGCAAGTCCCGGGCCCATGGTCCGGCTCAACACGCCGCAGGGCGCGCCGGGGCTCTTCTTTGTCGATTTCCAGCTCTGGCAGCGCCATGCCGGGGCCCGCGACTTCGTCTATCGCTCGCCGGCGCGCGAGATCGCGGCCCGGCTGATGGGCTCGCGCGAGGTCGTCTACTATCACGACCATCTCCTGGTGAAGGAGCCGGGCACGCGCGAACGCACGCCCTGGCATCATGACCAGCCTTACTACCCGATCGACGGCGAACAGATCGTCTCGCTGTGGCTGCCGCTCGACCCGGTCGACCGCGCGACCTGCGTGGAATACGTCAAGGGCTCGCATCGCTGGGGCCGTTGGTTCCAGCCAAAATTCTTCCGGCAGGGCGGCGTCGATCTCGCGGTCGCCGATCCTCGTTTCGAGCCGCTTCCCGATTTGGACGCCGAGCGCGAGCGCCACGAATTCCTCGCCTGGGACATGGAGCCGGGCGACGTCATCGCCTTCCACGCGCTGACGCTGCATGGCGCGTCGGGCAATCTCTCGGCCTCGCGCCGGCGCCGGGCCTGGGCCACGCGCTGGTGCGGCGACGATGCGCGCTACGCTGCGCGTGTCGGCCAGGTCTCGCCGCCACTCGAGGGGCACGGACTCAAGCCTGGTGACAGGCTCGAATGTGCGATGTTTCCGAAGGTGCTTTAGGGCTGCGGATCGGGCTGCGAATCCAGCCACTGCCGCGCGAGGTGAAGCTCGCGAAAGATCTTGACCGGCCGATCGGCCTCGGCCAGCGCGGCGAACATGCGGGCCTGGTCGTAGCTCTTCTCGGTCGTGGCGACGATGGCCAACGGGCCGATCCGCCCGAGCGGGATGTAGGCGCGGATACGAGCGCCCAGCGTCATCAATTCGTCATCGCTGAGGTTGGGCGTCGCCTGCGTCATGTCGAAGATCTTGCGATATGCCAGGGCATTCGCCGTCACGACGCCGTCCAGGTAATGCTCGATATCGAGAAGACGAAGGCTGCCCTTGGCGACTGCGATCACCAAGCGCGTCGGGTGGGATACGGTCCACTGCACCGGCATGCGTGGGAACTATGCCGGAAAGCCGCTGGCAAACAAGCCTCTCCTCAGGGGACAAGCACGGCCTTGCCCACAACCGTGCGTTCCTCGATCAGCTTGAAGCCCTGGACCCAGTCGGCGAGATCGAACGTGCCGGCGATCGTCGCCCTGAGCTTGTCCTCGGTGAACCAGCGCATCAGCTCGGCCTGTGCCGCCGACACCATGTCCCGGCGTTTCGCCAAGGATGCCGTGTCCTTCCCGGTCGGCTCGCCGCGGCCTCCCCAACCCGTATAGTAACCGTAGTAGAAGCCGATCACCGTTACATTCTTGACCAACAGAATATTGGCCGGGATCTGCGGGATGGTGCCGCTGGCGAAACCCATCGGGATCAATCGCCCTTCCGGCGCCACGCAGCGCAGGGAGACGTCGAAAGCCGATCCGCCGACCGGATCGTAGATGACATCGGCGCCCCGGCCGCCGGTCAGCTCCAGGACGCGGCCGCGCAGGTCTTCCGAGCGGTAGTCGATCAGGTGATCGGCGCCGGCCTCCCGCGCGGCGGTGAGCTTGTCGGCGCCGCCGGCGGAAGCAATGACGACGGCGCCCATCGCCTTGCCGACTTCGATCGCGGTCAGGCCCGAGCCGCCGCCGGCGCCGTGCACCAGCAGCACCTCGCCCGGCTGCAGGTTGGCCTTCCACTTCAGCGCGCCATAAGCCGTCGGATAGAGCGTCGGAAAATTCGTCGCCTGGGCGTAGGGCATGGTCTCGGGAATCGGCACGACGTTCGTCGCCGTCGCCACGGCGTATTCGGCAAAGGCGCCCTGGCTGACGCCGGTGGCGACACGCTGACCGACCGTGACGTTGGTGACGCCCGAGCCGAGCTTCACGACATGGCCGGCCATCTCGTTGCCCGGCACATAGGGCAGGGGCGGCTTGTTCTGGTGCTTGCCCTGGACGCCCAGCATGGCGGCAAAGCTCACACCGGCCGCGCCGACCCGTAGCAGCACTTCGCCTGCCCTGGGCTCCGGCACCGGCAGGTCGGCGATTTTCAGACTCTCGATCGGCCCGTAAGCCTCGCAAACCAACGCCCGCATTCAACGCCTCTCGAATTTTCCGTGCCGGCCTTCGCCCCTGGCGAAGCGCGCCGCGCCTTTCTGAGATTCCTGCCGCCGCGCCGCCAGCGACAATTCCATCTCTCGCCGCACGGCGGAAGCCTGGTCGCGATCGAAGCTCTCGTAGGCCGATTGACGGTCCGATGTCATGGCGATTGGCGGGAAGCCCGCGATCTGCCGGGCCAGCGCCTCGGCCTCCATCCGCGTCGTGCCGCGCGCCACCTTGCGGGTGGCGAGTCCGATGGCGATCGCCTCGTCGGCGCCAACGGCACGGCCAGTCAGCAGCATGTCGAGCGCGCGTCCTTGCCCGACGATGCGCGGCAGCCGCACGGTCGTACCGTCGCTCATCGGCACGCCCCAGCGCCGCGAGAACACGCCGAAGGTCGCCGTTTCGTCGACAATACGGATGTCGCAGAACAGCGCCACGCCCAGTCCACCGGCGCAGGCGTGTCCTTCGATGGCCGCGATCACCGGCTTGGCCAGCAGTGCGCGCAAGGGGCCGTCATCGCTGCCAGCCCACGGAAAGTAGTCGGTGCCCGATCCCAGCTCCTTGAGATCGGCGCCGGCGCAGAAGGCGCCGCCCGCTCCGGTCAGCACCGCGACGCGGGCATCTGGATCCGCCTCGAAAGCCTTCAGCGCCGCGCCCAAGGCGTGCGCCGCCTCGTTGTCGAGGGCGTTCTTCGCCTGCGGGCGGTTGATGATGATCGTGGTGACCGGCGGCGACGTCTCGATCAGGATTTTGGCTTGGCTCATCAGCTCTGTTCAGCGAATTGTCGCCAGCTCGTCCTCGAGCTGGCCGTTGGAGCTGAGCGGCGTGCGGAAGTACCACCAGTTTTTCTGCGGCGTCCATTTCTCCTTCCGGGCGGTACCCTTGCCCCAGACGCACTTCTTGAAGTCGCGAGTCGCCGACTGGAAGGCCTTGTCGGCCTGGTCGAGCCTGGAGGCGTGCTCGCCCAGCTCCTCGCTGCTGAACATCGGCAGAGCCTCGAGGATCAATTCGCGCACGTCGACGTCGTTCAGCCAGTTGTCGAGGTCGAAGTTGTAGCCTTTGGCCAGGTCGTCGGTGAACTCGACCCACTGGTCTATGAGCTCGCGCAGGTCGGCGACGTCGGGAGGACCGGGCGGCGGCGGTGGCTTCATTCCCCGCGCTCCGCCTGGCGGCGCCAGTAGCGTTCGCCGTCATTGGGCTTGAAGAAGGTGCGGATGACGCCGTTGGCATTGAAGGCGATGAAAGCGCCTGTCTGCTGGTCATAGCGCGTGACGACGCCGTCGCGTCGGACGGCTTCGAGCACGGGGCCGCCGACCTTGGCGTCGCGCAGAAGCTGGGCCTGGCGCAAGTAGTCCTGTTTGGTGACGCGACCGAACTCTGCGCCGTGCTTCTCGAAATGCTCTTCGAGCCGGCGTTCGTCGGCAAAGCCGACGCCCGGCCCGAAGCGGCGCGTCTCGAGTTGCGAGGCATCGGTGGCAACGGCGCTACGAACGACCTCGCGCTGTCCGCGCTCGGCGACGTGCGTCCAGTAGAGAAAGATCGCGACCGCCGCCAAAGCTGCCGTCAGCAGGCGGCGCCACGGCATCCGTCCCGGGCGAGCCATCATGGCCGCTATTCTGCGCCGCCCTTGAACCAGCGCGCAATCAGGCGTCGCTCGGCGTCGGTCATGTTGGTGAGGTTGCCGGGCGGCATGACCCGGGTGACCCACACCTGTTGGTTGATCATCGCGGCCCGGGCCCGGATTTCCACAGGGGTTTCGAGCAGGACGCCCTTGGGCGGGGCGGCAAAGCCTTCCTGTGTCGGTTTTGCGGCATGGCAGGATTGGCAGCGTTCCTTGAAGATCGGCTGGACCTCGGCGAAGGAGGCGGGCGGGCCGATATCGGCTTCGGGCTGCGGCAGGGATACGAGGGCAGTGATCGCCAGCACGACCAGGCCGGAGGCCAGCACCAGGGGGTTCTGGTTGCCCTTGTGACGCTGCACGAACCACACGCGCACCAGAGCGCCCGACACGGAGATCAGGATCAGCAGAACCCAGTTCCACTGGTGCCCGTAGAGCCCGGCGTAGTGGTTGCTGATCATGGTGAACAGCACGGGCAGGGTGAAATAGGTGTTGTGGACCGAGCGCTGGCGGCCCATCAGCCCGTACTTCGGGTCGGGCGTGCGACCTTCCTCCTTGGCCTTCACCAGCTCGCGCTGGCCGGGGATGATCACGTAGTAGACGTTGAGCACCATGATGGTGCCGAGCATGGCGCCGAAATGGATGTAGGCGCCGCGGCCTGAGAACAGATGGCAGAGCGCCCACGCCGACACCGCGCAATAGACCATGAGCAGGCCGCCCAGGATGGCGTCGTCTTCGCCGAAGGCCGAACGGCAGAGCCAGTCATAGACCAGCCAGCCCAGCACCAGGAAACCGAGGCCAATGGCGATGGCCTCGAGCTTGGTGAGAGGCATCACCGACGGATCGATCAGCGCCACTTCCGCGCCGTAGTAGTAGACCAGGCACAGCAGGAAGAAGCCGGTGATCAGGGTGGTGTAGGCCTCCCATTTGAACCAGTGCAGCTCGGGCGGCAGCTTCTCGGGCGCCAGGGTGAATTTCTTGGCGGTGTAGAAGCCGCCGCCGTGCACCGCCCAGACCTCGCCGCCGATCCCCTTGGCGACGTCGGCCGGATCGAGCGGCGGATGGAGGTGGTTGTCCAGCCAGATGAAATAGAAGGAGGCGCCGATCCAGGCGATGCCCACGATCATGTGGGCCCAGCGCAGCACCAGATTGAGCCATTCAACGACGAAAGCGGCGTCCATGCGTTGTCGTAGCGCCTTGCCCCAAGTGCTCTCAAGGCCCTATATCGCGCTCCCCTGCAACCAAACTAACGATTTTGAGGGAGTGCATATAGTGGCGTTGGATCTTCCCGAAGGCGTTTCAATCGACGGCGTCATCAATCCAGGCTTCGAAAAGGTGCTTACCAAAGAGGCACTGGCCTTCGTCGCCGACCTGCAGCGCCGCTTCAATCCGCGCCGGGAGGAACTGCTGGCGGCCCGTGCCGAGCGCCAGAAGCGGCTGGATGCCGGCGAGAAGCCCGATTTCCTCGCCGATACCGCGCAGATTCGCGAGAGCGACTGGACCGTGGCGCCGTTGCCTCAGGACATCCTCGACCGCCGCGTCGAGATCACCGGGCCGGTCGATCGCAAGATGATCATCAACGCGCTCAACTGCGGCGCCAACGTCTTCATGGCCGACTTCGAAGACGCCAGTACGCCCTCCTGGACCAACATGGTCGACGGCCAGTTCAACCTGGCGAGCGCCGTGCACCGCGAGATCGACTACACCGATCCGCAGACGGGTCGTGACTACCGGCTGAATGACCAGACCGCCGTGCTCTTCGTGCGGCCGCGCGGCTGGCATCTGCCGGAGAAGCACATGACGGTCGACGGCGTGGCGATGTCGGGCTCGCTGTTCGATTTCGGTTTGTACTTCTTCCACAATGCGAAGGAGCTTCTGGCGCGCGGCAGCGGCCCGTACTTCTACCTGCCCAAGATGGAGAGCCATCTCGAGGCAAGACTTTGGAACGACGTGTTCGTCCATGCCCAGGAGGCGCTCGGCATCCCGCAGAAGTCGATCAAGGCCACGGTGCTGATCGAGACCATCCTCGCCACCTTCGAGATGGACGAGATCCTGTGGGAGCTGCGCGACCACTCGGCCGGCCTCAACTGCGGCCGCTGGGACTACATTTTCAGCTTCATCAAGAAGTTCCGTGAGCAGGAATGGTCGGTGCTGCCCGATCGCGCCCAGGTCACCATGACCGCGCACTTCCTGCGCTCCTACAGCCAGCTCCTGATCAAGACCTGCCATCGTCGCGAGGTCCACGCCATGGGCGGCATGGCAGCCCAGATCCCGATCAAGAACGATCCCGCTGCCAACGAGGTGGCGATGGAGCGCGTGCGCGCCGACAAGAAGCGCGAGGCCGCCGATGGCCATGACGGCACCTGGGTCGCCCATCCCGGCCTGGTGGCGATCGCCAAGGCGGAGTTCGACGCAGTGATGAAGGGCGCCAACCAGATCGCCCGCAAGCGGCAGGACGTCCATGTCGGCGCGGCGGACCTGATCGCAGTGCCGGAAGGCACGAAGACCGAAGCGGGCCTGCGCCAGAACGTGGCCGTGGGAATCGGTTACGTCGAAGCGTGGCTGCGCGGCATCGGCTGCGTGCCGCTGTTCAACCTGATGGAGGACGCCGCCACCGCCGAGATCAGCCGCGCCCAGGTCTGGCAGTGGGTGCGTCATGGCCAGACGCTGCAGGACGGCCGGCCGGTCACCAAGGAGTTGGTGCGCGAGATCGTGCACGAGGAGAACGACAAGGTGAAGGCGGCGATGGGCGACGAAGCCTATGGCAACGGCCGCTACGAGGACGCCGCCCGGCTCATGCTCGAGCTGGTCGAGCAGCCGACCTTCGAGGAGTTCCTGACGCTGCCGGCCTATGAGCGCATCCTGGCCGACGAGAAGGCGGCGGCGTAAGGCGTCTTGCCGGACCGCGGACCTGCAGGTCCGCTCAAATCATCGCTTCAACGATGCAATGAGCGGGCCTGGAGGCCCGTTGGGGTGGACGGCCCCCAACGGCATCTAAGTGCCAGAATGAGGTCGTTGAGATCACATTCGAAGGAGCCGTCCATGGCCAGACTAGCACGAATCGGTATCG
>Ga0081539_10004343_pt1 | contig 15803 bp, 15 predicted proteins | sample TabmetS4T2R2_FD_71023 | JGI IMG/M metagenome (GOLD analysis project Ga0081539, IMG submission 71023) | Tabebuia heterophylla rhizosphere microbial communities from the University of Puerto Rico - S4T2R2 | ecosystem: Host-associated > Plants > Roots > Rhizosphere ...
CCGCGCCAGCCCCCCGTCCTCGCCGTCTGCGCCGCCCCGGCGGAGCGCCGCTCTGCCCAGCACCGCCCGCACGCGCTGGGGCGTCAGCCCGAGCCGGGCGCCCCGCTCCCGCCACTCGGGCGCGAGCTGTTGGGGAGTGACGCGGTAGTCCTTGCGCCGCCGCGTCTCCAGCGCCGCTACCTGAGCGGCCGCGGCCGAACGCGTGCCATGCCGACGGAGCTCGGCCTCGATCTCCGCACGACGCCGGCTGAACGCCCGCAAGACCTCCGTGGGGACGCCGGCGACGTCGGCGATCCCATTGCGAATCGGCCCCCACTCGACACCGAGCTCGCGCGTGAGCTCGGCGCGCAGCCGCGCCTCGTACAGGTAGCCGGCGGTCTTGGCGTGCGCGTACAGCCGCCGGCCATCGAGCGCCGACCAACGCCCATCGGCTCCCAGCGTCACGTTGGCGACCAACACATGCGTATGCAGCTGCGGATCCCCAGCCCGCGAGGTCCGATGCCGGAACGCCGCAGCTACTAGCCCGCGACCGGGCACGGCATGAATGCCGCCGGCGCCGCGCCGCGTGACCGCGGCATGCCGCTCCACGTACCCGAACGCGTCGGCTACGGCCCGGTCGTGCGCCTCGCGGACCGCAGCGCGCATCCGGTCGTCGCCAATGGCGAACAGCAGGCTCACGCTCTTCGGCGCCGAGAACGTGAGGTCGAAGCCGGGGACGCGCGCCGACCCAACACGGCCGAGCGCCAGCCCGCTCGCTGGGTGCTCGCTGCCTAGCACCCGACGGAGCGCATCCTCGCCGACCGTCCCCTGGAGGCCGAGCAACGGCGCACCGCCGCCCATCCAGTCGCCGGCGGCTTCCGGACCGCCCAGGTAGTAGTCCTCCACGCCGGAGCTGACCGCGCCGGCTCGCGTCACGGGCCCGTGCGCCTGCTCGAGGTAGTAGTCGGCCTGGCCAGCCGCGAGCTTTCCGATCGACAGCATCGTCTCCGTGTAAGCCGCCGAACAGCCCGGTTGGTCCAAGGAGATGTCGGACCCGCCCGCAGCTCGTCTTTTGGCCGCGCTGGGAACCACGTCTTGAGCGCCGGGGCCGCGACTCCTCACGCGCCGGTAGGAGCTGGATCCAGATCGAACTTGAACCACTCCACGGCCGCGCACTCGACGTAGATCTCCGCCCACGCCTTGGCCGCGGTGGCTGCTGCAACGAGCCGCGCCCGCGCCTCCGCCTCGTTCAGCGGCTGGCGCGCCACGAGCTCGTTCAGGTTCGCCGCCGCGTGGAGCGTCGTCTCGCGCACCAGCTCGGCGATGATCCGCGACGGCCCATAGATCGCCACCGGCCGCGCTTCATCGCGGCCGACCTTCACGAGCTGGCCGCGGATGATGTCGAGTGCCTCCACGTCGAACTCACTCCCCTCGAGGTCCTTTTCGGCGTGCACGGCCGACGGCAGCCGAGCTTCCCGCGCGAACTCCGGGATCGCCGCCCATCGCGCCCGCTCGTGGACGACCGTGTCGTCGTACACGTCGCGGAGCACGTCCAGCTGCTCAACGAGCGACGGCAGATGCTCCGGCGCGAGCTCGATCCGGAGGACATCGGTGACGCCAAGACCGAGGACCCTGCCGGTCCACGGACCTGGCTCCGACGACGGCGCGGGCGGCGAGCCCGCGGTACGGTGCGACTGCATGGGAGGCCTACCTCCTGTGCCGGCCCCGGGGCGCGCCAACGCCGCCGGGGCACTTCATGGATATGCGCACGTACCGTACGGCCGTGCCGCGCGGTCAGCGGCCCATCGCCCTTCTTCGCGTCGAAGTTGTCACGAAGTTGGTGCTGGTCCGTAGCAGTCCGAGCGACTTCCTCCGCAGGTCCAAGATCCGTCAGACGCGGCTCAAAGCTGCCGGAGCGCTCCCGCGCTCCGGCACACCGACGCTGCCGGAGCGCCACTTGAGACGCCAGATGGCTCGCAGGAGCCCCACAGCACCCACGGAGTCCGAACACGCCGACAGACCGAACCCCAAAACCCGGCACGCACTTGCACGCTGCCCGTGCTGGATTTGGGGCTGACGGCGGCTGACGCCGGTCTGCTCGCGTTGTGGGCGAGCGTATCGATCGTCGCACGAGGGCACCGATCCACCGGCATCCGGAAGAGCGCATCGACGTCCGTACGGGGGTCGGCTATACTTGGTACGGAAATCGTACGGGAGTCGACGATGGCCGTATCATCACCACACCAAACATTCATGGACGTGCTGATCGAGAAGCTCGCATATGTGCGTGGCATACCGGAAGACGACGTCCGTACCGAGGTCGTCGATCACGGCGGCGACTTGGAGATCGACTCGAAGATGGGTCAGGCCGTGGCGGTGCTCGTCGAGATCGCGCTCGACATGGAAGGCGCCATCCGGCCCGAGGACCAGAACCCGCAGAACCTCACGAGCCTGCGATCCCTCGAGGAGCTCGTCCGCTACCGGCACGCCGAACAGACGGGAGCGACGAATGGCTGAGCTCGTTCGACGGCGCGATCTGTCAACCGCGTGGTGCGAAGCTCTAGCGCTGCTGGTCGCGCGCGGCGGAGCGGCAGTGAACATGAACGTGACGTTCCAGGCCGACGCGGGCGATGAACCGCTGGTCCGAGCACGACTGGACGAACTCCTTGCCGAACGGCGCAATGGCAGTGTCGAGACCGTCGCGAACACGATCTTCCCGATCGGCCTATACGCGCCCCATCTCGGAGCCGGCGCCGCTCAACACTTGTACGAGATGCATGAGCTGGCTATGCGCATGCACCGGCGGCGCGCCCCGCACGATCGCGACACGTACTTCAACCGACTCGTCGCATACCCCACGAAGGACGGCGCGTTCAACCAGCTCGACTACGCGGTCGCGCGGCTCCGCAAACAGGTCACGCTGCGCTCCGCGAACTCGAGCGCTTACGAGCTAGGGACGTCGGATCCACATGACCTCAAGGAGTACGGAGGCGCCGAGTTGCGGATCCAGGCTCCGAGGCGGGATCGCAACTTCTATGGCTTCCCGTGCCTGAGCCACATCAGCTTGACTCTCGAGCGACCCCGTCTGCACTTGACGGCTCTCTACCGCAACCAGACCTTCGTCGACCGCGCATACGGCAACTACCTGGGACTCAGTCGGCTGCTGTCGTTCATCTGCCTCGAGACCGGATGCGAGGCCGGCGAGGTGCAGTGCACGGCGACACACGCCAGCGCCCAGTTCAACGAACACGGCAAGACCCGCGTTATGCGGCTTGCCGATGATGTGGCCGCCATGATGCGCTCGTTGGAGGACGTGGCGCATGTCTAACGTCCGCACGCTGCAACGCTTGCTCGAACCGGTGGTCGCACCGTCCAAGGCGGCGCTGGGCGTCGACGTCGTCCACATCCCAACTTGGTCCGGCATCCGCACGCGGACAGGTCCGGCGCTGGACCGCAGGGTCTACACCGACGGCGAGTTGCACTTCGCCCAGGGCCGCCCCGACCGGCTCGCCACGCGGCTGGCGGCCAAGGAGGCCGTGCTCAAGCTCCTCGGCACAGGGATCCGCGGCATCGGACTGCGCGACGTAGAAGTCGTGTCTAACGCCGAAGGCGAGCCGACGGTCGTACTCCATGGACCGGCTCGGGACCGACACGCCGAACTGTTGCTTGGGCCGATCGCCGTCTCGCTGTGTCACGAGGAGGATATGGCCTACGCCGTCGTAGTGGCTCTGCCGGCCAGGGCTTCCGGAGGGGGTGAGCAATGACCGGCGATCCGCCCCTTCCTGACAGCGAGTCCGGATGGCGTGCGTTAGGTGAGAGGCTGCGCACAGCGCGCGAGTACATCGGCTACTCGCAAGCCGAGGTAGCTCGTGCTCTGGATGTGCCTCGGCCCGCGGTGACCAACATGGAGTCCGGGCGCCGGAAGGTTTCGGGCCTGGAGTTGGCTGCGCTTGCGCGCCTTTATCACCGGCCCTACGAGTACTTCCTGGGCGAGACGGCCCATCCAGACGACCCGACGGTGCAGGCTCTGTTCCGCGCCGCCCGGGTTCTCTCCGAGCAGGACCGCCAGCAGGTTGTTCAGTTCGCGGAGTTCTTGCGCTCGGCGGGACGTGCGCCCGAGCCCAAGTCCGAGGACGAGCAGCCATGAGCACGTGGAGGGCGCGGCGTGAGGCGAGGGCCGAAGGCTCAGCAGCGGCCATGCGGCTTTGGGCTAAGAGAGGGTTCGACCCTGAGCGACCAGTCGACATTTTCGCGATCATCGAGGAGGAGCGGATCTGGCTAATGTTTCAGCCGCTGCAGCATCTGTTCGGGTTCTATGCCCGAGAGCAACTCCCGGGCGAAGAGGTGACCGGGATCGTGCTGCACAATGGCCATCCGCTCAGCGTTCAGCGGTTCACGGCGGCGCACGAATATGGACACCACGTCCTGCGCCACGACGTCTCTGTCGACTCCGAGACCGAGGTCTACGGTGGTGGCGAGCTTCCGCCGCAGGAGCTGGCCGCCCAGTCTTTCGCCGCGGATTTCCTCATGCCCCTGCAGATGGTGATTCGGGCGCTGCGCCGGCTCGGTCTGCCGGAGAGCCCGGAGGAGCTGGACCCCGTGCAGGCGTATCAGCTCTCGCTGGAGCTCGGGGCAAGCTACACGGCGGCGGTGACGCAACTGGCGAATCTGAACCGTATTAGTTGGGAAAACGCCAGGGCCTTGCGCCGCCATCAGCCGATCGAGCTCAAGACGATGCTCGGGGGCGGCCGCCGGCCGCAATCGCCGCGCTCCGACGTATGGGCCTTCGACGATCGCACGCGCGATCGGCTGCTCGCGATACGGGCGGGCGACGAGCTCCACGTCCGGCTCCCGGAGATTCCCAGCGGGGGGTTCCGCTGGGATGTGGAGCTTTCTGACGCGGCGCCTGCACTGGAGCTCCTCGCCGACGAGCTCGAGCCCCTCGAGCTTGAGGTTGCACAGCGCTTCGGCAACGGCCGCCGCCGGCATCTTTGGTGGCGAGCCATCGGACCAGGGCGCGGTTCAATGACCTTAGCCCTGCGCCGTCCTTGGGAGGGCATCGACGGGCGTCCAGCCGACGTCTTCACGGTTGGGATCACGGTAGAGGGCCACCGGACGGGCGAAGTCGACCACGGCAGTAGCTGGCGCCAGCGCGACCTCGTCGCCGCGTGACGCACGACCGGTCAAGCGAGCTCGGCCCGGCTGATGACCAGGGCAATCGCGGCACCTGCCTGGCGTTCGCAGCCAGTTCCGCGCACGCGCTTGCACGGCTCGCGACACGCGGCCGACCGGTTCTTCGGCTCTCCGAGGAGGCTCTCTATTACCTAGCCAAGCGGGTCGACGGCAATGCGACTCCTGGCACGACGCCACGGTCAGTCGGAAGGGGACTCGCCAAGACCGGGCAACCGGCCGCGGCGCGCTGGCCGTATGACGCGACGCTGACGGACCAGGATCCGCTGCCGACACCGCCAACCCTAGCCTTCGAGCCTCGCGGCCTGTTTCGTGCATCGCTGGGCGACGCGGCGCCGAAGTTCGACGACCTGCGCGCAGCGTTCCTGAGCGGTCTCGGGGTGATTCTCGGGATCGACTTGTGGCCAGGGTTCTACGCACCGGTTCGCGACATCGTCCCGACGCCAGCGATCTCAGATCTCTTGGGCGACGGGCATGCGGTGATGCTCGCTGGCGTCGATGACGACCTGCGGCGGTTTCGGGTCCGCAACTCCTGGGGCCCGACTTGGGGAGCGTCGGGCCATGCATGGATGGCCGAGCGGGCCTGGTTACGTTCGCGGCTAGGCGCGTGGGTCGTGCGAGACGACGTCGACTCGCCGACCTAGACCGCCAAGGCCTCGCTGTCGGCGCGGACGGTTGGCTCGAGTGGGTCGTCAGGCAGTTTCTGGCCCATCACAGTCGAGAGCTTGATACCGAACAGCAACATGTCCGGCAGGCGCCGCGACCAGAAGTCTGCTTGGTCGCCACCGCCGGTAAGCTCGAGCGCGAGGGCGCCGGTCAGCTTGCTCAGATGCAAGGCGTAGTGATTCAGCTGATCGCTCTTGCGCATTCCGAAGACGTCCGGATGGTAGACGCGGTCGTGCTCCTCCTGGACCCGTTGAAGGTCTCGCCAGGTCCGAGCGCTCAGCGCCGCCTCGCGGCCGTCGAACCCCTCGTGCGTGCTGCGTGCCTCCACGATCGCGAGCCGGTCGGCGTAAGCGGCCAGCAGGTCGATTCGCTGCTTGATGGCGATCCGTTCGGCGACTCTGCGCAGCGTTGCGCCAGCGCCGACGACCCATGCTTGGTCGATCGGCTCGTTGTGGTCCGTGTGGTCGCAGTAGTTTGCGACTTGCGCCGCGGCGATTGCCGTGACGGCGAGGTCGTCAGCAGTGATCACGCGGCATCCTCATCGTTGGGGGGAGGTATCGGAACGATGGGTGCAGTCTCGCTCATCGAGTTGACAGAAAGGGCAGACTGAACCGCAGCCCGTACGTCATTCACCCGATCAACGAGCGTCGTGCGCCAGAACTCGTCGAGTTCGTCGCCGGCCATCTTCTCGAGGTTCTTGCTCAGCGCGGTCACCGCGTCCTTGACGGGTCCGATGTTGTCATGACCGCCAAGCCGATCAAGCCACGCGAGGATCTCGGCTAGGCCGATAATCGGGACCGTGGCGCGCGTGGCGTTCGGCGACGGCGTCAGGTCGTCGAGGACCGTGTCCCAAAGCTCGGCCGCGGATGGCGCCTGCTGCGGATGGGCGAGCCCGTACACCATCGTCCAGATTTTGGTGCTGTCGCGGTCCTCGTCTGCTAGTCGGTCGACCAGGGCGACGTTCACCGCTGGGACCTCGTTGCCGGCGTGCGCGAAGGAGGCGAGCGTGATGAGGCGGCCGGGGCGCACGTCCGGTTGCTTGAGGGCCTCGAGCAGCTCGTCCTGGATCGCGGCCATCTCTGCGACATTAATCGGCCACCAGTAGCGCATCTCCTGCTTGCGGAAGACCCCGAGCACGTCTAACGCGGTTCCGCTGGCGTCGGTTCGCAGCAAAGCATGGAGGACTACGAACGCCGGAAATCCACGCTTGGTGGCGATCTGGTCCCGCGGTGGATCGGTCAGCGTGAGCACCGCGCGAGTCGACGTGCCCTTGGCCTGTAAGGCCGCGACCGCGTCAGCAATCTGGTTGATGGTCTTGTCGGCCGCCGGGTAGCCCTTCAGGCGCTCCCCGTGGGTGAAGTGGAGCGTGTCAAGAAGCTTGCTGTTCGTCCGCTGCCACCAGTGCACCGTGTCCGAGAACCACTTCTGCCGGCCCTCAGGCGTGCTCGACGGAAGATCCGACGGGTACCCGGGAGGGATCCGGCCGGCGTTGTCCGGGCGCTCGACGACGCACATAAGGGTACGGCGCACCTCGGTGCTCGAGAACGCGGCCAGTACGCGCTGATAGGTCTCCGCCACCGTCTGTCCCGACAGCACCAGCGGAGCCGCGTCACGCATCTCGACCTCCCACAGCCGATATATGGCCGACGGCAGCCGGTCCGGCAGGCTCGGAGGTAGCGCGGCAGGCGGCACGAACGTCAGCTTCGCCGTGCGTCGCAGCGGGTGGGTGTCGATGTCGAGCAGGGTGGCGGCCTGCGTCTGGCCCTGCTCACCGGAGAGCGTCGACCCGGATACAACAAGAAGGGGGAATTCGAGGCGGTCGGGATCCTGGCCGAAGCGGGCAACGCGGTCGGTGTACACGCTGCCAGCATGCCTGTGACCGTGCAAGAGAACGTGGAACCCGCTGCCAGCCAGGAAGAGACGGACTAGCGCGAGGTTGCTGAGATGCTCGAACGGCGCGAATTCCTCGCTCACCGTGACCGGCAGCGTCGGGTGGTGCATGACGGCCACCCGCGTGAGCTCGTTCGGTCGTATGCCATTGCTCTCCGCGTCGGCATCGATCGTCGCCGACAGGCTCGTGAGGGCGCGTAGCTGGTTGGGCGAGATCCGGACCGGATCGCGCTCGGCGAACTGCTCGACGCGCCCTCGGAGCGCGTCGAAGTCCTTGGCGAGCTGCTCGCGGCCCTGGTTCTTCAGTATCTCGGCAATCTCGTCGTGCTCGGCGTCGCCAAGCCATTCAAAGGGCTCCCTTACGCCGCAATAGTGGCTGCTGTTGATGGGCACAATGACTAGTCGGTCCTCGACAATGAGGAGATACTTGCGCTCCGTCGTCAGCGGCTGCCCGTGGTCGTCGATGTCGCGCCCGTCCAGCAGCGGCGTCACCCATTCCGGTTCTACGGCCGCGAGGAACCGGGCGTAATGCGCGGGGTCGTCGACCGCAAGGTTGCGCGTCACGTCGTGGTTGCCAGGCGTCACGACGATGCGGTCGCTAGCCAAGCCCGCGTCGCGCAGGGGTTTGAGGACCTCGGGCAGCCTTTTCCAGCCGTCCTCCGCGTCCTTGTAGGTGACGTCACCCGCGATGACGAGGGCATCGGGGATGAGCCCGGCAGACGCCATCGCGCTCGTCGTATCGGCGAGTACGTTATGGCGCAGGCGTTGATGTGCGGGCGGCAGGATCGCAGACTTCGAGTAGTCCGAGCCAGCGGCATCCATGCCGGGCCGGCCGATATGCAAGTCGGTGAGCAGCAAGACACGTGGCACGAGGCCAATCTAGCCCCTGCCCGCGGTCGAGCTGCACCCACTGTCATCCTGCTCGCGTGCCGCCGACCGCGCGACAGCCCGTGTACGACGCGTACTGGCGCTTCGCGGCCGCGCGGCAGGACATCTTCTACCGCCGCATCAGCGGGCAGCCTGGCCCCTGGACCGACGACCCGATTCTGCGCACGTTCAAGTTCTGTAACACGTACCGCGCGTCCGATCGGGTCTCGCAGTACCTCATCCGCCACGTCATCCACTCCGATCGTGCGGCGGGCCTGGCACCGGAGGACGTCTTCCTCCGGGTCGTGCTGTTTCGCCTGTTCTCCAAGGAGCCGACGTGGGAGGCGCTGGAGCGCGAGACAGGGGGACTTCGTCGGGCCACGCTCGATCCTGAGCGGCTGGGGAAGGTCCTCGACGGCCTCCGCGCCCGGCAGCCCATCTACACCGCCGCGTTCATCCTCGCCCCGGGCAACGGCCTCGGCCACCGAGAGAAGCACCGCAACCACCTTGAGCTGGTCCGCCGGATGTTCCAACCGGGCGGACTCGGTCGAGATCTCGCGCGGGCGCGCACTCTGTCAGCGATGTTCGATTCCCTCTGCCGCTGGCCCATGATCGGCACCTTCATGGGGTACCAGCTCGCCATCGACCTCAACTACACGCCGCATCTGGCTTTTTCTGAGGACAGCTTCACGGTGCCCGGACCCGGCGCGCTGCGCGGGCTGCGCAAGGTCTTCCAGGACTTCGGTGGGCTCACGCCGCAGGCCATGATCATGGAGATGGTTCGCCGCCAGGACGCGGAGTTCGAGCGACTCGGCATCGAGTGGCGAGGCCTCTTCGGCAGGCGCCTTCACGCGATCGACTGCCAGAACCTCTTCTGCGAGGTGGACAAGTACAGCCGCGTCGCCTTCCCGCAGCTCGCGTCCAACCGCACGCGGATCAAGCAAACGTTCGTGCCGTCCGCATCCCAGCTCAGCCTCTTCTACCCGCCGAAGTGGGACATCAACGACCGGGTCGCGCTGTTCACCGGCCGAGCAGCGGCAGCTTCTCCGGCCTGAGGAGCCCGTCGGCGCGACCGTGGCCTCGTCACGCCCTTCGCTCGACATTTCCGACAACGCGAGAGTCCCGGTTGTGCCTGCGGCGTCGCGAATCGAGCGCTCTCCAAGTGCCTCTGAGCTACGATCCCGCCCGAGCACGGGGTACCCAACGAGGCCTCCGACTCAGCAGAAGTGACCCCAACTGGCCCGCACTCGACCGGCCGCATCTGGCTCTGTAGAGCCAAATCTAATTTGTTGGGCGCCACTCTTAATCCGAAGGTTCCAGGTTCGGTTCCTGGCGGGGGCATCGACAGAGCCTGCGTTCGGGGGCGGGCTAGCTGACTAGCGTCGTCGCCGAGCCGCGCAGATAGCCGCCGCCGGCGTCGGCCGCGGCGCGATAGCGGCCGGTCGCGGAGATCGCAAAGGCGAACGTGCCGTCGGCGGCCGTCGTCGTCGACTTGACGATGCGCCAGCTGCCGTCGGCGCCGAGCCGGCTCAGCGTGACAGCGACGCCGCCCTTCGCCGGTCCGATCGCGCCGCGCAGCCGCGTCTGCGAGGTTGAGGTGAAGCGGACCCTCGTGCGTACCTCGATCCGCTGCGCGATACCGGTCGCGTTGCCGGAGACGACGCGGAAGTCGCTGCGGATGATCGGCTGCCGTGCGCTGCCCCAGGCGCCGCTGGCAAGCGCCGCGCCCACCGTCGTCCAGCCGGTCTCGTTGTAGCGCCGGCGCTGGAGATGCGCGCTGCCCCAGCCGCGCGTGCCGCCGCTGCGGGCCAGGCCGGTGAGCGTGAGGGAGCCGCCGTAGTCGACGGTCGCGCGGTCGGTGTCCAGGGACAGCACGCCGATCCGGAACCACGTCGAGCGCAGGCCCAGCTTCGTCCGCGCCGTCGTGCCGGGGATCGTGGTCGTGCCCGACGCGCCGCGCGCGGTGACAGACGCGACGCGGCTCGACAGGTTCAGTGCCACGGTCATGTCGCCCGGGGGGTCGGCGAGCCCGAGCGCGGTCTGCATCTGCGCGGCCGTGTAGGTGAGCGGCCCCCACGCGTGGTAGGGCGAGATCGAGTCGAAGGCATCCGTCACCGACACGAGGTACGGCACGGCGCCGCCGAAGCAGTCTGCGGCGGCGCACGTCCGACCGCCGGACGTGGAGAAGAAGTACGTCGTGGCCAGCCGCTTGACGCCCGCTGCATCCCTGTAGGTGACGGCCTGGCCGTCGGTCGCGCGCACGGCCGCGGTCGTCGCTGGCGTCTCGGCACCCGCGCCGCCGTAGACCTGGTCGCTCTGGCCGGCGCAGACTGCCGGCGCGCCCTGCCACGCGCAGTGACCAGCGCCGGCCAGCGCGTACGTGCGGGCCGCGACCGCCTGCGCCTTCAGCGCCTCGGCGTGCCAGCCCGCCGGCATCTCGCGTGGCACGACGCCGAGCAGGTAGCTCTCGCTCGGCAGCTCGTCGGCAACCTCGACGGTCGTCGGTCGCTGCGGCGTCAGCCCGACGAGCAGGTTGCCGCGGTAGGCGCCGCCGTCAAGCTTCAGCGGGCTGCTCGCCGCCGGCGCGAAGGTCGCCGGCGCGGCGACGGCACGGGTCGTGTTGCCGCCGGCGACGACGAGCTGGCCCGCGCTGGCCGTCACGCGGTAGCTGCCAGGCGGCAGCGTCTGGCCGCCGACCGTGAGCGCGCCGTCGGAGGCGATCGTGACCGCCGCGCGCCCGGACGCCAGCAGCACTCTCACGGTCTTGCTATGGCCGGGATCGAGCGCGGTGCCGGTGTAGTAGTGCGCGAGGATCGCGGGGTAGGCGGAGCCGTGCAGCGCGTAGCCCTGCGCACCGTACTGGCTCATCCCGACGCCGTGGCCGTAGCCGCTGCCGGTGAGCACGAACACGGGCGCAGCCGCTGCACTCGACGCCGAGAGCGCGAGCAGGACGAGTGTGCTGACGACGAGGCGTCGCATGGCGCAGAGCACGTGGAGCGAGCGTACGCGCCCGAGGCTCACACTGCCAGTGGTTCGCGCTCGACATCCAGCGCTCTGCTCGTTCTCGCAATCCGAACGCTCCAGGTCATGGCGCTGGCCGACCATCTGGCCGACCGCATCCTCGGCTCCGCGTGAGCTGCGCTCAGAACGTGAAGCACTCCATGAGGTTGCCGATCTCGGACCGGTTGTCGCGCGGCGGTGCCGGTGGGCCGGTGGTGGCTCCCGGGGCGGCGGCCTCGTAGTTCCCGCCGACCGGCGTCCCGGCGTCGAAGGTGTGGTTGACGGAGGCGAGCGTCGGGAGGCCGAAGACCGTCTCCAGGAACTTCAGCGTCGACGTGTGCTCGTAGACGGTCGTCTCGACGTGGGCCTTCTTCGCGTACGGCGAGATGACCCAGGTCGGGACGCGGATGCCGAGGCCGAAGGCGTCGATCTGCCGCGGCGCGACGTGGTCGAAGTAGCCGCCGTTCTCGTCGTAGGTGAGGATGTACGCCGAGCTGGCCCAGGCCGAGGACTGCTGGAGCGCGGTGATGAGCTCCTGCTGGATCCCCATGCCGACCGAGACGTCCGCCGGCGGGTGCTCGTCCCAGCCGCGGGCGAAGCTCGGGATGATCCAGGAGACCTGCGGGAGCGTCCCCTTGCGGAGATCGTTGAGGTAGTCGCCCCGGCTGCCGCGCGTGCGGTTGTCGTGCGCGTACCGCTGCCAGAACACGAACACGTTGTCGGTGTTCCCGAACGGGACGCTGTCCCAGTTGACGTTGTAGACCTTCCACGTGATCCCGGCGGCGTCGAGCAGGTCGAGGATGATCGGGTAGTCGAAGACGCCGTAGCCCCAGATGCCGTTCGTGGTGATCCCGCCGGACGTGCCGGCGGCGAGGTAGAAGCGGTTCGGCCAGGTCGGCCCCAGCAGGGAGCAGAAGTAGTTCCCACAGAGCGTGAAGTCGGAGAAGAGGCTGTAGTAGTAGGGCAGCTCCTTCGCCGTGTAGTAGCCCATGGCGTGGATGCCGTCCGTCGTGTAGAAGCCGTCCATGGCGCCGCCGTGGTACTCGCTGTGGATCGCCGACCACGAGTGGCCGATGTCCGGCGTCGAGAGGCTCGTGAACTCGAACGGCGCGACCGTCCCGCCGTGGCCGTCCGGCTGCGTGTAGCCGGGCGGCACGCCGGAAGCGCCGGCGAACGGGGCGAAGCCGAAGTAGTGGTCGAACGACCGGTTCTCCTGGCAGTCGATGAGCACGTGCTGGATCGGGGTGCGCGCCTTCGGGCGGGCGACGGCGCGCGTGGCCGGGAGGAGCGAGCCCGCCATGCTCGCCGCGCCGAGGGCGCCGGCCCGCTTCAGGGCCGTGCGTCGGGTGAATCGCTCACTGGTCATTTCGCGCCTCCCTCAGCGCCAGATCGTGTTGATCGGGTCGACCGTCGCGGCGTTCGCCGGGTGGCCGATGATGCCGAAGCCGTCCTCGAGGGTCCGCAGCAGGCTGAAGTGGTTGTAGACCGTGCCGCAGAGGCCGGCCCGCGCGAGCGGACTCACGACCGCGAACGCGATGTTCCCGCCGCCCGAGAACTGCTTCGAGCTGGCCGGGCCCTGGTTGGAGGTCCCCTCGTCGAAGGTGATGATCAGCACCCCGTCGGACCCGAAGGCCGGCGAGTTCTCGATCAGCGGGACCTCGTTGGCCAGGAACGCGTCGAACTGCGCGACCCCGTTCCCGGCCGGCTTGCAGTTGTCGTGAGCGTCCTCGCACTCGTTCGGGACGATGAGGTTGAACCGCCCGACGTTGCCCGTCGCGACCGCGCGGTTGAACGCGCTCATGTCGTTCGGGCCGGTGCCGCCGGTCGGGATGTCGTCGGCCAGGCACTCGGCGGACTGGCCGGACGCGTCGGCGGACCAGACGCCGCCGGCGCCCTCGACGTTGTCGTAGAGGATCGCCGGGTTGTGCTTCGCCCCGTAGTGGTTGAGCGTCTTGGGCGCGCCGGCGCTCGACACGAAGCACGGCGCGGGCATCGACTCCATCCAGCTCTGCCAGGACACGCCCACGCTGTCGAGCTGGTGGAACAGGTTCTCGACGTCCTGGTGGCAGGAGGCGATCGCGCCGTCGAACTGCTCGCAGCGGGTGAACTGCCCGGACGTCATCCCGGCGTAGTTCGCCTCGGAGAAGTGGGTCAGCGCGAAGTAGCTGGTCAGCCACGCGGCGCCGGGCTTGACCGTGCCGAGCAGGAACGGCGCGTTGCTCTTGTTGAGCTGGCCGAGCTCGGTGTTCTCTCCCACGATCACGAACACGTGGCCGAACTGCGGGACGCCCTCGATGCCGGTGGCGGAGCCCGCGCCCCCGGGCCAGAGCCCGAGGAGGAGCACCCCCAGCGTGGCTGCGAGACAGGCGCGGACCTTCCCCACTCCGGTGATGCGCGGCTCCCTTCGATCGTCTCCCTGCCGACCGTACGCCCGCCGGATTCCGGGCGCAACGCCGAACCGATCGACTACGAAGCGTCGTACAAGCGGGCCGGTTCAGGGTGCCGGATCAGGGTGACGGACCGATGTCGCCGCAGGCGCGCGACGGCACTCTGGACCCATGCTGCGCCGACTGACATTCGCCGCGATCGCCGCCGTCGCCGCGGTCTCGCTGCTCGTCGCGGTCCCGTCCCTTCAGCCCGTGCTCGACGAGCTCGACGAGGCGAACCCGAGCTGGATCGCCGTCGCCGCCGCGCTCGAGCTCGCGTCGTGCCTGAGCTTCGTCGTGGTCTTCCGGCTGTGCTTCGATCGGGTCGCCGCACCGGACGCGCGCCGGTTCGCGTGGATCTCGATGGCGAGCAGCGTCGTGCTCCCGGGCGGCGGGGTCGCCGGCCTGGCCTCGAGCGGCTGGCTGATGCACCGGGCCGGCGTTCCGGCGCGCTGGATCGCGCAGCGCTCGAGCGCGCTGTTCTTCGTGACGAGCGCCTGCAACGTCCTGGCCATCGGCGTCGGCGCCGTCCTCCTGCTCGCGTCGCCCGCCGGTCCGCACGACTTCGCGCGCGCAGGCCTGCCGCTGCTCGGGGCAGCGACGATCGTGGCGGTGGTCGTCGCGCTGCCGGCGCTCGGAGGGCGGCTGCGCCACAGGCGCTGGGCCAGCGAGCTCATCGCGGGCATCCGCGACGCCGGTGACGCGGTCCGGCGGCCCGGCTGGCGGCTGGTCGGGGCCGTCGGCTGGCTGGGCTTCGACATCGCCGTGCTGTGGGCGACGTTCAGCGCGCTCGGCACCCCGCCGGCTCCGGCGGCGCTCGTCCTCGGATACCTCATCGGCTACCTCGCGAACGTGATCCCGGTGCCGGGCGGCATCGGCGTCCTCGACGGAGGCCTGACGGCCGCGCTCATCCTCTACGGGGCGCCGGTAGCCAACGCGGCGGCGGCGGTCCTGCTCTACCACGCGATCGCGTTCTGGGTCCCGAGCCTCGGCGGGCTCGCCGCCTACGCCGCTCGGCAGGTGCACTACGATCCCCGCCGGTGGGAGCCGATGAGGGGTACTTCGGCGAGCGCGTAGCGGCCCGCTACGACGACGCCTCGTGGACCATGTTCGACCCGGAGGTCGTCGGGCCGACGGTGGATCTGCTCGCGGAGCTCGCGGGCGACGGGGCGGCGCTGGAGTTCGCGATCGGCACCGGGCGGATCGCGCTGCCCCTGGCCGAACGCGGCGTGCGCGTCGCGGGCATCGACAACTCGGAGGCGATGCTCGCCCGCCTGCGGGAGAAGCCCGGGGCGGACCGGGTCGACGCCCGGGTCGGCGACATGGCGGCGACGCGGGTCGAGGGCGACTTCTCGCTCGTCTACCTCGTCTTCAACACGATCTTCAACCTGACCACGCAGGACGGCCAGGTCGCATGCTTCGCCAACGCCGCCGCGCATCTGACAGCGGGCGGCCGGTTCGTGATCGAGGCCCGCGTGCCGGAGCTCCAGCGCCTGCCGCTGGGCCAGACCGTGCTGCCCTGGCGCGCCGATCCGGGCGGGATGTCTTACTACGTCTACGACGTCGTGACGCAGCGGCTCAGCGGCCAGCACTACTACTTCCAGGACGGCCGGGTCGAAGCGAGTCCGACCGAGATGCGCTACGCCTGGCCGTCAGAGCTGGACCTGATGGCGCGGCTGGCGGGCCTCGAGCTCGAGCACCGCTGGGGCGGCTGGCGGCGCGAGCCGTTCACGCACCTGAGCCCCGCGCACGTCTCGGGCTATAAGCGCTGAACCCCAGCCCCCG
>Ga0081539_10004344_pt1 | contig 15802 bp, 14 predicted proteins | sample TabmetS4T2R2_FD_71023 | JGI IMG/M metagenome (GOLD analysis project Ga0081539, IMG submission 71023) | Tabebuia heterophylla rhizosphere microbial communities from the University of Puerto Rico - S4T2R2 | ecosystem: Host-associated > Plants > Roots > Rhizosphere ...
CGTGGCCGTACAGCACGGCGGGCACTTTCCCGGCCCGGCGCGTGCGGCGGGCACCACCCTTGCCGAACTCGGTACGGAGTTCGGCGCTGATCTTCACCTCGGACACGGGGAAAACTCCTGAAACTCGTTCGTCGGGCGGCTGCGAGGGCATCGGCGGTGCCGGGCGGGGGAGGCGCACTGGGCACAGGCCCGGAGCACCGCGTCGATCACGGTGCCGTCGGGCGGCTGCGAACTCCAGCAGACCGCGGGGCACCCTCGCCGTGGCAACCGTGCCAGCTTACCTGGCGCATCCGCGAGCGGCCGACCGGGTCCCGTCCGCAGAGGATCCCCGCCCCCGCCGCCACCTCGCGATCTTGGACTTGTGGTTGCCTTTATGCGAGCTTCCGCCCGTTTTGCTCCAACCACAACTCCAAGATCGCGGGGAGAGGCACCCTAACTCAACCCGCCGAACAGGGTGGTGACTGAACCGTCGTCGAAGACCTCGCGGATCGCGCGGGCCAGCAGCGGCGCGATCGACAACACCGTGATCTTGTCGAGCCGCTTCTCCGGCGGCAGCGGCAGCGTGTTCGTCACCACCAGCTCGCTGATCCGGCTGTTCTTCAGCCGCTCCGTGGCCGGATCGGACAGCAGCGCGTGCGTCGATGCGACGATCACATCGGCCGCACCGGCGTCGAACAGGATGTCCGCCGCCTTGGCGATCGTGCCGCCGGTGTCGATCATGTCGTCCACAATCAGACACACCCGGCCCTCGACCTCACCGACCACTCGGTTCGCCACCACCTGGTTCGGCTGCGACGGATCACGGGTCTTGTGGATGAACGCCAGCGGACACCCACCCAGCCGGTCCGTCCACCGCTCCGCCACGCGCACCCGGCCCGAGTCCGGCGCCACCACGGTCATCGGCCGGCCCGCGAACTTCTTCTGCACGTGCTCGGCCAGAATGTCCATTGCGAACAGATGGTCCACCGGCCCGTCGAAGAAGCCCTGGATCTGCGCGGTGTGCAGATCCACCGTGAGGATCCGGTTGGCGCCCGCCGTCTTCAACAGGTCCGCGATCAGTCGCGCCGAGATCGGCTCGCGGCCGCGGTGCTTCTTGTCCTGCCGCGAGTACGGGTAGAACGGCAGCACCACGGTGATGCGCTTCGCCGAGCCCCGCTTCAACGCGTCGATCATGATGAGGGTCTCCATGACCCAGCGGTTCACACCCTCGGTGATCGACTGCACGACGAACGCGTCCGAGCCGCGTACCGAGTCCTTGAATCGTACGAAGATCTCGCCGTTGGCGAACTCGTAGTTGTCCGACGGTGTCGGCGCCACGCCGAGCACCTGGCCGATCTCCTCGGCCAACTCCGGGAAGGCCCGCCCGGAGAAAAGCATCAAACTCTTGCGGTTCTCCGCGACGATGCTACCCATCGGCTCGCCCGCTCCCGTGGTCGAGGGTTTTTCCGCTTGCAGTATCCCCTGCTACCGCGGTCACGCCACCTGCGGCGTGGTGCCAGGGTGGGCTGGCTCACCCTTCGCCGGCGGCCTCGGCCTCCGCCCGGCGCGCCGCCTCGTCAGACGTCGTGCCTGGGCGTTTCCGGGCGGTCCACCCCGGTACGGTCTGCTGTTCCGCTCGAGTGACGCCCAGCGCACCCGGCGGCACCGTTCCGCTGATCGTGCTACCCGCCGCTACGTATGCCCCGGGCCCGATATCGGCCGGCGCGATCAGCACCGCGTCGCTGCCCACGAACGCGGCCTCACCCACGGTCGTGTGATTCTTGTGCACGCCGTCGTAGTTGGCGAAGATCGTGCCGGCGCCGATGTTGGCCTTCGCGCCGATCGTCGCGTCGCCCAGGTACGACAGATGCGGCGCCTTCGCGCCCTCGCCCAGCTCGGCGTTCTTCGCCTCCACGAACGCGCCCAGCTTGGCCTTGCGTGCCAGCCGCGTGCCCGGGCGAAGGTACGAGAACGGGCCGACGTTCGCCTCTGGGCCGATCTCGGCGCCGACCGCGTGCGCCCGCAGCACGTGCGCCCCCTCCGCCACGGCCGTGTCGATCAGCGTGGTGTCCGGTCCGACCACCGCGCCGCCGCCGATGCTGGTCGCCCCCAGCAGCTGCGTGTTCTGGTCGATCGTCGCGTCCGGCTCAACACGGACGGTCACGTCGATCCACGTCGTCGCCGGATCCATGATGGACACCCCGGACCGCATCAAGGCGTTATTCACCCGATCGCGCAACCGTGCGCGCAACGCGGCCAACTCGGCCCGGTCGTTGCAGCCCAGCGTCTCCTCGGCATCCGGCGCAACGAACACACCGACCGCGTGCCCCACCTCGGCGAGCAGCCCGAACACGTCGGTCAGGTATTCCTCGCCCTGGTCGTTGGCGGTGGACAGCTTGCTCAGGGCGGTACGCAACAGGCTGCCGTCGAACGCGTAGATTCCCGCGTTCACCTCGTGCAGCGCGCGCTGCTCGGGCGTGGCGTCCCGCTCCTCGACGATCCGCTCCAGGTTGCCGGCCGCGTCTCGGACGATCCGGCCCAGGCCGGTCGGGTCGGCTACCTCGGCGACCAGCACCGTTGCGCTGGTGCCCGCGTCCTCGTGCGCGGCGACCAAAGCCGCCACCGTCTCCGGGCGCAGCAGCGGGACGTCACCGTTCAGCACCACGACCGTGCCGGTCATGTCCGGCACGGCGTCCAGGGCGATCCGCATCGCGTGACCGGTGCCGTTCTGCGGCTGCTGAAGTACGGGCGTGGCGGCCGGAGCGATCTCGGCGAGGTGTGCCGTGACCTGGTCCGCCCCGCGTCCCACCACCACGATCGTGCTGGACGCGCGCGCGGCCTCGGCCGCGACCAGCACGTGGCCCAGAAGGGTGCGGCCGAGCAGAGGGTGCAGGACCTTTGGCGTCGCGGATTTCATCCGTTTGCCCTCGCCGGCGGCGAGAACGACGACGGTACGGCGCGGGGCCTGGCTCACGCGGGACTCCATGGGGTCGGTCCTTAACGCGCCTCAATGCGATCTCCGGCGCGGTTAGGATCTATAGGACAGCTCGGCCGGTAGGACTCGAACCTACACAATCACCTCCAAAGGGTGACGTGCTGCCAATTACACTACGGCCGAAGGGTGCTGCCGACAGACTAGCGCCTCCTGGCCAGCACCGAGAAAAGGACCAGTCGTGCGCCGCATCGGCCACCGACAACAACGACAACGTTCCAAGCGCACGCATCTGGGTAGCCACGCACAGCGCGACAGTTGGCAAACCTGAGCGTTCAAGAACTTCATTCCTCAGGGTGCGAGCTACGGTTGCGTAGGTTACGGTGACGTAGCCGTAGCTAATTGATCACCCGCCCCTGAGAGGTGCCATGACTTCCGTCCTCGTCGAGTCGACACCGAATACCGGTCCGAAGCCGCTGACCGAGGGCCCGCAGTCCCGCGGCGTGCTGGTGGCGCTGTACGCGTTCGTGGTCGTGCCGTTCCTGGCGGTCTTCGCCGCCGTGCCGGTGGCGTGGGGTGGCTGGCTCTCCTGGACGGACGTCGCCATCGCCGCGGTCTTCTATCTGGTGTCCGGCCTCGGCGTCACCGTCGGGTTCCACCGCTATTTCACGCACGGATCGTTCAAGGCGAAGCGTTGGCTGCGGATCGGGCTGGCGCTGGCCGGCTCGCTGGCCATCCAGGGCAACATCATCCAGTGGGTCGCCGACCACCGCCGCCACCACGCCTTCAGCGACCAGGAGGGCGACCCGCACTCGCCGTGGCGGTTCGGCACCGGATACTGGGCGCTGGCCAAGGGGCTGTGGTTCGCGCACATGGGGTGGATGTTCAGCCGGGAGCTGTCGAACCGGGCCCGGTTCGCGCCTGATCTGCTCGCCGACCGGGACATCCGGCGCATCGACCAGATCTTCCCGGCGATCGTGGTGGCCTCCACGCTCGGCCCGGCTCTGATCGGCGGCCTGGTCACGTGGTCGTGGCAGGGCGCGCTCACCGCGTTCTTCTGGGCCGGCATCGTGCGGATCGGCCTGCTGCACCACATCACCTGGTCGATCAACTCGGTCTGCCATGTGTACGGCGAACGGCCGTTCGAGGTGCGGAACGGTGACCGAGCCGCAAACTTCTGGCCGTTGGCGCTCCTGTCGTTCGGCGAGAGCTGGCACAACCTGCACCACGCCGACCCGACATGCGCACGGCACGGTGTGCTGCGCGGGCAGATCGACATCACGGCCCGGGTCATCTGGTTCTTCGAGAAGATCGGCGCCGCATTCGACGTCAGATGGCCGCGTCCGGAACGCATCGCCGCGAAGCTCGTCAAACCCCAATAAAAGGGCCGACCTGCGGGCTTACTAGATTCCGCCGGGCTGGCAGGATGGCCAAGTGACCGACCTGAACGACAGCAGCCCCTCCCAGCCGCACCGCCGAAAGGCCCGACCCGCCGCCGCGTCGGGTCGGGCCTCGAGCACACCTGCCACGTCACGCGTGCGGATGTCCGCGGCGCAGCGCCGGGAGCAGCTGATCGCCATCGGACGGCAGCTGTTCGCCGAGCGCGGCTTCGACGGCACCAGCGTGGAGGAAGTGGCCTCCCGCGCCAAGGTGTCCAAGCCGGTGGTGTACGAGCACTTCGGCGGCAAGGAGGGGTTGTACGCGGTGGTCGTGGACCGGGAGGTCCGCGCGCTGCTGGACCGGATCGCCGCGGCGCTGACCGCGGGTCACCCGCACGAGTTGCTGGAGCAGGCGGCGCTGGCCCTGCTCGACTACATCGAGGAGGAGCCGCACGGCTTCCGCGTTCTGGTCCGGGAGTCACCGGTGCTGTCGCCGGCCGGCAACTTCTCCAGCGTCATGAACGACGTCGCCCACCAGGTCGAGCACATCCTGGCCGACGAGTTCCGGCGGCGCGGCTTCGACCCGAAGTTCGCCGAGCTCTACTCGCAGGCCCTGGTCGGCATGGTGGCGCTGGTCGGGCAGTGGTGGCGGGAGGCGCGCAAACCGAAGAAGGACATGGTGGCGGCCCACCTGGTGAACCTGGCCTGGAACGGGCTGTCCCATCTGGAGACCAAGCCCACGCTGCTGACCCGCAAGACGCGGTGAGCGGTCAGGCCCCGTAGTGCGCCGCGGCCTGCTCGGCCCGGGCGGCCTCGGCGGTGCCCACCTTGCCGTACAGGCTGGACAGGATGAGGACCAGCGCGACGATGTACGTGACGATCACCGTGGAGACGGTGAAGTCGAAGATGTTGGCGTCGGTCCGGTTCAGGGCCAGCTCGTAGGTGCCGATTCCTACCAGCCCCCAGCCGACGAACTGGTCCACCTTGACGTTCACGTTCCGGCCGATCACGGTGGCGACCGCCACGATCGCACCCAGCACCAGTGACAGGATGGACCACAGCAGGTTGGCGCCCTGACCGAGGACGCGATGCCCGTCGCCGGCGGCGACGATGAAGCCGACCACACCGAAGACGATCAAGTAGAGGCCGGCGATACCGCTGAGGGCGCGGTAGAAGGGCCGCAACGGATGGTTGATCGGAATGTGCGCCATGGCGCCGATTCTTGCGTACGGCGAGCCGGCGCGCAGGAGCACCCCCTGCCAACTTGCTCCGCTTCGCTCCGCGGCAATTGCGGATCAACTTTCCGGTAGGCGTTCGGCCAGCTCGAGCCAAGCCTCCTCGACGGCCGCCCGCTCGTCCTGCACCGCCTTGAGCGCCGCCTCCAGCTCGATGATCTTCGCGTAGTCGCTGCCGTGCTCGGCCAGGCTCTCGGTCACGGTTCCGATGCGTTCCTCGAGCTTGGCGAGCTGCCGCTCGAGCCGGGCCAGATCCTTGCGGGCGACACGTACTTCGCCCGCCGACATGCCGGATGGGGATGCGGGCGGCGCGGCGGACCGGTCGTCCGGGGCCGTGGCCGGTCCGGCCGCGCGGGCCAGGTACTCCTCGACGCCGCCGGGCAGGTGCACCAGCCGCCCGTCGCCGAACAACCCGTACGCCGTGTCGGTCACCCGTTCGACGAGGTAACGGTCATGGCTGGCCACGATCATCGTGCCCGGCCAGGTGTCCAGCAAATCCTCCAGCGCCGCCAGGGTGTCGATGTCGAGGTCGTTCGTGGGCTCGTCGAGCAGCAGCACGTTGGGCTCGGTGGCGAGCAGGCGCAGCAGTTGCAGCCGGCGCCGCTCGCCGCCGGACAGGTCGGCGACCGGCGTCCATACCCGCGCGTCGGTGAACCCGAACACCTCGGCCAGCTGTGCGGCGGACAGGTCGCGGTCGCCGAGGCGCACCCGCCGGGCGACCTCCTCAACCGCCTCGAGCAGCCGCAGATCCCCGGGCAGCTCGCCCAGCTCCTGGGAGAGGTACGCGGCCCGCACGGTGGTGCCGGTGACCAGGCGCCCGCCATCCGCCGTACGGTCGCCGGCGAGCAGCCGCAGCAACGTCGTCTTGCCGGCGCCGTTCGCGCCCAGGACGGCGATGCGGTCGCCGGGCCCGGCCTGCCAGGTGACGCCGTCCACGATGGTCTTGGTGCCGGCCTTGAGGGTCACGTCTTCGAGGTCGTACACCCGCTTGCCAAGCCGGGCGGTGGCGAGCCGGCGCAGGCTGACCGGGTCCCGGACCGGCGGCACGTCCGCGATCAGCGCGTTCGCGGCCTCGATCCGGAAGCGCGGTTTGGACGTTCGGGCCGGCGGCCCGCGGCGCAGCCACGCGATCTCCTTGCGCAGCAGGTTCTGCCGCCGCGCCTCGGCGGCCGCGGCGACGCGCTGGCGTTCTGCACGGGTCAGGGTCCAGGCCGCGTAGCCGCCCTCGTACGTGTGCACGTCCCGCTCCACGACCTCCCAGGTCGCGGTGCAGACCGCGTCCAGGAACCAGCGGTCGTGGGTGACCACGACCAGTGCGCCGCGCCGGCCGAGCAGGTGGCGGGCCAGCCAGTCGACGCCGGCCACGTCGAGGTGGTTGGTCGGCTCGTCGAGGATCAGCAGGTCGCTGTCGCGGACCAGCAGGGCGGCCAGCGCCACCCGGCGGCGTTCGCCGCCGGACATCGAACCGACCGGAGCGGACAACCCGAGGTCGCGCAAAGCCACGCCGAGACCATCGAGGATGGTACGGACACCCGCATCGCCGGCCCACTCGTGCTCGGCGCCCATGCCCTCGGGCAGCCACGCCGTACCGAGCACCACCTCCCGTACGGTCGCGTCGGGTGGCAGCGGCAACACCTGGGGCAACGCGGCCACGCGGAGGTCCCGGCGGTGGGTGACGCGGCCGGTGTCCGGCTCCTCGGACTTCGCCAGCAGACGCAGGAGCGTGGACTTCCCGGCGCCGTTGAGGCCGACAACACCGACCCGGGCGTCGTGGTCCAGACCGAGCGACACGTCGGTGAGGAGCGGACCGGCCGTGCCGTACGCCTTGCCGACTCGATCCAGATTGACGATGTTAGCCACGATTCAGCTAGGTTACCCGAGCGCCGGGCATCGGCCCGCGGGCCAGGCGCACCTCCCGGCACACCCCCGCGCCGGCTAATCCGGCGGCCACCGATTCGGCGTGCCCGGCGTCGGCCGCGAGGAAGACGCAGGTCGGACCGGAGCCGGAGACCATACCGGTGATCGCGCCGGCGTCGTAACCCGCCTTCAGCACGTCGGCCAGCGCGGGCCGCAGCGCGAGTGCGGCCGGCTGCAGGTCGTTACCCAACGACGCGCCGAGCACGCCGGGATCGCGCTGCCGCAGCGCCGCCATCAGCGCGTCCGGGCTGTCCAGCGCGGCCGGTGACCACCGGCCGGCGCGCTGCCGGTCCAACTCGCGGTACACGCCCGCGGTGGCGAGGCCGCCGTCGGCGATCGCCACCACCCAGTGCCAGGCGGTCGGCCGGGCCAGGATCGGGCTGATCGTCTCGCCACGCCCGGTTCCGAGCGCCGTGCCGCCGTAGAGCAGGAACGGCACGTCGGAGCCGAGGCGGGCGCCGACCGAGGCGAGCTCGTCGCGGGACAGGCCGGTCCCCCAGAGCACGTCGCAGGCGACCAGCGCGGCGGCCGCGTCGGCGCTGCCGCCGGCCAGCCCGCCGGCGAGCGGGATCGACTTGCGCAGGTGCAGCCGGGCGTACGCCGGAACGCGGGCGTGCGCCGCGAGTGCCCGCGCCGCCCGGATGATCAGGTTGGTCTCGTCCAGGGCGAGCTCACCGGCTCCCTCGCCCTCCATGGTCAACGTCAACGTGTCGCCGTGGCGTGCGGTCAGCTCGTCGCAGATGTCGATCGCGTGGTAGACCGTGTTGAGCTCGTGGAACCCGTCGGAGCGCCGCGGGCCCACACCGAGGTGCAGGTTGACCTTCGCGGGAACCCGCACCCGAACCGGGCCGCTGGCCCGGCGTACGCCGTCGTCCGGCCCCCAGGCCTCCGTCACTTAAGTGATGTCCCCAATCGGCAGCCTGATCTCGAACGGCGCCTTGAGTATGAGTTCCCCCCCGGAGTCGCCGACGAGTTCATACCTCTCCCTCTGCTTGATCGGGTCTGGCGACCGCATGACCTGGCCGGTCGGCTCAGCCGTCATGCGTCCACCTCCCAGGAAACGCCGGACGCGCTGAGCTTACCGCCGTACCCCGACGGAATTCGCGGCAGCCGCGATCGCGGCGAACTGCTCAACGGACAGCGACTCCCCCCGTGCCCGCGGGTCGATGCCGGCTGCGCGCACCACCTCCCCGGCCCGGTCCGGGCTTCCGGCCCAGCCTGCTAATGCCGCACGCAGCGTCTTGCGCCTCTGCGCGAATGCTGCGTCCACCACGGCGAACACCGCCTCCCGTGCCACGTCCGCCGGCGGTGGGCGCCGGGTGAACGCGACCAGCCCGGACTCGACGTTCGGCACCGGCCAGAACACCGCGGCCGGCACCCGCCCGGCCGGCCGCGCCCGCGCGTACCACGCCAGCTTGACCGACGGGACGCCGTAGACCTTGGATCCGGACGCCGCGACGAGCCGGTCGGCGACTTCCTTCTGCACCATCACGAGGCCGCCCCGCAGCGTCGGCAGCGCGCCCAGCAGGTGGAGCACCACCGGCACGGCCACGTTGTACGGCAGGTTCGCGACCAGCCGGGTCGGCGCCGGCCGCAGGTCTGCGGCGGTCACCCCGAGCGCATCCGCCGAGTGCACGGTGAGCCGGTCGGACTGCACGGTCGACGGCAAGGCGGCGGCCAGCTTGGCGTCGATCTCGACGGCGTGGACGTGGGCCGCCGCAGCGACCAGGCCGAGCGTCAGCGACCCCAGACCCGGACCCACCTCGATGACCACGTCGTCCGGTTCCAGCGCAGCCGTGGCCACGATCCGGCGCACCGTGTTGGGGTCATGAACGAAGTTCTGGCCGAGCCTCTTCGTCGGCGCGACGCCCAGGCGCGCGGCCAGTTCCCGGATCTCCGCCGGGCCCAGGAGTGCGTCAGCCATCACGACTACCGCCAGGGCCCGAGCACCCGTTCGCCGGTCGCGGAGATCGCGGCGCAGAGGGCGTCCAGGTCCGTGCCGGTCGTCTCGGCGAGCGCCCGTACCGTCAGCGGTATCAGGTACGACGCGTTGGGGCGGCCGCGGTACGGCATGGGCGTCAGATACGGGGCGTCGGTCTCCACCAGCATCTGGTCCGGCGGCGTGGCCGCGGCCGCCGCACGCAGGTCGCCGGCGTTGGCGAACGTGACGGTCCCGGCGAAGCTGAGCAGGTACCCGCGCCGCACACACTCCGCGGCGAACGTCTCGTCGCCGGAGAAGCAATGCATGATGACCGTGTCCGGCGCGCCCTCGGCGTCGAGGACCTCGAGCACCCGCCGGTGCGCGTCCCGGTCGTGGACGACCAGCGGCTTGCCGTACCGCTTGGCGATGGCGATGTGCGCCACGAACGCCGCCTCCTGCGCCGGCCGGCCCGCCGGACCGGTCCGGAACATGTCCAGGCCGGTCTCGCCGACGCCGCGGACCCGCGGCTGTGCGGCCAGCGCCTCGATCGCCCGCAGGGCCTCGTCCAGGTCGGCCAGCCGGGGCGCCTCGTTGGGGTGCACCGCCACGGTGGCCAGCACCGACTCCTGCCGGACGGCCAGGTCGGCGCTCCACCGCGACGACGCCACGTCCACACCGACCTGTACCAGCCGGTCCACACTCACCTTCGCCGCGGCGGTGATCAGCGCCTCGACCGGGTCGGCACCAGGCTCGCCGGGCACGCCCGCCTCGTCGACGGTGATGTCGAGGTGGGTGTGGCTGTCGAACACCGGAACGGCGAGCGGCTCCGGTGCGGGCGGGAACTCCCCGGCGCGCCGCATGCCTGGCTACGCCGCCTCGAGCCGGGCCAGTTCCTCGTCCACCACCGACGGGTCCAGCTTGCGGAACACCGGCGTCGGCGCGGCCAGCGGCGTACCGGCCACCAGCGGCACCGACTCCCACCTTGCGCCACCGGAGTAGTCGCCGGTCAGCACCGGGTACGCCGGGCCCCCGTCCAGGTCGTCGACCTCGACGATGGACGGCATGGGCGCGTGCACCCCGGTGCCGCCCAGCAGCTCGTACACCTTCTGCGCGGAGTGCGGCAGGAACGGCGTCAGCAGCGTGTTGGCGTCGCTGATCACCTGCAGCGCGACGTGCAGGATGGTGGCCATCCGGGGCTTGTCGGCCTCGCTCTTGAGCTTCCACGGCGCCTGGTCGGACAGGTACTTGTTGGCCTCGGCGACCACCCTCATCGCCTCGCCGATGCCAGCCTTCTGGCGGTGCCGGCCGATCAGGTCGCCGACCGTGCCGAACCCGGCCTTCGCCACCTCGAGCAGCGCACGGTCGGCGTCGGTCAGCTCGCCCGCCTCGGGGATCGCCCCGAAGTTCTTCGCGGCCATCGACACCGACCGGTTGACCAGGTTGCCCCAGCCGGCGACCAGCTCGTCGTTGTTGCGCCGGACGAACTCCGCCCAGGTGAAGTCGGTGTCGGTGCTCTCCGGCCCGGCCGCTGCGATGAAATACCGCAGTGCGTCCGCGTCGTACCGCTCGAGGAAGTCGCGGACGTAGATGACCACCCGCCGGGACGAGGAGAACTTGCGGCCCTCCATGGTCAGGTACTCGCTGGACACCACCTCGGTGGGCAGGTTCAGCCGGCCCAGCTCGCCGGGCTCGCCGCCCTTGTCGCCCTCACCCGAGTAGCCGAGCAGCAGCGCGGGCCAGATCACCGAGTGGAAGACGATGTTGTCCTTGCCCATGAAGTAGTAGCCGACCGCGTCCTTGCCCTCCCCGTCGGCCGACCACCAGCGCCGCCAGGCGTCCGGGTCGCCGGACCGTCGGGCCCACTCGATGGACGCCGACAGGTATCCGATGACCGCGTCGAACCACACGTAGATGCGCTTGTCCGTACGGTCGCGCCAGCCGTCCAACGGGATCGGGACACCCCAGTCGAGGTCCCGGGTGATGGCCCGCGGCTGCAGATCGTCCAGCAGGTTCCGGGAGAACTTCAGCACGTTGGGCCGCCAGCCGTCGCGCTGGTCCAGCCATTGGCCGATGGCCTCGGCGAACGCGGGCAGGTCCAGGAAGAAGTGCTCGGTCTCCACGAACACCGGTGCCTCGCCGTTGATCCGCGAGCGCGGATTGATCAGCTGCTCGGGGTCGAGCTGGTTGCCGCAGTTGTCGCACTGGTCGCCGCGGGCGCTCTCGTATCCGCAGATCGGGCAGGTGCCCTCGATGTAGCGGTCCGGCAGCGTCCGGCCGGTGGACGGTGAGATCGCGCCCAGCGTCGTCTTCTCGACGATGTAACCGTTGCGGTACAGGCCCGCGAAGAGCTCCTGCGTCACCGCACAGTGGTTGCGCGTGGTGGTCCGGGTGAACAGGTCGTACGACAGGCCGAGGCCGTGCAGGTCCTCCACGATGACGCGGTTGTACCGGTCCGCCAGCTCCCGCGGCGTGACGCCGTCGGCGTCCGCCTGCACCGTGATCGGCGTGCCGTGCTCATCCGTGCCCGACACCATGAGCACGTCGTGGCCGGCCATCCGCATGTACCGGCTGAACACGTCGGAGGGCACCCCAAAGCCGGAGACATGACCGATGTGGCGCGGGCCGTTGGCGTACGGCCAGGCGACCGCGGCGAGAACGTGACTCATGGCGGTCAAGCGTAGTGACCGCGGTCCGAGGACCGCGACGGGATTGCCGGCCATGGCTTTTGTCCGACACGCCCTAGGAATGGCGTGATCACCACGCCGCTGCGGTGTCCAATGGAACGGTGACCGGAAATCCGCCCCAACCTGGGGAAACGCCTCGCACCGAAGGCAATCCGTGGTCGTTCGATCCGGACGCGGCCTGGTGGCGCGGCGACGGCGACCGCGAGCAGGCGGAAGCGCTCGCCGAGGTGGCCGCCCGGCCCGGGCGCCCACGCCGCCGATCCACGCCGGAGCCGGCCGCCGAGCCGACGGAGCCGACGAACGCGGAAGCCGAGGCGCCGGGTCCCCTGCTGGGCGAGACGCTGGACGCGCACGCCGCGGGCGCTCAGGACGTGGCCGAGGAACTGACGCCGCGGGAGGACCGGGATGATCCGCCGGTACCGGGGCCGGATGACGTCATGGTGCTGCCGGAACCCCAGCGGGACCGGCCGACCGTGCCGCTGGACCGGGACCTGGACCTGGATCGGGCCACCCGGAGGGATCCGGCCGAGCTCGACGTCAAGCTCGCCCGGATCGAGGAGTCACCGTTCTGGCTGACCGATGAGGAACGCGCGGCGGCTGCAAACCCCGCGCCGGCCCCCAGCACCCCCCTCGCGGAACCGGCGGACCGCCCTCGCGGCCGCGCCCGAGGGCCGGCACGCTCGCCGCGCCGGACCGCACCCGGACTGGTCGGCCTCGTCGCGCTGGCGCTCATCGCGGCGTTCTTCTCCTGGGTCAGCGCCGAGCCGTTCTGGCTGGCCGTGGGGCACGGCGACAAGGGCACCGCCACGGTGGCCCGGTGCGTCGGCTCCGGTGTGACACAGCGCTGCACGGGGTCGTTCGCCGCTGCCGACGGCACCTTCGCGGTGCGCAGCGTGACGCTGCTCGGCGTGGATGTGGCGCACCGCGGTCCGGGATCCGCCGCCGCGGCCCGGATGGTCAACCCGCAGAGCCGGCAGGCGTACATCGGGAACACCGGCCTGCTGGTCCACCTGCGCTGGGTGCTGGGATTTGTGCTGGTGCTGCTGTGCGGGATGGGCATCGCCGGCCTGACCGGGACGCGACAGCTCGAGACGGTACGGGCCCGGCGCACCGCGCTGCTGATCAGCCTCGCCGGCCCCGTGCTGCTCCTGGCGGGTTTCCTGGCCGCCGCCTCCTGAACACCGCGATCTTGGAGTTGTGGTTGCCCTTTCACGGCATAACACCCGATTTGTTCCAACCACAACTCCAAGATCGCGCGCTAGCCGTGGATGAGCGCGTACAGCTCCCGCTTGGGTAGGTCGTACTCGTGAGCCACGGCCGTGATGGCATCGCGCCGCGACGCCCCGGCGATCTCCCGCCGCTCCACCGCCGCCCGCAGCTCCGCGTCGGAGGGCCGCTGTGCACGGCCGGCGCCCGCCACCACCAGGGTGATCTCGCCGCGCGGCGCGGTCGCCGCGGCCCAGTCCGCCAGCTCGGCCAGCGAACCGCGGCGGATCTCCTCGTACGTCTTGGTCAGCTCCCGGCAGACGGCGGCGGGCCGCTCGGGGCCGAACTCCGCCGCCAGGTCGGCCAGCCCGTCCGCGATCCGGTGCGGCGCCTCGAAGAACACCAGGGTGCGCGGCTCGGCGGCGAGCACCTGCAGCCGCTTGCGGCGCGACGGGCGGGACCGGGGGAGGAAGCCCTCGAAGACGAACCGGTCGGTGGGCAGGCCGGAAACCGCGAGGGCGGTGGTCACGGCGCTGGGCCCGGGCACGGCGCTCACCGGGAAGCCGGCGTCCAGCGCGGCCCGGACGAGGCGGTACCCCGGATCCGACACACTGGGCATGCCGCCGTCGGTCACCACCGCCACCACCGCGCCGGCGCTGAGGGCCTCGAGCAGTTCCGGGATACGGCGTTCCTCGTTGCCGTCGAAGTACGACACGACCCGGCCGGTCACCGTGACGTCGAGGTCGCGGGCGAGCCGGGCCAGGCGGCGAGTGTCCTCGGCCGCGACGACGTCGGCGCTGCCGAGCAGCTCGCGCAGCCGTGCGGACCCGTCGCCGGTGTTGCCGAGCGGCGCACCGGCAAGCACCACGCGGCCGCCGCCCGTTCCTGCCATCGGCAGAGTCCATCACATTCGCGACGCACCGCCTCGGGCGGCCGGAGCGGGCCTGGCGGCCTACGATCGCGGGGTGACTTCGGCGACAGCTGAGACCGGCATCGCGGTCGCCCCGCCCGACCCGCCCGAGCCGGCGCCATTCGGCGTCCGGCGGGTGCCCGCGATCGTCCGCCGCCGCCTGGCCACCGTCGACAACGGGCTGGAGCCGTACTCGTGGCTGGTCACCGGCGTGATCGTGGCGATCGCGGCGATTCTGCGGCTGGTCGGAATCAGCCGGCCGAAGGGCTACATCTTCGACGAGGTCTACTACCCCACCGACGCCTGGGACATGTTGCACCACGGCGTGGAGTGGGATGAGAAGACCAACGGGCCGGCGTACGTCGTGCATCCGCCGCTGGGTAAATGGCTGATCGCGCTGGGCGAGAAGGCATTCGGCAACACCGAGCTGGGCTGGCGTTTCCCGACCGCGATCGCCGGCACGCTGATGGTGCTGATCCTGATCCGGGTGGCCTACCGCCTGTTCCACTCGACCGTGCTGGCCGGCACGGCCGGGCTACTGATGACGCTGGACGGCTTCCAGCTGGTGCTGTCCCAGACGTCGCTACTGGACATCTTCCTGGGCCTGTTCATTCTCGCGACGTTCGCGGCGATGCTGCTGGACCGCGACGACTACCGGCGGCGGCTCCGGCGGGCACTGGACGATGGCTGGGATCCGCTCACCACGGACCGGCTGCCCCGGATCGTGCCGTGGTGGGGTCTGGCGGCGGGCGTGCTGTTCGGCCTGGCCTGCGGGGTGAAATGGAGCGCCCTGTTCTTCGCGCCGTTCTTCGGTGCCCTCGCGGTGTGGTGGCGGTTCCAGGCGCGGCGCTCGGCGGGCGTCCGCCGGCCCGCCGGGTCCGGCATCGTGGCCGACCTGGGCTGGGTGGCCCTGAGCTTCCTGCTCAGCGTCGTGTTCTACCTGGCCACGTGGACCGGATGGTTCGTCACCGACGACGGCTACTTCCGGCACTACCGCGAGGCGAACGGGCTGAGCGAGCCGCCGGTCCTGGGTGCGTTGCTGAACCTGATGCACTACCACCACGAGGCGTACAAATTCCACAGCGGGCTCACCGACAAGCACGTCTACCAGTCATGGCCGTGGCAGTGGCTCCTGCTGGGCCGCCCGGTGGCGTTCTACTGGTCGGCCAAGGGCACCTGCGGCAGCTCCAGCTGCGCGTCGGAGATCCTGCTCCTGGGCACTCCGGTGCTCTGGTGGTCGTTCCTGCCGGCGCTCGGCGCGCTGGTGTGGTTCGGCATCGCCCGGCGGGACTGGCGGGCGCTGGCGATCGGCACCGGCGTGGTGGCGGGGATACTGCCGTGGTTCTACTACGCGGTCGCTGACGGCCGGACGATGTTCTCGTTCTATGTGCTGCCGGCGCTGCCGTTCCTCGTGCTGGCCGTCGTGTACGTGCTCGGAGCGATCATGACGCCACCGGGCGGCTTGGCCGCCGGCGGCGCGCGTTCCGACCGGCAGCTGATCGGCGTGGTGGTGGCCAGCTCGTACGTGGTCGTCGTCGCGCTGTGTTTCCTCTACTTCTATCCGATCTTCGTCGGCAAGATCATTCCGTACGAAGCATGGCAGGCGCGCATGTGGCTGGGCGGCCGCTGGATCTGACCC
>Ga0081539_10004345_pt1 | contig 15801 bp, 13 predicted proteins | sample TabmetS4T2R2_FD_71023 | JGI IMG/M metagenome (GOLD analysis project Ga0081539, IMG submission 71023) | Tabebuia heterophylla rhizosphere microbial communities from the University of Puerto Rico - S4T2R2 | ecosystem: Host-associated > Plants > Roots > Rhizosphere ...
GAAAGAAATGCAGTTGTCGCACGGTGGCAACGGTGGCTTCGTCGAGTCCGAAACCCGCCCAACGAACGACCTGCACGTCGCCCACTTCGCCGTCCGCGCCAATGTCGACGCTTACGTCGACGGTCGCTTCGGCATCGGCCCGCGCGGCGCTTTCAGGATACTCCGGCCGCAAGCGTCGAAACGCGCGCGGCAAACGCATTCCCTGAGCTGCGGCTGCTTTCTCGTCGTCGGGTGCTGCTTCAATCAACGGAACGGGAGACGTTGGAATTACAGTGCGTTGGCTGCGTTCATCTTCATTCGCGCGCCGCATCGCGATTAGCAAACTTTGGGAGAGGTCGGGCAGTTTTTTGAGCAGCAGTTCGTATGCTTTGCTCGCCTCGCCGCTATTGAAACTCGGACGCCACCAGCTCAGCAAGCGACCGGTTCGCGAACTGACGAGAAAAACCGACCAGTACGCCTCGAAGTAAACCGGCTTTGCGGACGACGACCGCCGTAGCACCGCCGCGTCACCGAGCACATAAAAATCGGTCGCGAGTGCGGCGCCGAGATCACGGGCTTCATCGAGAGTCAGGTTTAGCGAACCCGCGTAACCGACACCCATCGCTGCCGAACGAGTCAAATCAGCATCGGCGACCAGGAAGTCGCCAGCGGTGCGAAATTGCGCCCGCACTTTCTCGGCGATCGACTTGCCGGTATCACTCGCACCGAAGTCCACCACGCTGACGCTGCTGTTCGCGTAGCAGGGCGCCGTCAAAAACGCGAGCACAAGAATAGCGTGGGTAAAACGGATCATCCGACGGTTTTTTTGGCCGCGCCGTCGCGGTGATAAAGCTCGTACACTTCGGTCTTCACTTCGGGCGGAAAACAGATGCGATGTAGTTCGTACGGTTGTTGCAGGCCTCGCACGACGTTACTGACTTCACTGATTTCTCTGATCTGCGGCGACGCGTAGCCGCTCTCCACGTAAATGTGCGTCTTCGGTTCCGCCTTCTGCGCTGCGTAGTAGTTGTAGTACGGCAGATCGCTCGCGCGGTCTTCGACGAAGTAATACTCCGGATCGAAACCGGCTCGCCCGACCAGTTTACGCGCTGACAAAAGAAACTCCGCCTGCTGTTCCTTTGGCATGTCAACATCGATGGCTTTGAACAGCCGTCGTGAAGTAAACCGGCGGCTGAGATCGCTTAAAATTTCGTCGTTCGCGTTCTGCCACTGCTTCACATGAAAAACGAAATCCGAATCGTCGATCTGGAGATGCTCCGCGATCGACAACTCTTCGCGCCGCAAAATTTTCTCGAATGCCGTGCCGGGTGCGTACCAGACCTCTTCGCCTTTGTCGAGCAGCCACAACGCGCGGCGAATGATCGATCGCAGCGCCGCCTCAGCCGAACGCAACGTGCGATGAAAGTAGACCTGGCGAAACATGTAGTAGCGCGCCTGCAAGTATTCTTCGACAGCGTAGACGCCGCGCGCTTCGACGTAGATTCGATCCGCGGCTTCGTCGATGGCCAGTGCATTGATGATCCATTCGAGATCGTAGATGCCATACTTGGCTCCGGTCATCAACGAATCGCGCAGCAGATAATCCATGCGATCGACGTCGAGCTGTGACGAAACGAGTTGCGCGAGCGCTGACGGTCGAAACGTTCCTTCGATAATGCCTGCGACCTTGCGCGGCAGATCGGCAGCATAGGATTTGAGCAGTGCGCCGATCTCAGACTGATCGTCGAGTATGACTTGCACGGTGCGTTGTTCGTGATGGAAGTTCATCAACTTCTCCATCACGTGTGAAAACGAACCATGGCCCACGTCGTGAAGCAACGCCGCCGCGCGCGTGGCAACTCGATCCGCGGGAGCGATCGAATATCTCTCACTCAGTCGATCGAGCACGCGCGTCATGAGATGAAACGCACCGAGTGAATGCGTGAAGCGAGAGTGTTCGGCGCCTTGATACGTGTATAGACCAAGACCGAGTTGCTTGATGCGACGCAAGCGTTGAAACTCCGCGGCGTCGATCAAGCGCATCATCAGCTCGCCTTCGTCTGAGTCAGTTCGCAACCGGATGATGTTGTGAACAGGATCGCGATAGATGCGTTCTGTCATTCGGTCTAAATATATAACAGCGACCTTCGGAAACTAGTGGTTACGGTTGAAATTTCTGGATTTTCCCATTTTTTTGGATTTAGGCTCCATCGCGCCTCTCAATCGGAGGCCCACAACTGGGGAAATATTGCAGGAAACGGAAAACCCGGCATGTGGGCATGGCATTTGCCAAAAACGCGCCGACGAGGCCTCTTTTTAAGCCGCTCGTTTCGGAATTCTTTGGTGCTACCAGCAAAAGGGTAATTCAAAAACACAGGAGGGTGGTGGCACCTTTGTCTAGTTCAAGAAAGGAAAGCAGAAAATGAAGAATGTCTTTAAGTTTTTTGGCCTGTCGGCGTTGCTGATGTCCTTCGCGCTGTTTGCTGGCAGCGTGATGGCACAGACGTCAACGACAGGTTCAATCGAAGGGCAGGTAACCGACTCTGCCGGCGCCGCGGTTCCTGGCGTAGCTGTGAAAGTGACGAGTCCGAATTTGATCTCGGCACAAACAGCGACAACGGACAGCAGCGGCCGCTACAAAGTCCTTAACCTCCCTCCGGGAAGGTATGCTGTAACAGTAGAAGCAGATAAAGGGTTCGCGAAGTTTGAAAAGAATGATGTTGAAGTGAATCTTTCCAAAACCACCTCGGTCGAAGTCCAGCTTCAACCCGCGGGTGCTTCGGCAACCGTTACGGTTACCGATACGGCCGGCGCCGCCGTCGACGTCAGTGGCAACACCACAGGCTCGAACGTCTCGTCGGATCAGTTCTCGAACTTCCCTACCCAGCGAACTGTGCAGGGGCTGTATACCATCGCTCCCACAGCAACTCGTTCAGGTCTGCGTGACGCCACCGGTCGCGATCGCGATCCTTCGGTGGCCGGCGCGTCGGGTCCTGAAAACAACTACATCCTCGACGGTGTTAACGTCACCGACCCGGCTTTCGGCGGATCGGGTGCGAACCTCCCGTTCGAGTTTGTGCAGGAAGTGGAAATCAAGACCGGTGCTTACGGTCCGGAGTACGGTAGATCAACCGGCGGAATTTTCAACGTCATCACCAAGAGCGGTGGCAATCAATTCCACGGTGACATTTTCGGATACGGCACGACCAAAGGCCTGGTGCGCGAAGTGAAGAACTTCCCGTTCACCGGTTCGTCGTTCACCGGTTTCTCGGAAACTGACGTCGGTGGCGACATCGGCGGCCCGATCGTGAAAGACAAGCTCTGGTTCTTTGGAGCGTTCAATCCGCAGAAGAGAAAGAACTACTATCTGACGCAGACGTTCCACGTGCCTGTCTCTAACGACGTGACCATCCCATTCTACGCGGGCAAGGTCACGTGGGCGCTCAATTCCAAGAACACGTTCACGGCTTCGACCTTCGGCGACTTTACGAAGATCGACGGCTTTTTGGCCGTTGCCGCGCTGAACAATATCAATGGTTTTGGCAGTGACATCACCGCTTTCGAAGGACGCCAGGAGACCGGCGGCCACAACTACGCAGTCCGTCTCAATTCAACGATCACTCCGAACTTCATCGGTGAGTTCTCGGGCGGCCTGCACTTCCAGAGAGCGAACATCATCCCCCGCGCGATCGACAAGTCGCTCGTGCTCGACAACTTCGCAGTGTTGAAGAATGGGGCGGTGCTCACGCCAGTTTCGACGGGCGTTAACGCGAATAACACGGCCGTCTGTCCCAACAACCCGACGCCCAACGCGAACGGGTTCGTTAATCCGCTCAGCCAGTGCGTCGGCACCGGTTTCATCGACTTCGTCGACGGCCGTGGCGGCTCACTGCAACGTAACTTCCTTCGTGGTCCGGGCTTTGGTCTGTACACCACTCAGAACCGCGACCGTTACGAGTTCGCCGCACACATGCAGAACATTGTCGGCGGCAACCACACGGTCAAATGGGGCGTTGAGTGGAACAAGAACAAGTACGACATCAACACGCTGTCGAGCGGTCCGGCGATCACTTACGGCTTTACGCCAGGCAACTTGCGTTTCAACGGCACCACGGGCGCCTTGTCTCCCTTGACGCCGACAAACGGTGCCTCTAACGTGACGAATGGCTCGCGTATCACCAACAGTTGGCTGGTATGCGCGGTTGTCAGTAACGTTATCACTTGCCCGACGACGGCCGCTGTCGTGCGTGCGCAGGCCATTCCGGCTGCGACATTGGCGGCGCTCGGCCTGACGGTTAATCCAGCCGCTACAGCGATCACCACCGCGCAAGCGTTTGGTAGTCCCTTCCTGATCAGAAACACCACTCGCGTACGTGACTTCGAGCTGGTTGGCAAGACCTACACCAACGTCGAGAGTTTCTACGCCGGTGACGACTGGAAATTCGCCAAGAACTTCCAGCTCAGCTTCGGCATTCGTTGGGATTATCAGCAGTCGTACAGCAATGACGGTGGTACCTACATTAAGTTCAACAATTTTGATGACAACGCCGCGCCGCGTTTTGGCTTTATCTGGGACTTCACGGGTAAAGGCAAAGGCAAGGTGTTCGCTAACTACGCGCAGTTCATCGAAACGCCGATTCCGTTGGACGTCAACATTCGCGCAGGCGGCGGCGACGTTCAGACGGACAAGAACTTCAACGTTGACAGGCTGAATGCACCGGCTGGCTCGCTCATTCTTCCGGGCGTCAGCACCGGATCCACGAACCTGGGTTCCGATGCGACTCCGGCCGATCCGGGCCTGAAGCCGCAAAGCATTCGTGAGTACACGGCCGGCTTCGAATATGAAATCGGCCATGACATCACGATCGGTACTCGCGGTATCTATCGCGCGATGGTCAACGTCATCGAAGACGGTTCGTTCGACGATGGCGATACTTACTTCATCTTCAACCCAGGCCGCATCGGTACCGGCACCACTGAAGAAGCTGCTTGCGCTGGTGACCCAGCGACTGGCCGCGCTCCTCAGTGCTTCGGCCGTGCCCAGCGTTTCTACCGAGCCATCGAGTTCACCGCTACGAAGCGATTTACGAACAACTTCCAGTTCATCTCTTCGTACGTGTTCTCGAGCTTGATCGGTAACTACGAAGGCCTGTTCCGTAACGACAACGGGCAGTCTGACCCGAACATCACTTCGTTGTTCGACCTTCAGAGCCTGCTCAACAACACTTATGGTCGCTTGCCGAACGATCGGCCGCACCAGTTCAAGTTCAACGGCAGCTATCGCACGCCGTGGAACCTGCTGGTCAGCGGTAACTTCTATGCGCAGTCAGGTGTGCCGTTCAATCAACTGATTCCGCATCCGATCTATGGCAACAACGAAGGCTTCGGCGTTCAGCGCGGGACCGCAATCGTCCCGACCGTGTCGGCGTCGCAGCCTGGATTCCCGAACGTCGTCGAGAGCATCGGTTCCAACCGTTCGCCCACGACGATGAACCTGGACCTGGGTGTCTACTACCCGATCAAGGTTGGTGAAGGTAAAGAGCTGCGACTGACTGGCGATTGGTTCAACGTATTCAATAGCCAGCGCGCTGTGACTCTCGATCAGACGTTCACGATCAACAGTGGCGTCACGGGAGTTCCGCCGGTACCGAATCCGTTCTACGGATCGGCCCTGCTGGTGCAGCCTCCTTCGTCGTTTAGATTTGGTGCGAAGTTCACCTTCTAAATCTAACTTCCGCTTCAGGCAATAGCCTTGCGGTTTCAATGGGGAGAGGCGCCGAGTTAACGCCTCTCCCCGATTTCTTTTTAGGCTTGATCTTCGTTGGTTTCAGGAGTTAAATCTGGAAACCCGAAAAGGTTTCATGGAGGTCTGTAATGCCACGTCTGATGTCTCGCCGGGGCCGCGCTGAAGTCTATTTTTTACTCACGTTCTTTGGCGTCTTACTGCTGCCTGTGGCCGTGTCGGGTCAGGGGAACGGTCGAGCAAATACTGGTACCGGTGGCATTCACCTGATCCAGGGGTACATTTATTTTCCCTCGGGCCGGAGAGCCGAAGGGACAATCGTCGTAAAGCTCCAATCATATACCCAGGGTGAGATAACCGTGCTTCCCGACAGCAGTGGCAGTTTCAGTTTTAATTCTCTATCGCCGGGAAACTACACCGTAGTGGTGAATGCGGGTGACGACTACGAAATTGCGCGAGAGAGTGTCTTTATCGACACGGACGGCAACAGCTCGCGTACCGGCATACAGATTCCACCCACGCCGCGTCATTACACGGTAATGATTCATCTCCAGCTTAAAGCCAGCGCTGCTCACGCGAGACCGGGAGTGGTGAATGCCGCGCTCGCCGAAGTACCGGAGAAAGCACGCAAGCTCTTCGAAAAGGGTCTCGAGCAATCGAAAGCCGGCAATGCGACGCAGGCAGCCGATAGTCTTAAAGAGGCAGTTGCGCTTTATCCGAACTTTCCGCTCGCGCTGAATGAGCTGGGCGTTCAGTACCTGAAACTCGGCCAGACTGCGAAAGCAGTCGAGGCGCTGAAATCTGCCGTGAAACTCAGTCCCGCAGCATACGGCCCGCGGCTGAATCTAGGCATCGCGCTGTTGGAAGCCAAACAGTTTGCCGAGGCCGAGACGGAGTTGCGTGAGGCGTTGAAGCGCAATTCAGCCTTGCCGACGGCGCACATGTATCTGGGTTTGTGTCTCGTGCGCACCAACAAGTACGATGACGCCGAGAAGGAGCTACTACTCGCGATTCAGGGCAGCGGCAACCAGTTGGGCCTGGCGCAGTATTATCTCGGCGGGATCTACTGGAAGAATAAAGATTATCCCAAGGCGATTGCCGCGCTGGAAGACTATCTTCGGCTGACTCCGAACGCCCCTGACGCCGAGCGAGTGCGTGCTACAATCAAGGACCTCCGCACTCGCACTCCCTAGCACTTTTAATCGAAAGGAAGCTTCATGAGGACAACTAAATCGCGCATCGGTTTACGTCATCTTCAACTCGCTCTCGTCGCGTTTCTCGTCACTTCCGCAGCATTGTCCGTTCAGGCGCAGGGGATCAACCCGGGTTCTCGCACTGTAACAACCGGCAACGGCACGAACACGATCCAGGGCCGCGTCCTCTTTCCGGCGGGCCAAGGGAGCGGCGTGCGGGTCAAAGTGAGTCTCGAAGGCGTCAGCTCGTTTGGCTCACAGTCTACGGCTACAGATCAGGACGGTACGTTTCGGTTTCAGGGAGTTACGGCCGGTAGTTACACCGTGGTGGTTGATGCGGGCTCGCAGTTCGAAAAGGCGCGGGAGCCCATTACCATCGACCCCGAGGCGAATGCTCGTGTAGCGCAGGTCGTAGTCGAATTGCACTTCAAAGTTGACGCTGCTAACCCCGCGTTCGCTGGTGTTCCTCAGAACGCGCTTAATCTCTACGCAAAAGGAACGGCGGCGGCCCAGAAGGGTGACAACAAAGCAGCAGCCGAATTCTTCTCGCAAGCCGTAGCGGCGTATCCCTCCTTCGCGCTAGCACTCAATGACCTCGGCTACCAGTACATGAAGCTCAACCAACTGGACAAGGCCGCTGATACCTACGAAGCGCTGATCAAATTAAAGCCGAACGATGCCACCGCCCATCTGAACCTCGGTATTGCCCTCTTCAACAAGAAGAAGTTTGAGGATGCCGAGATGCACCTGCGCAAGGCGCTGGAGTTGAATCATTCCGGCCCCATGGGACACTACTATCTTGGTCTGACGCTCGTCAGCGTTAAGCGCTACGGCGAGGCGTTGCCGGAGTTTGAGGCGACCATCGCGAATGGCGGTGAGAACCTCGCGCTGGCGCACAAGTATCTCGGCGGGCTCTACATGAGCACCCACAAAAACAAAGAGGCGGCGGATGAGTTGGAGAAGTATTTGAAGCTCGATCCGAAGGCCCCGGACGCCGATCGCATCAAGGGCACGATCAAGGAGCTGCGAGACAAGAAGCAGTAATCAGCTTCTTTTCAGAGTAAGCAGGTGGCCGAGCTTTTCTTTCTTGGTGCGGAGATAGCCGGCTGCGTTTTCGGTCGCGTCGACTTCAATCGAAACGCGTTCGACAATTTCCAATCCTGCTTCTTCGATCGCCCGAAGTTTCAAGGGATTGTTTGAAATCACTCGCACTTTGCAGAGGCCGAGGTCGTAAAGGATCTCGGCACACTGCTTATACTCCCGCAGGTCGACCTCGAGACCCAATTTCACATTTGCTTCGACCGTGTCGGCGCCCTGATCCTGGAGCGCGTAGGCCCGAATCTTGTTGACGATGCCGATACCGCGTCCTTCCTGCTGCTGGTAGACAATCGCGCCGTGGCCCTCCTGGTTGATCATCTGCATCGTCTGGTGCAACTGCCGGCCGCAGTCGCATTTGGTTGAGCCGAACACGTCGCCGGTCAGACACTGCGAATGGATCCGGACGAGCGTCGGAGTGTTTCGCCGCAGTTCACCTTTAAATAGGGCTACGAATTCTTCGCCGCTCGTCAGCGAGCGATAGGCAGCTACGCGGAAGTCGCCCCATTCAGTCGGCAAGTTCGCGACCGCCACGCGTTCTACAGTTCCAGTTTCGACCGAGTCACAGCAAGGTCCGATCGCCGAATTTTGTGATGTTTGTACTCCCATGATGTTACCAGCGGGTTTTAGAGTAATTTGAGTGGCAATTATAGGAGGAACAGCGATAAGATCCTAGCGCCCCACGGCAATAACGACCTCGCCGAACCTGCATGACACACGATTACAACGAGACCGATTCCCCCACCCAGGTTGGCCCAGACCCGTCCACTGGCCCTCTCGCGAACACGGATCGCCGGCCGGTGCTGGTCGCGCTGGCCGGAGAATTACTGGCCACACCGATCCCGCTCGAACGACCGGAAGTGACCCTCGGCCGCGCGCTCGAAGCGGACGTTCGCGTCAACGATGCCAAGGCGTCGCGCCTGCACGCCTGCATCAGCAGCGAAGTCGACGTCGAGTCGGGCGAATCGACTTTCCGGATTCGCGATCTCAATTCAACGAACGGCACCCTGGTCAACGGGCGCGCCGTCGCGGAAGCGACCTTGCGGCACGGGGACAAGATCCTGATCGGCGATCAGCTTTTCCGCTTTGAATTGCTCGATGAGATCGATCGCGCTTTTCAACAGCAGATTCAACGTCTGCTTGGTCACGACGAGCTCACCGGACTGCTCACGAGCAAATCGTTCTTCAGCGAACTCAGACGCGAAGCCGCGCGCGCTGAACAGACCGCGAAGCCGTTTTGCGTGCTGATGATGGATCTCGACCATTTCAAAGCCGTCAACGACAACTACGGCCACCTCGTCGGCAACCGAACCTTGCAAGACGTCGGCGTGATCATCAAAGCGGCGTTGCGATCAGGTGACGTGGCGGCGCGTTTCGGTGGCGAAGAGTTTGCCGCATTTCTGCTCGACGCCGACTATTTGCAAGGCCTCGTGGCGGCGGAACGCGTGCGCCGCGGCATCGAACAGGCAGTGTTTTCGGCCGCGGTCGAAGGCACCCACCCGGACGCGCCGCGTTTTCATCTGACGGTGAGCATTGGCGTGGCGTGTTTTCCCGATGACGCTCACGATCCGATTCGCCTCGTCGAACTCGCTGATTCGGCTCTTTACCGGGCCAAGCGCAACGGCCGCAACGTGACCTGCGCCTACCGCCATTCGCTCGCCTTAAATGAAGGCCCGCTGCGGCCCAGAAGCGACTAAACGAGCGCGGGTTATTTTGCAACGAACAGTGCTCAAAGACGTGTAAATCGAGGCAAACGTCGCGATTTGCGATTATTTCAACTGGCCGTTATCCTTTTTCCGCAGTGAACAGCAATCTCAATCTAGCCTCCAAACCTTTCAGTAATCGCCTGCTGCCGTGGGCGCTTACGGCAATCATTCTCTTCGTTTCAGTGATCGGTCTGCTGGTCGTTGTGCGGCTCGCGACAGTCACAAAGAGCCAGGCTGACGCGATCCAACTCGAAATCAACAAACTGCGCCAAGAGGAACAGGCGCTGCTGAAAAATGCCGACGAGGTCAAAAGTATGCTGACCCCCGAACAGCAGCAGGCAGTCCCCGCCGCGCATCAGTTGGTCGATCGGCGAAAGTTCCTCTGGTCGAAGCTGCTCTCGGATCTCGAGTCGTCGCTGCCGGCAAACGTGCGCGTCTCGCGAATTGCGGTGCGTGACGTCACGAGTCAGGGTGATCAGATGATTGCCGAACTCGAGCTCGCGGTGTTCGCGAAAACGCCCGATACGATCAACGAGATGATCTCCGCGATGTACCGGGACGGTATTTTTCAGCCCGAGATACGCGAGCAGAATCTACAGAAGGGCCGCGGCGAAAGCGGGACCGAGTATACGTTGAACGTCATCTATCGTCCGCGGGCTGGTTACGCGCACGACAACGTCGCGGAAATGACCGGACGTGCCGGAGGAAGCGAGGTGTCGAGATGAACGCAGAACTCGCGCCTCGATCCGGATCGACTTACAGCCAGCGCGTCAGCAGCTTTCTCCACTCGCGTCGTGGAAAGATGTTTGGCATCGCGGAAGTCGCAGCACTCGCCGGCAGTTGTTTTGTCCTGCTGATCGTCCTGCTCAGCTATCTTTACTTTGTCGTACCCGCGCGTTCGCGCGTGACGTCGCTGAACGCCGACAAGGCGCGGCTGCAAGCCAACCTGCAAACCCTTAACGGCATGATCAGTAAGGATCGCGATACCAAGGGCCAGGTTGATCAGATTACCGCCAGCCTGAGCGACTTCGAAAGCAAGCATTTGTTGCGGCCGGAGCAGGGCCGTATCGAGCTTTACGACGAGCTCAATCAGATGATCCTCAAAAACGGACTGCGCAATACGTCCGGCCCGACTTACACACCGCTCGACCCCACTGGCACCAAGGCCATTGGTGGAAAATCTACCAACGCGAAGTGGCAGAGTTTTTATCCGGGCATCGCAGTGATGGTGACCGTAGAAGGCCAGTATCAGAATATTCGTCACTTCGTTCGCGACCTCGAGCGAAGCAAGCAATTCGTCATCGTCAACCAGGTTGAGTTGCAACGCGCGAATGAAAACAGCGCTCCGGTCGCCGCCGAGGAAGGTGCTGCCTCCAGCCCGAAAGGCTCACTCATCAGCCTGCAACTAAACATGACGACTTACTTCCGGCGCGACAACCCGGTCAATACGACCGCCCAAACTCAGGAATAACGGCAATGCAAGCAGTCGATCTAACCAAACCCGGCGAGAAGAGAAAGTTGATTTGGGCCGCCATTCTGGGATTCGTTGCCGTGATGTTTTTGTGGTGGGCGTTGATCGGATTTGGTGGCAGTCGTAATTCGAATACACCCGCGAGAGCTACGGCCACACCCGCGCCGGCATCACGAACCACGCTCGCCGGAGCGCCTCGCCAGACTCCAACGCCGTCGGCGGACGTCGTTGACATCGCGCGCATAACGCCGATTGTTTATACGCCCTCTTCGTACAGCGCACCGGAAGCCAAGCGGAATATCTTCGCTTACTACGTGCCGCCTCCGGCGCCAGTGCGCGAGGTTACAGCGCCGACTCCGACGCCGACGCCGCCACCACCGCTGCTGCTGGCCTCGTTGTCTCCGTCGAACGTCTACGCGCGCAGTGCGGACTTCAAATTAGAAGTCTCCGGTGACAAGTTTACGCCGGCAACGAAGATATTTATCGAGGGCCGCGAACTGCAAACGAACTACATCAGTCCGCAGCAACTCGCCGCGAACGTTCCCGCTACGGTGATCTCGGCGCCAGGTTCGCGCAGTGTCATCGTTCGCACTGCTGACAGCAGTCTCTACTCCAACCCGGCGAGTTTGACTGTCGCTGCCCCGCCGACTCCCAACTATCTTTACGTTGGCATCATCAGTCCACACACGCGAGTGGAAGATACGGCTCTGGTTCAGGACAAGAGCAACAAGAACATACTGAACGTGCACCGTGGCGACCTGCTCAGCGGAAGATTTCGCGTCACGAGCATCTCCGAAAAAGAGTTGGTGATGATGGACACCAGCTTGAAGATCAAACACACGTTAGCGATGACCGAAGGTGACAAGAGTTTGAGTAATCCTTTGACGCGTCCGACGCCGCGAGTCGAGGCTGAAGATGATGAACCTTGAAGCAAGCACCGACCACAATATATTCGGGTTGCGCTTCGAGTGTTCGACGCGCCGCGCGCAGACGAATTTGAGTGCGCGAAGACGATCTGAGGGCGGCTACACCCTCGTCGCGCTGCTCGCGCTGATGACTGTCGTCGCTTTGTTCGCCATGGCTGTAGCTCCCAGCGTGCAGCAACAAACACAGCGAGACCGCGAGCAGGAAGCCATCTATCGTGGGGAGCAAGTGGCTGATGCGATCGGGTTGTACTACATTTACAAGTCAGGAACGACCGGCAACTTTGGCGATCAATCGTTGCCTACTTCAATGGACCAACTGCTGCAAGGTATACCCATCGTCGGTGGTGCGAAGAACCGTCAGATCCTTCGCCTGTCGGCTTCGCGCGATCCGTTAACGGGTGGCGGTGAGTGGCGTTTTGTTCATCCTCGCACGCAACGACTCATCGAGTTTCAGCAATCGATCATGTTCTACACCGGTAGTTTTCTACCGCAACCGAGCAATCAACAAATCATTCGCTTACAACAACTTGCAGCTCCGCAAATCACGAACCTGATTAATACCGGCACTAAACCGACGCCGAGTAGCGCAACCTCGCTTGACGATGATGCGAGTGGTCCATTCGTTGGCGTGGTGAGTCGCAGCAAGAAACAATCGGTGCTTACTTACTACGGCATCGAGCAACACGATCAGTGGATCTTCACTCCGTTGTTTCGCAATTGAAAGTTGGACCACCGGATTCCGCTTCTCTTGTTTTTTGATCTCCTTCCTCTTGTTCCCGCAACAATGACATCGACGCACACAGCACACTCGCACGATAAAATTCTTGCGCGTCGTGAGCACGCGATCGCTCGTCACACAAGTCCCACACCGCGCGATCAGCGCGCAAAAAAATATTTCAGCCAGCAGTAATAAGTTATTGACATCGGAGATATTTGCGTTTATATAGCAAGATGTTGTGCGCCGTTTACTCTAGCCCACAAGAGAGAAGTAAGCACAGTATCTTGTGGTCATGAAGAAACAAAAAAACCAATCTCGAAAGAAGGAGCACATAGAAGCTATGGCAACTAAAAAAGGTGGAAAGAAAGCAGCGAAAAAGGGCGGAACCAAGAAGGCCGCAAAGAAGGGCGGAAGCAAGAAGGGCGGCAGCAAGAAGAGATAGTCCGAACCAGCAGGTCACAGCACGTACCTTCCACCGGCGCACACAAACATCTGAGGCCAACCGGGCCTTACCAAAGAAACGACGAGACCTTCAAGCGAAGCTCGTCGTTTCTTTTTGTCTCAGTGATGCACGTCGGATAGTTTCGATCGGACCTATACTGTCTTCATGCTCTCCGTCGCCTTAATCGAACCAGAGATTCCACCCAACACCGGCAACATAGCGCGACTGTGTGCCGCGACCAACGTTCCACTTCACATCGTCGGCGTCACCGGCTTTCGCATGGACGATCGTGCGCTGCGTCGTGCGGGTCTCGATTACTGGCCGGAAGTTCAGCTCTCGCGACACGCGGACCTTGATGAGCTCTATCGCGCGTTGCCCGCGGCGCGCTTCGTTTACCTCTCGACGAAGGCCGATCGCGTCTACACGGATTGGTCGTTTCAACCTGACGATTGCCTCGTTTTTGGGCCGGAAACGCGCGGTTTGCCGGAAGATCTGCTGCGCCGCCACTGGTCTCACTGCCTGCGCATTCCCATGCTCAATCCCAAAGTCCGCAGCTTGAACCTCGCCACCGCAGTCGGTATCGTGCTGTACGAAGCATTGAGACAAACAGCCGATGTCAGAACAAAAGAACATACGTAATATCGCAATCATCGCCCACGTCGATCACGGCAAGACAACGCTCGTCGATGCGATGCTGCGACAATCCGGGACCTTTCGCGAGAACGAGCAAGTGCGCGAACGCGTCATGGACTCAATGGATCTCGAGCGCGAACGCGGCATCACCATCATGGCGAAAAACACCGCCGTGCGTTATCGCGACGTGAAGATCAATATTGTCGACACGCCGGGTCACGCAGACTTCGGCGGCGAAGTCGAACGAGTATTGAAAATGGTCGACGGCGTGATGTTGCTCGTCGATGCGGCTGAGGGTTGTTTGCCGCAGACACGTTTCGTGTTGCGCAAGGCGCTCGAGGCGCGCCTGCCGGCGATCGCCGTCGTGAACAAGATCGACCGCAGCGATGCGCGGCCCGCGGAAGTGGTGAACGAAATCTACGAACTGTTTCTCGACCTTGACGCCACTGACGACCAGATCGATTTTCCGATTCTCTACGCCGTCTCGCGCGACGGCGTCGCCAAACACAATCTCGACGACGCCTCAACCAACTTACAACCGCTGTTCGACCAGATCGTCGAGACGATCCCGGCGCCGCGCGAACTTCGCTCAGACGCGTTGCAGTTGCTCGTCGCCAATCTCGACTACAACGACTACGTCGGCCGGCTCGCCATCGGCCGCATCTTCTCCGGTGAGATCAGGGTCGGCGATCAAATAGCGGTGGTGAAACCTGATCGCACGACTCACAAGACGAAAGTCTCGCAGCTTTATGTCTTCGAAGGACTGAAACGGGAGCCGATCGATAAAGCGACCTTCGGTGAGATCGTCGCGCTGGCCGGCATCGAGAACATCAACATCGGCGACACGATCACCTCCGTCGAAAATCCGCAGCCACTGCCTTCGATTGCCGTCGACGAGCCTACGATCGCGATGATTTTCGGCGTGAACAACTCGCCATTCGCGGGCCGCGAAGGAAAGTACGTGACGTCGCGGCAGCTCAAGGAACGTCTCGACAAAGAGATTCTCGGCAACGTCGCGATTCGAGTGGAAGACACGGATTCGCCCGACCAGTTCAAAGTCTCCGGTCGCGGCGAACTCCAGCTCGCGATTCTGATCGAGATGATGCGGCGCGAGGGTTACGAATTGCAGGTTTCCAAACCGGAAGCGATCACGCGGAAAGTCGACGGGCAGTTGCTTGAGCCCATCGAAGCCGTCGTCGTGGATTGTCCTGACGAGTTCATCGGCGTCATCACGGAAGCACTCGGCCGTCGCAAGGGACAGATGACGAAGATGATCAATCACGGCACCGGGCGCGTCCGGCTCGAGTTTGAAGCGCCGTCGCGCGGGTTGATCGGTTTTCGCAACGAGTTTCTCACGGAGACGAAAGGCACGGGTTTGCTCAACACCATGTTTCTGCGTTGGGGTGAGTGGCAGGGGGCGATGCGCGGCCGCGCGACCGGCTCACTCGTCGCTGATCGGACCGGCGACACGACGACTTACGCGCTCTATAATCTCCAGGAACGCGGCACGTTGTTCGTCAGGCCGGGCACGAAGGTTTACGAAGGAATGATCGTCGGCGAGAACGCGCGCGCAGTCGATCTCGACGTGAACGCCGTGAAAGAGAAGAAGCTTACGAACATGCGCGCGTCGACGGCTGACGAAGCGATGCGTCTCGTGCCGCCGAAAGAACTGTCACTCGAACAGGCGCTGGAATTCATCGCCGACGACGAGCTCGTCGAAGTGACGCCGCAGACGATCAGGTTGCGTAAGCGCGTGTTGCCGGCGAACCAGCGGCCGAAGAAGAAAGAGCCGGCGGAGTAGCATGCGCAGCGGTTTCCACCTGCCGCGGGTTTACCCAATCACGGACACGCGAATCTCAGGTCTGTCGCACGCCGAGCAAGTCGCGTTACTGGCG
>Ga0081539_10004346_pt1 | contig 15798 bp, 15 predicted proteins | sample TabmetS4T2R2_FD_71023 | JGI IMG/M metagenome (GOLD analysis project Ga0081539, IMG submission 71023) | Tabebuia heterophylla rhizosphere microbial communities from the University of Puerto Rico - S4T2R2 | ecosystem: Host-associated > Plants > Roots > Rhizosphere ...
TCCGCCACGCGTTCGACCACGCCGCGCAGCAGCTCACGATTCGACGGCGTATCCGGGAGCGCCGGACCCGTATAGAACTTCACGGCCACATAGTCCGCAGGCAGCTCGAATGGCACCGACGGCGGTGGCTCGAGACGGACGTAATCGGTGTGCGACCAGAGGAGGTCCATCGGCAGACCGCCGTGCCACACGTCGCGGAACAGACGAAACATCAACGACGGATGCAGCACCGCGTGCCGATCGGGAAGCCGCGGGCGGAGACGATCGAGGATCTGCGCATCCAGGGTGCCGCTGCTCGACTGCTTGCGTCCGCCGTCTTCTTCGCGCCGCTGCCGATCCTCGTTGGCCGCGGCGAGCTCCGCCGGGGTGAAACTGTCGAAGAGATCGACATAGGAGTCGGCGATGCCGCGGTACCACCATTCGACGCCGCCACGCGAAACGACCGTGATCTGATCGGGCCGCAAGCGATGCGCGTCCTGAAACCAGCGGAGGAACGGCACCCAATACAGCGCTTCGTATCCGACTTCGGCCAGCCACGGTCCGGCGACGATCGGCCGGCCGGATCGAGCGATCCCGGCGATCTCGCGCTCGACCGACGCCGCTACCGCCACGCGCGACGCCTGCTCGCGCGTCCGCTCGTGGCGCCGCAGGCGGCGCACGAGCGGCTTGTGCACCTGCAGGAGCCGGCGGACCGCTTTGGCGGTCAGATTCCGGGCTAATTCAATCACGAGCGGCTTGACGGAGTACCGCCAGGGTCGGCGAACCCTCCAGCGCGCTGCCAGCAACGGCTTCGATGACGTATTGCGGGCGGCCACGCGCCTCGTCGAAGGCGCGCCAGACGTATTCGCCGACCAGACCCAGGGCAAGAAGCTGCAGGCCCGCCAGCCCGAACACCGCTGCAAGGATCAGCAGCAGCGCCGCGCCGAGAGTCGGCAACTGCGTAAGGCCGAGCACTCCGACGGCGGTGGCGACGGCAATGAGTGACGCGCCGCCGTACCAGCACAACTTGATCGGCAGGTCGCTGAACGAGACGACCGAGTCGACGACCAGCGTGATCTTGCGCGCCAGCGTCCAGCCCGAGCGCCCGGCCGCGCGCGGCTGCTTGTCGTATTCGATCGTCTCCTGTCGAAATCCCAACCAGGTGATCAACGCGAAGACGCTGACGTTCCGCTCGCGAAACTGGCGGAACGCATCGAGGACGCGCTTGCCGACCAGGAAGAAGTCCGCCCCGCGCGCGGGCATCTCTTTCATGCCGACAACGTGGCGCATGACCCAGTAGTAGACGGCGGCAAATCCGGAATGCGCACGATCTCCGGGACGTTCGCGGCGCGTCGCCCAGACCACGTCCGCACCGCCACGCCACTGGTCGAGCATCGCGCGGATCGTTTCCGGCGGATCCTGCAGGTCGGCCGCGAGCATGATCGCCGCATCGCCTCGCGCCAGATGCAGGCCGCATGTGATCGCGACGTGCGATCCGGAGTTGCGCGCCAGTCGCACGCCACGAACGCGCGGATCGCGGGTGTTCAATGCCCGGACGACGTCGAACGTCTCGTCGCGCGAATGGTCGTCGACGACGATCCATTCCCACTCGACGCCAAGGGCTGCCATGGCGGAGGCCAGACGCTCGTAGAGCGGTCCCAGGTTGGCGGATTCGTTGAACGCCGGCGAAACCAGCGTGATCAATGCGAGCTCACCGCGTTGCGCAGTGCATCGACCACGCGGTCCTGATCCGGCTCGGTCATGTCGTGGTACAGCGGCAGCATGATGCAGCGGTCCTGTGCGATCTCGCTGTTGGTCAGCGGTCCGGGAGCCGACCAGGAACCCGGAGGATACGCGCGCTCACGGTGCGCGTTCATCACGCCGCGCCGTGTGGCGATCCCCTCGTCCAACATGCGCTGCATCACCGCGCGCTGGTCCTTCTCTTCACCCAGCCGCACGTGAAACGTCTGCCAGTTGGTGCGCGCCCATGCAGGCTCGACCGGCACCACGACTTCTCCAACGTCGGCGAGCCGTTCGTGATACCGCGCCGCCAGCTCGCGACGCCGGGCGACGATGGCCGGCAGGCGCCGCAGCTGCTCGCGTCCGATCGCCGCCTGGATGTCGGTCATCCGCACGTTGTACCCGAGGACCGGGTACTCCTCGAAGATCACCGCGTTGGAGGCATGGCGAACCGAATCCGGAACGCTCATGCCGTGCTGGCGCAGCAGACGGCACTCGCGATCGAGCGACGCGTCGGTGGTCGTGATCATGCCCCCGTCGCCGGTCGACAGCAGCTTGCGCGGGTGAAACGAGAAACAGGCGACGTCGGCGTGCGGCTTGCCGATGCGTTCCCAGCGACCGTTCACGCGCAGCTCGCTGCCGATCGCGCACGCCGCGTCCTCGATCACCGGAATCCCGCGCGGACGCGCCACAGCGAGCAGAGCGGGGACGTCGAACGGCATGCCCAATTGATGGACCGCCAGAATCGCTTTCGTCCGCGACGAAATGGCGCGCTCGACCAGCGCCGGATCGATGTTCAGGGTGTCGAGCTCGACGTCGACGAACACCGGCAGCGCGCCGCAGTAGCGGACAACGTTGGCGGTGGCGATGAACGAGTGGCTGACAGTGATGACCTCGTCGCCGGGCCCGACTCCGCGTGCCAGCAGCGCCAGATGCAGCGCAGTCGTGCAGCTCGACACAGCACAGGCGTGCGGGGCGCCGACCGCTTCGGCGAATTCACGCTCGAATGCCGCGACCTCGGGCCCTTGCGTGATCCATCCGGACAGAATCGCCCGCCGTGCGGCGTCCGCTTCACGCTCGTCCATCCACGGCCGCGCGATCGGAATAAGCGGTCTGATGGTAGTGCTCACGGCATCAATTCAAAATGCAAAATTCAAAATGCAGACAGTACGCATCCGGAAACACCGAGATGAAAGCGCCACGACTCGCATCCCGCCATGTCGGGCAAGAGAGTGTTTGCATTTTTCATTTTGCATTTTGCATTACTGGTCAGCGCCTACCCAGTTGTGCACGACCTCGTCCTCGAGCAGCTCCTCGGGGGTCTTGCCCTGCGCACGATACCAGTCGAGGAGTCGTGAGAGACCATCGGCAAGCGGAATCTCCACCGCATACCCGAGCAGCTCGCGGGCGACCGACATGTCCGCGCACAGTCGCAGCACGTCGCCTGGTCTCGGAACGTCGTGCACAATCTCGGCGTCGGGGCGATCGACCGCACGCGCCACAGTCGATGCCAGCTCGTTGACCGTGACCTCGTGGCCGCTCCCGAGATTGATCGTGCGGCCGATCGCGGCATCGCTCGTCCCTGCGAGGATGATGCCGCGCGCCGAGTCGCTCACGTAGGTGAAATCGCGCGTCTGCGTGCCGTCGCCAAAGACGATGAGCGGGCGGCCGGCCAGGCAGCGGAGCAGGAACTTCGGAATCACCTCGCCGCTGTCGCCTTCGTGATGGCTGCGCGGTCCGTAGGTGTTGAACGGTCGCACGACAACGGTCGGATAACCATAGGTGCGATGGAAGGCGCGCGTGTAACTTTCCCCCGCCAGCTTCGAACCGCCGTACACGGTGCAGGGAAACGTCGGGTGCTCCTCGGTCATCGGCGCCCACAACGCCGTCCCGTACACCTCCGAGCTCGAGACGTAGACGAAGCGCGGCACATCCGCCGCACGGCTCTCTTCCAGCAGGCGCAGCGTCGCCGTCGCGTTGACGTCGTGATTCTCGACCGGCGCGTGCACCGAGTGGCGCACGCCGAGGCACGCCAGGTGATAGACCACGCGCGTCTGCCGCAGCAGCGCGCGATAGGCGTCGCGATCCCTGATGTCGACCGCGACCAGCGTCACGCGATCGGGCGGGAGTCCGGCCAGGTTCTCGCGCTTGCCGTTCACCAGGTTGTCGATGACGATCACGCGCGAGCCGCGATCGACGAGCTGACGCACCAGCTCGGAGCCGATGAATCCGGCGCCACCGGTGACGACAGCCAGGTTCCGTTCGCTCATCGCAGCTCACCGAGGCGGGCGCGCTCCCTTGCCTCTTCACATCCTTCGCGCCAGCGCATGAAGCGCGCCGGCACGCCCGCCACGACGGCAAACGGCGCGACGTCGCGCGTCACCACCGCTCCGGCACCGACGATCGCACCCTTCCCCACCGTTACACCGGGGAGCAGCACCGCGTTGACGCCGATGTCCGCCCAGGCTTCCACTCGCACCGGGCGGATCGCCAGATCGGTTTGCGTAACGGGAAGCTCCGCGGGCACCGCCGTGTGTTCGGAGCCGAGCACCTTCGCCCCCGGACCCCAGCCGACGTACTCGCCGACGACGAGATCGCGCGCGTCGAAGTAGCTCTGCGGCCCCAGCCAGGCGTAGTCACCGATGACACACCGGCCGTCGTACCGCCCCTGGATGTACGTCTGCTCGCCGACGAAGACGCCATCCCCGATCTCGATCGTCTCGGGGTGTTTCACCATGGCACCGCGACCGATCGTCACCCCATGACCAAACCGCTTCGTCAAGGCGCGCCAGGTGGCCCGGCGCATCCGCGCGTCCTCGTCCGAATCGCCCCACGCGTGACGCGACGCCAGCAATCGAAGCTCCTCCATCGACCGTTCGCGCTTCAGACGATCGGCGAGCGCAATCTCGTCGGGTGAATCGGGTGCAACGGGTGTGCGCCCATGCACCGCAGCGACGAGACGCTCTCCGCTCATGCGCGCGCGGCGGCGGCGAGACCGGCGCGAATCACGCCGGCCACGGTCTCGACCTGCGCGTCGGTCAACTCGGGATAGATCGGCAGCGACAGGACCTCTTCGGCCAGCGCTTCGGAGTTCGGGAAGTCGCCGCGGTCGTACCCGAGGTCCGCGTACGCGGGTTGAAGATGAACGGGGATTGGATAGTGGATTCCGGTCTGCACACCGGCTTCCGTCAGGCGTGCGCGCCACGCCTCTCGCTGCGCCAGCCGCACCGCGAAGATGTGGTAGACGTGACGTGACCCTGGACGCTCTGCCGGCAAGCCCGCGTCAGTGTTCTGAAGAAGCCGTCGGTAGAGGTCCGCCCGACTGCGTCGCGCCTCCGTCCAGCGTTCCATGTAGCGCAGCTTCACGCCGAGGATCGCGCCCTGGATGCCATCCATCCGATAGTTGAAGCCGCGATACGTGTGCTCGTAACGAACCTCCTCGCCCCAGCTGCGAAGGAGGCGAATCTTGTTCGCGAGCTCCGCATCGTTGGTGACGACGGCGCCGCCCTCGCCGTAGGCACCGAGGTTCTTGCCCGGATAGAAGCTGAAACAGGCGAGCTCGCCCATCGACCCGCAGCGACGGCCGTCATAGGTCGCGCCATGCGACTGGCACGCATCCTCGATCACCGGCACGCCATGGCGTCGCGCGACATCGAGAATCGGATCCATGTCCGCCGGCTGGCCGAACAGGTGAACCGGGATGATCGCTCTGGTTCGCGGCGTGATTGCCGCTGCGAGCGCACGCGGGTCCATCGTGTAGTACTCGGGATCGATGTCGACCAGCACCGGGCGCGCACCCGCATACTCGATGGCCGCCACCGTGGCGACAAACGTGAACGGCACGGTGATCACTTCGTCGCCCGGCCGCACACCGAGCGCGACCAGCGCCAGATGCAGCGCGCTCGTCCCGCTGTTGACGCCAATCGCCTCGCGCGTCCCGCAGTAGCCGGCGAAATCCTTCTCGAACGCGGTCACCGCCGGGCCGAGGATGAACTGCGCGTTGTCGAGGACGCGCTGCACGGCCTCGTCGATTTCAGGTTTGAGCGCGCGGTACTGCGCCGGCAGATCCAGATACGGAATCATGAATGCATCCATTCTCCGATTGTGACCAGACGTCCCTGGTTGGCCATCGAGCTCGACGCCGCTTCGAGCAGGCGGACAACGCGCAGGCCGGCGTCGCCGTCGGTGATCGGCGTGGTTCCCTTCGTCACGCACTCGACGAAGTGCGCCACTTCCGTCGCCAGCGCCTCGCTGACCGCCAGCTGCGGCGCCCACATGTCGCCGCTGCGATAGCCGACGAGCATCTGATAGATGTTCTCGGGGCTCGGGTTCACCGAGATGCCGCGGTCGTACACCTTGACCTTTTCGCTCGCCTCGAGATCGTCGAAGACGATCATGCGGCGGCTGCCGCACAGGAGCGTGCGCCGCACCTTCACCGGCGCCAGCCAGTTGGCGTGCACGTGCGCAATCATCCTCCCGTCGAAGAACATCGTCATGTAGGCGATGTTTTCCGGGCGGCCGGCGACGTGCGCGAGCCCCGTGGCCGACACCGCCGTCGGCGATTTCTGCAGGACGTAATCCATGATCGACAGGTCGTGAACGGCGAGATCCCACAGCACGTCCACGTCCTGCTGGAACAGGCCGAGATTGATGCGCACCGAATCGTAGTAGTAGATGTCGCCGAGCTCGCCGCTCTCGGTCAGCTCACGCATTTTGCGGACCGCGCCCGTGTACACGAACGTGTGATCGACCATCAGCGTCACGCGCCGCGCGGCCGCCTCGTCGATCAGGCGGCGCGCCTGCTCGCTGGTCGACGCCATCGGCTTCTCGACGAGCACGTGCTTGCCGGCGCGAAGGGCCGCCAGCGCCAGGTCGAAGTGGAACTCGACCGGGGTCGCGATCACGACCGCATCCACGCCGCTGTTCGTCCACACCTCCGAGGCCTCTCTCGTGACCGTGATCCCGGGGTATCGACGGTACGCTGCGGCGAGCCGATCCGCGTTCATGTCGCAGACAACGCGAACATCGGTGGCCGGATGCTCGGCGAAGTTCCGCACCAGATTCGGCCCCCAGTAGCCATAACCGATCACGCCAACGCCGATCATGCGCGGGTCACCCCTGTTGTTGTCGGACGCAGCACGCGGGCGGGCACACCGGCGACCGTGGCACCGGGTGCGACGTCTCGCGTCACGACGGCGCCGGCGCCCACCATCGCGCCTTCGCCCACCGTGACGCCGCACAAGATCGCCGCGCCGCTGCCAATCGAGGCGCCACGACAAATCCGCGTCGGGACCACTCGCCAGTCCGCCTCCGTCTGCAGGCGGCCGTCGCTGGCCGCGCGCGGACGGGGGTCGTTGATGAACATCACTCCGTGGCCTATGAACACTTCGTCCTCGATGGTGACGCCCTCGCAGACAAAGGTGTGCGAGGAGACCTTGCAGCGGCTGCCGATCACCGCGCCCTTTTGAATCTCGACGAAGCTGCCGATCTTCGTGTCGTCACCCACGCGACAGCCGTACAGATTGACGAGGTCGCGATGATAGATGCTCACGCGCTCGCCGAGCACCACGTCAGGAGCAATTGGCATGGGAAACCCGTTCGATCATAGCTTCTCCAGCACGAGCACGCGTCCCTTGTTGCCCCAGTCCATCCGTGCTTCGAGATCAGGACGCGAGCGGCAGCCCTCGAGGACGAACAGCAACCGCAGCATGTCCTTGTTGAGCAGCGTGATGTGCGAGGGGTCGACGTCGAACTGCGTCGTGAAATCGAGCAGGCTTGCCGGGCTCGGGTGAAATCTCGTCGTCACGTAAATGAACCGCGACGTCATGCGCACCATGTTCGCCACGGCCTGGCGGATCTGCAGGACCGTCAGGTGCTCCAGCACCTCGCGACAGATCACGAGGTCGTAGCTGTTCGCCGGCTTGAGCGTCGAGTCGGTGACCGATCCGACGACGATGCGATCGCGGACCTCCGGTGTGGCGAGGCCGGGACTGCTCTCGGCGAAGTCGATGCCGTCGACGTCGACGCCGAGCTCCCACAGCAGGTGCATCAGTGCCCCGGGGCCGCAACCGAGGTCGAGCACCTTTGTCGGGTGAAAGACCTCTTTGATGAGGGACGGGTTCTTCGCCTCGATCTGCCGGCGCGTCTCGAGCGAGTAGCTGTTGCCTTCGGCACGCCACTCGCCGTGAAAGTATTCCGTGTCGTAGTGCTGCGATTCGACCGGCTTCTGCTCGAGGACCCGTTGTTCGAATTCGGTAATCGTCATGTTGTCCGTGTTCGTCCGGCTGAGACCGATACTACATCGCCGTTTATCTCTGACTGCGAGCCGCGAATTCCTCGAGGATCCTGGACGAAGAATCGAGCACGGTGTCCAGGTACACGATCTCGATGCCGTGGTCGCGGCAGATCGTCACCTGGTCCGGCGGCAACCTGCCGATCCAGTCGCTGCCTTTCACGTAGTACCGGGGCCGCAGTTGGCGCAGGATCGTCTCCGTGTCCGCGCCGTTGATGTGGGTATAGGTGATGAAGCGAATCGCGTCGACGACGGCGGCGCGCTGCTCCTCCGGCAGGAGCGGTGGATGCTTCGTGCGCACGTACGCATCGGAAGCGACGTTGCACAGCAAGGGCACGCCGAGCTCGCTGGCGGCACGGAAGTATTCGATGTGGCCGCGGTGCAACGGGTCGAACGCGCCGTCGACCATGGCGACCGTGCCGGCGAGCCCGGGCAGTTCTTCGAAGGTGACGATCATTGGAAGCAGGGATACCCGAGCACAGGATCGGTGCGCACTGGTTGGCGGGCCGTCTCGACATACACGCGGAATAGAGGGCGCCCGTCGTACTCGATGAGACCCACCTCGCGGTAGTGCTCGGCCACGTATCGCGCCACCAGCCGGTAGTTGACCTCGAACTCGCCGTGGTAGTCCGGATGCGTCACCATCACCGGCGCCGACTGGCGCGCCAGTCGCTCGAGCGCCAGTCGCTGATTGTCTTCGCTCAGCAACCAGTTCGAATAAAACGCCGCCTGACCTGCGGCGAAGTGCCGGCGCGCGAAGTATGGAATCTCGTCGGCGAGCGTCCCCACGAGCACGCGATCCTCGGGGGCGGTGCATTCAGCAACGTACCGCGCGACGGCCATCGAGCCTTCACGCGGCTTGTCCGCCCACACGCGAGGTGGCTGCTCGCGCAACAGCTCGCTGACCCTGGCGCGTCGATCGACCACCGACGTTTCGCTGCCGATGAATCCGCCGGTCGTGAGCTCGCCGGCGATGCTGTTGAATGGGAAGAACGCTGCGATCATCGCGACCAGTACCGCCGATGCGCTCGCTGGCGCGATGAACCTTCCCGCCCATCCGCGCCCGCGTGACGCCAAGGCGGCCATCCACACGACGAGGAGGGCGACGGCAACGACCGCGTCGCCGAATCGCGCCGGGAGGTTGCCGCGCAGGAAGAAGTAGTCGACGGTGAACGTCATCAGCACGAGGGCAAGACCCAACGCGTGGTGCGCGCCCCACCCGCGACGCCACCACGACGCGACGAGGAGACCGGTCGCGACGATCGGGATGAGCCAGAACAGGTAGTAGTTGAAGGCGATCAGACTGTCGGCGCGAAACGGGTCTGTTGGATCAATCGCCGGCCACGACACCAGGCGCCTTCCCTCGCCGCGGATCGATTCGAGCACGTCGGTCAGATACGACGGGATTCCCTTGTAAATCGCGAGCCATACCAGCGAAGGCAGCGCGAACACGAGCGCGAACCCGGCGTACCAAACGACGCGGACGATGCCGGATTTGATCGACGCGACTGCCCCGGACCTGACAAGGTCCGGGCTACCGGATCTGACAGGGTCCGGGCTACCGGATCTGACAGGGTCCGGGCTACCGCGGCTGACAAGGTCCGGACTACGAGAGGACAGGGCAGGCGCGAACAACAGGCCGACCACGAATGCCACTCCGACGTACACGCCGTAATCGTGACGAAACAGTCCAGCCACGACCGTCCACGCCGCCAGCAGCGCGATCCGCATCTTCGTCGGCCCTTCGACTGCGCTCGGGGCAGGCCGCAGAATCGCCCACCACAGGAGCAGGATCGCTGCGCCAAGTGTCAGCGGCTTCGGATAGTTGTATGGCTTCGCGTAGCTGGCGATCACCGCCAGCGCGGCCAGCACCGGCAACACCCAGCCTCCGGCGATCGCCCGCGCCGCCAGGAAGACAATCGACGCGGACAGTGCCAGCGCGCCGCAGACCAGCGTCGCGTAGACCGCCAGATTGCGCCCCCACAGTTGCTGGCTCCACGCTGGAATCTGATAGCTGAGCGAGGGCCAGACCGCTCGCAGCTCGGCGTCGGCGAAGTCGCGCAGCGGCTGCTCGCCGTCGAGGATCGCGTCGGCGCGGGTGAGCATGAAGAACTCGTCGTTGTCGAAGCCGCCCAACGCGCCGCCGAGCGCGTTGAATCGAAGCAGGAACGCGAGCATCGCAATCGCTGCGGCGAGCAGAATCGTGATGGCCGCCCGATTCACGCCCGCAACGCCGGGCCTCACAAGGGCCGGCCTACGGCATCGACGAGCAGCCCCTTGGCCTTCAGCTCGTCGAGCGCGCGATCGAAGAAGTCCACGGCCACGTCGGGCGTCGTCCGTGCCCACTCGATCAGCTCGGAAAACCCTTCGTCGAGCGACACGCGCGGAGCGAATCCAAGCGCCGTGCGCGCACGGCTGATGTCGGCGGTGTTGTGCCGGATATCGAACTTGCGACCCTGTTGCGTCACCAGCGGCTCGATCGACGTGCCGAGCAGACGGTTGAGGAGCTGCGCGATCTGCAGGATCGTGACGGTCTCGCCGGATCCCACGTTGACCGGCAGGTAGTCCGCACCGGACTTCTCGAGCATGAGCAGCAGGCAATCGACGACGTCGTGGATGGAGACGAAGTCGCGCAGCTGCCCGCCATCCTCGAACACGACAGGCTGCTTGCCATTCAGCAAGCGGCTCAACCAGATCGCCGCGACACCAGCGTACGGGTTGCTCAGCGACTGGCGCGGTCCGTACACGTTGAAGAAGCGCGGCGCGACGGCGGGAATGCCATAGGTCTTGCCGATGAGCAGCACCATCTCTTCCTGGTGGTACTTCGTCATCGAGTAGATGTTGTCGCGGTACAGCGCCTTGTCTTCCGGCGTCGGGATCGACGCGACGTGCGTGCTGCACTGCGGGCAGCGCTGCTCCCAGTCGCGCGCGGCCAACTGCTCCTCGGAGCGGATCGTCGGCGCCACGACGCCGTGCGTGGCACACCGATACGCGCCTTCGCCGTAGACGCCGATCGAGGAGGCGACGATCACCTTCTGGACCTTGTGCGGTCGGTTGACCAGGATGTCGAGCAGCAGCGCCGTACCCCGCGTGTTGACGTCCACGTAGCGATCGATCTGATACATGCTCTGGCCGACGCTCACCGCCGCGCCGAAGTGGACGACGGCGTCGGAGTCGAGCACCAGCGGTTCGAACACGGCACGATCGCGGACGTCGCCCCGAACGTATCGCGCCTTCGCGTTGGCATACGACGGCCAGGTGCCGGACCGGTGGACCTGCGGCTCGAGGTTGTCGAGAACGACGACCTCGTACTCGTGGGCGACCAGGGCATCGACGAGATGAGAACCGATGTAGCCGGCGCCGCCGGTGACGAGAACTTTGCGGATGGTCATGTGAGTCTTGTCAACTCCCCAAGTAAGTAGCCCGCGGCAGCGCCGACAGGTCACAAACCACGGAGACACGGAGACACGGAGTTCTCTCTCTTGTTTTCCGTATCGTGATCAACGCAGAACCTCCGTTTCTCCGTGCCTCCGTGGTTCGTCAGGGGTGATCGTCGCCGGCTCTACGCGGAGCAGATCGCCGGCTCCGATCGTCCGAAACGCGGAGCGCGCCATCAGCAGATGCCGCCGTGAGAAGCCATCAGGATCGCTGTAGTAGGCGTGAGACGGCACGCCGTAGAACGGCGCCAGATACGAAAAGCCGCCGTAGGTGCCCACGAACGCCGACGCCCGCGAGACCAGCGCGCTCTGCAGCTCGAGATTCTCGCGCGCGTCGAGGTGCTCGGGCAGTCCACGCACGCCGAGCGCGCGCATGTCGATACCGCCGTGGTCGTCGAGGTTCAGATTCGTCGTCAGCGACACGACAGGACCCGCGGCGGCGAGCCGTTCGAGCGTCGCCCGCACGAACGCGCGATTCTCATCGCTCGGCGGAAAGCAGTCGTTGAAATAGAACTTCACCGCCACGAACGGCTCGCGCGGCGCGACCTCGTCGGCCACCGGCGGCCGATTGAGCCGCCGGTACCGCGCATGCCGATGCACCCACGACTCATCGACATGGCCCCACCAGAACGCGTTGAACAACCCGTACATCGTCGACGGGTGGAGCATCGTGCGGTTGTGGATGTCGGCGGTCAACTGGCGCAGCAGGTCGTGCTCGAACGCGAGCGCCTGACGCTGCTTCTGTTCGCCGCTGGCGGCGACGCGCTCGTCGTGCCGATGCCGGTAATCAGCCGGCGTCATGTAGTCGAAGATCTCGCGGTAGCCGGCGGCAAACGGTTGATACCACGAGCGCGTGCCGCCGCGTGAGACGACGAGCAGCCGCTCCGGTACCACCTGAAAGCGTTCGGCAAACCAGGCGAGAAACGGGGTCCAGTACAGAAGCTCGAAGCCCACCTCGCCGAGCCACGGGCCGGCGACAATGGTGTCGTTGCCGGCGGCGATCGCCGCCAGGTCGCGCTCAAGGCGCGAGGCCCGGACCCGCGCGAGCTGCGCGCTGACGCCATGCCGCACGGCGCGCGGGACGATCCGGCGAATCGCGCGCACCTGGTGTCTAGCGACCTGCTCCGAGCGTCGTCGAGGGGCGTGCCAGTATTCGCTCCGCAGCATCCCAATCCGCCGGCGAATCGATTGAGAGTGAATCGGCCGCGTCGATGATGAGCGGACGACAGTCTTCGCCGTAGATGCTGTCGAAGCGCTCGATCGTTCGGCGCCAGCAGACGTACACGGTACCGTCGCGCGAATAGGCGGCACGCGCATCCTGGCGCCGCGCGATCCGCGCGCCCTCCGGGAGGAACGGCTGCAGAACGCCGTCGTCGATTTTCATCACGTAGTCCGGCGACAGATGACGAGGCAACTCGATCACCGACACGACCGAGTCGGCGTTCGTCTCCCGGAGCATGCGAACCGCGCTCTGAATGTGAGCGGGCCGCCGCAATGGCGACGTCGGCTGCAGAAGAACGATGACGTCTGCGTGCCAGCCGGCAGCCGCGAGCGTTTCGACCGCATGCCTGATGACCGGCAGCATCGGGGTGTCGTCAGCAGCCAGCGACGCGGGCCGCAGGAAAGGCACGTCGAGACCGGCACGGCGTCCCACCTGCGCGATCTCTTCGGAATCGGTCGACAACACGACGCGATCGATCACTCCGGACTCGTGGGCGGCGCGAGCGGCGTAGTCGAGGAGCGTCCGTCCTGCGAGCGGCCGGATGTTCTTGCCCGGCACACCCTTCGATCCGCCGCGCGCCGGAACCAGGCCGAGCACGTCGCTCATCGAGGCCTGGGCGCGTTCTGCACGAATCGCACTTCGCGCAACAGCTCCGCCACGCTTTCACGAGATGGACAGGCATCGCCGACGGCGGCGTCCGGCCAGCACAGATAGCTCACGTGCAGATGGTCGGCCGCGTAATCGGTGCGCAGGATCTCGAAACCCGCGCGCCGCAGATAGGCGGTCATCGTCTCCTCGGTGAGGTAGTACGGATGATCGATCTTGATGGCCTCCTCGACCGACCAGTTGCGCAGATACGCCGCACGGAAATCGACGATGTCGATGAAGAGGAAGCCTTGGAGCGACAGCAGATGCCGCACGCGTTCGAGGACAGCGTGGATGTCCAGCAGGTGGTCAACCGTCTGGCAGATCAGCACCAGGTCGAACCGGCGCGAGCCAAAGGGATGCTGTTCGATCAACCCGGTGACCGTTTCCAGACCGAGGCGCTGTGCTTCGACGACCTCGAGCGGCGCCGGATCGATCAGCGTCGCCTCGAGCCCGAACTCCTGCGCGAAATGGTGCGCCACCACGCCCGTCGAGCCGCCGATGTCGAGCAGCGACCGCAGCGTCGCGCGTTCGAGAAACGGTCGTGCGAACCGGGCACGCTCGATGGCGTACTCGCGCTGCTCGCCCTGGATGGTGTGCGCGTCGATCGTCCGAGCGTGAAAGGCGCTGACGAGCGGCCGGTAGACTCCGTCGTAGAAGCGCTCGTACGCGGCCGGCGTCATCCGCGGGTTGAGAAACACGAGACCGCACGTCGTGCAGGCGTGCGTCTCGGCGGGAAAGCCATACCGGTCCCGGTGCGCGAGCACGACGAACGACGAGGCGCCGCACAAATTGCACGAGGCGACGGCTTCTTTCGGCTGCGCGGCATAGTCGTACCCCAGAGCCGTGATCCGCTGCGCACGATCCGTTGGGATGGCCGTTGTCATCAGTAGGTCAACCGCTTCTCGATGGTCAGGGCGGCAGTCGCGAGGCAGTCGGCGATGCGCTCGCCGGCGCGCCCATCGCCGTAGAGGTGATCGCGAGCCGGCTTGCCACGGCGCAGATGTTCGTGGATGGCGTCGCCAATCGCGCGGCGATCGTGGTCGACGTCGATCACGTTCGCACCGCGCTCCCGTCCCTCCTGGCGCGTTCCGATGTTCACGGCGGGAACACCAAGATAGGAACACTCGCGAATCCCGACGCTGGAATTTCCAATCAACGCCTTCGCGTTCACGAGGAGACGCAGGAAGTCTTCCGGAAACATGTTGCGAAACAGATGAAAGTTCTCCGGCTTCTCTTTCTCGCGAAAGATCCGGATGCCCTTCGAGGTCCCATCCGATCCCGCATCGGGGTTCGGCCAGAACCAGAGCACCGGGAAGTCGAAGTCCTTCACCGCGTAGAGCGTCTCTTCCACCTGGCGACGCGCTTCTCCCGAGACTATCCGCCCCTCGGGCGTGTCGTCGTACTCGGTCGTCACCGGATGCTGCATCACGACGAGATACCCGTTCGCGAGGTCGGTCTTCGGGCCGACGCCGCCGTATCGCTCGAACGGGTCGAAGTCGAGAGCGGGGCGCGCCGCCACGTCTGCCGCGATGTCGATCGACGGGCAGCCTGTCATATGCACGCTCGCCGGATCCTCGCCGAGGCGGATCACGCGCTCGCGCGCCAGCTTGGTCGACACCAGATGCAGGTTGGAGAGCTTGGTGACCGAGTGGCGGACCTTCTCGTCGATCGATCCGGTGACCTCCCCGCCCTGCACGTGCACGACGGGAATGTTCATGTACGACGCCGCGACCGCCGTCGCCAGCGTCTCGTAGCGGTCCGCAATCGTGACGACCGCATCGGGCTGCAGGTTGTCGAAGACCGTGGCGAGCTCCGACAGGCCGATGCCGGTCGACTTCGCGGAGGTGACGAGGTTCTCGCCCTCGAGCACCATGTAGACGCGATGCCTGATCTCGAAGCCGTCACGCTCGATCGCCTGGATCGCGCTGCCGTACCGGTCCAGCAGCGCCGATGCCGCCACGACGAGCTGGAGCTCGAGCTCCGCATGACGCTGGATCGCGTGCAGCGCCGTCCGGATGCGCGAGTAACTCGGACGCGCGGTAATGACGACGCAGATTTTACGCGCGGGCAAGGGGACGATTCCTGATCGCCGGCACTACCGCAAGCCTTCGATGTCTTCGATGGCGAGTAATTGGTCCGCCACCACCGGCCGTGCCAGGCGCTTGCCGATGATCTCGTCGAGGCGATGCGGTGGCAGGCCGGTGCCGGGCTTCTTGACGGCGATGTGATCGCGCAACAGCACCGTTCCGGCAGCGAGCGGCTGCCGGGCGACGAGGCTGCGCGTGAACAGCCGGCGCAGCGGCGCGGTTTCGGTGGCGATCGCGTCCTTGTCGATCGGATGCGCGCGCATGCGCTCGATGAATCGCATGCCGTCGACCAGCTGCTTGAGCTCGCTGGTCGTCACCGACGCGATCACGTCGGGCCCGAACATCTCGCGCGACAGCGTGACGTGCAGCTCCAGCAGGTCCATGCCGATCGCT
>Ga0081539_10004347_pt1 | contig 15797 bp, 7 predicted proteins | sample TabmetS4T2R2_FD_71023 | JGI IMG/M metagenome (GOLD analysis project Ga0081539, IMG submission 71023) | Tabebuia heterophylla rhizosphere microbial communities from the University of Puerto Rico - S4T2R2 | ecosystem: Host-associated > Plants > Roots > Rhizosphere ...
GATGGCGGCGGGCACCCCGCCGGACCTGTTCTACCTGCCGCCCGACGCGCTGCCGGAGCTGGCGCAGCTCAAGCTGATCCGGCCGATCGACGAGTACCTCGAGAAGGACCGCCAGGCCGGCCAACTCGTGTGGCTCGACGACTTTTATCCGGTCGTGCTCGACGCGTTTCGTTATGACACGAAAACGCAGCGCATCGGCGCCGGCGCGCTCTACGGCCTGCCGAAGGACTTCACGACCCAGATCTTTTACGTGAACGTCGACCTGTTCGAAAAGGCAGGCGTGCCGATCCCTTACAAGGGCTGGACGTGGGACGAGTTCGAAGCGGACATGAAGAAGATCCGCGCGCTCAACGGCACGCCCGGTTTCGAAGGCCGCGCGATCTACGGCGGGTATCTTCAGCTCTGGCCGGACACGCTGCGCGACATCATCTGGACGTACGGCGGCGACTTCTTCGCGACTCGCTCGGACGGCTCGGCCGACTTCCGCGATGTCACGCTCGATGATCCGCCCGCGCAAGAGGCGCTTCAGATGATCCGGCGCGTGCGCCTGGAAGATCAAACCGTCTTCAACGCGACCGGCATCGCCAAGGAAGGCGGCCAGGAGTTCCAGAACGGCAACATCGGCTGCACAGGCCCGATCGGGCGATGGATGACCGCGACGTACAAGGAGGCCGAGAAGGTCAAGTTTCGCTTCGACGTCGTGCCCGTGCCGTACAAGACGCAACCCGCCAGCCAGATCTTTACCACCGCGTGGACGATCTCGACGAAAGCTGAGAATCCCGACGAGTGCTACAAGCTAATGAAGTACCTCTCGGGCCCCGAGGGTCAGAAGCTGAACTCACGGCTGGGCCTTGCGATCCCATCGCTGAAATCCGTCGCGACGAGCAAGCGCGACTTTCTCGAGCCCGACGAGTTGCCGAAGCACAACAGCCAGGCTTACCTCGACGCGATCGAGTTCGCGCGGCTCGGTCAAATCCCGCGCGAGGCGGAATGGAACCGAATCGTCGACGACAACATCACCAACTCGATCCAGCTCGGCACGCAGAGCACGATCGACAACGCCAAGGAGATCGAGCGAAAGTGGCTTGCCGAACTCGATTCGCCCCTGCGCCGCCGCGCGTGGCCCGAGATGAACTGGTCGTGGGTGCTCGGTGCGGTGGGCGCGGGGATCGCCGTGTTGCTGGCCGCGCTGATCTGGAAGGCGCGCCGCGAGAAGCTCGGGCCGCTCGACCGCGCGCAGGAGCGCGCGGGGTTCGCGTTCGTCCTGCCGTGGCTGATCGGTTTCCTCGCGCTGACGCTCGGGCCGATGATCACATCTCTCCTGCTCAGCTTCACCAAGTGGACCGCGATGACGCCGATCACCTCGGCCGAATCGGTCGGCGTCGCGAACTTCAAGCAGCTCTTCTTCGCCGACCCGACGTTCTACCAGTCGCTGAAGGTGACGGCGTATTACCTCGTGCTCGCCGTGCCGGTGACGCAGGGCGCGGCGCTCGCGGTCGCGATCCTGATGAACGTGAAGGTGCGCGGGATCACGATCTTCCGCACGGTCTACTTCGTGCCGTCGGTCGTCAGCGGCGCGGCGCTGGCGGTGCTGTGGCTCCAGATCTTCAACAAGGATTACGGCATCCTCAACGCCGCGCTGCGACCGATCCTCGGCCTCGTGCACCTGACCCCGCCCGACTGGTTCGGCTTGGACGCGCAAGTTTGGGCGATCCCCGCATTCGTCATCATGGGCCTATGGGGTGTCGGCGGCGGGATGATCCTGTACCTCGCGGGGCTCAAGGGCATTCCCGTCTCGCTCTATGAGGCCGCGACGATCGACGGCGCGGGGGTGATGCGAAAGTTTTGGAACGTCACCCTGCCGATGCTCAGCCCGCTGATCTTCTACAACCTGGTGATGGGCATCATCGGAAGCTTCCAGGTGTTCACGCAGGCGTACATCATGACGGGCGCCGGCCCGAACAACGCGACGCTGTTCTACGTGTTGAGCCTGTACCGCCACGCGTTCGAGTTCCACAACATGGGCTACGCGAGCGCGATGGCGTGGGTGCTGTTCATCGTCATCCTGCTGGTTACGCTGCTCGTCTTTCGAGGGTCGAAGAACCTGGTGTACTACGAGGGCTTGAAGACGTGACAACGGTCAGCGAACCGGAACCGGTAGACCGACCCGTTGCCGCCGCGCCTCGCGCGGAAGCCGTGGTCGACTACCGTTCTCCCACGACGCCGAACGGCGCTGCGCCGGTGCGGAGCATTCAAGACGTCTCACGTCGGCAGACCCTGATCGCGTACGCGATCCTGCTGCTCGGTTCCGTCGGCTTCGTGATCCCGTTCTACTTCGTCGTCAACGGATCGCTGAAGAGCGATGCGGAAGTCCGGGCCGGAGAGTTCATCACGCCGCCTGCGAAATGGGCTGACGTGCACTGGCGGAACTACCCGCGCGCGCTGGCGCCGGACAAGCTGAACTTCTGGCCCGCGTTGTCGAACACGGTATTCGTCACGACCTTTTGCGTCGTCGGACAAATCCTGTCCAGCTCGTTGGTCGGCTTCGGCTTCTCGCGATTCCGTTTTCGCGGGCGCGGAATCCTGTTCATCGTCATGCTCAGCACGATGATGCTGCCGGCGCAGGTCACGATGATCCCCGTGTTCGTCCTGTTCCGTTCCCTGGGCCTGATCGACACGTTCTGGCCGCTGATTATCCCGGCGTGGATTGCTGCGCCGTTTTACGTCTTCATGTTCCGGCAGTTCTTCGCGCAGATCCCCGAAGAGCTCGTGGAAGCCGCGCGCATCGATGGTTGCAGCAACTGGACGATCTATTGGCGCCTGATGCTTCCCCTGAGCGGGCCGGTGATCGCGATCGTGGCAATTCAGACTTTCATGGGATCGTGGAACGCGTTTCTCGAACCGCTGATCTACCTGAACAGTCCCGAGCACCGAACGCTGACGCTTGCCCTGAACGGCTTCAAGGGACAATACGGAAACAGCGACACGCACTTGCTGATGGCCGCGACCGTCGTCTGCATGCTCCCGTGCGTGGTCCTCTTCTTCGCGGCGCAGAAGTATTTCGTCGAATCGGTCGCGATGACCGGGCTGAAGAGCTGAGCGAGCCCTCGTAGCACTTCCCGCCTGACGCGCCTGATGGGATTCCCCACCCCTTCGCGCGTACCGCCCTACAGACGTTTGTTCTGGAGACGTTTGTTCTGGCACAGGGGGTTCAGCGAATGGTCGGAGTGCTCCCATCCATGGATGCTGATCGTGCTTCGTCGTCGCGTCGCCGTCGTCGAACCGAAGTCATCACGGTGTCGAGCGCTTGCGCGCTGCTCGGCGTCCTCGGCGCACGCTCGGGTGCCGCCGTCACGTCGGCGGCGTGGCTCAGCCCGAACGACGGGACCTGGACCGACGCGATCAACTGGTCCAGCAACCCGTTTGCTCCGAACAACGGCAACCCCGCCGGCACGACGTACAACGCGACGATCGCAGCGTCCGGCGGCGTGAGTTACATCGTCTCGCTGCCGAGTTCGGTGACGGTCGACGCGCTTCTAGTCGATTCGGTCACCGCGACGGTGAACCAATCCGCGGGCACCCTCTCGCTCGCGACGACCGGTGCGCTCATCAATTCCGGCAGGTACCAACTCGCGGGCGGCAACATCACCGGCGCAGGCGCGTTCAACATCAATCCTGCGGCCGTCTTCGACTGGACCGCCGGCGCAATGGCCGGGACGGGAATCACGACGAACAACTCGGGCGCGCTCACGCGCCTCCCGGGCAGTGGCGGCACGCGCACGCTTGCACGCCTGTTCAACAACGACGGCGTCATCAACCTCACCGGCGGGTTCCTCAGCCTCAACAACGGCACGCTCGCGAACGGCCCGACCGGCGTCATGAACTTCGCGCCGCTCACCGGCATCAACATCGGCGGCGGCACGAACAACCTTTGGACGAACGCCGGCGCGCTCAACTACAACCTCGGCGGCACCGCGACGAGCTTCACGTCGATCACACCGGTCGTCCCCGTGAACAGCGGCACGATCAACGTAACGGTCGGCACGCTGGACCTGGGCATGATCGGGATCGTCCACAACGCCGGCGCGATCGTCACCGGCGCCGGGATCGTCAGCATGGGCGTCGGCACGCAACAGCTCAACGCCGACGTCACCTTCTCCCCCGCCGGCGGCATCTTCATGAACGGCGGCAACGTCGCGGGGCCCGGCAACTTCACGATCGGCTCGACGCTCAACTGGAACGCGGGCAGTTTCCTGCCCGGCGGCAGCGTGATCAACCCGAGCGGCAACGTCGTCAACGCGGCCGGGCAGTTCCAGCTCAAGCAATTGAACCGTCGGTTCGAGAACAACGGCACGCTCAACATCGCGAGCAACGCCACCATCAATATGAACGGCGGCACGTTCGCGAACGGACCGACCGGCGTCGTCAACCTCTCGGCCGGTTCAGGTTTTTCGAGCACCGGGAGCACGAACCCGTTGACCAACGCCGGAACGATCAACGTGCCCGTCTCGGCGGGGTCGCTCGCGATTAGCGTACAGCTTGCCGGCGGGGGTGGAACGCTTAACAACGACGGCACCGTCGTCATCTTCGCCGGCGGCAGCAACGTCGGCCGCGTCGAAGGTGCGGGCGACCTCATCGCGTTCACGCAGCGATCCAGCTCCGCCGATCACGTGCGACAGCATTCGCTTTCTGTGCAGGCGAGCGCGACGCTCAGCATCAACGCCACCGGCACCGACGCCGGGACGAGCAACGTCGCGTCGCTTTTGCTCGCGGGCTCGACCGGCGCTTGGACCGGCACGCTCGACCTCATCGATAACGACCTGATGTACGACCACCCGGGCGGCGTGAACCCGCTGGGCACCACGATCGACCAGGTCCGCACCGCCCGCGCCGGCGGCGCCTGGACCGGTCGCGGCATCACCAGCACCGCGGCGCGCAACGATCCGAACCACACGACCGGCCTAGGCGTCCTCACCGGCGGCGAGTGGATCGGCTTCCACGGCGCCGCTCCGTTCAGCGGGCAGCCAGTGGACACCAGCAGCGTGCTCGTGAAGTACACGTGGAACGGCGACGCCAATCTCGACGGTCGAATCACGTTCGACGACTACGTCCGCATCGACAGCGGCTTCAACACGCACCTCACCGGATGGAGCAACGGCGACTTCAATTACGACGGCGTCGTCGGCTTCGACGATTACGTGCTCATTGATATCGCTTTCAACCAGCAGAACGGGACGCTGGGGCGCGCGATCGATTGGATCAGTGGAGATGACCGATCGGGATCCGGTCGCGCAGCGACCGGCGTGCAAATCGTATCGGAACACTTCGATCAGCTCGGCGCGGCCTACGGCCAAGCGTTCCTGGCTACGGTTCCCGAACCTTCGGCGCTGCTGATCGTGCCGGCGATTGCTTGCTTGTTCCGACGACGCTCGCGCAGGCACTCCACCTTCACCAAGTTCACCGACTGACCCGGCGATTTTCGCGCGCGACATCCGCCTCCGCCTCTGCTATAAGAATTGCTCACCTCCAAGGAGGCGGAGGCGCCCGTGCGTTTGTTGCCCGGTACACAATCTCGCTGCGCTGCTCTCACGCTCGCGGCCATCTCCGCGACCGTCGCGTCGCGCTGCGCACTGGCAAGCACCTTCAACGCGACGTGGAAGCCGAACACGACTGGAAGCTGGAACGTCGGCGCCAACTGGTCCACCAATCCGAACTTCCCCAACAACACCGTCAACGACACGTACAACGCGCGCATCGACGACCCGAACGCGAACGTCACGCTGAACGTGCCGATCACGATCAACACCGGCACGCTCGCTAACGGTTCGCTGCTGGGCGCCGGCACGCTGAATGCCAACTCGTTCCTCTGGTCCGGCGGGAACGTCAACGGCACCGGCGTGATCAACGTCGCGACCACCACGTTTCTCCAAGGAAACACGAAGTCGTTGCACGGCTTCACGTTCAACTTTGCCAATACCTGCGTCACCGACTGGACGACGGGTGGCATCGTCTCGATCGAGCCCGAGGGCGGCGTGTTCAACAACGCCGGCACGTTCAACGACGCGACCGACGCCGGCTGGTTCTGGAACACCACACAGACGCCGGTGTTCAACAACCTCGCAGGCGCGACGTACGTCAAGCTCACCGGCACGGACGGCGCAGACAAGCAGGTCTGGGCCCGGTTCAACAACGCCGGCACCGTGACCGTCAATTCCGCCGAGCTGTGGCTCGCTGGCGGCGGGACGAGCAGCGGGACGTTCAACGTCGTGGCCAACCGAACGCTGCTGTTCAGCGACTTCAACGAGCTCTTCGCCGCCGCCGGCGCGACGATCACGACGCTCACGAGCTCGTCGGTCGTGAGCTCCGACGGCACCGTCACGTTCGAGAACAGCTTCGGCGACGCGAACACCGACGTCTTCGGCAAGCTCGACAGCGCGTTCACGGTCGTCAACGCCGGCCTCACCGGGCAAGTGCGTTTCAACTCCGGATCGAGGTTTGACAAGAGTTCCGTCGGCGATCTGATCGTCAAGAGCGGCACGCTCTCGCTCAACACCGGCCAGAGCAGCGGCGTGGTCGTCAAGAACCTCAAGCTCAGCGGCGGCGAGATCGCAGGCGCCGACGCGCGGCACGTGCAAGACAGCTTCGAGTGGACCGGCGGCGCGCTCAGCGGCCCGTCGTCCACCGAGGCGCAGGTCAGCTTGACGATCGACTTCGGCGCGACCAAGTTGCTGGTCAATCACGTCCTCATCAACCGAGGTTCCGCGAGTTGGGTCGACGGGCCGATCGAGCTGAACAATTCTCAGATCGAAAATGCCGTTGGTGCGACCTGGGTCGCGTCGTCTGACGACGCGGTGAGCAATGCGGACACATCCACGGCATCGACATTTCACAATGCCGGGATGTTCCGCAAGTCCGCCGGCTTCGGCGGAGTCGCCTCGACGGACTTCCAGCAAGTCGCCTTCAACAACGACGGCACGGTGCAGCTCCAGGCCGGCAACCTCCGCCTGGGCGGTGGCGGCACGCACAACGGCACGTTCACGCTGTCGGCCAACACGACCCTGAAGCTCGCCGACGCGACGTTCGGCGGCGGGAACTACCACCCGCACATCTTCAACTCGGGCGCGACGATCAACGGCCTCGGAGCCGCGCTTGAGGTCGCGGGCGCGACGACGTTCAGCGCGGGAAGCAGCGCGACGGTTTCGGCGCTGACGGTCACATCGAATTTGGTCAATAACGGCACGTTGAACAGCAGCAACGCAACGATCTCGTTGGGCGGAAGCGCGCGCCTCCCCGCCGGAACCTGGAACAACTCCGGCACGCTCACGGTCGGCGGCCAAGGCGCGGCAAGTCTCAACGTTCAGCCGGGTGGCGCACTGACGAGTGGGGTCGCGATCATCGGTGATTCGAACACTGCGAACGGAACGGCGACGCTGGACGGAGCTGGTTTGCTCTGGGACATCGGCGGTGTCAGTACCATTGGCAACAACGGCTTCGGGACGCTGCTCGTCCAAAACGGCGCGCACGTGCACGGAACGGGCACCGCCTCGCTCGGCGCCGCGGCGTCGGGTCGAGGCTTCGCCCGCGTGAGCGGCGCGGGATCTCGGTGGGACCTCACCGCCCCGATCGACGTCGCACCGCTCGGCAACGCGACGACGACGATCACGGGCGCCGGCGTGCTCACCAGCACCGACGGCTTCGTCGGACGAATCTCCGGAGGCGTCGGAACGGTCATCGTGAGCAGCGCCGTCGCTGTGCCGGGCTCGCGCTGGGACATGACCGGCGCGCTTTACGTCGCCGGTGGTTCGACGTTGGCCGCGAGCGGCGGCGCCGCGGGCATAGTCATCCTCAACTCCGGCGGCACGCTCACCGCCCCTTCGCTCACGCGCGTCTGGAACAACGGCACCTTCCTCTACAACGGCGGCACCCTCGTGACAGGCGCGATCGACCTCTTCGGCGGCGGGCGGATGCTTCTTGCCAGCGGCACAGACAAGTTCGTCAACACCGGCACGCTCACGATCGACACGGCTAACTCGAGCGTCCTCGATCTCAACGAGTGCGACGCACGACTCACTGCCACCGCGAAAGCGAGCGTCGAGAACTACACCCGCACCGCGCGCAACGGCGGCGTATGGAACGCGGGCGGCATCACTTCTACCGCTGCGAGGCTCAATGGCGCCACCGGGTTGGGCGTGCTCTCGGGCACGGAGTACATCGCGCTCGGCAACGCGTCGTTCGACGGCGTCGCGATCGCGCCGACGGACGTGTTGGTCAAGTACACGTGGAACGGGGATGCGAACTTCGACGGGCGCGTCACGTTCGACGATTACGTCAAGATCGACACCGGATTTAACACACATCTCGCCGGCTGGTTGAACGGAGACTTCGACTACTCCGGCGCCGTCAACTTCGATGACTACGTGCTGATCGACATCGCGTTCAATCAACAGAATGGGACGCTCTCCCGCGCGGTTGATTGGATCAGCGGTGACGATCGGTCCGGATCCGGTCGCACAGCGACCGGCGTGCAAATCGCACTTGAGCACTTCGAGCAGTTCGGCGCGGATTACGCGCGCGCGTTTCTCGGGGCGGTTCCGGAACCTTCCGCGCTCATGATCGCCGGCGTGCAGGCTTTAGCCTGCACGGTCCGCGCCCGACTTCGACGAAACCGTGCCAGAAACCTTCGATTATCCTTGACCGGGCGCGCCACCCGTAGGTAAACGTTTACCCATGGCGGAACCTCCCTTCCTGTATCGCCGGGCGCGCGTCGTCGTTTGTGCCGCTGCACTGACCACGCTTGGCACGTTGTTCGCCCCGCGCGCCGCTGCGCAGACTTCGCTCACCGGCGGCTCCATGGTCATGCGCTCGCTCTCAAGCTCGACCATGTCTTCAAGCGGATTCGTCGGCACCTACCTAACCGTTCCCGCTGGCGGCGCAACGGTGAACTTCACGCTCAACGCCACCGCCGGTGCGACTGCGGGCGCCAACCCGCACGTGAACATCGTCGTCGCCGACAGCAAGCTCGGCCTCTCGCTCACCAGCACGTCGGCGACCGACTACGCGACGTCGAACGTCTCGCTCCCGGCCGGCACGTACCTCGTTCGCGCCGAGCGCGACTTCACGGGCAACGTCGGCACCTCGCGCAGCGTCACGGTCAACAACCTCTCGATCAACACCGTCGGCGGCGCCGTCACGTTCAACAACGTGAACACCGGCACGGTCGCGCTCGCGGCCGCCGACTCGTACATCCAGAACTTCCGCCGCGGCGCGGCCACGGTTTCGCTCACGGGCCCGGGCGGGATCAAGTTGCTGCCGGGAACTCCGGTGAACGTGGACCTGGCGCGGCACGCGTTCAATTTCGGCACCGCCGTCCCGGGATCAAGCTCCACCGGCGTGAGCAACTACCTCGGCAGCAACAACACTGCGCAGCAGACCAACTACCAGGCCAAGCTGCTCCAGAACTTCAACGCCGTCGTCCCCGAGAACGTCGGCAAGTGGTCGAGCAACGAGTCCACGCGCGACGTGAACACGATGACCGGCGTGGACACGATCCTGAACTACGCGCAATCGCACAACCTCCGCGCGCGCATGCACAACATGATCTGGGGCAGCCAGCAACCGAGTTGGGCAACGACGCTCCTGAGCAGCGCCGCCGGCGGCAATGCGACGGCCAAGAGCGACCTGCGCACCGAGATCACCGAGCGCGTCGGCTACTACGTCGGCACCGGTGTCGCGAGCGACCGGTCGCGCAAGTACGTGGACCTGGACGTCTACAACGAGAGCTACCACACCGGCCTGACCGTCAACGGTAGCTATTGGAACGTCTACACACCGGCGGGCATCGCGGACATGTACCGCGAGGTCCATGCCGTCGCGCCGAGCGTGAACCTGTACGTCAACGAGTACAACGTCTACGCCGACACGAACGACGGCACGAAGTACGCGAACTACTACCACCAGCACACCGAGGCGCTGCGCAACGCCGGGATCACCGCCGGCTACGGCGACGTCGTCAGCGGGATCGGCACGCAGTATTACGTGAACAACGTCGCGATCGACAACCTCGACCCCAACCGCGGCGGCGCGCCGAACAACGCGCACAACCCCGCGCGCGTCATGCAGACGATGCAGAACCTCTCGACGCAAGGCGTGCCGATCACGCTCACCGAGTTCGGCGTGAAGAGCGGCGCCACCGGGGCGACCGCGGCGCAGATGCTCTCCGACTCGCTGCGCGTCGCGTTCGGCAACGCCGGCGCCAGCGGCTTCATGATGTGGGGCTTCCAGGCCGAGAACGGCGGCGGCAACCTCTTCGCGCCGGCGGCGGCGCTGTACAACGTCAACACCTCCAACTGGAACGCGTGGACGATCACCGAAGCAGGCAAGGCGTGGCAGGACCTGGTGGGCATTCAGGACTGGGACGGCAACCCGGACAACGGCTGGGCCACGCACGTCACGCCGACCGTCGACGCGAACGGCAACATCGCCTTCACCGGTTTCTACGGCGATTACAACGTCGGTGGCGGTACGTTCAATCTGAATCTAGCAAAAGGAACCACGAGCTACGCGCTTTCGCTCACTGCCCCGCCGGACTGGTCGATGTGGAACGTCAACAACTCCGGCAACTGGAGCACCAGCGCGAACTGGACGAATTCCAGTGCGCCCAACGGCGCGGGCAAGACCGCCCACTTCGGAACCGCTGGCGCACCGCGCACGGTCACTGTCGATGGGCCGAAGACCGTCGGGATGATCAACTTCGACGGCGCGAACGGATACACGCTCGCCGATGGCGGGAACAGCACGATCACGTTCCAAGGCTACGCGGGCGCGAACGTCACACGGATCAACGTGTTGGCAGGGAGTCATACGATCGCCGCGCCCGTCGCCATCGTCGATGACCTGACGGTCGACGCGGCGTCGGGCGCGCAGGTCCAGTTGAGTAACCTCCAACCGACCGCGGCTACGCTCACGAAGACGGGCGCGGGCACGTTGCGCGTCATCGCGCTCCGCGCCCAAACGCTGAACCTCAGCGCCGGCACCGTCTCCATTGCGCCCGCCAGCGGCAGTGCCAGTTCACTGGCACTGTTGTCGATCTCCCCAAGCGCCACGTTCGACCTGACCGACAACGACCTGATCGTGAGCGCAACCTCCAAGTCTTCGATCGAGTCTCACGTCTCGACCAAGCGTCTCACCAGTTCCCATTCAACTCCAACCAGTGCCACCGGCTTGGGCGTGCTCGACGGCGCCGAGTACGCGAGCTTCGGGAACGCGGATTTCGATGGCACGTCCGTCGCTCCAACGGATGTACTGGTCAAGTACACGTGGAACGGCGACGCGAACTTCGACGGACGCGTCACCTTCGACGATTACGTCCGCATCGACACCGGCTTCGGCACGGGCCTGACCGGATGGGCGAACGGGGACTTCAACTACTCGGGGTCGGTCAACTTCGACGACTACGTCATGATTGACATCGCGTTCAACGCGCAGAACGGGACGCTTGCGCGCGCGATCGGATGGATCAGCGGGGATGATCGGACTGAAGGATCCGGTCGCACAGCGACCGGCGTTGAAACGGTAATCGCTCACTTCGAGCAATTCGGCGCGAGGTACGGTGCCGCCTTCCTAGCTGCCGTGCCGGAACTCGGTTCGGCTACTGCACTGATGACACTGGGACTGGTGTCCACCGGATTACGTTTCCGCCGAAGAAAGCCGACGGCAATCCGGTCAATTCCACAGCCAAAACCTTTGTGAAATCCTATCCTCTCACGTTCCGCCCGCCGGGGAAATGCTACAATCGCCTGCCTGAAGCGGTCGTGGAGTTTGTGCCCAGCGCCGCTGAGTTCCCCCTGGAGGTCAGACGATGCAGAAGATTTGTGATCGTGGCGTCCGTCGGCGCGTTCGCCCGGCAGTGTGCTTGGCCGTCGCGCCGGTTGCGGCGCTGGCCGTAGGCGCGGCCTCGGATTCCGCGACGGCTTCGCCGCCGAACGATCAGATCACGTTTTCCCAACTCGGCAACGTCGTGACCCGCCCGGTCGTCCACACGTCCGGCACCGTCTCCGTCAACGCGCTCAACGCGCCGCCGATCTCCGGGTTCATCCCGCAAGTGGTGTTCGGGCTGAGCCCCGACGAGTCCGGCGACGATTTCGACTGGTACTCGCACCCGTCCGCCCCCGCGGTGGGCACGGCGATGCCGTCGGTCGGCTCGCCGAAATACTTCGTCGCGACGTACGACACCGGCGCGCAGTCGCACATCCTCACCGTCGCGACCGCCGACGCGCTCAACATCACCGGCAACGGTCTGGACGGCGCGTACGAGCAGACGCTCATCGGCGCCAACGGCTTCGAGTACGGCGTTGCCACCGACGCGCTGGGCGTCTACGCCGCCGGCTTCCAGAACGTCACCAGCACGACCGGCGGAAACATCTCAGTCGCGGCTGGCTCGCTCAAGGGCCACTACAACAGCTCGGTCATCGTGCTGGAGGACGAGAACTCGGCGCTGCCGAACATCATCGGGACGCCGATGACGGCGCTGTATCAGACGCAGATCAAGAACAGCCAGACGCAGCACCTTCGCGTCGGCAGTTCCGTGTACAAAAGCCCTCAGGTCTCGTTTCAACCGCAGGGCTCCGCGGTCGGCGCGGGCTACTCGCGCCTGACGCTCAGCGCCGTCCCGCAGGGCAACTACACGGATCCGCCGAGCTTCCTGCCGAACTTCGACACGTTCGATCACAACGATCCGCAGACCGCGACGTTCTGGGGCTCGCTGCTGGCGAACGTCACCGTCTCTCACACCGGCGGTTCGTCCGCGACGCAGTTCCTCTTCGACACCGGCGCCGAAGTCTCCGTCCTCTCCGAGGACACCGCCAACAGCCTAGGCATTTTCCTCCAGGGCCCCAGCGCGACGCCGCCGGACTTCTACGTCGACATCGCCGGCGTGGGCGGGACCACCCTTCAGAAGCCGGGCTATTACATCCAGCAACTCAAGTTCACGACGACCACGGGATTTTTCACTTACACGAACGTGCCGGTCGTGATCGTCGACCTCCCCGACCCGCGCGACCCGCTACACCAGACGCTGCCCGGCGTGCTGGGCATGAACCTGTTCAACGACCGCGACATGATCATCGACACGTCAGGCACGCCCTACGCGTACTTCAGCACGACGCCGTACGCGCCGCAGTGGAACGTCGCAACGGGCGGCAACTGGAGCGACGACGCGAAGTGGATGCTCGGCTCGCCGCAGGAAGCGGGCGCGCCGGCAAACTTCCTGGGCGCGATCTCGGCGCCGCAGACGATCACGGTCGACATGCCCGGGTTCAAGGTCGGTTCGATGAAGTTCGACAACGCGAATCGCTACACGATCGCAGGCACCAATGCGATCACGCTCGAGCCGGAACTCGTCGGCAGCGCGACGATCGACGTCGTGAGCGGAAGTCACACGATCGCGGTGCCACTCGTGCTCAACGCGCCGACGGTTCTCAACGTCACGCCGTCCAGTTCGACGCTCACGATGTCCGGCGACTTCAGCGGCGGAACGTTCGCGGTCACCAAGACCGGGGCGGGTACCGTCGAGATGAAGCACGCGCGCGCCGGAACGCTTTCGATCAACACGGGCACGGTGACCATCCTCGCCAACGGCACAAGCACGGGCACCAGCAAGCTCGGCGGCGCGCTGACGATCGCTGGCGGCGCGACCCCGACCGCGACGCTCGACCTGAAGGACAACGACCTCGTCGTCGGCTCCGGCACGAGCAAGGCGACCATCGAGTCGCAAGTGAAATTCGCCCGCAACGGCGGCGCATGGAACCAGCCCGGCATCACCAGCTCGACCGCGCGAGCGAACGCAAATCACACCACTGGCCTTGGCGTGCTCAGCGGCGCCGAGTACAGCAGCATCGGCGGCGGCACGGGCACGTTCTCGGGTCAGACGTACACGCCGACCGACACCCTCGTGAAATACACGTGGAACGGTGACGCGAATTTTTCCGGCACCGTCAGCTTCGACGATTACGTTCGCATCGACACCGGCTTCAATCAGCATCTCACCGGCTGGGCGAACGGCGATTTCAATTACTCCGGCACGGTGAACTTCGATGATTACGTGCTGATCGACACCGCATTCAACGCGCAGAACGGCACGCTCGGGCGCGCGATTAACTGGATCAGTGGAGATGATCGAAGTGAATCCGGTCGCACAGACTTCGGCGAGCTCAGTCGAGCCGCGATCGGCGTGCAAACGGTCATCGAGCACTTCGAGCAATTCGGTGCAGCGTATGGTGCCGCGTTTCTTGCTGCGGTGCCCGAGCCGGGGTCGTTCGCGCTCGCGAGCTGCGTGGTCGCGGTGCTCGCGCGCCGCAAACGGCGCACGACCGTCTAGCGATGCGCGGCGAAATATACGCCCACAACGATCATCCCGATCCCCGCCCAATTCAGCGCCGTCGGCCGCTCGCCCAGCAGGATCACGGCAAGCACGATCGCCAGCGGCATGCTGAGCTTATCGATCGGCCCGACCTGCGCAACGTCGGCCTTTTGGAACGCGCGGAACATGAAGATCCAGCTCAGCCCGCCCGCGACTCCCGAGAGCGCGATCGCAACCCACGCGCGGCCGCCGATCCCGCGCAAGCTCTGCCGAAAGACTCCGACGAACGCCGCGAACCCCACGACCCACGCCGCCTGCACGACCGAGCGCACCGCCGTCGCGAGGTCGGAGTTCACGTCCTTCATCCCGACCTTGCCGAAGATGCTGACCAGTGCCGCGCAGAGCGCGCCGAGCAACGCGTACGTCCACCAAGGAATCTGCATGCCGGCCGATTATCGCGCGGGCCGGACGCGCACGCCACGATCACCACTCCGTGGCCGGTTCCTTGGTCTCGAGCACCTCGACCGCGTCGCCGACCCGCAGGGTGCCGGGCGCTTCGGGGATCAGGTTCTGGCCGAACAGGATGCGCTCGCCGAACCGGCGATAGGTTGCCAGCGTTCGCAGTGGCTCGGAGCCGCTCGGCTCCCCCGTGGATTGCTCGATCGTCGTCACCTTGCACCTCTCGCAAGGCTTGACGACGTCGAACTCGACCTCGCCGATCCGCACGCGCTTCCACCCGTCTTCCGCGAACGGCTCCGCGCCGGACACCACCAGGCTCGGCCGGAACCGGTTCATCGGCAGCTTCGTGGCGAGGCGCGCGTTGAGGTCGTCGAGCGACGACTGCCCGATCAACATGCAGGGATACCCGTCGGCGAAGCTCACGTGGTCGTCGTCGCGCACCGCGAATTGTGGGTTGATCGCGCGCCGCTCGCCCTCGGACATGTAAACCAAACGACAATCGCGCCCGAGGAATTGCGAGAGCCATTGGTCGACGTTCGCGCCGACCGCGACCGCATCGCACGTGCTTCGCCAGACGCGAACGCTTATCGCGCAGTTGCCGGCGGACTGGGGTATCCGTGCGCGAACGTCGGGCATACCAGTGGCGCGCAGGAGGATCCCGCCGTCGTCCGTCGTGCTCGACGAGACCAGCGCCATGCGCGGCACCTCGCGCTGCGTGATGAACGTACCGTCGGCCGCGTCGACGACCATGAACCGCCGGTCGCCGCGCAGTCCGCGCCGCTCGACTTCGGCGCACGGCACCTCGACGCCGGCGAGCGACTTGACCGGGTAGATTCGGATGGAGGTAAGCTGAAGGTGCCCCACGCACGGCGATTATCCGGTACGCGACGCCTCACGACAACGCGCGCGCCCCCGCGCCCGCGGCGTGGGGACCCGCCGGGGGCACGCCCCCCCCCCCCCGCCCCCCCCCACACCTTTTTTC
>Ga0081539_10004348_pt1 | contig 15797 bp, 21 predicted proteins | sample TabmetS4T2R2_FD_71023 | JGI IMG/M metagenome (GOLD analysis project Ga0081539, IMG submission 71023) | Tabebuia heterophylla rhizosphere microbial communities from the University of Puerto Rico - S4T2R2 | ecosystem: Host-associated > Plants > Roots > Rhizosphere ...
GCGACCTCTAATCAGGCCCGTAATGCCCCCGAAACGGTGCGTTTGGTGCCATTTGGTGCCCGAGATGGGACGAAAATGAACAGCAAGGGGGTTTTTCAACAGGCTGGTAGATTCTGGGAAGTTGGCAGGCGGGATCTTGCATGGATCAGTGCCCAAGGGACATTCGGGATGCGCTATTCGCCTCCATAGCCCAAAGCACCACATACCATCTGTCGTGGTGATGCATACAAAGCGCGGAACATCCCCGGCTAGACGTTCAAGAGCGGGTGCCGACCTGGCTGCCGACCCACACGTAGCCGTCGGACCAGACCTCGCGCTTCCATATCGGGACGACCTCTTTGATGCGCTCGATGGCGTACCGGCTTGCCTCGAAGGCCGGGCCGCGCCGGGGTGCGGCCACGACTATCGCGACGCTGGCTTCGCCGGGATCAACACGCCCGATGCGATGCACGATGGAGACGTGGCGCGCGTCCCACTGATTCTGTATCTCGGCCCCGATCTCCTCCAGCTTCCGGTCCGCCATCGGACGGTAAGCCTCGTACTCCAGGTATTCGACCGAAGCGCTATTGGATTCATCCACCCTGGTGGTCCCGACGAAAGTGGAGATCGCGCCGCAGTCCGGCCTCTGGGCAGACGCCACGAGCGCGCCCACGTCTATCGTTTCCTCCACGATGGCGAACACTTCAGCCCCCGGAGACGGGCGGCAGCACGGCTACCTCATCACCCGGCGAGACCCTGTCACCGCCCCTGGCGTACTCGCCGTTGACGGCGAAGGCCAGGGTATCGCGCATGGGGGAGAGGCCGGGATGGTGCTCTTCGAGTAGCGGCCACAACTCGTCCAGCGTGGCCGCTTCCGCGGATAGCTCCACCTCACGGGTTCCGGCCCGATCCGCCGCCGCCCCGAAGAACAGAACCCTGATGTTTCCCTGGGTCATCCTTCCGGCTCCGGGATGTAGTCCTCGCCGACGACTACCTTGAGGGCGCGTGGGATCACGCTGAACTCGGCCGGTTCGTCCCCGATCAACTCCCCATCAGCCGTGAACTCCAGGCCGCCTGGGCTGGTCTCGACCCGTATCTCGCTGGCTCTGGCCGAGAACACGCCCTCGTTGTCCAGGTAATCCGACGAAGACAGGGCCGCCGGCGCGAGCGTGAGGATGTCTTTGATCCCAACGTCCTCGATGACGACGATGTCCAGAAGTCCGTCCTCTGGGTTGGCTTTGGGGAGGGCGAGCCAGCCGCCGCCGGTGTAGCGGCAGTTGCCGATGGCGATGTTCACCGCCCGCATCATGCGCTCCTCGCCGTCGAGGATGACTTTGATCTCCCTTACCTCGAAGTTTCGGGCCACCTCCAGCGAGGCGCGCAGGTAGGAGAGCTTGCCCCACCGGCGCTTCATCTCTTCGTCGTTGGCCTCGGAGATCTCCGCCCCCAGCCCCCCTGTCGCCACATTGATGAAGTACCGCTCCCCGACACGCTTGGACCGCACACGCGCCACGTCCAGCGTCCTGTACTTCCCCTGGCGAATGCTCTCCCTGGTCTCGTCCGGGTCGTCGGAGATGGCAAGGGTCGAAGCCAGGTCGTTGCCCGTGCCCGTCGGCCAGACCGCGAGCATGACGCTTTCGGGAAATCCGGCCTGGCCCAGGCCGTTTACGGCCTCATTGATGGTGCCGTCGCCGCCGGCAACGACGAGCAAACCGTTCCTCCACTCCCTGGCGGCCTCCCATGCATCACTGGCATCCTTGGTGTCCAGCCACTCGGCGTTGAAGCCGGACAGTTCCTTCTGCACGGCTTCGAGGTTGCGCCCGCCACCGGAGGCGGGGTTGTGGATCACCCGCGCCCGAATCTTCGAGCTTTCCATGCCGCTATCTTTCCTGATCTGCATACCCGGATTCTAACCGGAACCGCCGCGTTTGTTAGGGCGCGGGGAACGAGACAGACAGAACCTTCAGGATGCCTGGAGGTCTATGGTATCTTCCTCCGAGATACGCGCCACCGTGTCGGACGGCAGCCAGACCTCACGCCCACCGTCGAGCCCGACGGCGACGTTCCGTCCGTCTCCCGAAACGTAGCGGACCTCGCCGGAACCAAAAGAAGTTATTACGCGCTCCCCGACGGAGAGGTTCTTGAGGAACGCCTCCCTCAAGGCTGCGACATAGGCCAGGGCGAGCGAACGCCCCATGTGCGCGCCCTCGTCGCGCCTGTCGGCGACCAGGATGCCCGCGATGCGGTAGAGGTTCGCCCGCGAGACCTGGGAGATCAGACACGCCCGGATCGTGGTCCGCACGAGCTGCCCCTCGAACTCCGAATACCGCTCCCCGCTCCGCGCCAGAATGGCCATGACCCTAGGAAATGCCCGCCGCACGGCCTCCTCGACCGTCAACCCGTTCACGCCACGCTTGTACACGTGTGGGTCCAGCCGCTCCGCATCCCGCAACCTCGGAATACTCAACCAATCCTGCCGCCCACTATTTCTGTTCTCTGCCATGACCGAATTATACTTCACTGAGACTAGTGAGACAAGGGTGAATTACCTGGAAATCACGGTTTTGGGTGTCGGAGTTCGGGAGTCTGGCTTTTGGAGCAAGGCTGGTTCGGAAGCGAAGGTTTGTGTCTATTCCTGCCTGGATGCCGGAACCCTTCGCCTGATGCCTGTTCGCTGCGTTAGACTGGTGTGGAGCGAAGAGTTGGAGGTAGGTGTGGACTCTGGGGAGTTCTTGGGGCGATTGAAGCGGGAGGTGATCGGGCACCATGCCCTCACCCATCCTTTCCTGGAGCGGTTCGGGGATGGGGAAGTGTCGCCGGAGGGGGTCAGCACGTTCGCCATCCAGTACTACCGTCACGTCCGGGTGAGCCGGTTGTACCTGGCGGCCGTGATCTCGAACAGCCGGGACGACGAAGGCCTGCAACTCGCCCTCGCCGACATCCTGTTCGATGAGTACGGCCACCTCAACCCCGACGAGACGCATCCGGCGCTGTACCGGCGTTTCCTGCGGGCGCTCGGGATAGAACAGGAAGAGTGGGAGGCGCCCAGGACACTCCCGGAGATAGCCGCGTACATCAGCACGCACTACGAGTTGTGCCGTCACCCGGACGTGCGGTTCGGGCTCGGGGCGCTGGGGCCGGCGAGCGAGTGGCCCGTGCCCCCGATCTACGTGCGCTTGGCCGAGGGATTGAAGAAGGCCGCCGGTCTGCCGGATGCGGCGCTGGAGATCTTCACCAGCCACGTCACGATGGACGTGGAGCACGCCCGCATCATGATGGAGGCGGTGGCCCCTTACGCGGAGGATGACGAGGGGCAGTGGAGGGTGAGAGAAGGCGCCATGCGCTCCCTGGATGCGCGGTCCATCATGCTGGACGGGTTGTACAGGGCGGTGTTCGATGAACCTGCGCCGTTGCACGGGCGCACTGCCCGAACCGTCCGGGTCGAGTAGTTTTCCAGCAGGCCGGGGAGCGGCGTGGCAGGGTGGTATGGAAAAGACCTCGCGTACATCCACGATGCCGGCTTCGGTGACTATGCTCTCGGGTCCGCGTCTGGAATTTTGGAGATACTGAGGCGTACCGGCCTCTCCGAAAAGCTCGTGGTAGACCTCGGTTGCGGGAGCGGAATGTGGGCGCGGGAGCTGATCGGTGCTGGTTATCCCGTGTTCGGAATAGACATTTCCCGGGAGATGATCCAGATCGCCCGCCAGCGGGCCCCCGAAGCCGAGTTCCGCGTAGGATCGCTCTTCGATGCAGACATTCCCCGGTGTGGTGCGGTCACCTCCGTCGGCGAGGTTCTCAATTATCTCTTTGATCCAGGGAATGACGCACGGGGGCTCGTTCGGCTGTTTCGGCGCGTATACGATGCTCTGATGCCTGGCGGCGTTTTCGTGTTCGATGTCGCGGGGCCGGGCCAGGTTCCGCACGGGGAGACGGTCCGGGGCTTCACGGAGGGCGAGGGTTGGATCGTCCTCGTCGAGAAAAAGGAGGAGCGGAAGGTCTTGACGCGCCGAATCTCCACTTTCAGGAAGATCGGCGAACTCTACCGTCGGGACGACGAGGTGCACCGGCAGCGGCTGTACGATCCGCCGGAATTGGAAGAGAGGCTCCGCCATATTGGATTTCTGGTCCAGACGATGAATAGCTATGGCGGATACCGGCTGCCGAAATCCCACACGGCGTTCGTCGCCAGCAAACCCGCGTGAGATAGCCCGGAAAAGGTATAAATTACGCACATGCCCGAGCTTCCCGAAGTCGAGACGATCAAGGAAGACCTAAAATCGCTGGTCCTTGGCGCGAGGATCGAGCGCGTCGAGACGCCGGCCCCGTACCTCGTCGAGCAGCCACCTCTCGAAGAGTTCAAACGACGGCTAGAGGGCGTTGCCATCTCTAGCGCGAGCAGGCGCGCGAAGAGCCTGGTTGTGGAGTTGGGTTCCGGTGACGCGTTGGTATTGCAGCTCAAGATCGGGGGCCAGTTCCTGCTCGTGCCGCCGGTCGAGGAACCGGACGCCGCCCTGATGCTCGTCCTCCACCTCGACGAGGACCGGAGGCTGTTCCTGCGCGACGAGACGGGATACACGCGGGCCAACCTGCTGGGACCGAATGAACTGGAGGCCAGATTTTCGGAACTTGGGCCCGAGCCTCTAGACGAGGGGTTCGATGCTGAGTATCTGAGGGAGACCATCGGGGGACGGCGGGCGCAGGTGAAGCCTCTGCTTCTGGATCAAAAGGTGGTCTCGGGCGTGGGCAACATCTACGTGGACGAGTCGCTCTTCGACGCCAGAGTACATCCGAGGCGCAAGGCGAACACGCTGACGGCGGCTGAGTGGGAGGCGGTTGTCAAGGCCATCCGGGGGAACATCGCCGCTGGGATCGAGCACCGGGGGACGACGTTCAGCCTGTACCGGGACGTGCTCGGGCGCAAGGGGCATCATCAGGAGCATCTTCGGGTATTCATGCGCCAGGGAAAACCGTGTCCGGGCGATTGCGGGGGGAGGGTGGTCAAGGAGAAGGTGAGCGGCAGGGCAACGTATCTGTGTCCGGCGTGCCAGGACGAAGATGGTCCCGGTGGGGGCGGACGTTTAGAATTGTAATGAACAGCATGGAAAGGAGCTCCCTTGGCGGAGAAGTTTGATCTCGTGGTGATAGGTGGCGGAAACGGCGGATACATCCCCGCCATACGGGCGAGCCAGCTCGGGATGAGCGTGGCCCTCATAGAGAAACGCGAAGGCGGACATCTCGGCGGGACGTGCCTGAACGTGGGCTGCATCCCGACCAAGGCGCTGCTGCACACGGCGCTGCTCATGCACGAGGCGAAGACCGGAGACGAGTTCGGCGTCAACGTCAGCGGCGTGGAGCTGGACTACCCGCAGGCCGCCAAACGCCGCGAACAGGTAGTGACGCAGCTGCGGCGCGGCGTGCAGGGGCTGATGAAGAAGAACAAGGTAACGGTGTACAACGGCGTTGGATCTTTCATCGAACCGAAGAAGATCAAGGTGACCAATGACGAGGGCGAGGAGGAGCTCGAGGCCAAGAACGTGCTGATCTCAACGGGCTCCGCCGTAAACACGCTGCCCGGCCTCGAGTTCGACGGCGAGAAGGTCATTTCCAGCGACGACATAGTTACCAACAACGAGAGCTACCCGAAGAGCGTGATCATACTGGGCTCCGGCGCCGTGGGCGTGGAGTTCGCGAGCATGTACAACGACTTCGGGACCGAAGTCACCATCGTCGAGATTCTGGACCGTCTCGTGCCGCTGGAGGACCCGGATATCTCCAAGCAGCTCAAGAAGGAGTTCGAGGATCGCGGCATCAACGTCATGGTCAGCACCAAGGCCGATCCAGAGAGCCTGGAGAAGACCGACGACGGCGTCAGGATCAAAGTCGCCAGCGCCGGCGCCGGTGAGAAGGAAGACACCGAGGGCGAAGGGGGCTCCTACGGCGGCGAGGACCCGCCAACCGGCGAAGCCGACGGCGGCGATACCCTCGAAGCCGAGGCGTTGCTCGTGGCCGTCGGCCGCAAGACTGTCACGGAGGACCTCAACCTGGACATGACGAGCGTGGAGTTGAACAACCGTAACATCATCCAGGTTGACGAGTACGGCCAAACCGCCGAGGACGGCGTGTATGCGGCCGGGGACGTGACCGGGGGATACTGGCTGGCCCACGAGGCGGGGCACGAAGGCATCATCGCCGTCGAGCACATGGCTGGCGAGAACCCGCTGCCCAGAAACCCGGCGCTCGTCCCGCGCGTGACCTTCACCCGGCCGGAGATCGCCTCCTTCGGACTCACCAAGGCGCAGGCCGAGGAAGAGGGCTACGAAGTCAAGGAATCCAACTTCCCGTTCCGGGCCATCGGCAAGGCGCTCATCGAGGGCGAGCCGAACGGCTTCTTCAAGGTCGTGGCCGACGCCGAAACGGACCTCATACTCGGTATGCACGCCATCGGGCCGAAGGTGACGGACCTCATAGCGGAGGGCGTCTTCGCCAAGCTGGTCGAGGGGACGCCGCAGGAGATCGGGATGTCCATCCACGCCCACCCGTCGCTGGCCGAGGTGGTGGCCGAGTCCGCGATGGCCGTGGACGGGCACGCGATCCACTTCTAGGTGTTGGCCCGTCAGCACGCCGCCCGTGGCGGCTCCCAGCATGTCAGCCTGCCAGCAGGGGCCGCTACGCGCGGCTCCTCTTTGTTGGTGTGAAGCGGTGTGAAGGCGGAGTTTTTCTACAGGGACCCGCAGGCGCCGCGTCCCAATCGTCCCATAAGCGTCGGGGTGCTGGCGATCATCGAGCGCGACGGCGCATTTCTTCTTGAGCGCCGGAGCGACTGCGGGCGGTGGGGTTTGATCGGGGGCGGCATCGAGGCCAGCGAGCCGCTCGAAACCGCTTTGCGCCGCGAAGTTAGCGAGGAAACAGGACTCACGGTGGTGGATCAGAAGTTATTCGCCGTGTTTCCCGGTCCTTCGAGGATCGTGCGTTATCCAGACGGTAACGTGGTGCGGCTGGTCACGTTCGTCTACGAGGTAGAGGTGGAGGATTTCGGGACGTTGCTCCGCAGCGAAGAGTCCGAGGAGTTACGCTTCTTCCGGCCGGAGGAGATGGCGGATCTGGATGTGATCGAGACGGCGCGGCCCATTCTAGAAGCGTATTTGTCGGCGGATCTCCCGGCGAGGCGCGTCCCCGTGCTGGAGTAGCGGTTGCCGGGAGTGTGGTGCGAGAACATACGATCCTGGTGTATCCCCGTGCGGTAGTATAGGGCGTCAGGCGCGAAGATAGGAGAACGGTGGCCCGCAGGCAGATAAACCTCAAGGTTCTTGACGACGGAACGCGTACCTTCGAGGTGCGCCATCGCTGGGAAGACCGTCCCGTGGCCCCGCCGCCCGACGGTGTCCCGACGGAGTATTTGGCTTTCAGGCAGCAGAGAAATGGAATCCCCGGCTCGCTCGGTCGCCCCGAGTGGCTGAAGGCCCGCGTACCTGACGGCGAGGTGTACCGTGACATCAAGGAGACGATGCGGGGCCTGAACCTGCACACGGTGTGCGAGGAGGCCCGCTGCCCGAACATCGGGGAGTGCTGGAACAACCGCACGGCTACGTTCATGATCCTGGGCAACGTTTGCACCCGTTCTTGCGGCTTCTGCGCTGTCCTCACCGGTAAGCCGCCAATCCTCGACCTGAAGGAGCCGCACCGCGTCGCAGACGCCGCCAAGCAGATGGGCCTGGAGCACGCGGTCATAACGAGCGTGAACCGTGACGAGCTGCCGGACGGCGGTGCCTCCATCTTCGCCGCCACGATACGCGCCATCCGGGACGAGGTTCCCGGTTGCGCCGTGGAGGTGCTTACGCCCGACTTCAAGGGAGACCGCGACGCCATAGCGACGGTCATCGCCGCCCGCCCCGACACGTTTAACCACAACATCGAGACGGTGCCACGCCTGTACCCGGCGGTACGGCCACAGGCCAAGTTCCACCGTTCGCTCGAAGTGCTACGGTACGCCAAGGAACTGAACCCTGATGGGCTGACCAAGAGCGGGTTCATGGTGGGGCTCGGCGAAGTTGAAGAGGAAATCCACCAGACGATGCGCGACCTGCGCGACCACGACGTGGATATCCTGACCATCGGCCAGTACCTCCGCCCGACGGAGAGCCACCTACCGATGAGCCGTTACTACAGGCCGAAGGAGTTCGCGGACCTCAAGAAGTACGGCTTCGAGCTCGGCTTCCGGCACGTCGAGAGCGGGCCGCTTGTCCGCAGCTCGTACCACGCCCACGAGCAGACCTCCGACGCCCGCAGGAGCGAGGCGGCCGTCAGCTCATAGCACGAGACGTAGGGTGGTGGCATCGGCTCATGCGGCTGATCTTCCGGTACATGCCATCGAGCGCATGTTCCAGAATGAGTTGAACGAGGAGGACGTGCGACATGTGGTGGAGAACGGTGAAACCATCAGAGAGTATCCGAACGATACCCCTTATCCCAGCCGTCTTGTACTCGGATGGCGGGATTCGAGACCGATACACGTGGTGGCCGCAGACGATGCCGAAAACAGGCGCACTTTCGTCGTGACGGTGTACGAACCGGACCCGGAGATCTGGGAACCGGATTTCAGGAGGAAGCGGACGTGAATTGTGTGGTTTGCAAGCAGGGTGATACCCGGCCGGGTACGGCCACCGTTACTCTGGAACGGGAAGGTATGATCCTGATATTCCGAAAGGTGCCGGCGGACGTGTGCGAGGTATGCGGCGAAGAGTACGTGGACGAGCAAACAACCGCCAGGCTTCTGGCGGAGGCTGAGGCTGCCGTGCAGGCAGGGGTGCAGGTAGACATCCGGGAATACGTGGCGGCCTGAGATTATGGAACTTGAGAAGCAGAGCCCGCCAGAGTCTTCCGTCGAGGTTCGACGGTTGCCCGGCCTGACGCCGTACGCCGAAGCATGGGAGATGCAGCGGGAAATGGCGCGGCTGCGAAAGCGGGATGAAATCCCAGACACCTTCATCCTGTGCGAGCATTCGCCGGTGTACACGGTGGGCCGGGCAGCCGCGGACGCCTCGAACCTGGGGGCAGGGGAGGAGTATCTGCGCTCGCTCGGGGCCGAGGTGTTCTGGAGCGACCGGGGCGGTGACGCGACGTTCCACGGGCCGGGGCAGCTCGTCGGTTATCCCATACTGCGCCTTAAGGATCGCGACACCCACAAGTATCTGCGGGATCTGGAGGAAGTCATTATCCGGGTGCTCGGGGACTACGAGATGGAGGGGTGGCGGCATCCCGAATACACGGGCGCCTGGGTGGGGGAGTGCAAGATCGCGGCCATCGGGGTGAAGTTCTCCTCGGGTTGGATCACCTCGCACGGCTTTGCCCTCAACGTGTCCACGGACCTCACGTGGTTCGACAGGATCACACCCTGCGGCATCCGCGAGTTCGGCGTGACGAGCCTGGAACGCGAACTGGGCCGCGAGGTACTCATGTCCGAGGTCGAGCAACGCGTCATCGAACGCTTCCACGGGATGTTTGGTTAGTTTACTTACTGCCTTTTTGGGTATCTCCTGACAGCCTGAGCATGCAAGGTCGCACGAGTGAGAAGGAGAAACCATGATCGAAGGCGTGGCAAATGTATGGGTGCCGGTCGCAGACACGGACCGGGCTCTGGATTTCTACCAGAACACCCTGGGCTTCTCGCTGGTCAAGCATGATGGCAGGTGGGCCGAGGTGGAGACCGGCGGCCTGAACATCGGGCTCAACGGCCGCGAGCCAGAGGGCGCTGGCTCCGGAGGCGGTCCCGTCATAACCTTCCAGCCCCAGTCCGGCTTGGAAAGCACCATCGAGGACCTTCAGGGCAGGGGTGTCGAGTTCCCCACCGGTATCTCCGAGCACGACTGGGGCCGGGTCGCTACCTTCAAGGACTCCGAGGGAAACGACCTCCAGATCTACGAGCCCCCGAACTAGCGGAAAGTCAAGGTAGACCTTCGGGGCCGTTTCTGACGCTGTTCAGAGCCAGCCCCGCCGCTTGAAGAGCAGGTACAGGACCAGGCACACCAGCGCCATCAGGGCGAGGGCGAATGGGTATCCGAAGGTCCAGTGCAACTCGGGCATGCTGTCGAAGTTCATGCCGTAGACCGTGCCGATCAGGGTCGGGGCGAACAGGATCGCCGCCCACGCGGAGACCTTCTTGACCTCGTCGTTCTGCTCGATGCCGACCTCGGAAAGACGCTTGACCTCCTCGTTCTGTTGCAAACTTACGAGCGCCAGGTTGACGCTCAGGATATTCTGCAGCAACTGCCGGAACCCCTCTACCTGTTCCTGCACCTCTATGACGTGGCCCTGCACGTCACGCAGGTAACGCCTTAATTCCACGTCGATGCCGTATTTCTCGAAGCCGTCGGTCAGGCCCTTGAGGACGCCGTTGAGGGGACGGACGGCGCGCTGGAACTCGATGACTTCGCGGGAGAGTTCGTAGACCCGCTGGGAGACGCCGGGGTTGCCGCCGAAGACCTCGGCCTCGATCTCGTCCACGTCGTTCTCCAGGCCCCGCACCACCGGCGCGTAGTCGTCCACGATGCGGTCCATGATGGCGTACAGGATGGCTTCGGAACCTTGCCCGAGCAACTCCGGCTCCCGCTCCATGCGCCGCCTGACGCTCGCCAGATCCGGAGCCTCGCCGTGCCGAACCGTGACCACGAAATCATGCCCGAGGAACACGTGGACCTCGCCGAACTCCACCGTCTCCGGGCCATCCAGGTAACGCGCCGCCTTGAGAACTACGAAGAGGGTGTCACCGTAGCGTTCCAGCTTGGGCCTCTGGTGGGCCGCGATGGCGTCCTCGACCGCCAGTTCGTGCAGCCCGAACTCCCCGGCCACCGCCTTGAATTCTTCCGCGGTCGGCCTGTAAAGCCCGATCCAGGCCACACCCCCGCGTTCCCTGGCCGACACGTGGGTCTCCATCAGGGAGCGGGGCTCATCCACCCTCTTGCCGTCAACGTAGACGGCGCTGTCCGCTATGGTCATCTACCTCACCTCTCTTCCTCGCGCATGGGATCGTGGACCGCCGGAAGGCGATCCAGCGGCCGCATACCCTTGGGATGGTAAGGAGATTTCCTGACAGGAAGTTCCCGCTACCGGGCGTCGAAGGCAAGCGGCCCGCTGCTACTTTGATACACGCCATCGTTGGTCAAGCGCCGCTCACCTCCTCGTGAAGATCCGGAACCGGCGGGCAAAGTGTAGTCCCGGCCACCGAAGGTGGCAACCGGACAGAGCCAACCCGCCGCCGATCCGGTAGAATAGCGCTGCAAAGAAATCCTGGAGGGGGATATGACCGTATCGTCAAGACAGACCATTTCCCTGGCGTTCGCCATCTTCACGGCGGCAATGCTTCTTTTTCTCGCGCCGAAGGCCTGGGGGCAGGCCCCGGAGCGCATCGTCCAGGGACCGGACGGCGCACGGTACATCGCTGACGAGTTGATCGTCACCCTGAACCCCAATGCCTCCCCGGAACGCAAGAAGGCCGTGGGGCGCAGGTTCGATGCGCGAACCGAGGAGACAGTGCCCGGCATAGACGCCCGCCTCCTCTCCTTCCCGCAGGATCAAGGCTCCCTCACGCGCATCAAACACGCCCTTAAAGAGAACAGCGCCGTGGAGTCCGTGGACTTCAACTACGTCCTCGAACCCGCCTTCGTCCCCAACGACCCGAGGTTCCCTGAGAAAGCCGCCGATCCCAACCAGTACGGCCTGCGGCAGGTACGCTTCCCCGGGGCGTGGGACAGGGTCATGGGCAACTCGAGTGTGGACATCGCCATCGTGGACACCGGCATAGACACGGATCACGCGGACCTCGCGGCCAAGATCACGGCCCAAAGGGATTTCACGACCTCGCCGGAGGGCAAGCTCGCCAAAGACTCCGCCGGACACGGCACCCACGTGGCCGGCATTGCCGCCGCCGTCACGAACAACGGTAAGGTCATCGCGGGCGCCTGCCCCGGTTGCGACCTGATGGTCGCCAAGGTGGTGGGAGACAACGGCCTGGCCTCTACTTCAGACGCGGCCGACGCAATCGTGTGGGCCGCGAACAACGGGGCCGAGGTGGTGAACGTCTCGCTCGGTACCACCAGCGGCTCGGACGTGCTGAAGAACGCCGTGGACTACGCCTGGAATCACGATGTAGTCGTCGTGGCGGCGGTGGGCAACAGCGGCACGGGAACCAGGGAATACCCGGCCGCATATGCCAACGTCATCGCCGTGGCCGGCACCGGCAAGGACGGCCTTCGCGCTTCGTACTCCAACTACGGCGACTGGGTGGACGTGGCCGCGCCGGGCTCTGGCATCGTCTCCACGAGGCTCGGAGGGGGCTACAAGACCATGACGGGCACCAGCATGTCAACGCCGCACGTGGCGGGGCTGGCCGGGCTGCTCGCCGCCCAGGGCCGCTCGGCGTCCGGCATCCGGAGCCGCATCCAGAGCACGGCCACGGATCTCGGCACCGGCGGGAAAGACGACAAATACGGCTACGGGCGCATCAACGCCTACAGTGCCGTCGGGGGATAGTGGCCAGCCGGCCGGTCGTCTACGCGCTGCCGATCAGGACTCCCGAGGCGAAGACCAGCGCGCCGCCCAGGATGACCTGCATCGCGGACATGAGGAAGCTCATCCTGAAGTAGCGGTAGCGGATGTAGGAGATCGCCAGCAACTCCACCCCGACCACCCCGAACGCCACGTACAACGCCAGATGCACGTGCGGCAGCAGGAACGGCAGGGTATGCAGTATGCCCCCGACGAACGTCGCCACCCCGGTGATCACACCCCGCAGCAGCGGATGCCCGCGCCCGGTCATGGAACCATCGTCGGAGAGACCTTCGGAGAAGCCCATGCTGATCGCCGCCCCCACGGCCGCCGCAAGCCCCACCAGGAACGTCACCCGCGAGTCCTGCGTCGCGAAAGCCGTCGCAAACAGCGGCGCCAGCGTGGAAATCGACCCATCCATCAGGCCGACAAGCGAAGGCTGAACCACCTTCAACACGAAGTCCTTGCTGTGCCCCGAAGCCGTCATCTCCCGGCCCCCAAGCCCAAGCCGCTCCATCAACGCCGCCATCGCCCCACGCCTCCCGCATCTCCCGTTGTCCGAGAAAAGTTCATGATCAAATTCTAAAAGAACCCCATCAGAAATCAAGAATGATTCTTGATACTGTAATTGGGAGTCATTCGCGTTTGGGATGGCTGCGATTCTTGCTATTCGCGCTCTGAGGCTTCGAGTTATCCCACTGGTAGGATCAGGCTGATGAACATAGGGTGGTTGTCTGGAAGGCTCTCAAACGCCGGTGGCCAGGCTTGATCGTGAACTGGCGGCTACTTACCCCAACAGCCTGTCGTAGTCGGAGTGGCTTCCGATCCAGAACCAGACCAGGCCGTCTGGGGTTTCCAAAGCGAGTGCCCGGTAACGTAAGCCGACACGAACCGACCGGTATTTGCCGATTTTCTTGAACCGGAGCGATGGATGGCGAGGATCTCCGTTCAACAACTCGAAGTTTTTGTCCGCCAGTTCTCGCACATCCTCGGGAAGACCCCGGTAAAGACTCCAGAAATCGGGAGAGGCGAAGTGCCTCAAAGCTCCCTGGTTTTTCCGGCCTCGTGTGCTGTCAGAGCCTCGCTTGCGAGCGCATCGAGCTTGCCGGACAGAGCATCGTCCTCGATCTGCCGATCCCACTCCTCGGAATCGTACTGGACAAACCACTCTCTGAAGGCGGCGAGCTCCTCGCGGCTGAGTTGCTGAATCTCTTGTTCTAGCTTGCTCATGTCCATCGTGCGCTCACCTCCGCGGGGGGCATGATCCGTGATTCGATAAAAGTGTACCCCACAGGCAACCTCCCGGGATGTTCCTGATCTATTCCGGCCGTCGTAGCAGCCCGGCCTGCGACGGAGATTTCGACACATTCTGGAGCCCGGAATAAATCCGATGTACGAAGCTACTCTGGAACAAGTAATTCGAGCCCTGGGAAACCGGCGCGATAGAGGCTGCGGTCAAAGGTCAGCAGGACCGAAGCGTGCAACAGGGCATGCGCGCCGATGATGAAGTCCGCAAGTATTCGTCGAGGACCACGACCGTCTGGTTGCGCCCTCCGGCGTTCGGCATACTCTCTGAGCGCACGGGCGGCCTCGCGCCACACGTCTTCGCCCATAACCCAATCTACCCGGACTTCCGCATGCTGGAGAAATTCGTCCAGGCTACGGGCAGTCCCCCCCGGGGCGGCAGCCAGTTCTGCGAACACGGGGGGCGAGATGACCAGGGCTCCGGCGTCATTGGCCCTCTTCAGGGCCTGATGCGACATCCTCGCCTCCTCTGCAGTCCCTCGCAAGAGCGCCGCGAACACGTTGGTATCCACCGCCGTCGTCAAACGCCGCGCCCCCGAAGCTCGCGCAGCCAGGCGTTTATTTCCCCGATGGTCTCGCCTTCACCTTCTCGCCACGCGCCCTCGTATTCGGCAAAGACATCCTCCTGTTCCCGCAACGGGCGCAGACGTACTCCTTCGGTGTCCGTCTCGAAGATCAAAGTGTCCCCCTTGCCTACCCGGAGCGCGCGCCGTATCTCGGCAGGGATCGTGACCTGCCCTTTGCTCGTGACCCTCGCCTTCTTCTCCAATTTCGTGTTTCTCCTTACATTGTTCAATAATGTAAGGATAGCACAAAGCTGGAGAGGCAGCGCGCCTCGGAGCTCCATCCTCCCCTCCCGGCACGCTGATAACGGAAGCGTGGGTACTTCGAGGGTCGGGATCTTCCGGTCTCGCTCTCCGGCGAATCTTCTCTGTACGCCCGGAAGGCTGGAGCGCATGTGCCAGATGGCCTATTCGCCTGTACGCCATCCGGCACATTTGCGAAGTATTTGCGAAAATTTTCCCTCGATGCGACTAGCTCGGCAAATCGTGGGCTTTACCACGTTTGACAGGCTTCAGAGGGAGGCCCGAGACAAGAAGGAGTTCGTTTATGCAGTGGATCAAGAACAGAATCAAGGAGATGCACGAGCGCGATGCCGGCGGTGAAGCAGGCTTCACGCTCATCGAGCTTCTGGTCGTCGTGATCATCATCGGCATCCTCGCCGCCATCGCCATCCCGACGTTCCTTGCCCAGAGGGAGCGCGCCTGGGAGGCAGCAGCCGAGAGCGACCTGAGGAACGCCGCTGCCGCTGCTACCTCGTGTTCGATCAAGGACCAGGGTGATTACACCGCCTGCGCCACGGCAACCGAGCTTGCCTCCTACGGCTTCAACCAGACCTCCCTTGTAAGCTACGCCAACACGTTGAATACCACGAGCCGCTGGGCTGCCCAGACGCGGCACACTAATGACGACACCACCTACAAGTTCGACACTGGAGCTGGCGGGCGCGTCGAGTGTCTCGCCAACTGCCCGTAAGCTGATTTAGCTTCAACTTTCTAAAGGGCGCTCTCTCCGGGGGCGCCCTTTCTATGGGGCAGAGGAGTAAGATGATAGTAGGCAAGGCGAGGGCGTCCGGTAGAGAGGTCATGACGGCGGATAGCAAATCCAAACTCAAGAAAGAGTCTCGCCGCAACTCGGCGCGTCGGCTCTCCATAATAGGCGCGGCGATCGCCGCCCTAGTCTTCGCCATGATCCCGGTCGCTTTCGGTCCGGCGCACATTATAGTGAACGCTTGGGAAGCCTTCGAGTTCACCAAGCTCTTGGTGCTTCTCAAGCTCTCGGTTCCGCTGCTGGTAGCCGTGCTTGGGTCTCTAGCCCTGAGAGACAGACCCTACTACGTTCCGGTGCTCCTGCCAGTTCTCCTTTTCCTCGCTGTCTCTACAGTAAGCACCGTCCTCTCCGGTAACTTAGTG
>Ga0081539_10004349_pt1 | contig 15796 bp, 17 predicted proteins | sample TabmetS4T2R2_FD_71023 | JGI IMG/M metagenome (GOLD analysis project Ga0081539, IMG submission 71023) | Tabebuia heterophylla rhizosphere microbial communities from the University of Puerto Rico - S4T2R2 | ecosystem: Host-associated > Plants > Roots > Rhizosphere ...
CCCCATTGCGGACATTTCCGCGCAAGCTAGGGTGCGGGTTTATGAAAGCTTGGCTGGCGGCGCTCATTCTCCTGCTTGAAGCGTCGAGCGGGACGGCCGGCGCAGTTCCTTCGGCCTCCAAAATCGATGCGGCCGTTCACGGCGTAATGACGCGCACCGGTGCGCGAGGGATGGCCGTGGCGCTGATCCGCGACGGCCGCATCTGCCATGTGCAGGCGTATGGCGTTCGCAACGCGAAGGGGGATCCGCTCAAAACCGATACCGTGATGTACGGCGCCTCGCTCACGAAGACGGTTTTTGCTTTCACCGTGCTGCAGTTGGTGGATCAAGGGAAGCTGTCGCTGGACACGCCGCTCGCCGATTATCTTGATAAGTCGCTGGTCGAGTACGACACCAATTCGATTTATCCCGACAAGTATGGGCCATACCGCGATCTCGCCGGCGATTCACGCTGGAAGCTGATCACCGCGCGGCACGCGCTGACGCATTCGACCGGCTTTGCAAATTTCTGGTGGACTGAGCCGGACCGGAAGCTGCGCATCCATTTCGATCCCGGCTCGCGCTACAGCTACTCCGGCGAAGGGCTCATCCTGCTCCAGTTTGTGATCGAAAACGGGCGCAAGGACAAAGGGTTGGGCCTGGACGCCGGTCAACTTACGCAGGCTAATTTCGACCGGCTGGGGATGAAACGGACGAGCCTAATGTGGCGCCCTGATTTCCGCCCTAATCTCGCCGACGGGTTCAACGAGAGAGGAGAAGCAGTTCCCCACGACGAGCGCTCGAAGGTGCGCGTCGCCGGGTCGATGGACACGACGATTGCCGATCTCGCGAAGTTCTTCGCCGCCCTGATAAGGAATGAAGGACTGAGCGCGGCTTCTTATGCGGAGATGCTGAAGCCACAGCTTCATATCGGCAGCGCGACGCAGTTTCCTAACTTCGCGCCCGAACTGTCCGCAGCGAAACAGCGCAAGGACCTTTATGCAGGTCTGGGCGTGGTCTTGTTCGATGGACCGCAGGGGCCTGGTTTCTTCAAGGGTGGGCACGACGAGCAGACCGCCAACATGCTGGTCTGCACCGAAGGGTCGAAGAATTGCGGCCTGTTAATGTCGAACGACGTTCGTGCTGAAGCTGGCTATGCTGAGCTGATCGATTTCCTACTGGGCAAAACCGGCGTCCCGCTCGACTGGGAGTATGGGGACCGCGCCGGCAAATCGTGAGCCGGCGCGGCGCGCGCGCCTTGGCCAGGGTCAAAATCGAACTCAACGCGGGGCACGTCGGTATTTCATCAGTCTTCCAGGACATGCCTCCGCGGTGTTCCGAAGCTGCCGGGGACGCCTGCTGAAACGCTGAAACCAGGACGCGTCGGCGATTCCAAATCCCACCTGGACCGTAAATGCCTCACGCTGACTTGAGGAATCGCCGTTAGGCGGTATCCTTCTACCATGCCGAAGGAACAGCAGATCGTGACGGAGGGGACCGTGACCCAGGTCTTGCCGGGCACGATGTTCCGCGTCGATCTCGCCGGGCAGCGCAATGTTCTGGCCCATATCTCGGGCAAAATGCGCAAACATTTCATCCGCATCGTCCCGGGCGACAAGGTCGAGGTCGAGCTTTCCCCCTACGATTTGACCAAGGCGCGAATCATCTTTCGCGAAAAATAACGGGCGATGGCTTCCGAAGAGCCGAGGCGCAAAATTCGTAAGCGCAAGACCTCCCCCAGTTCCGTATCTGCTGTGAAAAAACCTGTCGCGTCCGCGGCTAGCCGGCGCGCGACGAAACACTCGAAGGAGAAAAAAATTATGGCTGAGGAAAATCAGGGTGGAGAAGGAACGTCAATGCCCCCGCGGGCAGAGGATGAAGTGCAAAGCAGTGCAGAACATGCGCGGAAGGCTGCGGAAAGTCTGCGTTCCGCGGCTGGCGCGGTGGCCGAAGAGTATCGCGGTCGGGCCGAGGAAGTCTGGCAGGATGCGAGCCAGCGGGTCCGCGGTTTTCAGGAGGACGCCGAGCAATACGTGCGCGATAACCCGACCAAGGCGATCTTCACCGCGCTCGGGATCGGGTTTGTTCTCGGATTGATTTTCCGTCGTTAGGGCAGCCGCAATGGGCCGTCCGATGCCGTTCCGCAATCCCGCGGGCTACCGGGGATTGCGCGAGAACCTGACTGCGCTCCTCGGCTCGTCCGCCGAATTTGTCCAATCGCGCCTCGAGCTGGCGGCGACCGAATCGAAAGCGGCTCTGACGCGGCTGCTCGTTCTTGCCGGTTGCCTGGTCGGGGCCGTGGTATTTCTCGTGTTTGGCTACCTGTTCCTTCTTGCCTTTGCCGTCGGCGGCATCGCTTATCTGCTCCAGGTTTGGTGGATCTGGGTCGCGCTCGGTTTCGCGCTCCTTCACTTTGGCGTGGTGCTCGTTTGCCTGATCATCGCCCGGGCCCAGGTGAAACGTCCGCTCTTGCGCGAAACCAGGAGCGTTTTGAAAGAAGATACCGAATGGCTGAAAAGTCTGAATCACAACAAAACCCAGTAAAACTGCGGAAAAAAATCGAGCACTCGCGCGAGCTGGTCGTGCGCGATCTGGGCGGAATGCGGTACGAGCTCGATTTCCCGCTGAAGTTCCGCAAAGCCTTTCAGCGCCACACCGCTATCTGGATCGGCGCGGCGGTCGCGGCCGGTCTGCTTCTGGCGCTCCTGCGAGCGCGGACGAAGAAGGTCTATGTGGGGGTCGGGGGCAAAAAAGCGCGGCCACCGGAGAACCGGCTGCTGGAGTCTGGGGCTTTGCTCGGGCTGGCGAAACTGGCGATGACCTTTGTTCAACCGATGGTGGTCGGTTACTTTGCGAAGAAGGGGGCAAAGAAAGGGGAACGACAAGGTCGCGGTTCCTCCAGTTCGTAACGGGATTTCCATTTACGCCCGGGAAGCGGCTGCCTATTCTCTAGGCCCGCTTCTGCATGCCCGCTGACCCACCCGCATTCTCTCCGACCGCAGCCGCGCTGCATGTCGATCAATATCTCGTCGTCGGCCAGGAGGCTGGGGCTTCCGATATTCATCTCGGCGTCAACGCGCCACCCTTCTGGCGTCTCCAGGGGAAGCTTCAGCCAATCTGGAGCGACGCTCCGTGCCTCACCGCGCAGGAAACGGCCGCGCTCGCCGCAGGTTTTTTGACCGAAGCGCAACAGGCCCAGTTGGCGGAACGCGGCGACGTCGATTTTGCCTATGCCAATAGCTTCGGACGTTTTCGCACCAGCGTGGTCAGACAACGACTTGGAACCGATCTGGTCTTCCGCATCATCGATACCCACGTCCGCACGATGGACGAGCTGGGCTTGCCGGAAAGCCTGAAGCTGCTGACACGTTTTCAGAATGGGCTCGTGCTCGTGACCGGCTCGGTCGGGAGCGGCAAGTCGACGACCCTGGCGGCGCTGGTCGAGCAGGTAAACCTGGAGCGGCGTGAGCACATCATTACGCTTGAAGACCCGATCGAGTACGTCTTTGAGCCGAAAGGCTGCCACATTACCCAGCGCGAGGTGCATACTCACACCTGCTCCTTCGGCGCGGCCTTGCGCGGCGCGCTGCGCGAAGATCCCGATGTCATCGTAGTGGGCGAAATGCGCGACCTCGAGACAATCTCGCTCGCCATTACGGCTTCGGAAACCGGTCACCTCGTTCTCGGGACCCTGCACACGAGTAACGCTTCGCGCACCCTCGACCGACTGCTCGATGTCTTTCCGGTCGATCAGCAGGATCAGATTCGCGTGATGGTGAGTGAGTCGTTACGGGGGGTAATCACCCAGCAGCTTGTCCCGCGAGCGAATGGTAAGGGCCGTGTCCTCGCTCTGGAGATCCTGACCAACACCCCGGCGGTGGCGAATGTCATTCGGGAGTCACGCACTTTCATGTTGCCCGGGATCATCCAAACGGGGCGCAAACAGGGAATGCGCCTGATGGATGACTCACTGCAACAGCTTTACAGCGACGGAGTCATCACCGCGGAAGAAGCCGTCGCCCGCGCCGAACACAAAGACGCCATGCGCGAGCACCAGAAGGCTCAAGAAAGAAAAATTTAACCGCGGATTACGCGAATTTCACGGATGGAGACGATGGTTCACGGAGCGCTAAGTCGTTCAATCATTGGCGTGGCGATGGAGGTGCTCAATGAACTAAAGCCGGGACTGGATGAGAAGCTATATGAACGAGCCATGGCCAGCGAGCTGCGCCGAGGCGGCCATGACGTTGTCTTACAACGTTCTTATCCTGTCTTTTATCGTAGCGAGATGATTGGCAATCTCGTGCCGGACATGGTGGTCGACAATCTCGTCATCGTGGACCCGAAGGTAGTTTCTGCGTTCACTGACACTCATTGCGCGCAAATGATCGGATACCTAACCATCACAGGGCTGCAACTCGCCTTGCTTCTTAATTTCAAGAACGCTCGTTTGGAATGGAAACGCGTAGTCAGGCAAAAGAGAACGAACCTGGAACTGCCGCCCGACTTGCACTCGTCTCATCCGTGAAATCGGCGTAATCCGCGGGCAAAAAAAGATGCCCTACATCGACAGATTCTTTGAAACGTTGGTCAGCGAAAGCGCCTCCGATCTGCATATTGGCGAAGGTCAGCCGCCGAAGATTCGCAAGCATGGTGACATCACTCCGATCCGTCAGGAATCGGTGACTCGTGATGAAGCCATCCTCATGTTGAGCGAAATCTGCGGTCCCAAGAGCTGGGCCATTTTCGAGGAGCGCGGCGACCTCGACTTTGCCTACGAGATGGACGCTAACTCACGCTTTCGTTGTAACCTGTTCAAGCAAACCAATGGTTACGGCGCGGTCTTTCGACTGATCCCCACGCGCATCGCCACTCTCGAGGAGTTAGGGATACCGCCGATCGCAAAACAGTTCGGTGATTTGCGCGGCGGGCTGGTGCTTGTCACCGGACCGACCGGCTCGGGAAAGTCGACCACCCTGGCGGCGCTGATCGATTACATCAACAACTCCTATGCCCGGCACATTGTCACGATCGAGGAGCCGATCGAGTTTGTGCATCAGAACAAACGAAGCATCATCACCCAGCGCGAAGTGCCGCAGCATTCCTCGACCTTTCCGGCGGGGCTGAAGGCGGCGTTGCGCGAGGATTGCGACATCGTGCTCGTCGGCGAGATGCGCGACCTGGAAACCATCGCGCTCGCACTCACCGCGGCTGAGACTGGCCTGCTGGTGCTCGGCACGCTGCATACAAACAACGCTCGCAAAACGATCGATCGCATGATCGACGTTTTCCCGGCCGATAAACAACCCCAGGCGCGTACCATGCTGGCCAACTCGCTCCGGGGCGTGCTCGCCCAGCTCCTCATGAAACGAGCCAATGGCAGCGGTCGTCTCGCGGTGAATGAGATTCTTATCTCCAGCCCGGCGGTTGCCTCGATTATTCGCGAAGGGGCGACCCAGAAATTGCAGGACGTGATTGTGAGCGGCAAAGGGCAGGGGATGCAGTTCATGGACGACGCGATCTGGGCGCTGTTGCAACAGGGCCTGGTTTCGCCCCATGAAGCTTTCATGAAGGCGATCGACAAGAATCGTTTCAAGAAGTTCCTGCCCGCGGAGGAAGCCGGCCTGGCAAACTCGGCCGGCGCGGCGCCGGAGGACGAGGTGCATCCGCCGGGGGATTTCGTCAAAGCAAAAGCGCGCCGAGGCAAGCTCTAGGTTCGTTAGGCAAAACGGGGCGTCAATACGATTTGGCCCAAAGCACCCGGCGCGGACTCGGTTCCCCCGTGATGATGCAACGCCCGGGTTCGGACGGATGTGCCGGATCATCAAAGGGAATGCACCGGATCGTGACCCTGAGATCGTTCTTCACCTCTTGCTCCACCTCGGCGCTTCCGTTCCAATGGGCGAGGGCGAACCCGCCATGGATTTCAGGCTTTGCTGAATTTTTCGGGGTGAAGAATTCGTAGAACTCTTCTTTCGTCTCGAGGCGGCGGGTGTGCTCATCGCGATAAGCCAGCGCGCGATCGTAGAGATTTTGCTGGATCGAATCGAGCAGGGCGGGAACCTGACTAACGAAGTCGGTGCGGGAGAGGAAGCGCTTGCCGGGGGATTTGCCGGGGTCACAGCCCCCGGCTACAGGCGCGCCGTCGCGCCGGCTGACGGCGACGTTGCTACTCTCCAGGTCACGCGGCCCCAGCTCGACCCTCAGTGGCACACCTTTCTTGATCCAATCCCAGTTTTTCACTCCACCGCCGAGGTCCCGCTGGTCGACCTCCACTTCGAGCGGCGCCCCCTGCCATATGATCGTGCGCAGCTCTGAGGCGAGGCCGTTCGCTGCGGTCAGGACCGCTTCGCGGGTTTCGGGCTTGGGGGTGATGGGAAGGATAACGATGTGCGTCGGGGCGATGCGTGGCGGCAGGACAAGCCCGTCGTCGTCTCCGTGCATCATGATTACGGTGCCGACCATGCGCGTCGTCATCCCCCAACTGGTCGTCCAGGCAAACTCCTGGGTGCCTTCGCGGCTTTGAAATTGAATCCCGCTGGCGCGCGAAAAATTTTGCCCGAGAAAATGCGAGGTGCCGGCCTGGATCGCCTTGCGATCCTGCACCAGCGCTTCGATGCAAAGCGTTTGCACGGCGCCGGGAAAACGTTCGCTCGCCGATTTCTCGCCGGCGTATACCGGCAGGGCGAGGTAATCACGCGCGAAAGTCTGATAAACGTCGAGCATCCGTCGGGTTTCGGCCCGCGCCTCGGCTTCCGTCTCATGGGCAGTATGACCTTCCTGCCAGAGAAACTCGGTCGTGCGAAGAAAAAGCCGGGGCCGCATTTCCCAGCGCACGACATTGGCCCATTGGTTGATCAGGATCGGCAGGTCGCGCCAGGACTGGACCCATTTCGCGTAGCTCGCGCCGATGATCGTCTCGGAAGTGGGCCTAACGACTAAGGGTTCGGTCAGCGGACTGGCCGGAACCATCTTGCCCTCGGCATTTACTTCCAGCCGATGATGGGTAACGACCGCGCATTCCTTGGCGAAACCCTCGACATGCTCGGCTTCTTTCTGCATGTAGCTGAGCGGAATGAAGAGCGGGAAATAGGCGTTGCGATGCCCGGTGGCCTTGAACATGCCGTCGAGCGCGCGCTGCATGTTTTCCCAAATGCCGTAGCCCCAGGGTTTGATCACCATGCAACCACGTACCTCACTCGACTCGGCAAGATCGGCGGCCCGGATCACCTGTTGATACCACTCGGGAAAGTCCTCTTCCCGTCGCGGAGTAATGGCGGATTTGGGTTGATCGGAGCTGGCCATAACCGAGCGCGATACTTATACTGCGCTCTGGAAGTTGGCCAGCAGGTGTTTGCCGGCGGGCGGCCCACCCTCTGCGAAATTCCCCCGGCGAAACGCTGCCCAGCAGTGGAAAGGCCAAGGTTGACACTCCCGAGGCCTGCCGCTACCTTCCCCGCCCCTTCCCAAGTCTTCCGATGAAAACGTTTTCCGCCAAAGCAAGTGAGGTCGCCCGCAAGTGGTGGCTGATCGACGCGCAGGATCAGGTCCTGGGCCGGGTCGCGGTCAAGGCCGCAAATCTCTTGCGCGGCAAGGAGAAGACGATTTTCACTCCGCACGTCGATACCGGCGATTTCGTGGTCGTGATTAATGCCGACAAGGTCCGCCTGACCGGCAAGAAGGAAGAACAGAAAAGCTATATGAGCTTTTCTGGATTTGTCGGCGGACACAAGAGCGAGAACGTGCGTGCCCGGCGTGCCCGGCATCCGGAGCTGATTGTCGAGCATGCCGTCCGCGGGATGATCCCGCATAACCGGCTCGGTCGATCGGTTTATCGCAAGCTTAAGGTTTATGCCGGGCCGGAACATCCGCACAGCGCGCAGCAGCCGGAAGCGATCGCACTGGATTAACAACTATTTTTTCATGGCTGAGACAGAGGAATTTATCGCGACTGGTCGCCGCAAGACAGCGGTCGCTCGCGTCCGCATGACGCCGGGCAGCGGCAAGATCGACATTAATGGCCGGAGCTTCGAAGATTATTTCCCGACCGTGCCGCTGCAGAACACCGTGCTTCATCCCTTGCAGGCGGTGAAACTGGTCAACGCCTATGATATCTCGGTCAACACCTCCGGGGGCGGCGCAACCGGCCAGGCCGGGGCGGCACGTCTTGCCATCTCCCGCGCTCTTCTCCAGGTGGACGGAAATCTGCGCGGGCCGCTCAAGGCGGAGGGGTTGCTCAGCCGCGATCCGCGGATGAAAGAGCGGAAGAAATCCGGCCAGCCCGGCGCGCGCAAGCGCTTCCAGTTCTCCAAGCGATAGGAGAGCGTCGCGCTATGCGCTGGGGTAGGGCGATACCCTTCTAACACTCCCGCCCTCCTCAGGAAGACAATCGAACGATAGCGGCGAGGTTCCGGACAGATAAGTCGTCGAGTCGCCTAACGACAATATCCGCCGCACCAAGTTCCTCGGCGGAGTGGGTGGTTGTGACGGCGACGACTTTCATCCCGGCGGCATGGCCGGCCTTAATCCCGACATACGCGTCCTCGAAAACGACGCAGCGGGTCGGCGCCAGCCGCAAACGCCCGGCAGCTTTCAAGAAAACCTCCGGGTCGGGCTTTCCATGGACGACATCTTCCGCCGAGACGATTACCTCGAATGCTTCCTCCAACCCAACCCGCTCCAGCACGGTTTCGATATTCCGTCGCGGGGTCGACGAGGCGACCGCACAGGGCACGCCGGCTTCGTCCAGCCGATGCAGCCATTCGACCACGCCGGGCAGCGGCTCGATTTCGCTTCGCGCGATGAGCTCGCGATAAAGCTCTTCCTTCCTGTCGGCGAGGCGCGCGATCTCTTTCGGTTCGCTCGCCCAGGCGTGAATTTCGCGGATGATCTGCGCGCTCTTCATTCCAAAGCCGCGGATGAAACTGTCCGGCACGATCGTTCTTCCCACCTCGGCCGCCAGTCGATGCCAGCTCTGCTCATGGAGCCGACCTGAATCGATGACCACTCCGTCCCAGTCGAAAATCGCGCCGAAAGGCGGCTCATGGGTGCCGCTCACTGCAGGCGCTGCAGTGCCGGGAGACCGTAGTTTTTCTGAAGCGCCTGGGCGTCCGCCTCCACTTCGGCCGCGTTCAGCTCGAGTTGTCTTGGGTCATCCGAAGTCTGGATGACGTGGAAGCCGTTGATTGGGTTTTTGACGGCGGCAGCCAGTTCGCCTAACGAGTGTATCTCTGTTCCGTTTACCTTCGTCACCACCAGGTAGCTGTCATCATCGTAACCGATGGTGCTGTTGGCCGGCAGGACCTGGCTCAGAATGACGACTTTGCGTCTGGCATTGGGAAAAAGCTCGGATTGGAACTTGTCGAGATAGACAAAATCCTGGGGCGCATCCTTTTCCCAATTTGAGCCCCACTCCTTGAGATACTGCCGGGTCAGCTCCTGAAAGATAAGGCCGCCGAGGACATAGTAGGTGGGAGGTTCATCAACGTTGTAGGGCGGGATGACGTAATCGTCCTCCGAACGGTGCTCGAGGTTAGCCTTCAGAGTCAACGGCTTTCCTTCGCGCAGGATGCGGAGCGTGATCGAATCGCCGACATAAGCTTTGCCTGTGACCAGATTGCCGAAGCCCAATTTTCCATAGAGGTCGTCGACATAGTTACCATTCTGGTCGATCTCATGCTCGTCCACCGCGGTCACGATATCGCCTGCTGCCAGCCCGGCCTTGGCCGCCGGGAAGCCGGGTTCCACCGCCGTGATGTAAACCCCTGCGCTCTTGTGGGTATCGCCGGCGTAAGCTCGCAGCTCCGGATCGCGGGTCGGGAAAAAGGAAATGCCAAGCGAAGGAAAGCCCTGGTAACTGTTACTGGCCGCATCCTTCAAAAAATGAGCAATGATCGGCGCGGGGATGGCATCCATCACCTGAGTCCGCGGATCGAACCGAAGGAGAAGGGCAGCCAACTTATTATTCTTCACCAGCGGCACGGTATAACTGTTATCCCGGTACTGCATCGGGATGCTCATTCGATAAGTGAGGAAATCGGCGACATCAGCTGGATAACGAGTAATACCGATGGTCGTGACAATTCCTTCCGTGACGACGAGGGCGCCGGTCGATTCCAGTTGCCAGGCGGAAAGCTTGTCGCCCACCACGGTGTCAAGCGCGAGATCAAGTGGTTGGAGACCTTTGAGAAATTCCTTCTCTGCCGGTTCGAGCAACGCGAGGTTCGCTTCATGATCGACTACGATTACGTTGGCCGCGGTCTTATCCCCGGATTCAGCCCGCTCGAGCTCGACATAGTTTTGGTTGACCACCAGGTCGGCCGTCACTAAAACCTGGCCGTGAGCCAGGACTGCCCCCAGAGCTCGCTTCGAGAAAGGCGCCTTCTTTTGCCAGGGCCGAAAGTAATCATAAGACTGCCCCGAGACATTGACCCGGACTAAGGAGACTTCTTTCGCCTGCACCGCGCCTTTAACAGTGGCCGGGAGCTTTTTCACTGCGACCGGAGCTTTTTTCGCCCAGACGAGCGGAGAAATCGCGAGAAGGGCAATCAGAAAAATGGCTTGCGGGCGCATGGAATCAGATCTTGCTCTTGTCGGCGACAGCGGGTTTGGCGGGAGGTTGTTCATCGAGGTTGCGTTCAACCAGCACATTGTAGCGTTCCTTGATGCGTTCCCGCGCTTCCTCGACCTTCTTCGAGTCGAGCACAATGGGTGGGCCGTTCCCGATCATCTTGATGGCGAATCGATCCGCCGGCTGCTCGAAGGCCCGGGCCAGGTCCTGGAGGGTGCCGATCTTCTGGCCATTAATTTCATCCACGATGTCGTAGCGAAACGGGCTCAAGTAAGTGTTGATCGGGTCGGCCAGGATATTGGTGAGAATGATGATCTCGGGATGTTCCAGATAGATCTGGTCGCTGACAAAATTATTGAAGTAATGTCGAACGCGAAGCTCACTGATCCGATAGGCCTCGAGCAGATCGAGCGACATGGGCTGGAAGAGTAACCCAGCGTAAAGCACATAACGCGGCCGGATATCGTAGCTGTGACCTTGAACGAAATAGGGCCAGACGGTGCCGAGAGTTATGCTAACACTCATCGGCTGCTGGTTACGCCAGATGTCGAGCTTGACGGTCTCGCCCTTGAACTTGCGTTCCACCACCTCCGGCATCTGCACGCGTTCACCTTCGTATTCGACAAAGGCATCGCTCGCCACCCGATGACCATCGATGGCCAGGAGAACGTCACCTGTCTGGAGCGCTTTCGCGCAGGGCCCGGCCTGGATGACCGTGCCGACGAGCACGCCGCGATCGTCATCTTGCAGACCGAGATAATGTCGCTGGGCCGGGTTCTGAAGTTTGAAGTACGTGATGCCAAGATCGACATAGCGATCGTACTGCCCATCTTCGATGTCTTTGAGAAACCGCCGGATCACCGGGGTCGGGATCATATAGGCGACACCCTGGGCGACGTCGCCGCTGTAACCCTGGAAGGCCACGCCGACCACCTTCTGGTCTTGCATCACCGGGCCGCCGCTGTTGCCAGGATTGATCTGGGCGCTGATCTGGACTGCGAGATGCTGGTCAATCGCCGAGTGGGTGTAAAGGTTAAAGTCGATTCGCGAAACGATCCCGGTGGTGACTGACATGCGTTCCCCGCCGATCGGGTAACCGTAAGCCGAAACGGTCGATTCCAGCGCCGGGATGGCGCCGAACGGCAGTGGCTTCATCGTTTTCCAAAAATTCGGATTCTCCACCTGCAGGACCGCGAGATCGCAATCATGGGCCACGAACTGCACCGTGGCGGGATACTTATTCGGATCGCCCTCGCGCTCGACTGTGAGATAACGGCTGTTGCTCACGACGTGGGCGTTGGTCATGACCCGCTGACCCTCGATAATGAACCCGGCGCCGACCCCGCGCCCAATCATTCCCGAGTTCCAGGGCGCGCGATAATCCGGCTCTGACTCGGTCGAGGTGATGCGGACGACGCTGTTGCGAATCTGGCCGTTGGGCTGCGCCTGCGTCCCAGTGGTGAAGACGAGCGCGAGGGCACAGATGAAAAAGCGAATTCGGTGCATCAGGAAAAGAGCGGGAAGATCAAACAGAAGCGGGCGGCTGTAAAACAACAATCGAAAGCATTAGAGCGGCCATGGGCGAAAACGTTCACTCTTGCGCCGGCTCGCCGCTTCGAAACAATGGAGAGCGACAATCATGCCCTCCGCTTCAAAGATCCTGCGGTTGCTTCAGGCCGCAGCGATCCTTCTGCTTGGCGCGGGCCTGCTCATCACGATGTTCTTCTTCATCGGCCATTCGATCCTTTATCATCCGCACCCTTATACCGCGGGCTATCGCAAGCTTTTTCCGCCGGGTTTGGTGGAATTGCGCTTCCGAAGTGCGGCGGGTCAGCAAACGGCCTTTTATCTGCCGCCGCGCAATTCGGTGGGCCTTCCAGGACACATCTGGGTCGCCTTCTGCGGTAACGGCTCGCTCGCGCTCGACTGGTTGCCGCTCGTGACGCGCGATCGCAGTCGAGGCAACGCGTTCCTCCTTATCGATTATCCCGGTTACGGCAAGAGCGAGGGCTGGCCGAACCCGTCCAATACCCGCGGCACGGCGAACGACGCTCTCGCCGCGCTGAGCGATCATCTTCGTATGCCGAAAACTTCGCTCGAACCACGGCTCAACGCGATCGGTCATTCTTTGGGCGCGGCGGCCGCGCTCGACTTCGCGACTGAGCACCAAATCGGAACGGTCATCCTGCTCGCGCCCTTCACCAGCCTGCGCGAGGAAGCGGCCTGCTTTTTTGGGAGATGGCTCTCCCACCTCATGCCTAACGACTATGACAATCGCGCCGCTTTGCGAGCCCTCGCGCGGCGCCATCCACCGCCGCGCGTAGTCATCTTTCACGGATTGCAGGATGCGCTTATTCCTTCCTCGATGAGTGCGACGTTGGCCGCAGAATTTCCGGGCTTTATCACTTTTCACCGGATGCAGGACGCGAACCATGACACGGTCGTCGCTGCGGCGGCCGAACAAATTCTTGCCCTCATGAGTGAGGAATAAGACCGGTGGAATTATTTCCTTTTGCGGTTGTTGTCTTCGACCTGGACGGCACTTTGCTGGATACGGCGCCGGACCTGAGCGCAGCGGTCAATCACATGCTCGCTCGTCTCGGTCGCGGTCAACTTGGAGCGGGAGAAAATTACGAAAATGATCGGGCGCGGCATGCGCGTGTTGATGGAGCGCGTGCTGACTGCGACCGGACTGATGACGGCTGACTTGGTGGAAAAGGCGCTCCCCATTTTCCTGAGCTATTATCAAGCGCACATCGCCGACCAGACCCAGGCTTATCCAGGAGCTGGCAAAGCGCTCGAAGCGTTGCGGGCGCGTGGAGCGCGGCTGGCGATCTGCACCAACAAGCCGGAGGGATTGACTCGCAAATTATTGAGCGCATTTGGGTGGGAAAAGCACTTTGCGGCGGTCGTGGGTGGCGACACGACCGCGGCCCGCAAACCCCACCCGACGCCTCTGTTCGTCGCGATCGAACGATCTGGCGGCGGCCGCGCGGTCCTGATCGGCGATTCGATCAACGATACGGAGACGGCGAAGGCCGCGGCCCTGCCCTGCCTGGCCGTAACTTTCGGGTATCGCGATCGTCCCGCCGAAGAATTGGGCGCAACCCGCCTGATCGATCGCTATGATGAACTGATCCCGATCCTTTTGGGAGTTGTGCCGATAAGACGGATCTCAGCGATAACTGAGGTCAGAAGGATGAGGGAGCCTCATAAGTCGAATACCTTAACGACGAAGAATTCGCCATGTCGGTCAGGAGTTACAACGCCATCGCCCAGCGAGTCAGCCAGGAAAGGGCAATGGCGACCGAGAAGCTCAAGAGGGTTCCAATGAGAACGTATTCGGCGAGCTTTTGTTGTTTGGCTTCTTCAAAGCGCAGGATGGACTTGGCGGCCACGAGAAAGCCGATCCCCGCTGCCTGGTCGATGAAAATGAGGATAAAAATCAGGGCGCGTTCGAAGAGACCGATCCAGCGGCCGCCGTTCTCCAATCCGTCGAGCTCCAGCTTGTTTTCCACCGTCAATCGGCGGGCAAACTTGCCGATGAGGAACCCGGCCCCCCGGGTGACGAGGAGAAAGCCGCCGAGACAAACCAGGGGCTGATAAAATCTTCCGGTGAAGCCTGGGAGAAATGCGCTCTGGGTGAGCCAGGTCGCGATCAGGAGGAGGATGAGAACGTGAGTGGCCTGGTCGAGCACGAACCATTTCGTGGTGTCGGGCAGTCGAAGTTTGATTCCGTCGATCAAGCCGTGAGTGATGAGAACAAGAACGGGCACCTGCCAGCAGGTCCAGGCCTGGAGCAGGAGCCAGGCAAGAAGGGCGTGAATGAGGCCATGGAAAAAGAGGAAGAGCCAATGTTTTTTCCGCCTAACGAGCCAATCCGGTTGGAACCCAAAATCCCCCAGGCTGTGGGCGGCGATGAGAAGTGCAGCGATTTTTGCCATCAGCTAAGGAATGAAAAATCGGGGGTGGCAGCGGAAGGATGCAACCTCTGGAGGTTGCATTTTCATGATGCAAGCTCTGGACCTTGCATTTCCATTATGCAAGCTCTGGACCTTGCATTCTCGTTTCATGCCATTCCAAGACCGAGAGAAGAATATTCCAGTTGGCTCGCTGCAGCGCCTGGGTGATTGCCTGCCGCGTCGGAGGTTTCTCGTCACCCTCGACCTGCCAATGCGCCGCTGAGTATTCCTGGGTCCATCCGCGCAAGGCGCCGTAAACCGCCTGCGATTCGATCGCCGACCATTCATTCACCAACGGGTCGAGCAAGGGAACGACCCCGCGCGCGAGACAGTCGTCTCCGTGATCCCGGGCAATGGCGAGCCGCTCTGCCTTGATCGCGTCAAGCGTCTGCCCCGAAAGAGTAAAGGCCCGGCCGCGGGAATTGGAGATGCGTTCTTTCGCGATCGATTCGACCGGTCCGATCCCGATCGCGATTCGAGTGTCATATTTCGTTTCGCCGTCCGACTGCATCTTGAGCGCTGCGCGGAGGAAAAGGGCAGCGCGAATCGCCAAAGCGGGCTTTTTTAAAAGGAGCTGCCAACTGTCGTGCCGAAAGGAATCGAGCGCGCCCTCGACGGTCCCGCGAAAGGATTTTTCAAACTCCTTTGTCGCGCTCCGCAGCCAGCCAATCGCGCGTTTGCTTTGCACCGGGGAAAGGCGGGAGGATTTAACCAGGTCGCCGGTGAGCACGGCATAGACTTTCGAACGACCGCTCGCGCTCACGAAGAAATGACTCGCGTTTTGTTCAGCGCGCCTTGACCGGCTCGGCCAAGCCGGTGGTCTCGGCCATGACTTCGTCAGTCTGCGTCACCCTAACGACTTCTTCGATCGTCGTCTTGCCCTCGAGAACGCGCCGCCAGCCGTCCTGGCGCAAGGTCTGCATCCCCTGGGTAATAGCGCACTGTTTCAGTTCGCCACCGTCGGCCTTTTTCATGATCAGCCGCTTGAGTGGCTCGGTGACGAGGCAGATTTCATAAATCGCCAGCCGGCCCTGGTAACCGGTCTGGCGGCAATTTTCGCAGCCCGCGCCGCGCCGGAAAGTCACGCCTTTATCGAGCGGGAAACCGATTTCCTCGAGATATTCGCGCGGATACTCGACCGTCTCCTCGCAATCGGGACAGATGGTGCGAACCAGGCGCTGGGCGAGAAACGCTTTCACGACCGAAGCGAGAAGGAACGGCTCGACGTCCATGTCAATGAGACGGGTAATCCCGCCGACGGCGTCGTTCGTGTGCAGGGTGCTGA
>Ga0081539_10004350_pt1 | contig 15796 bp, 12 predicted proteins | sample TabmetS4T2R2_FD_71023 | JGI IMG/M metagenome (GOLD analysis project Ga0081539, IMG submission 71023) | Tabebuia heterophylla rhizosphere microbial communities from the University of Puerto Rico - S4T2R2 | ecosystem: Host-associated > Plants > Roots > Rhizosphere ...
CTCTGGTTCAGGCCGCAGGGCCTGATGGGCAAGATGTGATGCGCCGCGCGATCTGGCTCTCGGTGGCGCTGGCGCTGGTGATCGCCTATCCGCTGCTGTTCTCGACGCCGTTCCAGCAGCGCCTCGGCGCGCTGGTGCTGCTCTATGCCATCGCCGCGTCGGCCTGGAACATCGTCGGCGGCTATGCGGGGCAGGTCTCGGTCGGCCATGTCGTGTTCTTCGGCTGCGGCGCCTATGCGGCGATGGGCGTCTATCACCATCTTCATCTGTCGCCGCTGGTCGGCATCCCCGTCGGAATTGTCGTGGCCGTCGGCATTGCCGCCGTCATCGGCGTTCCGACGCTGCGGCTGTCCGGCCACTATTTCAGCATGGCGACCATCGCGGTGGCGGAGCTCGCGCGCCTCATCGTCATCAACATCGAATTTCTCGGCGCCGCCGTCGGGCTTTCAGGTCCCACCGTGCCGCGCAACGTGTTCGATGTGTCCTTCATCTCGGCGCTGCCTTACTACTATTTGTTCCTGGCGGTCCTCATCATCACGCTCGGCATCACCTGGTGGATGGCCGGCAGCCGAATGGGATTTTACCTGCGTGCCATCCGAGATTCCGAGCGCGCCGCGCGTTCACTCGGCGCGCCTGCCAGCCGCACCAAGCTCTATGCCTTCATGCTCAGCGCCGCCTTCACCAGCGTCGCCGGCGCGCTCTATGCCATGATGTTCGGTTTCGTCGATCCCGAGTCCGGCCTCGGCATCCTGCTCTCGGTGAAGATGCTGATCATGGCCGCGCTCGGCGGCGCCGGCCTGTTGTTCGGCCCGCTGGTGGGCGCGGCGATCCTGGTGCCGCTGGAGGAAATCTCCAACAACTGGCTCGGCGGCAAGGGCGCCGGCCTCACCTTCGTGGTCTATGGCGCCATCATCGTTTTGATTGCGCGCTTCCAGCCCGGCGGCATCCTCGAGCTGATCAACCGGCTGCTCGCCAGGCGCGCCGGCAAGGCGCCGGAAGAACGCGCAGCGCAGGGAGCGACCGATGCTCCTTGAAGCGCGCGACATCACGAAGGCTTTCGGCAGCTTCAAGGCGGTGGATTCCGCCAGCGTTACGCTAGAGCAGGGCGATATCCTCGGCCTGATCGGCCCGAACGGCGCCGGCAAAAGCACCTTCTTCAATTGCCTCACCGGCGACCTGCCGGCGACGGCGGGCCACGTCTTCTTCGAAGGCCATGACATCACTCAGCTGACGCCAGAGGCGCGCGCGCGGCTGGGGCTCGCCCGCACCTTCCAGGTGCCGCAGACCTTTGAGCGCATGTCGGTGCTGGAGAACGTGATGATCGGCGCCTTCCTGCGCACGCCGCACCGTCACCAGGCCGAAGTAAAGGCCCGCGCCGTGCTGGAGCGGGTAGGGATGAGCAGATTGGCGGATGCCCCGGCGCGCTCGCTCGGCACGCCGGGCCGCAAGCGGCTGGAGATCGCGCGGGCGCTTGCCACCGAGCCAAAGGTGCTGCTGCTCGACGAGGCCATGGCCGGCCTCACGTTGCGCGAGATCCAGCTCGCCATCGACCTCGTGCGCAACATCCACCGCTCCGGCATCACGCTCGTGATCGTCGAGCACATCATGGAAGTGATCATGTCGCTGGCGAGCCGGGTCATGGTGTTTCACCAGGGCAAGGAGATCGCCCGCGGCAGCCCGCGCGAGGTGACCTCGAACCCCGCCGTGATCGCGGCCTATCTCGGCACCCGCGCCGCCAAGGCCGCCGCCGGCCACACCCCGATCGAGCTGATGGGCGGACCCGCAACATGACCGGACCGCTGCTCAAGATCGAACATCTGGAGGTGCGCTATGGCGATCTGATCGGCGTGTCCGACGTGTCGCTGGAGGTGCCCGAGGGCAGCGTGGTGGCGCTGCTTGGCTCCAATGGTGGCGGCAAGACCACGACGCTGAATGCCATCGCCGGCCTCATTCCCGTGCATTCCGGCTCGATCCATTTCCGCGGCGAGGAGCTCGCCGGCCAGAATGCGTTTGCCATCGTGCGCAAGGGGCTCGCGCTGTCGCCGGAAGGCTGGCGGCTGTTCGTGCAGCAGAGCGTCGAGAACAATCTGCTGCTCGGCGCCACGCCGCTGCACGACAAGTCGCGCAGGGCCATGCTGCTCGATCGCGTCTACGAGATCTTTCCGAAGCTGAAGGAGCGCCGCACCCAGCGCGCCGGCACCATGTCGGGCGGCGAGCGGCAGATGCTCGCGGTGGCGCGCGCGCTGATGAGCGATCCAAAACTCTTGATGCTCGACGAGCCGTCGCTGGGACTTGCGCCCGCCGTGGTGGAATCCATGTACGAGACCTTCGGCCGCCTGCACAAGGAAGGCCTGACGCTGCTGCTCGCCGAACAGTCGATCGAGCTCGCGCTGGAAGTCTCGGATTTTGCGACGGTGCTGCAGGTCGGCAGGAGCGTGCTGTCAGGCACCGCGGCCGCGCTGGCGCAAGACCCGCAGGTGCAAAAAGCCTATCTCGGGACGCACTAGCACACTTCGTAGGATGGGTAGAGCGAAGCGAAACCCATCATCTTTGATCCGGGCGAATTTGATGGGTTTCGCTGCGCTCTACCCATCCTACAAAGAACAATGAGACCGTCGTGAACAAGTCGCCATTCCAAGCCATCCGCTCGATCGACTACACCGTCATCTTCGTGCGCGACATGGCGGCGATGCGCCGTTTCTACGAGGATGTTCTGTGCTTTCCGCTTACGCGCGAGTTGTCGCCCGGCTGGATCGAGTATCAGATTGGCAGCAACACGCTGGCTCTCGCAAGGCCAAGCCGCACGGCGGCCGATGCGCCGACCCCGGCCGGCAGCGCTTCGCTGCAGCTTGCCTTCAAGGTGTCGCCGCCCGAGGTCGACGCGTGCGCCGGGGAGCTGCTGCGCCACGGCATCACGCTGGTCTCGCCGCCGACCAACCAATCCTTTGGTCATCGCACGCTGTTCTTCAGGGATCCCGACGGCAATCTGCTGGAGGTGTATGCAGAAATCTAGCTTCTAGGACGGGGTAGAGCGCCGCGAAACCCATCGCCCCTGCCATGGCTCGCCCATCCGGACGCCGACCATCGACAGGATCGCCGCTGACGGTCTGCGCTATGCGGCAGTAAGTGACGTTACTTGATCTTGTCATACGCCGCCGCAAAGTCGGCGAGCGGCAGCGGGATAGTGACCGTTTCCTTGGACAGCGTCTGGAACGAAACCTTGAACTGCTTGCCGGACTTCATCGCCGCCAGCAGGTCCGCTGCGATTGGCGTGCTGGCAAAGCAGCCGCGTTGCTCGCAGGTCTGGACCTGGAGATCGGCGGCCTTTCCCTCATCGACCTGGATTTTCGCGCCCGCCGGCAGATTGAGGCCGAGCGGCAACTGGATCAGGGCGACCGGCGCGCGGGAGTCGCCGGGCACGCGGATGTTGACCAGCACGATCAGCTGTCCGGTCTTGGTCAGCACGGCGGTCTGTTCGATCGCGCATTCCAGCGGCGCTTCGCGGCTCGGGCTGCCGCAGCGCGCGATCCAGCCGGGCGGGGGCGGCGTATTGGGCTGCGCGGCTTCGGTCTGTGACGCGGCTAGTGCAGCCGGCGTGGTCTGCGCCGCCTTCGGCGCCGGGGCCTTTGCCTTCGGTGCGGGAGCCGGTGGTTGCTGCGCCTGGGCGGCTCCCATCAAAACGAAAACAGCGGCCGCAACAATTGGAAATATGGGCGTTTTTTTCATCAATAATCCGGCTCCGAACTCAACGCCATTCGGATGGGCTGCGGTGCCGGCAAAGTCAAGTCACTCGGCGGCTTCCTTGACCGAGCCCTCTGTCATACGGCCGTCGTCATGTGAGCCGCCCGAACGCCCCCAGCGCGAGAATGCCTCCGACAGCCGGTCGAGATAGAGGTAGACCACGGGCGTGGTGAACAGCGTCAGCGCCTGGCTGACGATGAGGCCGCCGACCATGGCATAGCCGAGCGGCTGGCGGATTTCCGATCCCGTGCCGGTGCCCAGCATCAGCGGCACGCCGCCGAGCAGCGCCGCCATCGTCGTCATCATGATCGGGCGGAAGCGCAGCAGTGCCGCACGCCGGATTGCCTGTTCGGGCGGCAGATGATCGTCGCGTTCGGCCACGATGGCAAAATCCACCATCATGATGCCGTTCTTCTTGACGATGCCGATCAAGAGGATGATGCCGATCAGCGCGATCAGGCTGAAGTCGAAGCCGGCCGCCATCAGGATCGCCAGCGCGCCGACGCCGGCCGAGGGCAGGGTGGACAGAATGGTGATCGGGTGGATGTAGCTTTCGTAGAGGATGCCGAGGATCAGATACACGACGACCAGCGCCGCGAGGATCAGCAGCGGCACCGTGCCGAGCGATTGCTGGAAGGCTTGCGCGGTGCCCTGGAACGACGTCGCCAGCGTCGCGGGCACGCCGAGCTCGGTCATCGCCTTCTGCACGGCGTCGGTGGCCTGGCCGAGCGCCACGCCCTGGCCGAGGTTGAAGCTGATGGTGATGGCAGGGAATTGGCCCTGATGGCTGATCGAGAGCGGCCGCACCGGCACGCTGGTCCAGGTCGCAAAGGTCGATAGCGGCACCTGATCGCCGGTGGCAGGTGACTTCACATAGATCTTGCTCAACGTGTCGATGCTGCCCTGCAAATCCGGCAGCACTTCGAGGATCACGTGATAGCTGTTGAGCTGAGTGAAGTATTGCGTCACTTGGCGCTGCCCGAACGCGTCATACAGCGTGTCATCGATCAACTGCGGCTGGATGCCGTAGCGCGAGGCGGTGTCGCGGTTGATCTTCAATTCCAGCGTGGTGCCCTTGGTTTGCTGGTCGGTGGCAACGTCGCGCAGCTCCGGCAAGGCCTGCATCTTCGCCAGAATTTTTGGCGCCCATTCGTTGAGCTCGGCGAGATTGGCGTCCTGCAACGTGAACTCGAACTGGGTGCGGCTCGGCCGGCCGCCGAGGCGGACGTCCTGCGCCGCCTGCATGAACAGCCGCGCGCCCTCGACCTGCTCGAGCTTGGGCCGCAGCCGCGCAATAATTTCCTGCGCGCTTGCCTTGCGCTGGTTGCGCGGTTTCAGCGTGATGTACATGCGGCCAGTGTTGAGCGCACTGCCGCTGCCGCCGACCGCCATCGCGATGGTGGCCACATCAGGGTCGGCCTGAACGATCTTGCCGAGCTCCTCCTGGCGCCGCTTCATGTCGGCGAAGGAGATGTCCTGGCCGGCTTCCGAGGTCGCCGTGATCAGGCCGACGTCCTGCTGCGGGAAAAAACCCTTCGGGATGGCGATGAACAGGAAGACGGAAAGGCCGAGGGTAGCGAAGAACACCAGCAGCGTGGTGCGCTTCCAGCGTAGCGCGAGATCCAGGCCGCGCTCATAGGCGCGCAGCATGGCGTCGAACACCCGCTCGCTCCATTGATAGAAGCGGCCGTGCCGCGTCTCGTGATGGGCGCGCAGGAAGCGCGAGGCCATCATCGGAGTCAGTGTCAGCGAAACGAGCATCGAGACGAAGATCGTCATCGCCAGCACGACCGCGAATTCGCGGAACAGGCGGCCGATGATGCCGCCCATCAGCAGAAGCGGGATCAGCACCGCGACCAGCGAGATGCTGATGGAGACGATGGTGAAGCCGATTTCACTGGCGCCGCGGAAGGCGGCCGCCATCGGCTTCTCGCCCTCCTCGATATAGCGGCTGATATTCTCCAGCATCACGATGGCGTCGTCGACCACAAAGCCCACGGCAATCGTCAGCGCCATCAGCGACAGATTGTCGAGGGTGTAGCCGAACACCCACATCAGCGAGCAGGCGCCGAGCAACGCCAGCGGCACGGTCACGGCGGGGATGACGGTCGCCCAGAAACTGCGCAGGAACAGGAAGATCACCATCACGACCAGCCCGATCGTGAGCAGCATGGTGAATTGCACGTCCTCGACCGCGGCGCGAATCGTGGTGGTGCGGTCGCTCAGCACGTCGACCTTGATCTGCGGCGGGATCGCCGCGACCAGTCGCGGCAGGGTCGTCTTGATCTTGTCGACGGTCTCGATGACGTTGGCGCCGGGCTGCTTGAACACCACCAGGAACACGCCGCGCTGGCCATTGGCCCAGGCGGCCTGCTTGGCGTCCTCAGGCCCGGAGACCGCCTGGCCGATATCGCGGATGCGCAGCGGCCCGCCGTTGCGATAGGCGATGATGACGTCGTTCCAGTCTTTCGATGCTGTCAGCTGATCGTTGGCGTAGATGGTATAGGCGCGGGTTGCGCCGTCGATATTGCCCTTGGGCGAGTCGACGGTGGTGATCGCGATCTGGCTACGCACGTCTTCCAGCGACAGGCCTTTTGCCACGAGCTTTGCCGGATCGATCTGGATACGGATCGCCGGCTTCTGCTGGCCGCCGATCGTGACCTGCGCAACGCCCGAGATCTGGCTGATCTGCTGGGCGAGCTGGACATCGATGGTGTCGGAAACCTCCGTCAGCGGCAGGGTGTCCGAGGTCGCCGACAGGATCAGCACCGGCGAGTCCGCCGGGTTGACCTTGCGATAGGTCGGCGGCGAGGGCAGGTTTTTCGGCAATTGCCCGCCGGCAGCATTGATCGCGGCCTGCACATCGTTGGCGGCGCCGTCGATGCTGCGGTTGAGATCGAACTGGATGGTGACCGCTGATGTGCCGAGATAGCTGGTCGAGGTCATCTGCGCGATGCCCGGGATCTGCGCGAACTGGCGCTCCAGCGGCTGCGCCACCGACGAGGCCATGGTCTCGGGGCTGGCGCCGGGCAGATTGGCAGTGACCTGGATGGTCGGGAAATCCACCTGCGGCAGCGGCGCGACCGGCAACAGGGGATAGGCGACGAGGCCGACAAAGAGAATGCCGGCCATCAGCAGCGAGGTGCCGATGGGGTAACGGATGAAGGGCGCTGAAATGCCGCCGCTCATTCCTGGCCGACCTTCGCGGCTGCATCGGCGACATTGCTGCCAACCAGCGTTCCCGGCTGCACCCTGTATTGGCCGGAGGTGATCACCCGCTCGCCTGGCCTCAGGCCTTCGTCGACCACCGAGCGGCCGTCGATCGACTGGCTCACCTTGATCCTGCGCAGCTCCGCCTTGTTCTCGGCGTTGACGGCGAAGGCGTAGAGACCGTCATTGCCGTGCTGAACGGCATTGTCGGCGACCACGGTTGCGTCCTTCAATGTCCTGACCAAAAGTCGCGTCGACACCGACTGGCCCGGCCACAGCGCATGGTCCTTGTTGTCGAACACGGCCTTCAGCCGGATCGTACCGCTGGTGGTGTCGACCTGGTTGTTGATCAGCGCCAGTGTGCCGGTCGAAAGCACCTTCTTGCCGTCGGTGGACATCGCGATCACTTCCGGCGGCGAGGCGGCAAGCGCGGCCTTGATGTCGGGCAGTTGCTCCTCCGGCGCGGTGAAGACCACCGAGATCGGCTCGATCTGGGCGATGCTGACGATGCCGGTCTGGGTGGCCGCATTGACGATATTGCCGACGTCGACCTGGCGGATGCCGACGATGCCGGAGATCGGCGCCTTCACGGTGGCGTAGTCGAACTGGGTCTGGGCGTTGTCGATCGCGGCTTGATCGGCCTCGATCTGCGCAGTCAGCTGCGCGACCTGCGAACGCTGTGTGTCGGTTTGCTGCCGTGTGGCGAATTCGCCGAGCCGCGTGAAACGTTGCAGGTCGAGCTTGGCATTGGCGAGATTGGCCTCGTCCTGCGCCTTCTTGGCCTTGGCCTGATCGAGCGCCGCCTGGAACGGCCGCGGATCGATCTCGACCAGCGTGTCGCCTTCCCTGACGAACTGCCCCTCCTTGAAATCGATCTTGTTGATCTGGCCGTCAACGCGGCTGCGCACCAGCACGGTGTTGAAGCCCTGCACGGTGCCGAGCCCGGTGAGGAAGACAGGGAAGTCGGCCTTCTCGACGGTTGCGATCTTGACGGGGACGGGCTTCGGAGCAGGAGCCTTTTGCGCGGTCTGGGTGGCTTGTCCGCTGGTGGATTTCTGCCAGCCAAAATAGCCGACCGCGCCGATCGCTGCGATCAGCAAACCCCAACGGATGGTGCGGGACCAGGACATGTGCGCTCACGGGTCATCGGGAACAAACCGTTGAGTGCTCAACTCGGTTCCCCCGATACCAAGCGATATCGGGTCCAAAGCGTCGAAGTAAACACACGTGAACTTGAGATTCCCTAAACAATTGGAAAGGTTTGCGAGCGGGTCGCGTGTGCAGCGGCGCTAGCGGCGCGCCCGCCCGGTAAAGCTGCCGAGCGATCACGCATATTGCTAATCGCAATGGCAGCGTCGGCAACGTGTACTCATTTCGCAACCGGCGCGCGCACATCGATGTCGCTGCTCGGATTCTCTTCGGAAGGAGCGCGCCGCGTTGCCGACGAATCGCTCCTTGCGATGAGATCAAAGCGATTGCTGATGGTGTGATCACCGACGAAGATCGGCGTCGCATGCCAATCGATTTAGAAGCGTTTTTAGAACGCTTACAGAATAGAACCGTTTCAAACTAGAATCGCTGTGAACTGGTTCGATTCATCAGCAGTGTTGCTTGCGTTTCATTGACCCGCATTTTCCCGCTCGATAGTCACCGCAACAGGACAGTTCGTCGCGCGTCAATAAGCGCGACTCAAATTCAAATGAAGTGATCGCGGGGGCGTGCGGTGGCAAGAAAATCAGAACAATACGCGCTTTCGCGCATGATGGCGGCGGCACTGCTCACGGTGAGCTGTGTGGCGCTCGGCCTTGTTGCGACCCCCGGCAAGATTCACGCGCAATCCAGCGGTTCGCAGCTACCACCTGTCAACGTCGCGCCCACTGAGGAGCAGAAGCGCCGCGTGACCGGCACCTCCAACACGCAGCGTGCGAATCGTTCGACCGCGCGGCGCACGCAGGCGGCGCGCCGGCCGCAGGCCGAGCCGGCCGCCCCGAAAACGTTCGGGCAGTCCCAGGATGCGCGCACCGGCACCGTCGGTGTCTACAGCAACAGCACGTCGGTTGCGACCAAGACCAACACGCCGCTGGTCAACATCCCGCAATCCGTCAACGTCGTGACCAAGGATTTCATCCGCGACCAGGGTTTTCAGAGCGTCACCGAGATCACCCGTTATGTCCCCGGCGTCGCCATTCACCAGGGCGAGGGCAACCGCGACGAGCTGGTGATCCGCGGCGTCGATACCAGCGCCAACTTCTTCGTCAACGGCTTTCGCGACGACGTCCAGTATTTCCGCGATCTCTATAACGCGCAGAGCGTCGAGATCCTGAAAGGTCCGAGCGCGCTGATCTTCGGCCGTGGCTCGGGCGGCGGCCTCGTCAATCGCACGCTGAAGGAAGCCGATGGCACCCGCGTCTATGAGGCGACCGGCCAGGTTGGCTCATACAACGACAAGCGGGTGACGTTGGATGCCGGGCAAGCGGTGAACGAGAACGTCGCCGTGCGCTTCAACGCCATGTACGAGAACAGCGACACGTTCCGCGATTACGGCCATCTCGAGCGCTACGGCATCAATCCGACCGTCACGCTGAAGCCGAACGACGACACCAAGATCAAGCTCTCTTACGAATTCTATCACGACTTCCGCCTCGCCGATCGCGGCAACCCCTCGCAGGGCATTCCCGGCGGCGCCACGCGCTTCAATCCGACGGGGCCGTTCGCGCCCAACGGCGATCTCACCGTCTTCTACGGCAGCCCGATCTACAACGCGGCCAAGGTCGAGGTGCAGACCGGCATGGCGATCATCGAGCATGATTTCGGCAATGGTCTGACTGTGCGGAACGGCTCGATCTATGCCGACTACAACCGCGGCTACCGCAACGTCTATCCGGGCGGCACCGGCGCGCCGGCCGCGGCCGGCGGCGGCGCGGTGACGCCGGCCCAGACGCTGGTTTCACTCAATGCCTACCAGAATTACACGCCGCGCGAAAACGCGTTCAACCAGACCGACTTCACCTACAAGACCGCGACCGGCCCTGTGCTGCATACATTTGCCTTCGGGACCGAGTTCGGTCGCCAGACCGGCCTTGGCCGGCGCGATTCCGGGCAGTTTCCGCTGAACGGCGGCGCGTCCTGGGTCACCGTCAATCCGTTCAACCCGACCTATTTCGGCCCGGTGACCTTCAATCACATCGCCAGCGACGCCAACAGCAAGTATCGGCTCAACATCGAGTCCGGTTATGTGCAGGATCAGATCGAAGTATTTCGATGGCTGCAATTCCTGGTCGGTGCGCGCTACGACAATTTCGATCTGACGGCGCTCGACCTCAACACCAACACCAGGCGCGGCAGGGTCGACGATTTCATCTCGCCCCGCGCCGCGGTGATCGTGAAGCCGATCGATACGGTGTCGCTGTACACGGCCTGGAGCGTTTCCTACCTGCCGGCCTCGGGCGATCAGTTCAGTGCCTTGAACCCGAGCACCGTGATTCTCGAGCCGCAGAGGTTCGAGAACTCGGAGGTCGGCGCGAAATGGAACATCAATCCGAAACTGCTGTTTACTGCCGCAGCATATCAGCTGCTGCGCGCCAACGTGCCGATCAACATCGGTGGTGGCGTATCCATCCCCGGCGGTGCGCATATTATCCGCGGTTTCGAGACCGCGCTGACCGGATACATCACCCCGGATTGGCAGTCGGTGTTCGGCTATGCCTACACCGATGCCCGCATCTCAAAGGACGTGACGGCGCCGGGCGTCAATCCGCCGATCGTTGCCGGCAACCGCGTCCAGCTCGTGCCGTACAACCAGTTCTCCTGGTGGAACAAGTACCAGTTCAACCCGACCTGGGCGGCAGCCCTCGGCGTGATCTACTTCTCGGATTCGTCCGCGTCGTCCGACGACAGCGTGCGTCTGCCCGGCTTCGTCCGCTTCGACGCGGCTGTCTATGCCAAGATCGACGAGATGTGGCGCGTGCAGCTCAACGTCGAGAACGTCTTCAACAAGGGCTATTGGGCGACCGCCGACGGCAACAACAACATCTCGCCGGGTCAGCCCCGTACTGTGCGCCTGACCGCGATTGCAAAATTCTGAGCGAAAGCGGGAAAAATTCCCTGACGGAATCGGGATCGGAAGAGGCAGTTTAATCTCTATCAATGCCGATGACGTGAGCTGCACTAATAGCGCTTCTTTCCGGCTCCGGAGCGTGGTACCCGGGGGCCTGCAAGGATAGAGTTCTCATGGCGTTTAGAACGGTTCTGAAATTGGCGGCTGTCGCCGCGATCGCGCTGGCGTCGCCATCATTGGCTCAGCAGCGTCTCGCCGCGCCGGCATCGCCGCAAGCGCCCGCCGCGGCTCAGCCAGCCGCGCCCGTGGCGCCGCCGGCGGCAGCTCAGACCGCGGCGCCGGACCCGGCTGCGCCGTCGATCGCTGCCGCCGCGCCGGCCGCATCGGAGAGCGCCTCGACCAAACTGACCTTCACCGTGCCGCGCGAACTGTCGCCGTGGTCGATGTTCATGTCGGCCGACGTCGTCGTCAAAGGCGTGATGATTGGGCTAGCCTTCGCCTCGCTCATCACCTGGACGATCTTCCTTGCCAAGATGATCGAGCTGTCGATCGTGCAGCAAAAGGTGCGCTCGGCGTTGAAGAAGATTTCGGACGCCCGCTCGCTGGCCGAAGCGCAGTTCGCGCTCGGCTCCAAGGAGGGCGTGCTGCCCTCGCTGCTGGCGGCCTGCATGCGCGAGGCGCGATTGTCGGCCGGCATCTCCTCGGACGCCGGCATCAAGGAGCGCGCCGCCTCGAGCTCGGCCGAAATCGTGCGCGCGGAAGCCCGCCGCGTCCGCTTCGGCATGGGCCTGCTCGCCACCATCGGCGCGACCTCGCCCTTTGTCGGCCTGTTCGGCACGGTGTGGGGCATCATGAATTCCTTCATCGGCATCTCCAAGGCGCAGACCACCAATCTTGCGGTGGTCGCCCCCGGCATCGCCGAGGCTTTGCTGGCAACCGCGATCGGCCTTGTCGCCGCGATCCCGGCGGTCATCATCTACAATCACTTCGCGCGCGTGACGAAGGGCTATCTCGAGCTCGTCAACCGCGCCTCGGGCGCGGCGGCGCGGCTGTTGTCGCGCGATCTCGACCGCACCCATGTCAGCGGCGGCGCGCGCGCCGCGGCGGAGTAGGGCGATGGCAGTTTCGATCGCAGGCAGCGAATTCGACGACGAGGGCGATTTCGCCGAAACCCACGAGATCAACGTCACGCCGTTCATCGACGTGATGCTGGTGCTCCTGATCATCTTCATGGTGGCGGCGCCGCTCGCCACCGTCGACCTGCCGATTGATCTGCCGACCTCGTCGGCGGTGCCGCAGAAAAAGCCGGACAAGCCGACCTATGTCAGCATCAAGCCGGATCTGACGGTGGCGATCGGCGAGACGCCGGTGAAGCGCGCCGAGTTGGTGTCCACACTCGATTCCGCCGCCGACAACAGCAAGGATCGCTTCATCTTTGTGCGTGCCGACAAGGTGGTTCCTTACGGCGACCTGATGGATGTGCTCGAAATCCTGCGCGCCGGCGGCTATACCAAGCTGAAACTGGTCGCGCTGGAAGTGCCGGTGGCGCCGCAACCCGCAAAGCCCTGAGGGGCTCCGATGTCCGATCTCGAAACCGAGCCGAAGCGTTCGAAGTGGCTGTGGGCGTGTGCGGCCGCCGGCGCGATTGCGCTGCATCTCGGCGGCGTGGCGCTGGCGATCGCACATCTGCGCACCGACGGGCTCGACGACGACACACTCGGCGCCACCGCGATCGAGATCGGTGTGTTCTCTTCGCCCCATGTCGAGGACAATGACCTGCCGCCCGGGCCCGACACCGACGCCTCAATGGCCTCGCCGCAGCTCGCCGAACAGAAGGCGGAGATCAAGGAAACCGAGCTCGAGAAGGACAAGCCGGCCGAGACGGAAGACCCCGACCGGATCGTGACGCAGAACCAGACCAACAAGCCGAAGGAAGACGAACCCAAGATCGCCGCGGTCGCCACCCAGGCGTCGCAGGAGTCGGTCGCGCAGGAAGCGACCGCGCGTCAGATGCTGGACGAGAAGGCGCCGGAGGCGGAAACGGCGAAGGCGCCCAATCTCGGCATCGGCAAGGACAAGGGTAGGCTCACCGCCAATTGGGGCAAGCAGATCAGCGCCTATTTCGAGCTGCACAAGCGCTATCCCAAGGTGAAGAAGAACAAGACCGCCACGGTCAAGGTGAGCCTTGTGCTCAATCGCCTCGGCAATGTGTTGCAGGTCAGCGTCCTCGAATCTTCCGGCGATACCGCCTTCGACGAAGCGGCGATCTCCATGATCCGCCGCTCCGATCCGGTGCCGCGCCCGCCGGCCGAATTGACCGACGATACCTTCAGCTACACGCTGAACGTGAATTTCAACGAGAAGAAGTGACGAACCGCGTACCCGCGGTTCGTCATGCCCGGGCTTGCCGCCTTCGCTAAAGCTTCGTCGGCCGAGCGCGATCGTGGGCCCGGCGGAGCCTTAGCGGAGACGGGACCGGGCATCCACGCCTTCCTTTTTTGTGGCTGCCAAAAGCGTGGATGGCCGGGACAGGCCCGGCCATGACGAAGACTAGTGAGGCGGATTGGCGTAGCCTGTCCGCCCTACCGACCGCGAATGTGTCCTACATGACGCTCGAAACTCCTCCCGCCATCGCAACGGAAGCATTCACCGATGCAAAGGCCGCGGTCGATCGGCTCGAGGAAATCTACGAGCGCAACACCAAATTCCTGCGGGATCGCTTCGAGGCCTATGCCCAGGGCGGCGCGCTGACGGGGCGGGTGCGCGCTTGCTATCCCCTTGTGCGGATCACGACGGCGACCCATGCGCGGCTCGATTCGCGCCTCTCTTACGGGTTCGTCGCCGGGCCGGGCGTGCACGAGACCAGTGTGACGCGGCCGGACCTGTTCAAGAATTATTTCACCGAGCAAATCCGGCTCCTGATTGAAAACCACCGCGTGCCGGTCGAGATCGGCGAGTCGAACGAGCCGATCCCGATTCATTTCGCCTATCGGCGCGACATCAACATCGAGGCGTCGCTCAGCAGCAACGACGATACGGTCGTGATGCGCCTGCTGCGCGATGTCTTCGACACGCCGAACCTTGCCGCGATGGACGATGCGATCGCCGACGGCACGTTCGAGCTTTCGCCCGGGGCCGCCGAGCCGCTCGCGCTGTTCCGGGCGGCGCGCGTGGATTACTCGCTGCGCCGGCTCTATCACTACACCGGCACCGACCCCGACCACTTCCAGAATTTCGTGATCTTCACCAACTACCAGTTTTATGTCGATGCCTTCGCGCAACTTTGCCAGCAGCGCCTGGCTTCGGGCCAGATCGGCCCCGAGGCCTTTGTCGGGCCGGGCAATGTCATCACGCGCAATGCGCGCGATGGCGGCGGCACGGTCGGCATCGCGCCGGCGCGCACGCCGCAGATGCCGGCCTTCCATCTGGTCGAGCCGGGCGATCGCGGCATTACCCTGATCAATATCGGGACCGGCCCGTCCAATGCGCGCAACATCACCGACCATGTCGCCGTGCTGCGCCCGCACGCCTGGCTGATGGTCGGACATTGCGCGGGCCTTCGCAACACGCAGCGGCTCGGCGATTACGTGCTGGCGCATGGCTATGTCCGCGAGGACCACGTGCTCGACCGCGAGCTGCCGCTGTTCGTGCCGGTGCCGGCGCTGGCCGAGATGCAGGTCGCGCTCGAGCAGGCGGTCGGCGAAGTCACAGGCCTTGCCGGCTTTGAGCTGAAGCGGTTGATGCGCACGGGAACCGTCGCCAGCGTCGACAACCGCAACTGGGAAATCAGCGGTCCCTCGATCATCCGGCGGCTGTCGCAGTCCCGCGCGATCGCGCTCGACATGGAATCGGCGGCGATCGCCGCCAACGGCTATCGCTTCCGCGTGCCCTACGGCACCTTGCTGTGCGTCTCGGACAAGCCGCTGCACGGCGAGATCAAGCTCGCGGGCATGGCCAGCGAGTTCTACCGCCAGCGCGTCGGCCAGCATCTTCAGATCGGGCTGAAGGCGCTGGAAAAGCTGAAAGCGCAGGAATCGGAGCGCCTGCATTCGCGCAAGCTCCGCAGCTTCGCCGAGGTGGCGTTTCAGTAGGCGCTGAAATTTCGGCTGCGTAGGGCGGATTAGCGATAGCGTAATCCGCCGTGTCGCCGCAGTGGAAAGTGCGGCGGATTACGCTTCGCTAATCCGCCCTACGGGTCGGTGCCTAGTGCAAAAAGTAGTAGCGGATGCTGACATACACCACGACGAGGCAGATGAAGATCAGCGCCACCGGCAATTTCGGCTTGGCGCTGCCAGCCTGATAGGCGGCGGCCTGTTTCGGCTTGGGGGCCGGGCGGCGGAAGGCGGTAACATTGTCGGCGGCCGGCTCGCTCTGCCGCGCAGGAAGATCCGGCGGGGCGCCGCCGCCGCCCATCTCGGAATAATAGCTGCGGTACATAAGCGCGATGGTCGCCTCGCTGGCATCCGCATCCGTCATCTGCTTGAGGAACTTCTGGTAGGCGACGAGGAAATCCTGCGCGTCCTGCGGCAGCGCCGAGGTTCCATTCAGCTTGGCGAGCATCTTCCAGGTCGCAAAATCGGCGCGGGCGCGGGTGTCGGCCCGTCTCGCAATCAACATGTCGGCGGCTTTTACCAATTTATCCTCAACCCGGTTCCCGGCGAACTTACGTGTTGCCCGTCAAAAACAGAACGGCGCTCAGCACGTAGCCGGTCAGCGTCCGCAGTATCGCCGAGATAACATCAAGATTTAGACCGAGTTGGGCGCCGAGCAATGGCAGAAAAATCAGCG
>Ga0081539_10004351_pt1 | contig 15791 bp, 14 predicted proteins | sample TabmetS4T2R2_FD_71023 | JGI IMG/M metagenome (GOLD analysis project Ga0081539, IMG submission 71023) | Tabebuia heterophylla rhizosphere microbial communities from the University of Puerto Rico - S4T2R2 | ecosystem: Host-associated > Plants > Roots > Rhizosphere ...
CCCACGGGCGCGAGCCGGATCCCGCGCTGGTCGAGCTCTACGTGGACACCGCACCGGAGGTGATCGACTACCTCGAGTCGAAGACACCGGTGCGGATGTATGCGCCGACCACCTTCAACGACTACTTCGAGGGCATCCCCGGAGGAAAGTCGGCGGGGCGGTCCATCGAGCCGGTGCCCTACGACGCCCGAGGTGCGTTGGGGGAATGGGCGCAGAGGACTCGAACCAGCCCGCACCTCGCACGGCTCACCATGGAAGAGGGTGCGAAGTACCTGCGCGGTGACGAGCCCCCGGACTTCGAGACCATCGCCAAGCGCGAGGCGGACGACGTTCGCTGCGGCGGACCCGCGCTCGTCGCGATGTTGGTGAAGGGATTGCTCGACCGCGGCGTGCCGATGGAGACGAACACCGCCGGCCGCGATCTGGTCGTCGTCGACGGTGAAGTCGTCGGGATCGCGGTGCAGCGCGACGGTGAGACGCAGCTGATCGGCGCCCGGAACGGCGTGATCCTGGCGTGTGGCGGGTTCGAGTGGAACGACGACATGGTGCGCGCGTTCATCGCACGTGAGCTTCACCCGCTCAGTCCGCCTCACAACGAAGGCGACGGACACCGAATGGCGATGGAAGCCGGCGCCGCGCTCGCCAACATGACGTCGTTCTGGGGCCAGCCGGCGCTCGTCGATCCCGAGGTCGAGTTCGAAGGCAACCCGCTCTACCAGATGGGCACTGCTCGCAGCGCCAAGGGCGTCATCCTCGTGGATCGGAACGGCAAGCGGTTCGTGAACGAGGGCGTCACCTACCAGGACTTCCCGAAGGCACTCGGAGCGTACGACCCGGTCGCGCTCGAGTACCCGACCGAGCACGTGTGGATGATCTTCGACCAGAACGTCAAGGACGCGACGGTGATCCTCCCGTCGGTCCTGCCGGGCGCTCCGGCACCGGAGTGGATGACGCACGGCGACACCGTCCACGAGCTCGCGGTTCTGATCGACATCGACCCGGACACGCTCGAAGCGACGGTCGCGCGCTGGAACGAGCAGGTTGCGGCGGGTGAGGACACCGACTTCCACCGCGGCACCGTGCGCTTCGAGGCCCACATGAGCGGGCACTTCCCCTCACCGGCTGACAGCCTCGGCGCGATCGAGCGTCCGCCGTTCTACGCCATGCCGCTGTACGACGGCACGCTCGGCACCAACGGCGGCCCGCGCATCGATGAGCATGCACGTGTGCTGCGCCACGATGGTTCGGCGATCACGGGCCTGTACGCCGCGGGCAATGCCTCCGCCAGCGTGTTCGGTCCGGCGTACCCCGGCGGCGGCGCCACCCTCGGTCCGGCCCTGACCTTCGGCTACCTCGCCGGCCAACACTGCGCAACGCGACGCGGGTCGCGGCAGGGCTGATCGACGGCTCGCACCGTCTGATGCCCTCGAGGACTCGAGATCATGGCTGACCGCAGCGACCTGGAGTTCACGTACTCGCTGATCGACCGCATCTTCCGGCTCAGCCTGGGTGAGCTGGCCGACTTCAGTGGCGCCAAGTACGACGGTGACTTCTCGCTCACCCTCGAACAAGCGCAGCGACGCAAGCACGACTACGTCGCGGAGCAGATCGGCATCGGAGCCGACCGGCGAGTGCTCGATCTCGGTTGCGGGTGGGGTCCGTTGCTCAACTTCGTTCGCGAGCGCGGCGGGACCGGCGTCGGTGTCACGCTCTCTTCCGCGCAACTCGAGTCGTGCCGGCGTCACGATCTCGACGTGCACCTCCTCGACGCGCGGCTGGTCACGCAGGACACCTTCGGCCCGTTCGACGCGGTGGCGAGCCTCGGTGCGTTCGAGCACTTCTGCTCCCCGAGCGAGTTCGCCGCGGGACGGCAGGAGGAGATCTACCGCGGGTTGTTCGCGAGCGTCGCCAGCATGTTGCCGGATCACGGCCGCTTCTACCTCCAGACGATGGTGTTCGGGCCGAACATGATCCCGATCGACGACGTCGACATCCGCGCGCCGCGAGAGTCGGACGCGTGGTACCTCGCTCTGCTCGGCCGCCAGTTCCCCGGCTCCTTCCTTCCCCTCGGAGAGCAGCAGGTCATCAGCTGCGCGAAGCCTCACTTCCGACTGGTGGCGAGCTCGAGTGGCCGGCTCGACTACATCGAGACCATTCGTCAGTGGCGCAAGCGCTTCGCCGAACCGAGCGTTCGGAAGTCGTTGCTCAAGCTCCGGCTCGCGCCTCGCTGGCTCACCAGCGCCGACTTCCGGCTCGCCTTCACCTCAGGGGTGAGCGCCAACAGCGTGTGCTTCGAACGCTTGCTGCTCGACCACTACCGCCTCGTGTTCGAGAAGGAGACGCGAGGGACCTGAGCTCGGCGGTCAGGACTGTGCGCGCCAAGCGGCTTGTTGGCCGGAGAGGCAGTGCTCCTGACGAGCGGCGATCCGACGCACGATCTGGATCGCGAGCACTGCGGCGACCGCGGTCAACAACATGCCGATGACCGCGACGACGTCGTGGTTGCGCAACTCCCGGAGCTCTTCGTTGTCGAACAAGCTTGCGCTCGAGGTTCCGAGCCCGGTACGGGTGAAGATCGACACGAGGAACACCCCCCAGTACCAGCCGATCAACGGTGAACCCCGGTTCGCCCTCCACGTCGGCACGTTCCTCGGGGTCGAGGCGTCGGATCCGCGCCACAGGTCCTGGAGGATGAGCACCGGGATGACGAAGTTGGCGAACGGAATGAGCCATCCCGCAATGGCCCAGCCCGGCTTGAGCCTGGGAGAAAGGCGACCGAGTGCTTCGTTGTTCTTGGCCGCGCGGTACATCCAGATGATGATCAGGACGAAGATCGCGAAGCTCACGAACCCCAGGATCCCGCCGGCCGCGCTCACGAGATCGTCGGCATCGTGCGCGCGCTGCGCCGTATCGGCGGTGAGCTCGCCATCGATGATGTCGCCCAGCGCGCTGATGCGCACTGCGTAGGCGATCGCACCGAACAGCGCACCGGCGACGGCGATCCACAGCAGCACGGTGAGCGCAGTGGTGAGTCCCTTGAGACTTCGCCAGCGAACGCTCGCGACCGGCGTGGCGGGTGGCGGCGCGGCATAGCCGGCACCTTGCGACGCCGCCGCCGCGAAGTACGGACCCGGAGGAGGCGGCGGCGTCGGGACCGGCGGGGGCGGGAGCGGCATCGGTGGCGGCGGCGCCGAGAAGCCGGCAGGCGGCGGAGGTGGCGTTCCCGCCGCGCCGTCGCCCGGTGCGCTCGAACTCGGCTCGAGGATGCCGTCGTCCGCGCTGCCTTCGTCGCTCACGGGCGCCCTCCACTCGGTCGCGGCAACGAATCCGTACGCTAGAGGTGCGGAGGGACGACCTCGGGGACCCTCCACGCGCGCAGGGATCGAGAGCACAGGTGTCGCTGGCAAGTGGTGAGGTCCCCGCGTGGGAGTACCGACTCGATGCGTGGAACGACAGCGCGCGTCGGCTGCTGGAGGAGCGGCTGACGCAAGCGGGTGTTCCGCACGAGTGGAACGGCACGCGCTGCCTGGTTCCCATCGACCGTCGCGACGTCGCCGACCAGGTCTTCGCGTCACTGCGCGTCGTCAGGACGACCCCGGCCGGCTGGTACCCCGACCCCTGGGGTCTGTCGCCGGCACGCTGGTGGGACGGTCACGAATGGACCGGCTTCGTCGCGGAGCCTCCCGCCCCCGAGCGCTCATGGGTCCCACCGCCGCACAACCGTGAACACGCGATGCGAGGCGGTGGCATCGCGTTCCTCGGGTTCGTCGCCTCTCTGGTCGCGTCGGGGCTCGCCGCGCTGGCCGTCGATCTGCTGGGCGGTTCGGTCCACTCTCTCGGCGCGCTGTGCGCAGCCCAAGCCGCGCTGTGGGTGTGCCTCTTCGGCGCGTGCAAGCTGGCAGTTCGACGCCACGGCAACGGATCACTGCGCGAGCTCGGCCTCGCACGGCTGTCATGGCGCCAGGTTGGCGCGGGACTCCTGGTCGGGCTGATCGCGCGCTTCGGAGCCGGCGCGCTCGCGGTCGCGATCGCGCAGCTGTTCCCCGAGGAGCAGCTGCGCAACACCGCCGAGCCGGTGTTGCGATTGCAGGACAGCCTGCTGTCGATCATCGTGCTGTCGTTGATCCTCGTGGTCGGCGCACCGTTCTTCGAGGAGCTCTTCTTCCGCGGACTGGTGCAAGGCGCGTTCACCAACCGCTTCGGCGCACGCATCGCGCTCTTCGGCCAAGCCATCTGCTTCGGGCTCGTGCACTACCGCGTCGGGATGACCGCCGCGCAGGCGGTGATCACGATCGTCACCATCGGCGCGACGGGCCTCGTGCTCGGATCAGTGCGCTGGCACTACGAGAAGCTCGGACCGGGCATGGTGGCCCACGCGTTCTTCAACGCAGTGGTCGTGGTCGTGGTGGTGACCCTCGCCTGAGCGGGTGGTTCCGATCAGAGCGCGGCGAGCAGTTTGTACGAGCCGTGCTCGTCGGCGGCGGTGCCGAGACGGCGAAGCAGCTGGGCGATGACCTCCGGACGCACGTACTGCGTGATCCCCCAGAGGAAGAATCCGTGCACGAGCCCCATGCGGTACTCGTCCCACGCCACGTCGAACGACGGCACGGTGGCGACGCCCTGCGCCCGCAACGCGTCGAGGTAGTGCTGCAACAGCTCGCGCTCGTTGTCGGCACGCACGTCGGGTTCGAGCGCCGACGCGATGTGGTACCCCACGTCGATGCCCCAGGGTGCCCATTGGGTGACCTGCCAGTCGAGCAGGCACGCGCGTCCGGCGCCGTCGAGGAACGTGTTGCCGACGTGGGCGTCGCCGTGCGCGATCGTCCACCCCGCGCCGGGCTTCCGTGACGCGATCTTCTTGTAGGCGTCGACCAACGCTTGCGAATCGCGCGTGCCGTCGGGCACGCCGTCGCCGTTCGGACCGTCGAAGTTGGCGCTGATCTCCTTCAGGCCCCGCACGTTGAGGATGAAGTCGAGCCGGGTGGTCAGCCAGTCGTTGCCGGTGACGATCTCGGGCTGCTCCCATACGTAGGCGTGGAGCACGGCCAGTTGACCGAGCAGATCGGCGGTGCGCTCGACCGAGCAGTAGTCGAGTGCATCGCAGAACACCGCACCCGCTTCGACCGCGTCCTCGGTGATCACGACGCCATGACCGCTGCTCGGGTCGACGTCGGCCCACACGCTGTTGAGCGTGCGCACCCCGATGGGGTGCGAGAGGTCGCGGTAGAACGACGCCTCGGGGACGCCCGCATGCGCGCTCCCGCGACCGACCTCGCCGAAGTAGCCCTTCGCGCACAGCGCCGGAGGCAGGCCTTCGGGGATGTCACCCTCGATCTTGAAGCGCTGGTTCGTGGACACGCGCTCGACGAGCGGTCCCAGGGTGACGTTGGTGACGTTCACCCCCGGCCAGCGCGTCCCGAGGGCGGCGTTCAACCACTGCGGGTCGAGCAATTCCTCGATCGTCTCGGGGATGGTGACGCTGCTGGTGTCGCTCATGGTGCCGCCGTGGTCGTGGTGGCCGCGGGGATCGCACCGCCGGCGGTCGCCGACTGGATGCCCTCAGGGGTGCCCACCAGCTTGCCCTGGATCGGTTTGCCGCTCTTGGGGAACAACACGAATTTGCCGTCCTTCACTTGGAGGAAGTAGCCACAGCTCGTCTTCGACGCATGCCCGCGACCCTCGAGGCCCACGTCGACCGGCTGGCACGCGAGGCCCGCCTGGTCGTACTTGCCGACCGCGTGCACGCCGTCGACGAGACCTTGCCGCGTGAGGTTCTTCCCCGCGTTCTCACAGCCCTTGATGAGCAGGTCGGCGATGATGTACCCGTTGTAGACGCCGAAGTCGGGCACGCCGGTGAAGCCGGCGTACTTCTTCAGGTCGGCCTGGAACTTCTTCGTCGCCGCGGTCTTGAGCTCCACCGGCTTGTAGCCGATGAGGAAGTAGGCGCTCGACGGGAAGCCGTTCGCCGCGGGCGAGTCGAGGAAGTCTTGCCCGTAGCCCGTTCCGAGCAGCGAAGCCTTCATGTCGACGCCGTTCTGCTGGAGTCCCTGCACCACCGCGATGTTGGTGGCGGCCGCCATCGGCAGGTACACCGCGTCGGCCCCGGCGTTCTTGATGCCGAGCACTGCGGGGGAGACGTCGGGCGTGCCGAAGTCGATCGCGGTGTTCGTGTACACCGGCTCGAGTCCCACACCGGGCACGGCGTAATTCATGAACGCCTTGGCCGAGGCGACGGACGAGGAGGCCTGTCCGTAGGCCAGCGCGGCAACCTTCTTCGCGCCGGCCATCTTCGCCGCGCGCGCGGCCGTGTCGTAGATCACGTCGCCGAAGAGCACGCCGTTGCCACCCGAGCTCAGGATGTTCTCGTTGCCCTTCTGCTGGTAGTACGTGCCGTCGGTGCCGGCGCCGATCATCGGCACGCCCTGCTCGAGCAGGTAGCGGTAGCTGAGGAACGCGAACGGCGACTGGTTCACCACCGCGAGCACGTTCTTGTTCTCGACGAGGTCCTTGGCCGCGGTGAGGTTCTGCGCGCTGGAACCGTCGTCAGCGGTCTCGTAGGTGATCTTGCGACCATTGCACCCGCCCACTGCGTTCTGCGCCTTGATACGGGCCTCGAAGCCCCTGATGCCGTTCTTGGAGATCGACGCCGCGACGCCCGTCGCCGGATAGATGTACCCGAGCTTGATCTCCTTGGCGGTGACGCCCGGATCGGCCGCAGGTGTGGCCGCGCCACCGACGCTTGCCAGTCCCGTCGTGCCCAGCACGGCGACGACGGCGACGCCGACCGCGGCGCGCACCCGTCGTGAACGATTGCTCTTCATGGTTCCCCCCAATTGATGTTTCCGAGATCGTGTCGTCACCGCGTCGGCGCGCCACCCAGCGCGCGGATGCAGAAGTCCCAGAGGTCCTCGCCGATCGCGCTGGCGTCCGGCCCGGCGTCGGCGTACGAGTAGTGGTGGAAGACCGCCATCACGAGCTTCGTGATGAACCACGCGTCCTTCTCGGGATCGCGCGAGTCGAGCAGGCCCTCATCGTTGGCGAGGACCAGTTGGCGCGCGACCAGATCGGCGAAGTGCTGCGTCGCGTGCGACATCTCGTCCGGGAAGTGCTGGTAGAGCCGCCAGTGCTCCGCCGTGGTGAAGCGAGGACCGATGTCGAGGTTGCCCGAGCCCAGACTGCGAACGGTGACGGTGACGTAGTAGTGAAGGCGCGCCACCGGATCGGGCAGATCACGCGCGGCTTCTTCGTACTCGACACAGCTCTCGGCGATGAGATCCTCGAACACCGCGAGCAGCAGCTGATCCTTCCCACCGAAGATCCGGTAGAAGGTCTGCAGCGCGACGCCGGCTTCCTTCACCAATTCCTGGGTCGTGAATTCACCGCCGCGCTCGGCGATGAGACGGCGCGCGGCGGCGACGATCGCACGCGCCTGCTCGATCTGACGCGCGCGCGACCGTTGCACGATCTCGGAGCGGTCGGCGATGCGCTCGGCCCACGGGGTGGGCGTTGCCGGTTCGGCCGTCATCGCGGGCTCAGCACCACCACGGGGATCTGGCGATCGGTACGGGTCTGGTACACGTCGTAGTTGGGCCACTGCTCGGTGACGATCTTCCAGAGCCGCGGCTTCTCCTCGTCCGTCGCGGTGTGCGCACGCACCGGGATGACGTCGCCCTTCACCTGCACCTCGGCATCGGGGTTGTCGACGAGGTTGAGGTACCACGACGGGTGCTTCGGCGCACCGCCCATCGACGCGACCACGAGGTAGTCGTCACCGTCGCTGGCGAAGATCAGCGGTTGCGTGCGCGGCTGGCCGGTCTTGCGTCCGGTCGTGGTGAGCAGCAGCGCGGTGGCGCCGTTCCAGAGGTAGCCGACCTCGCCGTCGGTCTCGCGGTAGCGACGGATGTGCTCCTCGCCGAGCAGTGAGATGTCGGGTGCGGTGTAGCCGGGTTCGTTCACGTCGATGAGTCCTTGGCTCGGAGGGTCAGCCGAACACCACGGGGATCGCGGTGGCGCCGCGTTCGTACATCCCGATGTACCGAGGTGGCTCGTCGTCGGGATCGAGGCGGAGGTTCGGAAGCCGGTCGAACAGCGCGTTGATGCCGACCGCCATCTCGGCGCGCGCGACGTGCATGCCGAGACACACGTGCGGACCGCTGCCGAACGCGAGTGCAGGCTTCGGCGGCCGCGTGATGTCGTAGTCGTCGGGGTGCGCCCACCGCGACGGATCGCGGTTCGCAGCGCCGAGGCAGAGGTGGATCACCGATCCCTGGGGAAGGTGCAAGCCGTAGAAGTCGACGTCGCGCGTCACGTGCCGTGAGAACATCGGGTCGGTCGCCTGCCACCGCAGCGACTCCTCGATGGCCGGCCGCACCAGGTCGCGGTTGTCACGCACCGCGTCGCGCACCTCGGGCCGTTCGAGGATGGCAGCCAGGGTGATGCCCATCTGCTTCCACGTGGTGCCGGAGCCGGCCGCGAGCAGCAGCATCGCGAACGAATAGATCTCGGCGTCGGAGAGCCGGTGCAACACGCCATCCTCGTCGGTGTACTCGGCCTCCACCAGCACGCTGATGAGGTCGTCCTCCGCGTGCTCACGGCGCGCGGTCACGATCGGCGCCAGGATCTCGACGACCTTCATCGGGTCGACCATGAGCGACTCGCGGATGATGAGCGCCTGCTCGACGCTCACTCCGAAGCTGCCGGTGATGGTGAGCACCGGGATGGCGGCGGCGAAGTCGACGTTGAGCTCGGCGTGCCCGTCGTCGACGAAGTTGTCGATCAACGCGTGGACCGTCTGCTCAATCCAGTTGTTGATCCACCATTGGGCCTTCGCGGGCACGAACGACGGCTGCACCAGCGCGCGGTAGCGGCGATGTTGCGCGCCACCCATCATGAGGATGCTGTTCATCACCGCGGCTTCGCGGTTGTCGCTCGGCTCCTCCGCGGGCGCGGATGCGAACGTCTCCGGATCCCGGAACGCGGCGTCGCACACCTCGTAGCTGAAGGTGGAGAAGTGCGCCTTGTCGGGGTAGGGCAGGCCTTGGAACGTCCAGTCGCCCGGGTAGCCGGTGAGGTCGTGGACGATCCCCTCGTGGAGCGGTGCCTGCGCGCGCAGGTCGTGCCACTTCGGGAAGGGATCGTCGGTGTAGCCCCCGCCCGAGCGCGCGTTGTAGCTGCTGCGCAGGTCGAACAGCCGGCGCAGCTCCTCGCGATCGAGCAGCTTCGCGTCACCCGCCGCGCTCATCGTGCGACGTACCCTCCGTCGACCGGGAGCAGCGCGCCCGTGATGTTCTTCGCCTTGTCGGACACGAGGTACACCGCGGCCTCGGCGCAGTCCTCGGCCAGGATCGGACGGCCGAGCGGGTGCATGGCACCGACGCCCTCGGCCATCTGCGCCTTCTGCTCCTCGTCGACGTGCAAGCCCTGCATGGCGTTGGTGAAGTTGGTGTACGGCATCCCAGCGGGGCAGATCGCGTTGCAGCGGATGTCGAACGGCGCACCCTCGATCGCGGCGGCTTTGGTGAGCTGGTGCACCGCGCCCTTGGTGGAGCCGTACACGCTCCCGCCCCACGACACGAGACCGGCCACGGAACCGGTGTTGAGGATCACTCCGCCGTCGCCCTGCTCCTTGAACTGCTTGATCGCGTGCTTCGAGCCCAGGAACACGCCCTTGGCGTTGATCGCGAACAGTCGGTCGAAGTCGTCGACGGTGTGCTCCTCGAAGATCAACCCCGCGCGCGGCGTGGGCACACCGACGTTGTTGAAGATGATGTCGAGGCGACCGAAGCTCGACACCGCGAGCGCGATCGTCGCTTCGACGTCGGCCTCCTGCGACACGTCGCACTGGTCGGCGACCGCGGTGCCGCCCGCTTCCTCGATCAGTCGCACGGTCTCCTTGGCGCGGTCGAGATCGACGTCGGCGACGACGACCTTGGCGCCCTCCTCGGCGAAGCGCACCGCCGAGGCGCGTCCGACGCCCGACCCCGCACCCATGACGACCGCCGACTTGCCCTCCAACAACATGCTCATCCTTCTCCCTCGTGCTCGCCGTCGTTCACGATGCGGATCGCGCTGGTGGGGCAGGCCTGCACCGCGTTGCGCACCGCGTCGATCGGGTCACCCTTCGGATCGATGACCACGGCCTTCGTCTCGTCGTCGTGCGCGAACGTGTTGGGCGCGTACACGATGCACATACCGCTGCCCATGCACAGCTCGCGATCGATGACGATCGTCGGCGCGGCGTCGTCAGGCATTCGCCAACACCGGTGGCTCCGCCGGAGTGAACCGGTAGAGCCGCTCCGCGTTCCCGCGGAGGATCTTGTACTGAGTGTCCTCGGGAAGGCCGCTCACCAGCTCCCGCGCCACTGCGATGCAGTTGGGCCAGGTGGTGTCGCTGTGCGGGTAGTCGGTCTCGACCATCACGTTGTCTTCGCCGATGATGTCGAGCGACCGCAGCCCGGAGCTCTCCTCGATGAAGCACCCGAAGATGTGCTCGCGGATGGTGGCGCGCACGTCGAGCTCGTCGAGGTCGGCCATCAGCTGCTTGGTGGCGACGTTGTTCTGGTAGAACGCGGTGGTCGTGTTCTTCGCCCAGTGTCGCTGCTTGTCGATCACCTGCTCGGCGCGCTCGATGAAGTAGGGCATCCAACCGATGTTGCCTTCGGAGAGCGCGATCTTCAGCTGCGGGAAGCGCTCGAAGGCGTCGCTGAAGAGCCAGGCGAGCATCGTTCCCGCGGCGCGGATCGCCCCGAAGGTGAGGTTGGCGAGCCCGGGCGCGTCCGACGAGATCACCGGCATGGTCGACGACGAACCCACGTGCATGCACGCCACCATCTCGAGGTCGTTGGCCGCGGCGAGCACGGGATCCCAATACCGGTCGGGGTCGTGAATCGTCGGGAGACCGAGCGGCTCGGGGTTCTCCGAGAAGCAGAACGCGGTCGCGCCCTTCGCCGCCACGCGCTCCAGCTCCTTGGCCGCGAGCGCCGGGTCCCAGATCGGGATCAACACGAGCGGGATGTAACGACCGGGCGCCGCGCCGGCCCAGTCTTCGATGTGCCAGTCGTTGTAGGCCTGCAGGCACGTGAACCCGAACTCGCGGTCCTTCGCTTCGTAGAACAGCTGCCCACAGAACCTCGGCAGCGTCGGGAAGCACAACGACGCAAGGATCCCGGAGCGGTCCATGTCGTCGAGCCGCGCGACCGGGTCGTAGCAGCCCGGGCGCATCTCGTCGTAGTTCAGGGGCTCGGGGCTGAACTCCTCCTTCGCCTTGCCGACGACCGCGCTCAGGCCCGAGGTCGGCATGCGCTTGTCCTCGTAGACCCAGTACTGCTGGCCGTCTTCCGTGATCATGTGCGGCGCCCGGTCGCGGTCCTTGGCGGAGACGCGGTCGACCCAGAGGTTCGGGGGCTCGAGGATGTGGTCGTCGACCGAGATCAGCCAGTCGAGGTTGTAGGTGTCGCTCATGCTCTTCCGCTCCAGGTGCTGCGCACCGGGCCGCTCAGGCCCCGCTTCGTTGCGAGCCGGGGTACCCGGCTCGCGGCCACTTCGCTCATCGCAGCTCTCCGATCGACATGTGCTTGACCTCCTGGAAGGCGCGGATGCCGTCAGGCCCGCGCTCGCGGCCGAGGCCGCTCTGCTTGTACCCACCACCGGGTGCGTACGCGCTGAACACGCTGGTGTTCACGTTGACCGCGCCGGTGCGGAGCCGTCGCGCCACCGCGGTTGCCGCGGCGACGTCGTGCCCGTACACCTGGGCCGAGAGCCCGTACACGCTGTCGTTGGCGATGCGCACTGCGTCGTCGATGTCGTCGTACGACAGCACGCCGATGACGGGGCCGAAGATCTCTTCCTGCGCGGCGGGGTTGGCGTTGTCGGGCAGGTCGAGGACAGTGGGCTCGAAGTAGTACCCCTTGTCGAAGCCGGCAGGACGGTTGCCGCCTTGCGCGATCTTGCCGCCGGCCTCCTCCGCGAGCCCGACGAACCGCTCGCAGCGGTCGCGCTGGGCGGCGCTGATGACCGGACCCATCATCGACGCGGGATCGGTGGGTGCGCCGACCTTCAACGACGAGTACGCGCCGCTCACTGCGTCGAGCACGTCGTCTTTCTTGTCGCGCGGCACGACCATGCGAGTCGCCGCGACGCACGCCTGGCCCGCGGTCATCGCCACCACCATCATCGCCCCCGCCGCGGCGCGCTCCACCGCGTCGGGCAGGTAGATCTGCGCCGACTTGCCACCGAGCTCGAGCGCGACCCGCTTCACCGTGGGTGCGGCCTGGGCCAGGATCTGCTTGCCCACCGTGGTCGAGCCGGTGAACGACACCATGTCGATCGCCGGATCGGTGGTGAGCAGCTCGGCGCCCGCCGCGCCCGCTTCGACCACCACGCTCAAGACGCCAGGTGGCAGACCGGCGGCGTCGGCCGCGGCGCCGAAGATCAGCGACGAGATCGGCGTGAGCGGGCTCGGGCGCAGGATCACCGTGTTGCCGGCCATCAACGCGGGGATCAGCTTCTGGAACGCCATGATCACAGCCGCGTTGTACGGCGTGATCGCGGTCACGACGCCGACCGGTTCGTGGCGACGAATGCTCAACGCGACCCGTCCCGTGACGAGCTCGTCGACCGGCACCGGGTTGGCGTCTTCGTGCGTCATCGACAGGTAGAGGTCGATGGTGTTGCGCGCGAGCACGGCGCCGCTGCGCAGCTGCATCCCCTCGGCGAACATCGTCGGCTGGCCCGCCTCGGCGACCATGGTCGCGACCAGGTCGTCGCCGTTCGCCTCGATGTGGTCGACGAGCGCGTGCACGAGCTTGGCGCGCTCGGCCGCGCTCATCGACGGCCACGGCCCCTCGTCGAACGCCCGGCGAGCCTCGGAGATCGCCCGGCGGAACTCCGGTTCGGGCGTCACCGACAGCTCGGTGACCTGCGACTCGTCGGCCGGGTTCTCGACTGCGAGTCCTTCGTGGCCTTCGACCCACCGCCCGGCGACGTACGACCGCCGCTCCGCGATCACTGCTCCCACGAGCTCCATCTCCCCTCCCCCCATCCCTTTTGGCGCCGCTGCGTGACCTCAGAGGTCATCGAGGGGCGCCGAAACGTGGAGGGCGCGCGTACTTAGAATCACGTTCTACCTATCACGGAACGGGCTAGCTCGCAAGCGCGGAATGGGGATTCGGGCTCAGGCCCGGCGGTAGGCCACCGCACCCCCATAGTGAGGTGAGCTGTGGCAGGCCACGCCCACCTCGACGCCCTCGCGTTGGCGGTCGCCGGCCCGGCCCGAGAGCTGGAGGTAGCACTCGAGCATCTGAGGGACGCCGTGCATGCGGCCGTTGCCGAGCGCGCCGCCTCCGGAGAGCGCGGGCAGCGCCTTGGGCGCGTCGGAGTCGATCCCGCCGCCGGCCACGAACGCGTGCGCCTCCCCCACCGGGCAGAAGCCCAGCGCTTCGAGCCAGAACCAGACGAAGGGCGAGAAGCCGTCGTACACCTGGGGCAGGTCGACGTCGTCGGGCCTCAGCCCGGAGTGCTCCCACAATCGGCGCGTGGTCTCGTACGCGGTGTCCATGATGTCGTCGAGCGGCCAGTGCTGCGGGATGCGCCGCACCGTCGGCGTCCCCATCCCGAACCCGCTCACGAGCACCGGGTGGTTGGGCAGGTCGCGCGCGCGTTCCGCAGAGGTGAAGACGAACGCGGCCACGCCGTCGACCGGGATGTCGCAGTCGTACATGCAGATCGGGTCGGCGATCACGCGCGCGGCGAGATAGTCGTCGGCCGTGAGCGGCTTGTCGTGCCAGAACGACCACGGGATACGTGCGCCGTTCTTGCGCGCCTCGACCGCGACCGCGGCCATCTCGTCGCGCGACGCGCCGTAGCGCTGGAGGTACTCGTTGTACGGCAGGGCGATCATGGCCAGCGGCCCGAAGTAGCCCTGGGGTGCCATCCACTGCGCGGAGCCGCGCGCTTCGCGCATGGGGTTGCCGTGGTAGCGCCCGGGCGGATTGTGCAGCGCGCGGTGCATGAGGACGTAGTCGGCGGCCCCGCTCGCGACCGCGTTCACCGCCAGCTCGACGGTGCCGGGAATCTGGCCGAAGCCCTGGAAGCCGCTCGCCCAGCGCGGGTTCACACCGAGGTGCTCGGCCATCCAGTTCGCGGTGACGATGCTGACGCCATCCTCGATGGTGTGCGCACCCGCGGTCGGGAAGAGCGCGCCGGTGGTGAAGCCGTCGACCTGCGCGACGTCGAGCCCGGCGTCGGCGATCGCGGCGAGCGCGGTGTCGAGCGCGACCGCGCCGAGCGGCTTGTCGGCGTGGCGCTGCACCGGCGACTGCGCGTAGCCCGCGATCGCAACCTGGTCGGACGCCGCGAAGCGCGCACTCATGCCGGATCACGCTCCAACGTGAACGCCGGTACCGCCACACCGTCGGCGAGATCCTCGAACGCGACGACGACCCGCGCGCCGAGCGCGAGCGGTGCATCGGGGCCATCGAGCAATCGGCCGATGGTGCGCAGGTCGGCCTGCTCGTCGAGCTCGACGTCGACCAGCACGAACGGCAGCAGATCGTCGAAGCCGGGGAGGAACGACTGGTGCATCACCGTCCACGAGCGCACGATGCCGCCCCCGGTCACCGGCACGAACGTGAAGTCCGGATCCGTGCTGTGACAGTGCGAGCACACGATGTCGGGGGGCATGGCGAACGTGCCGCACCGCGAGCACCGCGCGATCGCGAGCACGTGGTCGGCAGCCGCGTCCCAGTACCCACGCGAACGGTCGTCGGGTACGGGGACCGGTCGTTCGCTCACGGAATCACCCCTCCGGCCTGGAGCTCACCGATGTCGTCCCACGAGTAGCCCAGCTCCTGCAACACGAGCTCGGTGTGCTCGCCGGGTTCGGGCGCTCGACGCAACGCCGGCCCGGCGCCGTCGAACTGCACCGGCACCGACGGCAGGCGGTACGACGGTCCGCCCTCTGGGTCGACGTCGTCGATGTAGTGGTTGGCAACGACCTGCGGATCGTCGAGCAGCTCCTCCACCGCCTGGACCGGAGCCCACGGCGCGTCGATCGTCGACAGCAGTGCCTTCCACTCGTCGAACGTGCGCGACGCGAATTCTTCGGTGATCAGCTCGACACATTCCTCGGCGTGCTCCTTGCGCGCCGCGAGATCGACGAAGCGCGGATCGTCGATCAGCTCGTCGCGCCCGATCAGGCGACAGAAGTCGGGCCAGTAGCGGTCCGCTTCCAGGAACACGAGCGAGATGTGGCGCGCATCCTTCGTCGAGTAGACGCCGACCAACGGGTTGACGTAGCCGCTCGCGCTCATCGACATCGCACGCGGCTGCGCACCCGAGAGCGCGGCCAGCACGTCGGACGAGAGCGTCCACATCGCGGTGGCGAGCAGCGAGACGTCGACGACCGAACCCTTGCCCGTGCGCGTGCGCTCCAACAGCGCGGCCGACATGCCGAACGCCAGCGCCATGGCACCGTTTCGGTCACCCATCGCGCCCCGCTGGCCGATGGGGCGGTCGAGCTCAGGCGGCGTGAGCACGTGCGCGAGCCCGCCACGCGCCCAGAACGCCGACGCGTCGTAACCGGGTCGGTCGGCGTCGGGGCCGCGCACGCCGTAACCGTGCCCGCGGGCGTAGATCAGCGACGGATAGCGCGCCGTCAGCGTCTCGGCGTCGAGGCCGAGGCGCTGCAGTGCTCCCGGTCGGAAGTTGGTGAGGAACACGTCGGCGGTGGCGAGCAGCCGTTCGACGATCTCGCGGCCCTGCTCGGTGCGCAGGTCGAGCGCGACCGACCGCTT
>Ga0081539_10004352_pt1 | contig 15790 bp, 14 predicted proteins | sample TabmetS4T2R2_FD_71023 | JGI IMG/M metagenome (GOLD analysis project Ga0081539, IMG submission 71023) | Tabebuia heterophylla rhizosphere microbial communities from the University of Puerto Rico - S4T2R2 | ecosystem: Host-associated > Plants > Roots > Rhizosphere ...
GTCGGCCAGGCCGTCGCTGCGCAGGTCGACCGTGGCCGGCGGCTCTGCGGGGGCGGTCGGCGCGGGGCCGTGGACAGCGTTCGGCGCGGGGCTGTGGACAGCGGTACGCGCACCTCCCGGCGCTCGGCTACCCTCCCGTTCGGGGGCCCCAGCACTCGGCGGGTGGAGCTCCGGCGCGCCCGGGGTCGAGGTGACCAGGGACGCCGGGGCCGGGTCGTCGGCGCTCGGGAACCGGCTGGCCACGTCGGGCCGGGGGGTGGCGTCGATGATCGGCACCCGCGGGGCAGCCGCAGGCTCGGGCATGCGCGCCGGGGCAACCGTCGGCTCGGGGGTGCGCGCCGGGGCGGCCGCCGGGTCGGGGATGCGGGGCGGGGCGGCCGCCGGGTCGGGGGTGCGGGGCGGGGCGGCCGCCGGGTCGGGGATGCGGGCCGGGGCGGGCTCGCCGCCGTTGCGGTGGACCGGGACCCCGTCGGAGCGGGCGCCCGGAGCCGGGGCGGTCGCCGACCGGTCGCGGTTGTCGGCGAAGGCCGTGGCCGCCCCCACGAAGTCCCGGAACAGCGGGTGCGGGCGGGTCGGGCGGGAGCGGAACTCGGGGTGGAACTGGCCGGCCACGAACCAGGGGTGGTCGGGTAGCTCGATCATCTCGACCAGGCGGCCGTCGGGCGAGGTCCCGGAGAAGATCAGGCCGGCCTCCTCCAGCCGCCGCCGGAAGCGGTTGTTGACCTCGTAGCGGTGGCGGTGGCGCTCGAACACCAGCCCGTCGCCGTAGGCCCGCTCGGCCCGGGTGCCCTTCTTGATGCGGCACGGGTCGAGGCCGAGGCGCATGGTGCCGCCCTTGTCGGCGACCCGTCGCTGGTCGGGCAGCAGGTCGATCACCGGGTAGAGGGTGTCGGGCTCGAACTCGCTCGAGTTCGCGCCCTCCAGCCCGGCCAGGTTGCGGGCGATCTCGATGACCGCGCACTGCAGCCCCAGGCAGATGCCGAGATAGGGGACGAGGCCCTCGCGGGCGAAGCGGATCGCCTCGACCTTGCCCTCGACCCCCCGGATCCCGAAGCCGCCGGGCACCAGCACCCCGTCGACCGTCTCCAGCACCTTGCGGGCCGCCGGGTCCTCCAGCTCGTCCGAGGCACACCAGACCACCTCAACCTCAACTCCATGGTGAAACCCGGCATGCTGGAGGGCCTGGGTGACCGAGAGATAGGCGTCAGGGAGGTTGATGTACTTGCCGACCAGGGCGATCCGGACCTTGCGGCGGGGGCTGCGGATCCGCTCGACCAGCGCCTCCCACGCGCTCAGGTCGGGCTCGCCGGCCTTGTCCTCCAGCCGCAGGTGGCGGACCAGGTAGCTGTCCAGGCCCTCGGCGTGGAGCACCAGCGGGATCTCATAGATCGACTCGGCGTCGGGGGCGGACACGACCGCCTCCACGTCCACGTCGGACAGCAGGGAGATCTTGCGCTTGAGGGCGTCGGTGATCGGCCGGTCGGTGCGGCAGACGATCGCGTCGGGCTGGATGCCCAGCGAGCGCAGCTCCCGGACCGAGTGCTGGGTGGGCTTGGTCTTGAGCTCACCCGAGGGGCCGATGTAAGGGACCAGCGAGACGTGGACGAAGATCACGTTCTCGCGGCCGATGTCGTGGCGGAGCTGGCGGATCGCCTCCAGGAAGGGCAGCGACTCGATGTCGCCGACGGTGCCGCCGACCTCGGTGATGACAACGTCGGCGTCCTCGGCAACGCGCACGATGCGGGCCTTGATCTCGTTCGTGATGTGGGGGATGACCTGGACGGTGTCGCCGAGGAACTCGCCGCGGCGCTCGGCCGCGATCACCGTCGAGTAGATGGCCCCGGTGGTGACGTTGGAGTCGCGGTAGAGGCTCTCATCGATGAACCGCTCGTAGTGGCCCAGGTCCAGGTCGGTCTCACAGCCGTCGTCGGTGACGAACACCTCGCCGTGCTGGAACGGGTTCATGGTGCCCGGGTCGACGTTGATGTACGGATCCAGCTTCTGCATGGTGACCCGCAGCCCACGTGCCTTCATCAGGCGTCCGAGCGAGGCGGCGGTGAGACCCTTGCCGAGCGACGAGGCGACCCCGCCTGTCACAAAGATGTGCTTCGCCAAGGTTGCTTGACCCCCTTTGGGCCCATGGGGGGACCGGGTGCTTCCCCTGGCCACCCGGCCGTCTGCGGGGCCCTCCGGGATGCCAGCGTAGCACGAATGCGGGTGGCCTCCGGTCGTCTGCGCGAAGCTCCAGGTACGGGCGGTTCGGGGCGGGTCCGGACGTCAGGGGCCTCGTCGGCCAAGCCGATCGGCCGCCCGCAGCACCCGGTTCCCCTCGATCACCTGGGAGAACGACACCCGCTCGGAGGCCAGCTGGAGGGCGACCAGGACGATCCCCGCCGCCCAGACCAGCCACATCGGCCCGGCCAGGAGCAGGGTCCCGACCACCGCCCCGAGCGCGTTGGCCCCGGCGTCGCCGAGCATCCCCTCCTCGCGCAGGTCGAAGGGGAGCGCGGCCAGCGCCGCCCCGGCGAGGCCGGCCGACCAGGCCCCGCCGCCGGGGTCGATGACGCACCCGACGACCCACAGGGGCAGGAACACCTTGGCGCACCGGCCAGGGCGGAGGTCCAGGAGGTTGGCGGTGTTGGCGGCCGAGGCGACGACCAGGCCGCCGAGCAGGACCGCCCAGGCGGGCCGGTCGGGCGGGGTCGCCATGCTCGCGGCCAGCAGCCCGGCCAGGGCGCCGCCGAGGAGCTTGATCCCCCCGCCGGTGAGCCGCCCGGTCGCCAGGGCCCGCAGGTGCCCGCGGAAGCCACGGCTGCCACCGGGGTCCTCGATGAGGTCGTCCGCGAGCCCGAGGATGAGGAAGGCCAGCCCGGCCACCACCACCGCCAGCCCGGACGGGGCCAGCAGCCCGGCCCGGACCGCCCGCAGCGGGTCGACCCGCGCGGCCACGGCCAGGGGGCCCGCCCAGACCAGCAGGCCGATCGGCAGCAGCAGGCCGAGCCCGGCGACGACCTCGCGCCTGCGGTAGTTCACCCGGGCCAGGCTCGACCTGGCCAGGCCGGCCAGCACCTGCGGGGCCGCCCAGAACCCGACCCCCCAGCCGACCAGGACCCCGCACACGGCGATGGGGAGGGCGCGCATCACCGCCCCCGGTCAGGAGGGTCGGCGGGAGCGGCGGAGGATGGGTCGGAGTCGGGGGGCTGTGGATGGCCGCCGTCGCCTCCCCGGGTCGCTGGGCTACCCTCCCGATCGGGGCTCCCGGCATCGCCGGGGGTCTCCGCGGGGCTCCCGGCATCGCCGGGGGTCTCCTCGGCGCGGCCACCGTTGACGGTTGGGCGCCAGACTCTGCGGCGGGTGAGCTCGCGAGCGATGGCGCGGGCTTGGCGGGCGCGGTGGAGGATGCCGGAGAGGTCCTTGCCGGTGGGGTTGTGGTGGAGGTCGACCTCGACCTCCATGACGCGCAGGCCGGCGCGGAGGGCGTCGATGGTCATGGCGACCTCGACCCCGAACCCGGGGGCGAACGGGAGCAGGGCGGGGAGGGCTTCCCAGCGGACGGCGCGCTGGCCGGAGAGGGGCTCGGCCATGCGGCGGCCGGTGACCCGGGCCATGCCCCAGCGGGCCAGGCCCATGGCGACGCCGAACCCGCCGGCGCCCTGCTGGGCGGGGAGGTCGGCGATCGCCAGGTCGGCCTCGCCGGCGAGCACCGGGTCGAGCAGGCGGCCGAGGCGGCCCGCCGTCTCGGCCAGGTCGGCGTCGGCCAGCAGGAGCGCCGCCGGCTCGGGGCTGAGCCGTTCGGCGACCCGGCCCATCAGGGCGGCCAGGCCGGCGTTGAGGGCTCCTCCCTTGCCCAGGTTGCGCGGCAGGTCGAGGCAGTGGGCCCCCGCCTCGAGGGCCCTGGCCGCGGTGGCGTCGGTCGAGCCGTCGCTGACCACCAGTACCTCGGCCACCCCGGGCAGCCCCCGCAGCGCCCGCACCGTCGCCCCGACCCGCTCCGCCTCGTCCTTGGCCGGGACAAGGGCCAGCACCGTCCCCTCGGCCTCCTCGGCCTCCTCGGCCTCCTCGGCCTCCTCGGGCGGGTCCATTGGGCTTGGCTCCAGGTCCTCGGCCGCGCCGGCCTCGCCGGCCCCGTCCACGCCGAACCCCCGCTCGTCGCTCACGAACCCACCGTTCGCTCGGGGAAGAGGGCGGAGGCGCCGTCCTTGACGCCGTACTGGCCGGCGGGGCCCTGCTGGAGGCTGGTCTGGAGGGCCTCGACCAGCGAGAGCTGGCCGTAGACGGTGTCGACCGAGTCGATCCCTGAGACCCGGCGGCTGACCGCGCGGTCGTTGCGCAGGGCCAGGACCCAGGAGTTGGCGTCGGGGACGGCGGCGGCCTCGACACCGGCGACGGCGCCGCCAGCGCGGGAGGAGACCTGGTCGGCCAGGGGGACCAGGAAGGCGTTGGGGGCGACGGCGCCGGGGGCGGCGGTCGGGGACGGGCCGAGCAGGACGAAGCTGGAGCCCTGGCGCGGGAACGGGTCGGTGCCGGCGGTGATGGGCTGGCTGAGCTTCAGGCCGGCCAGGAAGTCGGCGTCCTGGAGCCCGGTGAGCACGTCCGAGGGCCGCTGGCCGTCCTCCTGGGGGAGGGCCGAGGAGGTGACGAGGCGGTCGGCCAGCCGCTTGACGAGGGTGTCGCGAAGCACGTCGGGGGCGCCGGCGTCGGCGCCGAGGAGCCGGCCGGCGGCCGCCCGGTCGGCGTCGGTGGCGAGGGCGAGGTGCTGGTCGGAGAAGGTGATCTGGCCGTCGATCTCGGCGCCGGCGTCCTCGAGGGCCTTGCGGACGATGTCGCGCAGGCCCCTGTCGACCTTGTCGGTGTCGATCAGCACCACCGGCCGGCCCTTGAGCCGGCCTTGGGTCAGCTCGGGCAGGACCGCGGCGCCGAAGTTCTGCAGACGGGCCTGCTCCTGCTTGAGGGCGACGTTCTCGCGGCTGTTGCGGTCGCTCTCCTGGCGGACCTTCTCGCTGGTGGCGCGCAGGACCGACACGGTGCCCTCCTGGAGCACGGTGCTGCCGACCACGATGCCGAGGGCCAGGGCGAGGAACACGGCCACCAGCGACACGATGTGGTAGCGCAGGCTGATCACGTCGGGCACACCTCCGCGCGGGAACGGGTGTTCCCGCGCCTGTCAGACGAACAACGAACGGATGCGGTTGAAGAAGACCCGGAGCAGCTCGAACAGGTCGCTCCAGACCAGGCGGACCGGCTCGGACACCAGCGAGATCACCAGCATGGCGGCCAGGGCGGCCACGACCAGGACGATCAGGTCGGTGCGGCGCACCCCCTGGCGGTAGAGGCGGTTCACGCCCTTGGCGTCCACCAGCTTGGGACCGACCTTGAGCCGGGTCAGGAACGTCGAGGCCATCCCGGGTCGGCCCTTGTCGAGGAACTCGACCATGCTGGCATGGCTGCCCACGGCCACGATCAGGTCGCAGTCGGCCTCATAGGCGAGCAGCATGGCCATGTCTTCGCTGGTCCCGGCGCCGGGCAGGATCAGCGGCTCCAGGCCGAGGGCCTCGACCCGCTCCTTGCCGGGGGCGCGGCCGTCGGGGTAGGCGTGGACGATGATCTCGGCCCCCGAGGTCAGGGCCTCGTTGGTGACCGAGTCCATGTCCCCCAGGATGATGTCCGGCCTGAGGCCGACGTCGAGCAGGGCGTCGGCGCCACCGTCGACCCCGATGAGGGCGGGGCGGAACTCCTGGATGTAGCCGCGCAGGGTGGACAGGTCCTTCTTGTAGTCGTGGCCCCGGACCACCACCAGCACGTGCCGGTCCCGCAGCCGGGTCCCGAGGCTCGGGATCTCGAGCCCCTCCAGCAGCAGGTCGCGGTCGCGGCGGACGTAGGAGAGGGTGTTGAGGGTGAAGTCCTCGAGGGCGGCGGCCAGGTTGTCCTTGGCCGCATCCATGCGCTTGCGGACGTCCTCGGGGTGGAGCCACTCGCCGGTCGCCACCTCGGCTCCGTCGAGCCGGACCACGCCGTCGGGGTCGACCTCGACCACGGCGCCTTCCTGGAGGTCGAACAGGCCCTGTCCGGCAGCGTCGAGCAGGGGGATGCCGGCGTCGACGAGCACCGCCGGACCGGCGTTGGGATAGCGGCCGGTGATGCTCTGGGCGGCGTTGACCACCACCACCGGCGCCTTCTCGACCAGGGTCTCGGCGGCCACCCGGTCGATGTCGACGTGGTCGATGACGGCCACGTCGCCCGGCCGGAGCCGCTTGACCAGGTGCTTGGTGCGCTTGTCGAGCCGGACCGGCCCGGACAGCCCGGCCGGCTCGGCGACCCGCGGCTGGTCGCGTCGTGGACGGAGGGGTCCGAGCCTCATGGCAGGTCCCCGGCCGGGGCGGGCTCGGCCCAGGGCGCGGAACCCGGGGCCCGCCCGTCCTTGGCCGCCGAGGCGGCCGCGAGCAGCTCCTCGGCGTGGGCCTGGGCCAAGCCGGAACCCTCCATGCCGGACAGCATGCGTGACAGCTCCCCGACCCGCCCGGCGTCGTCCAGGAGGCGGACGTCGGTGCTGGTGGTGTCCTCGGCCGAGCGTTTCTCGACGGTGAAGTGGCGGTCGGCGTGGGCGGCGATCTGGGGCAGGTGGGTGACGACCAGGACCTGGTGGCGGCGGGCCAGCCCGGCCAGGCGGCGTCCGACGGCGGCGGCGGTGCGGCCGCCGACCCCGGCGTCGACCTCGTCGAAGACCAGGGTCGGGGTGCGGTCGACGGCGGCCAGCACGACCCGCAGGGCGAGCATGACCCGGGACAGCTCGCCCCCGGAGGCGGCCCGGCCGAGGGGGCGTAGGGGAGCGCCCGGGTGGGCGGCCAGCCGGACCTCGACCCGGTCGAGCCCGTCCTCGGTCGCGGCCAGGCGGCGGCCGCCGACCTCGAGACCGCCGGTGTCGTCGTCCTGCTCGACCGCGACCTCGACCTTGGCGGCGGGCATGGCCAGGTCGGCCAGCTCGACCCGGATGGCCTCGCCGAGGCGGGCGGCGGTCTCCCGCCGGGCGGCGGTCAGCTCGGCCCCGGTCGCGGCCAGGCTGCGGCGGAGCTCGGCCGCCTCCGCCTCCAGGGCCTCGGAGCGCAGGGTGCCGCCTTCCAGCTCGGCGAGGCGCTCGGCGGCCTGGCCGGCGAAGGCGAGGATGGCCGCCTCGTCGTCCCCGTACTTGCGCTCGAGGTCGCGCAGCAGGGCCACGCGCTGGTTGATCTCCTCGAGACGGGCCGGGTCGACCAGCACCGCCTCGGCGTAGGCGCGCAGGCTGGAGGCGAGGTCGCCGACCTCGGCGGCCAGGGCCTGGGCCCGCTCGGCCAGCTCGCCCAGGGCGCGGTCGTGGCCGCCGGGGCCGTGGACGGCCCGGGCGGCGGCGCCAAGGGCGGTGGCCGCGCCAGCGTCGTCGTCGTCCTCCAGGAGCTGGTGGGCGAGGGCGGCCGCCTGCTGCAGGGACTCGGCGTTGGCGAGGCGCTCGGCCTCGGCGGCCAGCTCGGCCGACTCCCCCACCCGGACCTGGGCGGCGTCGATCTCCTCCAGCTGGTGGCGGAGCAGGTCGATCTCCCGTTCGCGCTCGCGGGCCCTGGTCACGAGGTCGTCCAGCTCGCGGGTGACGGCGCGCAGGCGCCGCCAGCCGGAGCCGAAGGCGGCCCGGAGGTCGAGGGTGGTGTCGCCGGCGTAGCGGTCGAGCAGGTCGCGCTGGACCCCAGGGCGGAGCAGGTCCTGGAACTCGTGCTGGCCGTGGACCTCGACCAGCGGGCGGACGATCTCGGCGACCGCGGCCACGGTGGCCATGCGGCCCTGGAGCTGGGCGCGGCTGCGCCCCTCGGCCAGGACCTGGCGGGCGACCACGACCTCGCCGTCCTCGTCGGTGACCCCGGCGGTCGCCAAGGCGGCGGCGACCTGCTGGTCGCCGCCGGTGTGGAGGCGGCCTTCGATCAGCGCCGCCGGCCGGCCGGACCGGACCGCGCCAGGGTCGGCCCGCCCCCCGAGCAGCAGGGCGAGGGCGTCGACGACCATGGTCTTGCCGGCGCCGGTCTCGCCGGTGAGCACGTTGAGGCCGGCCGAGACCTCGAGGTGGGCATCATCGATCACCCCGAGGTCGCGGATGCGAAGCTCGGCTAACATCACCTGCGATTCTAGCCCGCCGGGGCCACCGCGAACCCGGCGCCGTCCACAGGGCCGCCCGAGGGGTCCGGGAACCCCATGGGGGTGCCCCGGTGGATCGGGCGCTCAGGTGGCGGCGTCGGTCGCGGCCGGGTCGGCGAGGCGGAACTTGGAGCGGACCAGGCGGTAGAAGTCGGCTCGCTCGATCCGGACGAGCAGGGCATCGTAGCGGCTGCGGCGGACCTCCACGACCGCGCCCGGGGGCAGCTCGCGGGCGGCCCGGCCGTCGACGCTCTCGATCACCGGGTTGTCGGGCAGGACCTCCAGGCGGACCTCCTCGTCGGGGTGCAGGACCAAGGAGCGGTTGAAGACCATGTGGGGGGCGATCGGGGTCAGCAGCAGGGCGTCGAGGCGGGGGGAGACGATCGGCCCCCCGGCCGAGAAGCTGTAGGCGGTGGAGCCGGTGGGCGAGGCGACCATGACCCCGTCGGCGGCGTAGCGGGCGAACGGGCCGCCGTCGCCGAGGCGGACGGCGACGGCGGCCAGCCGCTCCCGAGCCGCCTTCTCGAGCACGACGTCGTTGACGGCCAGGTCCTCGGCGATCTGCCGACCCTCGACCAGGACGCGCGCTTCCAGGGTGGTGCGGCGCTCGACCCGGTAGCGGCCGGCCCAGACCGCGTCCAGGGCGCTGGCCAGGTCGTGGGGCTCGACCTCGGCCAGGAACCCGAGCCGGCCGGCGTTGACGCCAAGGGCCGGGACCTGCTCGGTCAAGACCATCCCGAGGGCCCGCAGCAGGGTGCCGTCTCCGCCGAGGGCGACCACCAGGTTGAGGCCGGGCGCGAAGTCCTCGGGCTCCACACAGGGCACGTCCTCGCCGATGCAGCCCCGCTCCGAGGTCAGGGTCCGCAGCTCGATGCCGTGCTCGTCGGCCCACCCGGCCAGCAGCTTGCCCAGCTCGACGGCCGGCGGCCGCCGGGGATGGACGACCACCCCGACCTTCTGGACCCGGCTCACCGGGGCACCCCTCCGGCCGGACCCCTCCGGCTCACGAGGCCGCTCCGGGGAGCGCGGCGCCTTCCTCCACGGCGGCGTGGAGAACGGCCTCGTCCAAGGGGGCGGCACCGGCGCGGAGGTGGAGGAACAGCTCCAGGTTGCCGGCCGGGCCGGGCAGGGGCGACGGGCAGATCCCGGCCACCCCCAGGCCCAGGGAGGTCGCGCTGTCGGCGACCGCGCGGACGGCCGCGGCCCGGGCGGCCGGGTCGCGGACCACCCCGCCGCGGCCGACGGCCGCGCGGCCCGCCTCGAACTGGGGCTTGACCAGCAGCAGGAGGTCGCCGTGGCCGCGGGTCAGCCCGGCCAGGACGGGCAGGACCAGGCGAAGGGAGATGAAGGAGAGGTCGGCCACGGTCAGGTCGACCGGCCCGCCGATCCGATCGGCGTCCAGGTCGCGGACGTTGGTGCGGTCGAGCACGACGACCCGGGGGTCCTGGCGCAGCCGCAGGTCGAGCTGGCCGTAGCCGACGTCCACGGCCACCACCTCGGCCGCCCCGGCCTCCAGGAGCACGTCGGTGAAGCCGCCGGTGGAGGCGCCGGCGTCCAGGCAGCGGCGGCCGGCCACCTCGACCCCGAGCCGCTCCAGGACGGGGGCGAGCTTGCCGCCGCCGCGGCTGGCCCAGCGGCGGGCGGGGCCGGCGAGGGCGACCGGGTCGGCGGCCGAGACGAGGGTTGAGGGCTTGGCCGCGATCGCGCCCGCCACCAGGACCCGGCCCTCCCGGATGGCGTCGCCGGCCGCCTCGCGGCTCGGGGCCAGTCCCCGCCGGACCAGCTCGCGGTCCAGCCGCACCCGGGTCGCCACCGGCCCTACAGCGCCTCGAGGCGCCGCAGCTCGGCGAGGATGGCGGCGTTGACCGCCTCGAACGCGTCCGCGTGGCCGCCCGGGTCGGCGTCGTCCAGCCCGGCCAGGGCCGCCTCGATCTCGGCCGCCGGGTCGGCGGCGGTCTGGTCCGGGGTGGATGGTCCAGCGGGCCCGCTCACGGCACCTCCCTGCGACGGCGACCGGGCAAATCAGGGCCAGTATAGGTCCCTGCCCCGCGTGCCAGGGCGCGGTGGACGGCCGCGCGCACCCCTAGCCGGTGTCGGTCTTGTCGGAGCCCGGCCCGTCGGAGCCCGTTGCGCTCCCTCTGCGGCGGGTGCCGGGTGAGGACGCTGTCGAGCGCGAGCCGGTGCCGCCGGTCCGGGTCCGGGTCGCGGGCTTGGCCGCGCCCGGCGACGAGGCCGACCTGGTCCGGGCCGACGTCCTGGCCGCCGTCCCGGAGGACCCGGCCTTGGCCCGGGTCGCGGGCTTGGCCGCCGACCCCGACGACGTGGCCCTGGTCCGCGCGGCCGGCTTGGCCGCGGCCGAAGCGGACTCGCTGGCCGCCGCTGCCGAGGGCCGCGCCGAGGCCACGTTGGCCGAGCGCTCCACCTGCTGCTCCAGCGCCCGGACCCGCTGCTGGAGGCGGGCGACCTCGTCCCGGCTGGCCATGCCGAGGACGCCGAGCTGGCGCTTCACCTCCCGCTGGACCAGGCGGGTGAGGATCTCGCGGTTCTTCTGGGTGCGGCGCATCAGGTCCTCGGTCACCCGGTTCACCTGGGCCGACTGCAACTCACCCTGTTTGGCGAGCAGGGACGCGACCCGCTCGGCCTGGGTCCGGGTCAGGTCGCTGAGGCTCGCCAGCGCCTGCAGATACTGCTCCCTCGCGCTCGGCACCTCTCCACCTCCAGCTCACATCTGGGGCCAGGATTCTGTCAGCGGGCCCGGAACCGGTCAACGAACGGGTTGCCGACCAGCCCATGTGGTAGAACCGATCGGTCGGAAGCGGGGCGAGGAGGGCGGCATTGGCGACCAAGGCTGAGGTCGAGCGGCAGCTCGGAGTGCTGATGGCGCGGCTGGACGGCAACGAGGCCAGCGTCCGCTCGGCCATCCCCAGCCGCAAGGTCCTGCGCTGCCTCGTCCCCGACCTGGGCGCGGTCTGGTACTCGGTGGTCGAGCACGGCCACGTCTCCCCGCCCAGCGAGCACCCGCCCAACGGCAGCGCCGACATCACCCTGCGAGTCGGCTCCGACGACCTGGTCGACCTGGTCGAGGGACGGATCTCGTTCCTGTCCGCCTTCGGCTCGGGCAAGGTCAAGGTGGACGCCAGCATCGTCGACCTGCTGCGCCTGCGCAGCCTGCTGTAGGCGCAGATGCTCGGGCTCATCCCGATCCACGACGACAACCCGACCCGGGGCCCGGCGGTCGTCAACTGGACGCTGATCGCCATCAACGTGGTGGTGTTCTTCCTCTCGCCCATCTCGCCCCTTGACGTCGGCGGCGACGCCAACACCCCGGCCGGCTTCTGCCGCCAGCTGGCCTTCTTCCGCGAGTGGGCGGCCATCCCGGTCGAGCTGGTCGAGAACGACCCGCTGGACGTGACCGCCGGCCCGCCCTCCGGTGACCGGTGCGTGGCCGTCCGGCCCGACTACCACAAGATCCCGGCCCTGTCGGTGCTCACGGCCATGTTCCTGCACGGCGGGCTGCTGCACCTGCTGGGCAACATGCTGTTCCTGATGGTGTTCGGCAACAACGTCGAGGACCGGCTCGGCCACGTCCGTTACCTGATCTTCTACCTGGCCTGCGGATACATCGCGACCTACGGGTTCGCCCTCTCGAACCCGGGCAGCACCGAGACCCTGGTCGGGGCCTCTGGGGCCATCGCCGGGGTGCTCGGCGCCTACCTGATCCTGTTCCCGGGCGCCCGCGTGACCAGCCTGGTGCCGATCCTGTTCTTCATCCCGGTATGGCTGCCCGCCTGGGTCGTGCTCGGGTCGTGGTTCGTCCTGCAGTGGCTCTACGTCCAGGGTGCGGCCACCGCCGAGGGGGCCGGCGTCGCCTACCTGGCCCACGTCGTCGGGTTCGTGGCCGGGATCGTCCTGGTGATCCTGCTTGGCGGGCTTCGGGCCCGCCGGCCACCACCACCACCCACCTGGCAGTACCAGCAGCGGCCGTTTCGCTACTGAAGCTCGCGGACCCGGGTCCGGTCGCCGCCGGGGTTGGTCCGGAACCCGAGCCGGGTCAGGAACCCCTCGGCGTCGCCGGCTTCGCCCGGGGCGAGGACCCGGGCCAGGCCGGCCCGGCGGGCCTCGACGCAGGCGGCCAGGACCAGGCGGCTGCCGACCAGCCGGCCACGCCGGCCCTCGTCGACCACCGGTCCGGTGAGGCGCCCGTCGCTCCCGAGCGCGGCCGCGCCCACCACCCGGTCGCCGTCGGCCGCGGCCAGCACCGTGGCCCCGCCGAGCTCGCCGGTGCCGAGCAGCCGGGCGGCGGCGTCCCGGTGCTCGTCTCCGGCCGGGCGGACGGCCGGGCCGGGCGGGTCGAGCAGCCCGCCGACGTCGCGCAGCACGTGGTCGGGGGCGGTGACCAGGTCGGGAAGGTCGGCCAGGCGGGTGACGCCGCTGAGGACCAGGGCGGTCGCCCAGCCGAGGCGGTGGGCGCCGTCCAGGTCGGTGTCGACCCGGTCCCCCACCATCAGGTACGGGCCGGCGCCGATGGCCGCCGCGGCCTCCTCGAGCAGCGCCCGCTCCGGCTTGCCGGCGACCTCGGGCTCGACGCCGGTGGACGCCCGCAGCAGGGCCAGGGTGGCACCGGCGCCGGGCCAGAGCCCGTCGGGGGCCGGAAGGGTGGTGTCGGGGTTGCTGCCCACGAACCTGGCGCCGGCCCGGATGGCCAGGGTCGCGTCGCGGACCTTGGCGTAGGTCAGGTCGGGGTCGAAGCCGACCGTCACCGCCTCGGCGTCGCGCCAGGCGCGGCCGTCGATCAGCCGGGCCCCGGCCTCCTCCAGGGCCTGGCGGAGCCCGGGGCCGCCGACCACCATGACCCTGACCCCCACCAGGCCGTCGCGGCCGCCGAGGAGGCGCACCGTCGCCTGCGCCGAGGTCAGGACCTCCCCGGCCGACGCCTTGACCCCGATCCGGTTCAGCCGCTCGACGACCAGGTCGGGCGGCCGGTAGGAGTTGTTGGTCACGAACGCGATCCTGACCCCGAGCCCGCGGACCTGGTCGAGCGCCCCCGGCGCGGCCGGCACGACCTGGTCGCCCAGGTAGATGACCCCGTCGAGGTCGAACACGACCCCCTGGAAGGCCTCGGCGAGGGCCCGGCCGTCAGCCACGGTGGATGGTCTCCCTCCGGATCGGTGGGTTCCAGGAGCAGCCGGTTGGCGACCGGCGGCTCCCGCTTGCTACAACACGGCCATGACCGACAACCCGAGTGCGGCGGCACCATGGTAGCCGCCGCCCCCTTCCGCGGCCTGCGCTTCGATCCCGGCGTCGTCGGCGAGCACGCCCAGGTCACCACGCCACCCTACGACGTCATCTCGCCCGGGGCCCGCGACGCGTACGAGGCGATGAGCCCCTACAACGTCGTCCGGCTCATCCTGGCCCGGCCCGGGCCCGACGACGACCCCGGAGCCGGGAACGACGGCACGGTCGGCTACCGGCACGTGGCCGACCTGCTGGCCGCCTGGCGGGCCGAGGGCGTCCTTCGCCGCGACACATCGCCATGTCTCTATGTCTATGAGGAGACCTATCACCTTCGGGGCGAGCCCCGGGTCCAGCGGGGCGTGCTGGCCGGCGTGACCCTGGACGACACCGGACGCTGGGTGGTGCCCCACGAGCGCACCATGGTCGCACCCGTGGCCGACCGGCTGCGGCTGCTGGAGGCGACCGGGGTCAACCTCTCCCCGGTGTTCGGGGTCTACGCCGGGGCCGGCGGGCCGGCCGAGGTGCTGGACGACGTGACCTCGACCGACCCGGAGCTGGACTCGGCCGACGAGAACGGCGTCCAGCACCGGCTGTGGGTGGTCGACGACCCGCAGCGGATCGCCGCGTGGCGCGAGCGCATGGCGTCCCAGCGGGTGCTGATCGCCGACGGCCATCACCGCTACCGGACCTCGCTCGCCTACCGCGACGCCATCCGGGCCGCCAACGGCGGGCGCACCGGTCCCTGGGACGAGCTGCTCATGTTCCTGGTCGACGCCGACCTCCACGGCCCGGCCGTGCTGGCCATCCACCGGCTGCTGGCCGACATGGACAGCGAGGCCGTCCTGGCCGGGCTGGAGGGCGACTTCGCCGCCCGCCAGGCCGGCTCCCCGGCCAAGGCCGAGGAGCTGCTGAGCCGGCTCCCCGCCGACGCGGTGGCCTTCGGGCTGTACGGGGCCGGGCGGAGCTGGGTCCTGGCCGCCCGCGACCCGGCCGGGCTGGCCGCCGAGGCCGCCCGCGACCGACGCATGCTCGACGTCGAGGTCCTCCACGGCCCGGTGCTGAGCAAGCGCCTCGGGATCAGCGACTTCGAGGGCCGGGTCGCGTACCAGAGCGACCTGGCCGCCGCCGTCATCGCCGTCGACACGGGCGCCGCGGCCAGCCTGGTGATCCTCCGCCCGGCCCCGTTCGCCGCCGTAGCCGAGATCGCCGCCGGCGGCGAGACCCTCCCGCAGAAGACGACGTATTTCTACCCGAAGCCACGCGACGGCCTGGTGCTGCGACCCCTGGACTGAGGAGCGCCCCATGAGTGTCCTGGATGCCCTGCCGGATGGGATCACCGGGATCGACACCTGGATGGGGGGCAGCTCGGAGATCACGGCCGGGTTCCTGCTGGCCGGGGAGCGGCCGGCGCTGATCGAGACCGGCCCGGCCAAGGTGGCCGGGGCGGTCGCCGCCGGGGTGGCCGGCGCCGGGCTGGACCCGGCCGACCTGGCTTGGATCGTGGTCACCCACATCCACCTCGACCACGCCGGCGGGGTCGGCGACCTGGTCCGCACGTTCCCGAACGCCACCGTGGTCGTCCACCCCGCCGGGGCCAGGCACCTGGTCAACCCCGAGCGCCTGCTGGCCAGCTCGGCCCGGGTGTACGGGCCGCTGATGGACACCGTCTACGGCGGGCTGACCCCGGTCGAGGCGGCCCGGATCAAGGCTGCCGAGGACGGCGAGGTCCTCGACCTGGGCGGGCGGCGCCTGGAGCTGCTGCATGCCCCCGGGCACGCCAAGCACCACCTGGCGGTGTTCGAGCCCGGCCTGGGAGCGCTGTTCGCCGGCGACGGGGTCGGGGTGCTGCTGCCGTCGGTCGGGGTGCTGCGGCCGGCCACGCCGCCGCCCGACTTCGACCGCGACCTGGCCGTGGCCAGCCTGCGCCGGTTCGCCGAGCGCAACCCGGCCCACCTGGTCCTGACCCACTTCGGGCCGATCACCCCGCCGGCCGACCGCCTGGCCGAAGCCGAGGACAAGCTGCTGCGCTGGTGCGAGACGGCCGAGCGGGCCGCCCAGGAGCACGGCGCCGAGCTCGACCACATCGAAGCCGCCCTCCGCCAGCGCTTCGAGCAGGAGGAGGGCGACGAGGCCATCGACCCCGAGCGGTTCGAGCTCCTCAACAGCTACGAGTCCAACGCCGCCGGCCTCCTCCGCTGGATCCAGCAGCGCCAGACCCGGGAGACCGACGGCTAGGGAGCCGAGGGATCCAGCCGGGGCCGGGGCCGCGGGCCGGCGGCTAGCCCGACTTTCCTGGCTAGCTCGTGGTGGTGGGTTGAAGTACCAGGTCAGCAGGGGTGAGTGGGTCAGGCTGCTGTATTACCCACCTCAGCGTTTGGGGGCGTAGGTGTCCAGGTCGAAC
>Ga0081539_10004353_pt1 | contig 15788 bp, 15 predicted proteins | sample TabmetS4T2R2_FD_71023 | JGI IMG/M metagenome (GOLD analysis project Ga0081539, IMG submission 71023) | Tabebuia heterophylla rhizosphere microbial communities from the University of Puerto Rico - S4T2R2 | ecosystem: Host-associated > Plants > Roots > Rhizosphere ...
GGCGACGTCGCGCGCTTCGTCGGCGCGCGCGACCCGGACGACGTCGTGTTCGTGCGCAACACCACCGAGGCGATCAACGTGCTCGCGGCGTCGCTGCCGGCCGGCACGCGCGTGCTCACGAGCCCGGTCGAGCACCACGCGAACATGCTCCCCTGGCGCGGCCGCCACGACGTCCGCATGCTGCCCTTCACGCGGTGCGCCGCCGGCCTGCTCGACGCGGCCGAGCGCGCGCTGCGCGCCGACGCGATCGAGGTGGTGGCCGTGACCGGCGCCTCCAACGTGACCGGCGAGGTGTGGCCGCTCGAGGCGCTCGCGCGGCTCGCCCACCGCCACGGCGCGAAGCTGTTCGTCGACGCCGCCCAGCTCGCCCCGCACCGGCCGATCGACATGGCCGCGAGCGGCATCGACATGCTCGCCTTCTCCGGCCACAAGCTCTACGCGCCGTTCGGCGCCGGCGCGCTGGTCGGCCGCCTCGGCGCGGGCGAGCCGCTGCTGCGCGGCGGCGGCGCGATCCGCTACGTCGGCCTCGACGACGTCGTATGGAGCGACGCGCCCGAGCGCTACGAGGCCGGCTCGCCGAACGTGATCGGCGTCGTCGCGCTCGCGGCCGCCTGCCGGCGGCTGCTGGACGCCGGCATGGACGCGGTGGCCGGGCACGAGCGGCGCCTCTCCGCGCGCCTGCACGCCGGCCTGCGCACCGTGCCCGGGCTGCGGATGCTGTCGCTCTGGCCCGGCGCCACCGACCGCGTCGGCGTCGCCACGTTCACCGTCGACGGGTGGCGCGACCGCGCGCTGGCCGAGGCGCTCGCCGACCGCGGGATCGGCGTGCGCAACGGCTGCTTCTGCGCCCACCCGCTGATGACGAAGCTGCTCGACATCCCCGAGACCCTGCTCGCGCGCCTGCACGCCGAGCTCGCCGCGGGCGGCGACCCGGAGCTGCCGGGCGCCGTGCGCGCGAGCCTCGGGGTGGGGACGACCGAGGCCGAGGTCGACGCTCTGGTCGCGGCGCTGCACGAGGTCGTCGTGCCTTTGCGGGCCGCTGCGTAGCCCGCCGTCGGCGAACGTCAACGGCGGCGGGGTGGGGAGGCGAGGGTGTCAGCGCTCAGGCAGCATTTCGTCGCAATCGCGACGCGCGCGTTCGAGATTGCGACGTTCGTCCCCTATAGCCAGCACTTCGTCGCAATCGCGCCGACGGTCGTCGGGATTGCGACGAAACGCTTGCTCCCTCACCGCCCCACCCAGCGCAGTTGACGTTCGCGGCCGGCGCTACACGAACGCCAAGACCCGCGACGGGCTCCCCGTCCCGCCGACCAGCTTCAAAGGCGCGACGACGATCACCGCTCCCGTCGGCGGTAGCGACGCCAGGTTCGCGAGCTGGGTGATCCCGTACTTGCCCGCGCCGAGCAGGAAGCTGTGCACGGGGAACGGCGGGTCGAACGAGTGGGCGGCGCCGGCGTCGGTGCCGACGGTCTCGACGCCGAAGCCGACGATCGGGCTCTCCTCGGCCAGCCAGCGCGCGCACTCGACGTCGGGGCCCGGCGTGCGGCCGCCGTTGAGGAAGGCGTCCTGATCGCTCGCGCGCGCGTCCCAGCCGGTGCGCAGCAGCAGCCACGAGCCCTCGGGGAGCGGCCCCAGGGCGCGGACGTCGTCGACGGTCAGCAGGTAGTCGGGGTCCTCGGCCGCCTCGGCGGACTTGTCGATCACGACGGCCGGGCCCACGAGCCGGGCGGGCGGGACGCTCGCCACGTCCTCGCCGTCGCGGCCCGTGATCCAGTGGATCGGCGCGTCGAAGTGCGTGCCCACGTGCTCGCCGACCTGGAGCGTGTCCCACGCCCAGGCCGGGCCGCGGTCGTCGTAGCGGCTGATCTCGGTGCGCGAGAGGCCCGGCGTGTTGGCGAACGGCGGCGGGAGCTGGAGTACCGGCGTGCGCTCGCTCAGCGGCTGCGTGAGGTCGACGACGCGCACGTCGCCGGACGCCAGTGCCGCGACGAGATCGGTGAGCTGGGTCATCTGAAGGCCTCCTCGAGCCATTCGGCGACGATGTCGGGGTCGACCCGCGCGTCGAGCACGAGCGGGCGGTCGCGGCGCGGCAGCCAGTCGCGCACGCCGTCGAGGTCGGTGGTCGCCCCGCAGCCGGCGGCCTCCGCCAGGCCGGGGAAGTCCGTCTGCGGGAACTGCGCGAGGTCGACGGCCTGGCCCATCGGCCGGAAGTGGTGCACCTCGGCGCCGTACGCCGCGTCGTCGTAGATGACGACGAGGAGCGGCAGGCCGAGCCGGCCGAGCGTCTCGAGCTCGGGGAGCGAGAGCAGCGCCCCGCCGTCGCCGACCGCGGCCACGACGAGGCGGTCGGGGCGCGCGAGAGCGGCGCCGATCGCGTTGCCGAGCCCGAGCCCCACGCACTGGAAGGCCTGCGGGAAGACGAACCCCTGCGCGTCGGGCACGCGCAGGTACATCGAGGGCCAGCCCATGAACGCCCCGGAGTCGACGACGACGATCCGCTCCTCCGGGAGCAGCTCGTCGAGCGCGATGCTCAGCGTCCGCGGGTCGAGCCCGCGCGCGCTCTCCTCGTACGGCACGTGCCGCCACGCGCCTGCGCGGATCTCCTCGGCGAGCTCGGCGGGACGCGGGCGGGAGTGCCCGTCGAGCGCCGCGAGCAGCGCCTCGGCGGTCTCGCGCGCATCGCCGACCACGCCGAGCGCGACCGGCCGGTGGGCGCCGATCGCCTCCTCGTCGCGGTCGACCTGCACGAGCGTGCCGCCGAGCAGCGTGCCGTGCCGCGTCGTCCACTGGTTGAGCGCGGCGCCGAACGCGACCACGACGTCGGCCTCGGCGAGCAGCCGCGCGGCGACCGGCGAAGAGAACCCGCCTGCGATCCCCACCGCGTACGGGTCGCCGGCGAACAGCCCGTTGGCGACCGCCGTGGTGGCGAGCACGGCGCCGGTGCGCGCGCCGAGCTCGCGCAGCGCCGGCCCCGCGCCGGCCAGCCCCGCGCCGCGGCCCGCGACGATGGCCGGCCGCTCGGCCGAGCGCAGGAGCGCGGCCGCCTGCTCCACCGCAGCGGCGGCCGGGCGCACCGGGGCGAGCTCCGGCGCGGTCGCGACCGGCGCGTACTCGCAGTCGCCGGCCTGCACGTCGAGCGGGAGCATCAGCACGACGGCGCGGCGCTCGACGCGGGCGCGGCGCACCGCGCGGGCCGCGTCGGCGAGCGCGGTCGCGGGCCCGTGCACGCGCTCGGCGACGGCGCCCACGGCCTCGACGAGCCCGGCCTGGTCGATCCGGAAGTTCGACCGCAGCGCCGCGGACGGCGTGTCGGCCGCGAGCACCAGCAGCGGCGTGCGGCTCTTGGCCGCCTCGGTGAGGCCGGTGATCGTGTTCGTCAGGCCGGGCCCCTGGTGCACGCTGACGGCCGCCAGGCGGCCGCTCACGCGCCCGTAGCCGTCGGCCATGCACACCGCGCCGCACTCGTGGCGGGCGGAGATGAAGCGCGCGCCGGCGTCGCGCATCGCGTTGGTGATGGTCAGGTTGCCGCTGCCGAGCAGCCCGAAGACTGTGTCGACGCCGTCCGCGACCAGCGCCCGCCCGATCGCCTCGGCGACCAGCACGAGCCGCGGTCAGCTCACGGTCCGGCGGAACAGCACGACGCACAGCACCGCCAGCACGGCGGCGAGGATCGGGATCCCCCAGCCGAAGCTCGTGAACAGCGCAAGCAGGCCGGTGACCACCGCGACGAGCCCGAAGACGCCGCCCGCCACCACCAGGTTGAACGCGCGCTGCTCGCGCTTGCGGCGCGATGGCCGCGATCCTGATCGACGCTCGAGATCGCTCATGCCCAGATCATGCCAAGCGTTTGGCAAGAGGGCCTTAAGCGCGCCGGGAGAGGGTGCCGCCCATGGCCGCCATCGCCCTCGCGCTCGGAGCCAGTCTCGCCTGGGGCGCCTCCGACTTCGTCGCCGGGCTCAAGAGCCGCCAGCTCGCGGTGCTGTGGGTGCTGCTCGTGTCGCAGACCACCGGGCTCGTGCTCGTGACGGTCGCCGCGATCGGCATGGGCGACCCGCTCCCGAGCGCACACGCGATCGCGTGGGGCGCCGCGGCCGGCCTCGCCGAGCTGGTCGGTTTCGCCGCGTTCTACCGGGCGCTGGCGGTGGGCGCCATGGCCATCGTCTCGCCGATCACGGCCACGGCGGCGATCGTGCCCCTGTTCGTCGGGCTGCTCGGCGGCCAGGTCCCCGGCGCCGCCCAGGCGCTCGGCCTCCTGCTCGCGCTCGGCGGCGCCGCGCTCGCCTCCACCGAGCCGGGCCGCCACACCGCGACGGGCGTCGGCCTGGCGATCATCGCCGCGCTCGCGTTCGGCGTCTTCTACGTGGGCATGGACGGCGCGGCCGACGGCGGCGCGCTGTGGGCCGTCAGTGCCGCCCGGCTCGCTCCGGTCGCCGTGCTGCTCGTCATCGTCGCCGTGCTGCGCCCGGCGCCGATCGAGCGCGCCGCGATCGCCCCGCTGGCCGGCGTCGGCGTCCTCGACAGCAGCGCGAACATCATGTTCGCCGTCGCACTGACCGTCGGCGTCGCCGGCATCGTCTCCGTGCTCGGCTCGCTGTACCCGCTGGCCACCGTGATCCTCGCCCGCGCGGTGCTGCGCGAGCAGGTGAGCGGCCAGCAGCGCACCGGCGTCCTCGCCGCGCTCGCAGGCATCGCGCTCGTCTCGTTGGCATAGAGTCCGCGACGTGCTCCAGCACGTCTCGCTCGAGGTGCCCCCGGACCGGGTGCGCGACTGCGTCGCGTTCTGGGAGCTGCTCGGCTTTCGGGAGATCGAGCCGCCGGCGTCGCTGCGGCGGTTCACCTGGGTCGAGCGCGACGGCACGCACATCCACCTGATCCCCCGAGACGATCCGGCGATCCCCGTGGAGGGGCACACCGCCGTCGTGGCGCCCGACGAGGACGTCGTCGCGCGGCTCGAGGCCAACGGGTTCGAGCCGCGCGAGGGCAGCAACGCGTGGGACGCGCCGCGCTGGTTCGTCCACGATCCCGCCGGCCACCGCGTGGAAGTGATGTCGGCGGCGCCGCCCTCATGAGGGTCAAGCCGCCGGCGCTGCCCGCGGGCGGGACGATCGCGGTCGCCGCCCCCTCGAGCCCGCCGCAGACGCGCTCCGGGATCGAGCAGGCGACGGACTACTTCGAGAGCCGCGGCTACACGGTGGTGTTCGGGCCCAACCACCGCAAGGTGCACGGCTACCTCGCGGGCACGGACGCCGAGCGCGCCGCCGACGTGCAGTGGGCGCTGAGCGAGCCCGGCATCGACATGTTCCTGTGCCTGGACGGCGGCTACGGCGCCGGGCGCCTGTACAAGCACATCGACTGGGACGCGCTCGGCGACCCGCGGATCTTCTGCGGCTACAGCGACATCACCGCGCTGCACCTCGCGCTGGCCAGGCACGCGGGCTGGGTCACGTTCTACAGCCCGACGTTCCTGCGCTTCACGCGCAAGAAGGACGACCTCACGCCCATCACCGAGGACACGTTCCACCGGGCGCTCCAGCCCGAGCCGCTCGGGCGCGTCCCCGAGGACCCCGACGACCCGTACGTGCTGACTGTCGGCGAGGGCGTCGCCGAGGCGCCGATCGTCGGCGGCTGCCTCACGCTCGTGGCGGCCAGCCTCGGGACGCCGTACGAGATCGAGACCGACGGCTGCATCGTGATGCTCGAGGACCTCAACGAGGAGCCGTACATGATCGACGCGCACCTCAACCACCTGCTCGACGCCGGCAAGCTCCAGAACGCCGCGGGCCTGGTCTTCGGCACGGACGTCAACCTCAAGGGCCAGACGATCCCGGAGTACAACGAGTCGACGCTCTCGATCGAGGAGATCCTCGACGAGCTGATCGCGCCGCTCGGCATCCCGGCGATCGCCAACGTGCCGGTCGGCCACGGCAAGACGAAGGTGACGATCCCGCTCGGCGTCCGCGCGCGCTTGGACGGCGCGAACAAGACGCTGGAGATCCTCGAGGCCGCGGTCGAGTGAGCGCCCACGAGGCGATCGACCGGGACTTCCCCGCGCACCTCGAGCGCATCCGCGACTTCCTGCGGATCCCGTCGGTCTCGGCCGGCGACGGCGACCTGCGCAGCACGGCCGACGCCGTCTGCGAGCTGATCGCGGCGGCCGGCGGGCGCGCCGAGCCGCGCGAGCCGGGCGAACGGCGGCCGACGGTCATCGGGGTGATCGACGGTCCCGGGCCGACCGTCCTGCGCTACGGCATGTACGACGTGCAGCCGCCGGGCGCGCAGTGGACCGTGGACCCGTTCGCGGCAGAGTTGCGCGACGGCCGCGTCGTGGCGCGCGGCGCGGCCAACTCCAAGGGCGCGCTGGCGGCTTCGATCCTCGCGTTCGCGTCGGCGCCCAGCCCGTGCCGGCAGGTGTTCGTGTGCGAGGGCGAGGAGGAGCTGGGCAGCCCGCGCCTCGCCGCGTTCTGCGACGCCCATCGCGACGAGCTGGCCGGCGACTTCGCGCTCGACGTCGACCTCCAGGAGCGGCCCGGCTCGATCTTCGCCGGCGTCAAGGGGCTGTACGAGATCGAGCTCAGCGCGGGCGGCGGCCCCGACGTGCACAGCTCGCGCGTCGCCGAGGTGCCGGAGCCGGCGCTCGACCTCGCGCGCGCCGTGCTCGCGCTCAAGCAGGCGGTGCCGGCGGCGAACGTCACGTGGATGCTCGCCGGCACGCCGGAGGACATCAGCCGGACGGTGGTCCCCGGCACGGCGCGCGCGGGCGTCGACATCCGCTTCGACGAGCCGATCGACCTGCCCGCGATGGCGAACGGGGTCTCGCTCGAGCTCAAGGGGACGTACCCGCCGGCGCGCTCTGACCCGGACGGTGCGCCGGTGCGCGCGCTCGCCGACGCGCTGCGCCGCAACGGCACCGAGCCGCGCGTGCACCCGTCGGCGCCGTGGTGGGCGCCCTACCACGTGTTCGGCGGCGTGCCGTTCGCGAGCGGCGGGCCCGGCAGCGCGGGCGGCGCGCACGGCCCGGACGAGTGGGCCGAGGTCGACGGCCTGCGCCGCCTCATGCACGTGATGTACGACGCCCTCACGCTCCTTCGTCTCGGGGGGCTGGACGCTCCCCATCCGTCTCAGAACGCGAGGCAGGATGCCTCGCGGAGGTAGCTACCGCTACGAGGAGCACACGTGGCCCGAGCTCAAGCAGCTCGCCGCGCGGGACGACCTCGTCGTCGTCATCCCCACCGCCACGCTGGAGGACCACGGCCATCACCTGCCGGTCGACACCGACGCGCGGCTGGTCGGCGCCATCTGCGAGCGCGCGGTGCAGGCCGCCGGCGGCCAGGCGCTGTTGTTCCCCACCCAGGTCCACGGCTACACGCCGCACCACATGGACTTCCCCGGCAGCGTCACGCTGCGCTGGAACGTCTTCGTGGAGGCGCTCGTCGACCAGGGCCGCTCGCTCTGCCGCCACGGGTTCGACCGCATCCTCTTCGTCAACGGCCACGGCTCCAACCAGCCGCTCGTGGACATCGCGGCGCGGCTCATCGGCGTCGAGTTCCGCGACGCGGTGTGCGGCTCGTGCTTCTACCTCCAGAGCGCGGAGGGCAAGCGCCTGATCGCCGAGGTCCGGGACTCCGAGCAACCCGGCGGGATGGCCCATGCGTGCGAGCTGGAGACCTCCATCTACCTCGCGCTCGCGCCGGAGCTCGTGCAGATGGACAAGGCCGTGCGCGAGATCCCGGACTGGGACTCCGAGCACGTGTGGCTCGACTGGTCCGACGGCCCGCTCCAGGTGTGGCCGCACTGGTCCGGACTCAGCCGCAGCGGCGTGGTCGGAGACGCGACTGTGGCCACCGCGGACAAGGGGCAGAAGTTGCTTTCCGCCGCGGTCAGTGAGATACAGGCCTACATCGCCGAGATCGCCACTCGCCGTCGGTTGCCGGGGGAGGACCACCATGAGGGCTAGAACCATCATCGCCACGCTGGTCGCGCTGCTCGCGCTGACCGGCCAGGCACAGGCGCAGGCCAAGAAGGTCCTCAAGATCGGCTGGGCGCAGGACCCGCAGACGCTGAGCCCGTTCATCGACTACGACGAGGAGGACTTCCGCGTCTGGGCGATCAACTACGACCTGCTGGTGAACTTCAGCGCAGACAACCTCGGGCCCACGCCCGGCTTCGCGCAGAGCTGGGACCTCTCGCCGGACAAGAAGACCGTCACGTTCCACATGATCAAGGGCGCCAAGTGGTCGGACGGCCAGCCGATCACCAGCGCGGACGTGAAGTGGAGCCTCGACGTCCTCGGCGGCAACGGCGCGCTGTTCACCGGCTACACGGACAACGTCACGTCGGTCACGACGCCGGACGCCGACACGGTGATCGTCAAGACCAAGAAGCCCGACGCGCGCATCGTCGGCGGCCTGTTCATCTACATGCTGCCCAAGCACGTCTGGGGCAAGCAGCCGGTGAAGTCGCTCACGACGACCTACAAGCCGCAGATCCCGATGGTCGGCAGCGGCCCGTACGTCGTGACCGAGTTCAAGCGCAACCGCATCATCCGGATGCAGCCGAACCGCTACTTCCGCGGCCCCAAGCCGAAGTTCGACGAGATCGACTGGATCAAGTACGGCAGCGGCGACGCCGTCAACCGCGCGCTCACGCTTGGGGAGATCGACGTCAACGCGGAGGTCTCGCCGGCCGCGTTCGAGCGCCTCGGCAGGACCAAGGGCATCAAGACGGTCAAGGCCGCGTCGCCGTCGTTCACCGAGCTCGCGTTCAACCTGTGCTCCAAGCAGCACTGCCCGGACGCGAAGTTCAACCCCGCGGTCCAGGACCGCACGGTGCGCCAGGCGATCGGCTACGCCGTCGACCGCGACCGCATCAACGAGATCTCCAACCGCAACACGTCGTTCACCGGGCACGGGATCCTGCCCAACTACTACAAGGACTTCTACGCCGTCCCGGCGACCGACTACCCGTACGACCCGGAGAAGGCCAAGCAGATGCTCGACGCGGCCGGCTGGAAGCCCGGCGACGGCGGCGTCCGCCAGAAGGGGGACGAGAAGCTCTCGTTCAACCTCTACGTCCGCTCGGAGTCGCAGGACAACATCCAGGACGCCCGGCTGGTCAAGGAGATGGCCAAGGCGGTCGGGATCGACTTCAAGGTCCAGGTCGTGAGCACGGACAAGCTCACCGAGCTCACGACGCAGAAGGTGGACGGCAAGATGGCCCCGGACTTCGACACGTTCATCTGGGGATGGGGCGGCGACCCGTACGACCCGAGCACGCTGCTCCAGCTCGTCACGACCAGCCAGATCGGCGGCTCGTCGGACTCGTTCTACTCGAACCCCGAGTACGACCGGCTCTTCGACCAGCAGGCCGGCGAGTTCGACATCGACAAGCGCAAGCCGATCGTCAAGCAGATGATCGAGATCACCCAGCGCGACCTGCCGTACCTCGTGCTGACCGTCGACCCCGTGCTCCAGGCCTACCGCACCGACCGTCTCAGCGGCGTCCAGCTCTCGTGCCCGAAGCCGACCGGCGACCTGTACTGCGAGCAGGTCTCCTACGCGCCGTGGGCCACGCTCGGCCCGCCGACCGTCGCGGCCGCGAAGACCGCCGACGAGGGTGGGGGCAGCGGCCTCGTGATCGTGCTGATCGCGGTCGGCGTGATCGTCGTCGCGCTCGGCGTGTTCATCGTGCTCCGCCGCCGGCGCCGCGAGCGGGAGGCGATCGAGGTCTGAGTTGAGCTTCCGCTGGCTCGTCGGGAAGGCCGGTGCGGCCCTCCTGACGCTGATCTTCGTCCTCGTCTTCAACTTCTTCCTGTTCCGGGTCATGGGCGACCCGACGGCGCAGCTCGCGCGGCTGCCGCGGGCGACGCCGCAGGAGATCGTGCAGCTGCGGCACGCCTACGGGCTCGACAAGCCGCTGCTCGGCCAGTTCGTCGACTACGTCGGCGACACCGCGCGGCTCGACCTCGGCATCAGCCAGCGCACGCGCCGGCCGGTGTGGAGCGAGATCGGCGATGCGCTGCCGTGGACGCTGCTGCTCATCGGCACCGGCACGCTGCTGGCGACGATCGTCGGCACGTGGCTCGGGATCGTCGCCGCGACGCGGCGCGGGAGCCGCACCGACGACGGGCTGCTCGGCTTCAGCCTGTTCACGTACGCCGCGCCGGAGTACTGGATCGGCCTGATCCTGATCCTGATCCTCGCGGTCGCGCTGCCGATCTTCCCGGCCGGGCTTCAGGTGACGCCGGGCAAGGAGTTCAGCTCGTGGTTCGCGCACGCTGCCGACGTGGCGGAGCACCTCGTGCTGCCGGCGATCGCGCTGACGCTGGTGCTGCTCGGCCAGTACTTCGTGATCATGCGCAGCTCGATGGTCGACGTCCTCACGGAGGACTTCATCACCGTCAAGCGCGCGACCGGCCTGCCGTGGCACCGCGTCGTCAGGCGGCACGCGGTGCCCAACGCGCTGCTGCCGCTGGTCACGCTGTCGGCGATCCAGTTCGGCTACGTGATGGGCGGCCTGATCACGATCGAGACGATCTTCTCGTGGCCCGGGCTGGGGCTGCTCGAGTTCGACGCGATCAACTCGAAGGACTTCCCGGTCCTTCAGGGCGCGTTCCTCGTGTTCGCGGTGGCCGTGATCACGCTCAACCTGCTCGCCGACGTCCTGTACTTCTTCCTCGACCCGCGGGTGCAGACGGCGTGAGGCGCGCCCTGGAGAGCAAGCGCGGGCGGTTCTCCCTGGTGGTGCTCGCCCTGTTCGTCTTCGTGGCGATCTTCGGCTCGCTGCTCGCGCCCGACGACCCGAACGCCTCGAGCACCGACGTGCTCGCCGGGCCCAGCTCCGCGCACCTGCTCGGCACCACCGAGGTCGGCTCGGACGTGCTCTCCCAGCTCCTCGTCGGCGCCCGCGTGTCGATCGTCGTGGGGTTCTCGGCGGCGGTCATCTCGGCCGTGCTCGGCGCCGCCGTCGGGCTCGTCGGCGGGTACTTCGGCGGCCTCACCGACAGGGTCCTGGACGCGTTCGAGAACTGGTTCCTCGTGATCCCCCAGCTGCCGCTCATGGTGGTCCTCGCGCGGCTGCTGAACCCGTCGCTGTCGGTGCTGATCCTCGTCATCGGCCTCACGAGCTGGGCGGGCACGGGCCGCGTCGTGCGCTCGCAGGTGCTCACGCTCAAGGAGCGCGCGTTCGTCGAGCGCGCCCGGGCGCTCGGCGCGAGCGACTGGCACATCATCCGCAGGCACATCTTCCCCAACGCGCTGCCGCTGATCTTCGCCAACACCGTGCTCATCGTGGCGGTCGCGATCCTGGCCGAGGCCGGGCTCTCGTTCCTCGGGCTCGGGGACCCGACGCACATCTCGTGGGGCACGATGCTCGAGAACGGCTTCGACGCCGGCGCGCCGAGCGCGGGCGCCTGGTGGTACATCGTGCCGCCCGGCCTGTGCATCACGGTGCTCGTGTTCGCCATCGGGCTGCTCGGCTACGTGTTCGAGCAGAAGGTCAACCCGCGGCTGGGTGAGCGGATATAGCCGCGCTGCTGGAGATCGCCGGGCTCGAGGTCCTGTTCCGCGGCACGCCGATCGTGGCCGGCCTCGACCTCGCGGTGCAGCCGGGCGAGGCGCTCGGGCTGGCCGGGGAGTCGGGTTGCGGCAAGACGACGACCGCGCTGGCGATCATGAAGCTGCTGCCGCCGGAGCTCCAGCCGAGCGGGACGATCACGCTGTACCCGCCGGGCGCCGAGGAGCCGGTGCGGATCGACCGCCGGACCGAGCGTGGCATGGGGCTCGTGCGCTGGCGGCACGTGTCGCTGGTCTTCCAGGGCGCGATGAACGCGCTCGACCCGGTGCAGCGGATCGACGCGCAGATCGCCGAGGCGATCCGGTTGCACGAGCCGCGGGCGCGTGGCGGCGAGCTGCGCGAGCGGATCGGCGAGCTGCTGCGCACGGTCGGGCTGACGCGGCGGCACGGCCACGGCTACCCGCACCAGCTCTCCGGCGGCCAGCGCCAGCGCGCGATGATCGCGCTCGCGCTCGCCTGCCGGCCGGCGCTCGTCATCGCCGACGAGCCCACCACCGCGCTCGACGTGATCATGCAGGCGCAGGTGCTCGACCTCCTCGCGGGCCTGCGGCGCGAGCTGGGCCTGGCCCTGATCCTCATCAGCCACGACCTCGCGGTCCTGGCCGAGAGCTGCGATCGGCTCGCCGTGATGTACGCCGGCCGGATCGTCGAGAGCGGGCCGGCGGCCGAGGTGTTCGAGGCGCCGCAGCATCCGTACACGAAGCGGCTGCTCGACTCGCTGCCGCAGATCGGCGGCCGCCGCGGCGTCGGCGATCCGATCCCGGGCGCGCCGCCCGACCCGGCCGACGCGCCGGAGGGCTGCACGTTCCGGCCCCGCTGCCCCTACGCGGCCGACGCGTGCCTGCGCGAGCCGCCGCTCGCCGAGGTGCGGCCCGGGCGCCTGTCGGCCTGCCACTTCGCGCCCTGGGAGTCCTGGTGAGCCTGCTCGGCGTCCGTGACCTGCACGTGCGCTACGGCGCGGCGCGGGCGGTCGACGGTGTCACGTTCGACTGGCGCGCCGGCGAGGTGCTGGGCGTGGTGGGGGAGTCGGGCTCGGGCAAGTCGACGCTCGCGCGCGCGATGCTCGGGCTCGTGCCGCGCGCGGCCGGCGAGGTCGAGGCCGACGGCTCGCCGGTGCACGGGCGCGCGGCGCTGCGCTCGCTGCGCCGGCGCGTCCAGATGGTCTTCCAGGACCCCTACCAGACGCTCAACCCGCGCATGCGCGTGCGCACGATCGTCGCCGAGCCGCTGATCGTGCAGGGCGCGCCGCCGGCCGAGCGCGGCGAGCGCGTGGACCGCGCGCTCGCCGACGTCGGCCTGCCGCCGGAGCGGTTCGCCGACCGCTACCCGCACGAGCTGTCCGGCGGGCAGCGCCAGCGCGTGGCGATCGCCGCCGCGCTCGTGCTCGACCCGGACGGGCTGATCTGCGACGAGCCGGTCTCGATGCTCGACGTGTCGGTCCAGGCGCAGGTGCTCAAGGTGCTCATGGACCTGCGCGCGTCGCGCGACCTGGCGCTGCTGTTCATCACCCACGACCTCGGCCTGGCGTGGACGCTGTGCGACCGCATCTGCGTCATGTACCTGGGCCGGATCGTCGAGCAGGGGACCGCGCAGCAGGTGATCGAGACGCCCAGGCACCCGTACACGCAGGCGCTCGTGGCGGCCGTCCCGTCTCCCGGCCGCGCGGCCGGCGCGAGCCTGCTGGCGGGAGACGTGCCCGATGCCGCCCATATCCCGCCCGGCTGCCGCCTGCACCCGCGCTGCCCGCACCGCTTCGACCCCTGCGACCGCGAGGACCCGCCGCTCTTCGACGCCGGCGAGGGCGAGCACGCCGCGGCGTGCCTGCTGCTCAGGACGTCATCACCGTCCGCGACTGCTCGCGCATGAACTGCGGGAGGTAGTGCGGCCCGAGGCCGCCCTTGCCCGACGCGCCGCTCGCCTTCCAGCCGCAGAACGACTGGATCCCCGGCCACGCCCCGGTGGTCGCGCCCTCGCGGCGGTTGACGAAGATCACGCCGGCCTCGATCCGGTCCAGGAACGCCCGCTTCTCCGCCTCGTCCTCGGTGAAGATGCCGGCCGTGAGCCCGTAGGCGATCGCGTTGGCCTCGGCCAGCGCCTCCTCGAACCCGTCGACCGCGGTGACGGTGAGGAACGGCAGGAACAGCTCGTCGCGGGTCAGGCGGTGGCCGCGCGGCAGGCCGGTGACGAGCGTCGGCTGGGCGAAGCCGCCGTCGCTGGAGCCGCCGGTGACGACCTCGCCGTCACGGCGCGCGTCGGCGACCGCCGCCTCGAAGCGCGCGACGGCGTCGGGGCCGACGACGGGGCCGAGGTTGGTGCCCGCGTCGGCCGGGTCGCCGACGACCAGCGCGCGGGCGCCGGCGGCGATCCGCTCGACGAGCCCGTCGTGCACGCGGCGGTCGACGACCACGCGGCTGCACGAGCTGCACTTCTGGCCGCTGAGGCCGTAGGCGGAGCGCACGATCCCGGCGGCGGCGCGGTCCAGGTCGGCGGACGCGGTCACGATCGCCGGGTTCTTGCCGCCCATCTCGGCGACGAGCGGGCGCAGCGGCGGGCGCGCGTGCAGCTCGCGGGCGATCGCGTGCCCGGCCTCGGCGGAGCCCGTGAACGCGACGCCGTCGATCTCGGCCGCGACCAGCGCGCGACCGGTCGCGTCGGCGCCGTGCACGAGGTTCAGCACGCCCGGCGGGAGCCCGGCCTCCACGGCCAGCTCGGCGATCAGCGCGGTCGACCACGGGGTCTCCTCGGCGGGCTTCATGACCACGGTGTTGCCGGTGACGAGCGCGCCGCTGGCCATGCCGACGGCGAGCGCGAACGGGAAGTTGAACGGGCAGATGACCGCGAACACGCCGTAGGGGCGCATGACCGAGACGTTGTCCTCGCGGTCGGAGAGGCGGCCGAGCGGGATGCGATAGCCGTCGTGGGCCTCGAGGTCGGCGCAGTAGGTCTCGATCAGGTCGACGCCCTCCTGCACCTCGGGGACCGCCTCGAGGCGGATCTTGCCGGTCTCGGCCGACACGACGCCGGCGAGCTCGACCCGGCGCTCGGCGATCAGGGCGGCGATCCGCCGCAGCGCGGCGGTGCGCTCGACGAGCGGCGTGGCCGCCCACCCGGGCTGCGTGGCGCGCGCCGCGCGGACGGCCGCCGTGACGGTGTCCGGCGTGGCCGCGTGGGCGCGCGAGACGACGCGGGCGGGGTCGCACGGATCGGCGCGCTCGAAGATCTCCCCGGTGGCGTGCGGCTCGCCGTGGATGAGGTGCGCGAGCGGCTCGGGGCGGCCCTCGCGCGCCTTCGCCAGCGCACGTTCGAACGTCTCGTCGAGGGCCGGATCGGCGGCGGCTGAGGTGTAGTTGAGCGTCGTCATGGCTGTGGGCGCGAGTTTGCCAGGCCTCAGGACGGGAAACGAGGAACCCCATGCTCGAGCTCGTCCGCGCCCAGCCCGACTGGCTGAACGCGCTCGGCGTCGCGCTCACGCGCCCGCCCGGCGTCCCGGAGCGCCGTCAGGGCCAGGACCCCTGGAATCCGGAGGGCGAGAAGGCCACCCGGCCGCGCCGCATCGCGGACGACCTGGCCTGGCTCCGCCAGGCGTACGACGAGCCGGAGGAGAACGGCCTGCGCCCGCTCGAGGACACCGCCGCGGTCGCGGCGTGGGCGATCGACCCGTCCTGCCAGGAGCGCCTCGGCCGCCTCCGCGAGCGCCGCGTCCTCGATGCCGCCGGCTTCCTCCTGCACGAGGCCGACGACATCGCCGTCGCCTAGCGGCTCCGGCGGCCCGTCTCCTTGGTGCCCGCCAGGAAGCTGACCGAGTCGCCGGCGACCAGTGGCAGCTCGGGATCGCGCGTGATCTGGTCGCCGTTCAGCGTGGCGACGACGTGCTCGCCGAGCGTGATCCCGGCACCTGCGGCCGCGTCGCCGAGCGTGGCCGCCTCCACCACGGCGGGCGCGGCGCCGCCGGGCGCGATCCGGCTCAGCCCGCCGCAGCGGCGCACGGTGATGGCCGGTCCCGGGCGGGCGCGCGCGGCCTCGTAGTCGCCCGGCTCGTTGAGGTTGAGCACCGAGTCCAGGTCGGGGTCGAGCGCGGCGAGCGCGGGGTCGGCGAGCAGGGCGCCGTCGTCGAGCTGCCGCACGCGGCAGGCGTCGAACAGGAACGCGGGACGCATCCGGTCCTCGGCGATCAGGCGCTCGACGGCGTCCACGAGCGCCACGCGGTAGACGGCGGC
>Ga0081539_10004354_pt1 | contig 15786 bp, 18 predicted proteins | sample TabmetS4T2R2_FD_71023 | JGI IMG/M metagenome (GOLD analysis project Ga0081539, IMG submission 71023) | Tabebuia heterophylla rhizosphere microbial communities from the University of Puerto Rico - S4T2R2 | ecosystem: Host-associated > Plants > Roots > Rhizosphere ...
CGTGACGGTCGAACGCGACGACGGTTCGGTCCGCCGCATCCGCAGGTGCGATTACTGACCACGACGGACCAAGGCCTGTGACGACGGCGCGGCGGGACATTTCCGCCGCGCCGTCGCTTTGTGAGGCCCATCGCGGCAGGACATGGGCCGCCAGATCGGCCGCCTCGTCACGCAGAAGCTGATGCGCGAATCCAATATGGCCCAGGCGCGGTGAGAGTGTCGCGCGCCCCAGGCGCGCGGCCCGTCGGGGTTCGCCGCGCAGCGCGCACGCCCGTCGTCCCCGGCCGCGCCCGTCACGAACGCGATACCTTTCCGAAGATGCGCGGCTCTGTTTTTACCCCGCTCTAACCCGACTGTCGTAGGGGGAAGCGGAGGACTGCGCCATGCTGGAGAAATTCAAACAGCATTTGAAGGAAAGTGTGCGGCGCACGGTGTGGCCGTCGGCGGTCGGTGTCGTGGCGCTCGTGCTGTTCATTGTGGTTGGCGCCACGCAGCTCTTGCGCGCCGGCCCAACCCGCAGCGTCGACGAGCAAGGCAGCATCTACCAATCGGGCCGTCTGGTCGCTTGGGCCGCCGGCGCGGCGTTCTCGCGCCAGGAGGCGGAGGCGATCGAGTTCGAGCAGATCTCGAACGCGGCGCGGTTCGTACGCGATGCCGAATTTCACTACGCCGGCTACGTGCTGAAGATCGTACGCATCCGCCAGATCGAATACGTCTCCTCCGGTCCCGCGCGGACCGACACGAGGCTGCTCAAGGTCCTCGCGAAGATTCAGTAGCCCCCCACCTGAGGCCCTCATCCTGAGGAGCGAGCGCAGCGAGCGTCTCGAAGGATGGCCGCGCGCGCAGTGGGTGCCGCCATGGTTCGAGACGTGCACCGCGCTCTCGCGCGGCGCACTCCTCACCATGAGGGCGGAGAAAAAGTTGCGTCGCGCCGCACCTGCCCGCCATGGTCGTGGCACACGGTACTCCGCGGCCGCAATCCGCGTTTCCACGTAGCATTTCACAGTCGAAACCCGGCAATTTTATCGTTTCGATTCAAGCTCCTGCAAGGCGCCGCCGTGAGGATCACCCAAGGTCAGGCTGGGTTCCCCCAATGCAGAACAGCGAATGTCTCCGCGCGAGATGCGCACGCCTGCGCGCCACGTTGCGCCGTTTCCGCCGCGACGAATCCGGCGGCTACCTGATCATCGGCGGTCTGACCATGCCGGTGCTGGTCGGCGTGGTCGGGCTCGGCACCGAAGTCGGCATGTGGTACGCGCGGCATCACAAGATGCAGAGCGCGGCGGATTCCGCCGCCGTCGCGGCGGCGACCGAATACTACGTCAATCACAATGCCAATGTGCTCGCGACGCAGGCGCAAGCAGTCGCGGCCTCCTATGGCTTCGTCGCCGGCAGCAAGGGCGTTACGCTGACGCTCAATCACCCGCCGAGTTCGGGCCCCTATGCGAGCGATCAGCGCGCCGTCGAGGTGCTCATCAAGGAGCCGCAGCGGCGGCTGTTCTCGGCGCTCTATGGCTCGTCCGACGTCGACATCGGGGCACGCGCGGTCGCGCTCGGCACCGGCGGCAAGGGCTGCGTCATCGCGCTCAATCCGTCGGCGAGCGGCGCCGTCACCACCCAAGGCACCGCCGACGTCAAGCTCGACGGCTGCTCGCTCTACGACAACTCCGCCAACAGCTCAGCGATGACGGTCGGCGGCTCGGGGACGCTCTCGGCCGAGTCGGTCAACATCGTGGGCGGCATCACGAACACGAGCGGCATCACCACGACCAACGGCATTGCCACCGGCCAGTCGCCGCTCGCCGATCCTTACGCCAGTGCGAGCTACGGCAGCTTCACCGGCTGTGATCAGACCAACTACGTCGCCAAGACCACGGTAACGCTTAATCCCGGCGTCTATTGCGGCGGGCTGAAGCTCAATGCCGGCGCGAGCGTCACGCTCAATGCCGGCATCTATTATCTCGACCAGGGCAGCCTGTCGGTGAACGGCGGCGCCTCGCTCAGCGGCGTCGGCGTGACACTCGTCTTCACCTCGAGCAACGGCCACAACTATGCCAGCGCCTCGATCAACGGCGGCGCCAACATCAATCTCGTCGCGCCGACCACCGGACCGACCGCCGGCATCGTGATGTTCGGCGATCGCAACATGACCGCCGGCACCGCCTTCACGCTGAATGGCGGCTCCTCGGAAGTGTTCAGCGGGGCTATCTACCTGCCGCGCGCCGACGTGTCGTTCTCAGGCGGCGCGGCTTCGACCAATGGCTGCCTGCAGCTCGTCGCCGACACCGTCACCTTCGTCGGCAACGCGAACTTTGCCGTCAATTGCAAGGGCTCCGGCACGAAGCCGATCGGCTCTTCGACCGCCCAGCTCACCGAGTAGCGCGCCATGCCGAGTCTGCGAAATATCGTTCGAGCCCGCCTGCGCGACTTCTGTGGGGCGCATGATGAGGCGATCGCCGGCACGGCATCGATCGAGCTTGCGATCATTGCGCCGGTGCTGGTGCTCGCGCTGATCTGCACCTTTGACTTGGGGCTAGGGATCTACCGCAGCATGCAGGTCGAGCAGGCCGCGCAGGCCGGCGCCGAATACGCGATCGCGCGCGGCTACTCGGTCGACGGCGTCACCAAGTCGGTCGCCAACGCGACCTCGTTCGCCGGCATCACGGCCGATCCGGCGCCGTTTCAGTTCTGCGGCTGCGCCACGGCAAGCGGCGTGAGCGCGATTAGCTGCAGCCAGTCATGTCCGGACGGCACCGGCGCCGGCACCTATGTGACGGTCTCGGCGCAGGGGACCTACAACACATTCATCCCCTACCCGATGTTTCCGAACGCCTACACCTTCGCGGCGCAATCGACGGTGCGCACGCAGTGATGCTCTGTCGTTTCGTCCGCGATAGCAAAGGCGCGACGGCCGTCGAGTTCGGGCTGACCGCGCCGGTGTTCTTCGCGCTGATGTTCGGGCTGATCGACGGCGGCATGCTACTGTGGACCCAGCTCGGGCTGCAGCACGCGACCGAAATGGCGGCGCGTTGCGCCAGCGTCAACAAGACGCTCTGCGCCGAGACCACCGCGGTGAAGAATTACGCCAGCACGCAGGCGCTCGGGCTTGCCATCGCGCCCGCGGTGTTCACCGTCGCGACGGTCTCCTGCGGCAGCCAGGTGACGGCGACCTACGACTTCGGCTTCGTCGCCGGCTACTACGGCACGCCGATCATGACGCTGAACGCGATGGCGTGTTTTCCGAAATAAAGGGCGAATGGCGAATAGCGAATAGTAAGTGGTGAGTAGTGAGTGGTGAATAGGGAATGGTGAATGGCGAAATAGAGAAGACGATAAGTCATCGCCTCAACCACTCGCTACTCACTACTCACTACTCACTACTCACTACTCACTACTCACTACTCACTACTCACTACTCGCCATTCGCCATTCGCCACTCCCTCACCTCCCCAAAATCGACCCCACCATGGCGCGCGGATCGCGTGTCGGCCAGACGCCGGCATCGGCGGCGGCGAACAGCGCCGCGAGGTGCGCGTTGAACGCGGCCGGATCCTCCAGGTTGATGGCGTGGCCGGCATTCGGCATCACCACCAGCGCGGCGGTCGCGATCGTCTTCTTCATCAGCAGTGCGGGCTCGAGGCAGGGCCAGTCTTCGTCGCCGGTCATGATCAGGGTCGGCGCCGTGATCGCCTTCATTTGTTCGGTAAGCTCATAGAGCGAGGGGCGCTTCGCCTGCACGCCGCGCAGGGTGCGCACCGCACCTTCGGTCGAGTGTTCCTTCAGCTGATCGACCAATTCGCGCCAGCCGCGCGGATCGCGGTTCTGATGCTGCACCCGCGTCGGCCCGAGCGCGTAGGCCTCGGCGGCCTTCGCCATGGTGACCTCTTCGAAGCGCTGCGCGGAGGCCTCGGCTTCCGCCGCGAACTGCGCCCGCTTGTCCGGCTCGGCGCCGTAGCCGCAACCCGCAATGACCAGCGACCGCGCGCGCTGCGGATAGGTGAAGCCGAAATGCACGGTCGCAAAGCCGCCCATCGACAGGCCGACGATATGCGCGTTGTCGATGTTGAGCGCATCGAGCACGGCGCGAATATCGTCGCGCGCCCGCGCCTGCGAATAGTGCTCCGGCGCCGGCACGTCGGAGGGCGGATAGCCGCGCGCATTATAGGTGATGCAGCGATAACTGCGCGCGAAGTGACGCACCTGCGGCTCCCACGCGCGACAATCCCCGGCAAACTCGTGCACGAACACGATCGGAACGCCCGCGCCGGTCTCCTCGTAGTAGAGCTTCACGCCATCGTCGGTCGTCAGATGCGGCATGGGGAACCTCATGCTTGATCACTGCCCTCATGGTGAGGAGCACGCCGCGCTCGCGCGGCGTGCGTCTCGAACCATGGCGGCATTCGCCGAGTTCGCCGCCATCCTTCGAGGCTCGGCCCGTAGCGCGGCGAAGACGCGCGTGAACGCCTTTAAGGCCGAGCGCCTCAGCATGAGGTCTGCGAGACGGGCGTCAACGCGCTTATGCGCGAAACGCGCATCTCGGCACGAAAGGTGCATGTTAGCTTTGCACAGATCGCTCCCAGATACACGGACCACGCGTGGACCAGCTCTCGCCGCAACTCAACGCAAATCCCCTTCCCGCCGATCTTCTCATTGATGCCGCCGACGAGGTGCGGCTGCGCCAGGATCTCGTCCTCACCGCGCTCGGCAAGCGCCCGGCTGACCGTGCGCTGCGGGTCGGGCGCCTGCTCGATGTGCACACACGCACGTGGCTTGAGGACCAGGAGATCATCATCAAAGGCCGGCGCATCGCCTGGGTCGGGCCCGCGGGCGCCTATCCCGGCACGGTGCGCGAGCGGGTCGAGCGCAACGACCTCGCCGCGGTGCCGGGCTTCGGCGAGGTGCACAAGCACATCGAGAGCACGCATGTGACGCCCGAATGGGAGGCCGCGCTGGTGCTGCCGCGCGGCAATACCTGGACCTGCGAGGCGAGCCACGAGTTCTCCAACGTGGACGGCCCGAACAATCTCGCCTTCTGGCTCGAGGCGCGGCGGCGCGGCTCGCCGCTCAAGATCTTCCCCCTGCCCGGCTCAGCCGTTCCGCCGACCGCCTATGAATGGGGCGGCGGCTATTTCGGCTTCGACGAGCAACAGCAATTCCTGCGCGAGAGCCTGATGGTCGCAGGCCTCGATGAGGTGATGGATTGGCCCGCGGTGTGGAATCCGGACAATCCCTCCTACAAGCGGCTGTGGGGCATGATCGAGGCGACCTTTGCGGCGCGCGGTGTCGTCGAGGGCCATGCCTCGGGCATGCGCGACATCGATTCGATCAGCGCGTTCGCAGCCGCGGGGCTCGCTTCCGATCACGAGGTGCAGACGCCCGAGGAAACCTGGGAGAAGCTGATCCGCGGTCTCTTCGTGGAGCTGCGCGTCTACGCCATGGCCGAGATCGTGCCATGGCTGTTAAAGAAGGGCCTGCGCGACTGGTCGCAGATCGCTTTCACGACTGACGACCGCAGCGCGAGCGATACCTTCAAGCTCGGCGCGACCGATCACAATGCGCGGCTCGCAATCGAGAACGGGCTCGATCCCGAAACCGCGATCCAGTGCATCACGCTCAATCCGGCGCGCCACATGCGGATCACGCCCTATGTCGGCTCGCTCGCGCCTGGCCGCTTCGCCGACGTGGTGCTGCTCGCCGATGTGCCATCGCTGAAGATCGGCGAAGTCTGGGCCGACGGCACGCAAGTCTCGCAGGGCACGCGCTATCTCGCCAACGTGCCGAAGATCGAATGGCCGGCCTGGGCGACCAACACGATCAACATCAAGCGGCGGCTGACGCGAGAGGATTTCGCCATCAAGGCCGAGCCCGGCCGCGACACCATGAAAGCCGCGGTGATCCGTCCGTTCCACTGGCACGATGAGTTTTACACCTTCGAGCTGCCGGTGAAGGACGGCGAGGTGCAGCGCGATGAATCGAATGCGATCACCAAGTTCGCGATCGTCGATCGTTTCTCGGGCGAGGGCCGCACCTCGAAGATGTTCTGGAAGGGCTGCGGCCCGCGCACGCCCGGCACGGCAGCCGCCTGCTCGGTCGCGCATGACAAGCACAATGTCTGGGCGGTCGGCTCGTGCGACGACGCGATGGCGCTCGCCGTCAATGCGCTGATCGACCAGCAGGGCGGCTGGGCGCTGGTGCGCGAAGGCAAGCTCGTCGCGACCGTGCGCTACGAGATCGGCGGGCTGATGACCTGCCGCTCGGCCGAGGCGCTCGACACCGAGATGCAGGCGCTCTATGCGCAGGCGCAGCATGTCGACTGGATGTACGAGCCGACTTTCCGCCCGCGCTGGTATCCGGGATTTCCCGAGCGGCTGATGTTCGCGACGCTCACCTGCGCGCCCTGGACCTGGGTGCTGGTCGCGCCCTGCGAGCAGGCACCGCAGGGCTTCCTCAACGTGCAGACCGGCGCCGTGCATCCGGTGGTGTGGTGACAGGGGCCCTCATCCTGAGGAGCGCGGCTCGCTTCAGCGAGACGCGCGTCTCGAAGAATGGCGGCAGGCGCAGAGCTCGCGGCCATCCTTCGAGACGCGCACCACGCTCTCGCGTGGTGCGCTCCTCAGGATGAGGGCTGAGTAAAAAGGGGGACACATGACCGAGGCTGTTGCAGGCGAGAGCGCCAAACCACGCGCCGAATCCGGCGCGCTCGATCGCTTCTTCCGCCTGTCCGAGCGCGCGACCTCGGTGCCGCAGGAGACCGTCGCCGGCCTCACGACCTTCGCCGCCATGGCCTACATCATCGCGGTCAACCCCGCGATCATGTCGCAGGCCGGGATGGACCGCGCCGAGCTCGTGATCGCGACCGCACTCGCGGCGATCTTCGGCAGCGTGATGATGGGGCTCACCGCGAACCTGCCGCTCGCGGTCGCGCCCGCGATGGGCTCGAACGTGATCTTCACCTTCGTGCTGGTGAAGCAGATGGGCGTGCCGTGGCAGGGCGCGCTCGCCATGGTGGCGTTCACCGGCATCGTGTTCCTGGCGCTCTCGCTCTCGCGCGTGCGCGAGAAGGTCGCGAAAGACGTGCCGGAGGTGCTGAAGGTCGGCATCCAGGCCGCGGTCGGCACGCTGATCGTGTTCATCGGCCTGCGTGGCGCGGGCTTCATCGTGGCCAATCAATCGACCTATGTGGCGATGGGCTCGCTGAAGAGCCCCGCGGTGCTGCTCACGCTTGCGGGCCTGCTGCTGACGCCGCTGCTCGTCGTGCGGCGCGTGCCCGGCGCACTGATCGTCTCGATCGCGCTGATCACGCTCGTCGGCTTCTTCGTGCCGCTCAACGACACCAAGATGGTCACGAGCGCGCCTGCCGCGATCGTCGCCTGGCCGAAATGGCCGGCGAGCACGTTTGCAGCCTTCGATTTCGCCTGGCTGTTCTCGAACTTCATCCTGGCGCTGCCGATCCTGTTCTATTTCATTTGCGCGGAGTTCTTTTCGACGCTCGGCACGCTGATCGGCGTCACCGGCGCTGCCAATTTGCGCAAGCCGGACGGATCGATCCCGAACGCCACGGCAGCTTTCGCTACCGACGCGACCGCGAGCTTCGTCGGGCCGATGCTCGGCACCTCGGTCGTGACAGCCTATATCGAGTCGGTCACCGGCGTGCTCGCCGGCGGCCGCACCGGCCTCACCTCGCTCGTCGTGGCGGCCGCATTCACGCTGTCCCTGTTCTTCTGGCCGCTGATCGTGATCATCCCGCCGCAGGCGACCGCGCCGACCCTGATGCTGGTCGGCGTCCTGATGATGCAGGGCCTCGCGCGCATCGACCTGACCGACATCAGCAATGCGGTGCCGGTCGTGCTGATGCTGCTGATCACCGTGCTGACCAACAACCTGATCAACGGCATGGCGCTCGGCACCTTGAGCTACATCCTGCTCAATGTCGCACAGGGCCGCAGCCGCGAGATCTCCAGCGTGATCTGGGGTCTCGGCGTCGTGTTCCTGGCGTATTTCTACGTGACGTCGAGACTGATGTGATCCCGTAGGGTGGGCAAAGCGAGCGCTTGCCATAGCAAGCGCGCGCGTGCCCACATATCGACACACGTGCGGGTCGCGTGGGCACGGCGCGCAAGAGCGCGCGCCTTTGCCCACCCTACGGACTGCGCCGCGCAAACCTGTACCGAAACGTGCAGCGCGGCGCGCCTTTCATGATGGTCTGCTCGCGCGTGAAGGCGACTTCGCCCTCACCCGCCGCCGCGATGTCGAAGTCGGTCTCGCAGATCAGCAGCGCGCCGAGCTCAGGCTCGCCGAGCGCGCGGAAGAACTCGGCGAAACGACACTGCGTGACGTCGAACTCGAGCGCTTCCTTGTCGTGGCGGTGCATCTCGACCGTCACGTCATGCTCGGTGATCTCGCCCATATGGGTGTGCATCGCGGCCCATTTGCGCTTCGGGCTGCCGTCGACGCTATTGCCGACTGCGGCGAAGACTTCCTTCGACCAGTCGCGCAGCGCCTGCCTGACGATCGCATCCGCGCGCTCCTCGCCAAGCTCGGCGCGCAACGCACGCAGCACCGGCACGAGCACCTGCGCCTGAATGCGCACTTTCTCGAGCAGCGACAGCCGCGGATCGACCAGATAGTCGTTGAGCACGCTCATTGAGGCTTCCTCGCTTTGATTCCCGACCTCATCCTGAGGAGCCCGCGCGAAGCGCGGGCGTCTCGAAGGATGGCCGCGAACTCGGCGTGTGCCGCCATCCTTCGAGACGCGCACCTCGCAGTTGCGAGGTGCGCTCCTCAGGGATGAGGGCTGGAAGGCTACACTACTGCTTCACGCCCTTAAGATACACAGTGATGATCGTGTCGTCGGCGGGCTCATGACCGGGCTGCACCGGCGTGATCTGCGCATGGATGCACTTCCATTCGCCGCCTTCGCAAAGATAAGTGTCCGTGTAGGTCGTCATGCCGGTCGTCTCGACGTCACCGCGCTTGACAACACGCATGTTCGTCGCGCGTACGAGAGCGACGTCGCCGATGATGTCGATGCGCTCGTCACGCACGTCCCAATAGACGATCACCTCGGGATCGAAGCCGCTCTTCCAGCGCTCGAGATAGGCGGCGCGCTCCATGTGCTCGCCATTGCTCTGTATCACCGTGAAAGCCGGATGCAGGATCGCATCGTGCGACGCGACATCGTTGGTGACAAAGTTATGGATGAACCGGGCGTTCAGAGCCTTCAGAGCGGCCAGCGCCTGCGGGATCTGTGCGTCGTTACGGGCGAGCATCATCTGGTCCTCTCCTGGTCTGATGCGAGTTGCGTGCCGCTTGCGCAGTTTCCGTGTCCGCGGGAAACATGCATTCGATCTTCACCTGCTGCAGCGACGCGTCGGCCGGCATCGCGAAGGTGGTAAACGTCGTGATGAAGCTGAGGGCGAGATCGCCCATCTGCAGCCGCATGGGCGTGACCGGCGATGCGGCGCTCGCGGGCTGGCGCCAGCCGGTGGGAAGATCCGAATAGCGCAGGATGTCCTGATAGAGCGCGGCGGCGGGCTGGCTGCCCTGCACGACTTCGCGATGCAGGATGCGGATCATCTCGCCCGCGAAGACGTCCCAGTTCGCGATGTAGGGCCGCAATCCCTGCGGATGGAAAACGACATGCATGGCGTTGTTCGCGAGCGATGCCTCCATCGTGTAGCGTTCGCGGAACGGCGCGAGCAGGCGCTGCGATGCGTCATTGCGCATCAGCACGTCCCAGTGGCCATCGACAACGATCGCCGGGTACGGCTCCTGCTGACGCAGGATGAACGCGAGCGCATCTCGCAGCTGCGGGTCATCAGTTGCCAGGCCCTGATCCTGATGCGGCGGGATGAAGCCCGCCGCGACATGCAAGAGATTGCGCTCGGCGAGCGGCAAGTCGAGCACGTCGCCGAGCAGCGCCGCCATCTCGCGGCTCGGCTGCGCCCGGCCGGATTCGAGGAAGCTCAAGTGCCGGGCCGACACATTGGCCTCACCCGACAGATCGAATTGGCTCAGGCGGCGCCGTTGGCGCCAGTACCTGAGCAGCTCGCCGAAGCGAGGGCTCGCGCGCCGATCGATGCTGGACACATCCATGGGGCCGCAGGGTAGCCCTCCGGCGCGGCGGATCAATTACCTCGGACGTAGGGAGACGCGGCGCATCCGTGACCCGGACCGATCACTGCGGATCGCGTTGCACGGCCAAATTCCTCGCGCCCCGATGGCGCGCCAGCGCATGGCCGATCAGCACGTTCATCAGCTCGCTTTGAGAGAGCCCGCTCGCCTCCCAGAGCTTTGGGTACATGCTGATATTGGTGAAGCCCGGCAGCGTATTCGCCTCGTTCACGAACACTTGCTCGCCGCTGAGAAAAAAGTCGATGCGCGCCAGCCCCTCACAGCACAGCACGCGGAATGTCCTGATCGCGAGCTCTCGGATGCGGTCGGCCAAAGCGGGCGGCACATTCGCCGGCGCATGCAGCGCGGCGCCACCCGCGTCGATGTATTTTGCCTCATAGGAATAGAACTCGTGCTGCCCGGCCGGCACGATCTCGCCGAGCAGCGACGCGATGGCCTTGCCGTCCGCATCTTCCAGCACCGAGCACTCGATCTCGCGTACCGGAGCGACGCTTCGCTCGATCAGGATCTTGCGATCGAAACGGAGCGCCAGCTGGCAGCCGGCTTCGAACTCGCCCGCGGTGCGCGCCCTGGATACCCCGACCGACGAGCCCATATTGGCCGGCTTGATGAAAAGCTCCGGCACGCCGACGGTGCGCACCGCATCCTCGTATTTGATGGGCGTCGCGGCCGACATCACGACGTAGGGCGCGATCGGCAATCCGGCCTCACGCATGAGCCGCTTGGCAACGTCTTTGTCCATCGCGGCGGCTGACCCCATCACGCCGGAGCCCACATAGGCAACGCCCGACAGCTCGAGCGCGCCTTGGACCGTGCCGTCTTCGCCGTTTGGGCCATGCAGGACTGGGAAGAAGAGATCGAACGCCGGGAGCTCCCGCGCGCCCGCCGCACCGGCTTCGAAAAGCAGCACGCGGCCTTGCCCGCCTGGCAAGAGAGCGAGTTGGGGCCCGTTCTCCGGAATGGACAGCGCGTCCGCGCCGGTGCCGGCGCCGTTGCCAGCGTCAGCCAAAATCCAGCGGCCATCGCGGGCGATCCCGACGAGTGTGACTTCGTACCGGTCCGGATCGAGCGCCCGCAGCACGTTCGCCGCGGAGGCGCGAGAGACGTCATGTTCCGCCGAACGCCCGCCGAACAGGATCGCAACTCTTGTCTTGTGTTGTGCCATTTCGGTTTCCGTTCCGGGGCCGGCCGCATGATGAGACCGGCAGATCGGTACAATCAAGCCGGCATGTCGGCAATTGGGCCTGTGGCAAACGTCGGATCAGGGCCGGCGGCGGGGCACATCCGGCCGTCCGGCTTCGTGCGCGACGACACTATCCTACGGTTCAGGCGAATTGCCGAGGGCCGCCGGTTGTGCTGCAACTCCGCCTATCGTCCCCATTGCGCCTGCCCGGGAGGAACCCATGTGGCCGAACCGTCGCGTGATCGAGCTGTTCGACATTGCGCATCCGATCCTGCTCGCCCCGATGGCGGGCGCGATCGATGCCGAGATCGCCGTTGAGGTCGCGGAGGCCGGCGGGCTCGCGTCGATTCCGTGCGCGATGCTGACGCCGGAGAAGCTGCGCGAGCAGTTCGAGGCGTTCAAGACGCGTACGCGCAAGCCGCTCAATGTCAACTTCTTCTGCCACGTCGCGCCGACGCCGAGCAATGCGCGCGAGCATGCCTGGCGCGAGCAGCTGAAGCCTTACTATCAGGAGCTCGGCATCGATCCGGCCGCGCCCGTCCCGTCGAGCAACCGCGCGCCGTTCGATGCTGCCTTCTGCGAAGTGATCGAGGAGCTCAAGCCCGAGGTGGTCAGCTTTCATTTCGGGCTTCCCGAGGACGCGCTGCTGCGGCGCGTGCAGCAGATCGGGTGCCGCATTCTCTCGTCGGCGACGAGCGTCAAGGAGGCGCGCTGGCTCGAGCAGAAGGGCGTCGACGCTGTGATCGCGCAGGGCTTCGAGGCGGGCGGACATCGCGGGCATTTCTTGAGCGATGCGGTGAGCGACGCATTGTTCAGCCAGGCTGGCACCTTTGCGCTGGTGCCGCAGATCGTCGACGCCGTGAAGGTCCCGGTGATCGCCGCCGGCGCGATCAGCGACGCGCGCGGCATCGCGGCCGCCTTCATGCTCGGCGCCTCGGGCGTGCAGATCGGCAGCGCCTATCTGCATTGCCCGGAGTCGAAGATTTCGGGAGTGCACCGCGCTGCGCTTGCGCGCGCGACCGACGACGGCACGACCGTGACCAACCTGATGACCGGCCGGCCGGCGCGCGGCCTCGTCAACCGCCTGATGCGCGAGGTCGGCTCGATCAATGCCATCGCGCCGGAGTTTCCGCTCGCCGCCGGCGCGCTCGCGCCGCTGCGCGCCAAGGCGGAGGCGCAAGGCTCAGGCGACTTCTCGCCGTTGTGGTCCGGCCAGGCGGCAGCGCTCGGCCACGTGCTACCGGCGCGCGAGCTGACGCAGCAATTGGCCACACGAGCGCAGCAGTTGTTGGATCGTAGGGCGGATTAGCGCGCCATAAGCGCGTTTACGCGCGTCTGCGACGCGCTATGGTGCGCGCGTAATCCGCCGACTGCCCGCGCGGCGGCGGATTACGCCGTGTGCCGATGGCACACAGCTAATCCGCCCTACGAGCTGTTGCCTGTGTTGGCACGCCTAAGAGGCCTGCGCTTCGGCGCGCCGCAGATGGGCCGGCACGAAGCTGTTCACCGCAATGCGCGCCGGGCGCGTGGTGCCGTCCTTATAATGGCGCTTGAAGTAGACGGCGCGCTTGTCGCGCGCGATGCGGCGCGCTTCGGCGAGCAGAAAGCGCGTGACCGCGTTGGAGTTGGCCGACCAGGCGTTGATCACGACGCAATCGCCCGATTTGCTGTCCTCGAAGCTGAGCGGACGGCGCCCTTCGACCCAGTCCTCGGCCTTCTCTTGCGTGGCGAGCGCCCAGCCCATGAAGCCTTGCACCTGATTGCCGGCATCGAGCACGAAACAATAGTGGCCGCGGTTGATCTGTCCCACCAGGATGCGTGACCAGTCGCCGAATTTGAGGTTGGCGAAGGCCGGTTTCACCATCAAATGGCCGACCGCAAGCCCGAGCGCCGCGGTGGCGCTGGCGGGCCTGAAGATGCGCAAGGGTGCCGCATTCGTGTCCGGCGACATGGGTAGATTCCAACGGATTCCATATTGGTCGCCCGAGTCGCGCGCCGGGTTCAGTGCTCGGCCCGTAGCCCGGATGAGCGCGTCAGCGCGACATCCGGGAACGGCGGTTCGGCCTGCAACGCCCGACCCGGGTATCGCTACGCTCACCCGGGCTACAAGCCCGTAGCCCGGATGAGCGCGTCAGCGCGACATCCGGGAACGGCGGTTCGTCGTGCAACGCCCGACCCGGGTGTCGCTGCGCTCACCCGGGCTACCGGTTCCATCGGATACGAAGTTCTCCGCACTGAGCCGCCTGCGCGCGCTTTGCTATTCAGCCGCGCATGAACCCGATCCTCGAAGACGCCATCGTTGCGCTCGCGACCACTGTCGGCGCCTGGCTGCTCGCGCAGCAGCTGCATCCGCTGTTTTGGTGAAACGTCGGGGGCCCAGGCGCTTCGCGCTCATCTCCCTCCACGCACCCTCGCCTCACGCCGCCGTCGTCTTCGGCTTGATCCGCCAGAGCTGGAAGCCGTCGGCTTCGATCGCGCGCTCGATCGTCGCACGTGAAAGATTGTGCGGCGGCGCCTTGCCGGAGCCGATCACGCCAACCGCGTGCCATGGCCGAAACTGATCCGGCAGCCGGCTTCCCTCGGCATCGCCCGCAAAGGCCCTGAGTTCGTTCTTCGTTTCCGATCTGAAGATATAGATCCGCATGTTCACCTCATCGCAGCGGGCCGCCGCGGCTGCGCGGTCGGTGATCCCTTCTTGCCTGTTTCAATCCGCTTCTTCGGCGCGGCGACCAGCCCGTCACGCACCGCCTGCTTGCGCGCCAGCTTGCGCCTGCGGCGCACTGCCTCGGCCTTCTCGCGCGTGGCGCGATCGGATGGCTTCTCGAAGAACCGCCGCCGCTTCATCTCGCGAAACACGCCTTCACGCTGCATCTTCTTCTTCAACACGCGCAGCGCCTGGTCGACATTGTTGTCGCGGACGAAGACCTGCAATTGCTTCACTCCTCGTTGGAATCCGATCGATCGAAGAAACCGGCGACAGGCGCGCCGATCGTTTCAGCCTTACGCCTCGTCGTCGCCGGTTTGCGCGGCACGCCGGAGCGGATAGTCGCTGCGCTCATAGAGCGCACGGATGGCCTCGCCATCGAAACGCTGCTCGCGGACCTCCAGATAGGTTCCGGAGAGAAGCGGAGCCGGCAGCTCTTCCACGGCGAAGCGGATCGCCTCCGCGGCCGTGTCGAAGCGCCGATAACCGATCGGGCGCCGGTTCTTGCGGTAGCGGCACGGAAACAGCTCGGCCGGCGCCGCGAAGTCGAGCGCTACCACTCTGGTCGATGGCGCGGTGTCCGACACCTCGTGCTCCGTTCCGATTTCAAATTCGCCAAACTGGTGCTCAGCCGCGAAGCGGCACTGCCAAAGCCTTCGCCGGCGGCGTCGGCGGCAAACCGTCGAGCCAATCCTCGTTGGCGGCGCGTGCAAGCCACGCGTCGCGCATGCGAAGCAATTGCACGCGGTCCGCGCCCGAGCGCGCGCAAGCCGCATAGCCGTCGCACATCGCGGCTTTGCGACGGTAGCCCTGCGCCTTCAATGAGCGTTGAGTCTGGAGCATGTGCCCCTCCTTCCATTGCAGGCGGGAGCACACGCATCTCTCGGCTATCGGTGCCCGGGTCGGATCCGCAAGAGTTCCCGATAGTTGCCGCAGTATAGGCTCATTTCGGAACGGCGCCTAGCCTGGAGCTTGATCCCAAAACTGCCCGCTCGGGCGCCACCCGCGCATCCCGAGCGCGACGCAAAACGCCGGGCCGCACCCTATGCCAGTACATCCGTGGTCAAAGCGTAGCGGCGTGCCATGGCGGGCGTGACGCGCTGGCGTCAGACGGCCTGCAGGTTCTCGGCCGAGGATTTGCCGGTACGGCGATCCGCGACGACGTCGAAGGAGATCTTCTGACCTTCATTCAGCGTGCTCATGCCGGCGCGCTCGACGGCGCTGATGTGCACGAATACGTCCTTGCTGCCGTCATCCGGCTGAATGAAGCCGTAGCCCTTTTGGCCGTTGAACCACTTCACGGTGCCTTTATTCATCGAAAGTCCTTTCACGAGCGATGCACGTTATGGCCTCGGCGCGCCAGCGCGCCGCGGCTCCGGTTGATTCGATTTTGGATTCGTGTCTGAAACGTGCGCGCCGTGTCGGGCGAGGCGGCCCAGCCATTTGGCCAAGTATCGATCCGGGTTAAATGGAGAAGACGAGCCGGAAAGTCAATGCTGGCCCCATAGGGCGGATCAGCTTGTCGTCGCGACAGCGAGGAGAAGCGTAATCCGCCGATTGCGCGCCGTCACGTCGGCGGATTACGTTCCGCGCTAACCCTATCGCGTCAGAATCGCAGCGGTCGTATGTGCGCCCTCTCCCGCTTGCGGGCAGGGGAATCGCATTTGGGCGTGAGGCGGCTATTGCATTGGTTCGGAAGGAGGATTCTGAAGGCGACTCCCAAATCGTGGAGGGAGTCGGATGCGCCGCTTCAACAAGACGTTTC
>Ga0081539_10004355_pt1 | contig 15783 bp, 21 predicted proteins | sample TabmetS4T2R2_FD_71023 | JGI IMG/M metagenome (GOLD analysis project Ga0081539, IMG submission 71023) | Tabebuia heterophylla rhizosphere microbial communities from the University of Puerto Rico - S4T2R2 | ecosystem: Host-associated > Plants > Roots > Rhizosphere ...
CGCGATGCGACCGACACATACGATGTTCTCACAACCCTCCAACGGGCCGATGGATTGCGCGGTATCCCCGTAATGATCTTCGGCGAACAGGATAACCAGTGCGCGATCGCGAATCGTGTCGGCGTTGGCATACATCGTGACGCCGAAGGACCAGCCACTGCTATTGAAATCTACAGAGGGATCATCGGAGATTTCTGCGCCTGGAGGCGGGTTGTCGTCATCCCACACATAGACAAGCCGAACGCCTGTAAAGGATTTGCCATTGGCGGCGGTGACTGTCAAATAAACGAGATGCCAGTCAACGTCATCGAATTCGATGGTTGGTGTGGCTGTCGTCATGCTGCTCGTCGATGAGGCTGTTGGGGCGCTCCAGGAATAACCAGAGATCGAGGATCCATAAACCCACGACTCAGAGCCGTCCCAGATTGTCGTCACATCGGCGCCTTCCAACTTCTCAACCCGATGACTTCCCATCACCGGGACCGGATCGAAATTCGTGTGCTGATCACTGTAGGTAACATCCCCATCCATCAGCGGCGTGCTGCCAGAGAGTGCAATGTGCCGCGCCCAGAGATCAAAGTCAGCGATCACGGTCAAATAAAGATTGTCCGCCCATGCGATATCTGAATGTTCTCCCACATAGAAGATGGAGGAGGTAGGGGTTTTGCGGATCCGGAGAATTCCCTTATCGTGAGCACCCGCCGATGAACCGACCAGCAGGGTCATGCCGATCTTCACGTTGGCAAGCGTGCCACTTCCGCCATCATAAGTAACCTGGAGGATTTTATCGAACGTGGAAAAGGTTTGATTGACCCGCGCGGTATAGACCGTTGCAGGTGCATAGATCGCCACGCGCCATTTCGACCACTGACCAGCTGTACGCAGTAAGGCCAACTCCGGAGCCGTAGCCGCGCGCGCCACTAGGGACCTCCAAAGATGATTTCAAAGTTATTCACTTGCGCTACAATGTTGGCAGTCATTATCGCGCCGATGGAGATGACCGAAAACGCTAACAACACAAAGTAAACCGCGATGTCATTCCACCGCTGATGGATGAGCGAGCGCAATACCATCACGGCAGAAAAAGAAAACAGGATTACATGGAAAATAAGTGCGATCATTTTGGATTTATTATGTAAGTTCCACCATCGCTCGAAACTGCAGCGTGAAGCTCAGCCGTCGACCGGCTTGGCGATCTTCTTCCTTTGGCCAAATGGCTTCGACTTGGAAATCCTTCCATGTCGAGCCATCGTCTTTTAGATCGCGGATATAAATGCTTGCACTCTTGCCGGGGATATACGTTCTGAGCGTGGCACGTTGGGAGGCGGTCAAAAATCCCCAATGCCACTCATCGGTCGGCCATCCGTGTCCAACCTGCGAGCCATCTCCGAGATCTACATCTACCGAAGAGGGAACGAATCCGTGTCTCGGCGCGGGGATCCCCAGGGTAGAAAGAAGCGTCAGTCCTCCTTGCGAGGTACCAATCTTGTATTCGTAGGCCATAGTTATCCTAGCACCTGACCCAGCACCTGCAGGGTATCTTCCTGGATCGCCCGCCGATCGGCGAGCGACAGACGACTATCGAACCTGCGGTGATCGTTCAGGGTGATTTGCCCTCGTCCACCCATCATCAGCGCGTTGAGGAGTGCCCGTTGGCTGAGCTGGCCGCCGATCACCTGTTCAGCCGCCCGCGTGGTGCTGGAGCTCAAGACAAATTCCGCACCGCCGCGCCCGCCGCTGGACGTATCACCGAGTCGGTATAAACCATAGGTGGCATAACCACCGCCCGCCCGGCTTCCCGTTGCACCCACAGACAGTTTTGCCCGGTAGGCCGCTAACCACGCCTCGGCATCCGAGAGCATTAAGTTGTAGTATTGGTTTTTCAGATTGCGCTCACCCAGGAGTGCCGCATCCAGGTCTCGGACCTCGGCGATAAAAACTTCCCGTCTGCGTAATCGCTCTGCATCCAGACTCTGTTGCAATTCACGCAGCTGCGTGGCTCGTTGTTCACGGATCTGTCGAAGCTCTTCGGCGTGCGCGAGAGCGGCTTCTTGTAATTCTTCCTGCCGGCGCGCTTGATTGTCTGCCAGCGCTTGTTCGAACTCAGCTTGTCGCTGGATACGTTCTGCGGCAAATTCAGCCGCCAGCTCCTGCAGGCGGACGGCCGTCTCACGCCGGCGCTGGGCGATTTCCTGGTTTGTTTGTCGCTCGGCTTCCGCTCGATCCTGATCAAAGCGTTCTTGTTCCTTGGCCAACCCCAGCGCATCGCGGGAGGCAGTCAGATCTTCGACCCGTTGGTTGTGCTCGAGTGTCATCTGGCGGATGTTCTCTTGATGCTGCTCTTCAATGCGCCTGACTTCTTCGCCTGCATCCTTTACGACATCCGCGCGTGCTTTGGCATAATCGATCTCGGCCTGTTTGGAGCTCTCTGCAAAATTTTTGATGAGATCGGCCCGGGCTTCGTCGAACTTCTTGTTGATATCCAACCGTTGCTGCGCGTATTGACGGGTGGCGTTGGCGATGGATCGCTCTGCGTCGGCGATGATCTTTCGACGATTGTCGGCTGCCTCCTCGATCAAGCGCCGATCTTCTTCTTTCCACTTCGTGAAGGCCGAAACAACCGCCTTTTCGTTCTCACTGCCAGCCAGGCCGGTAATGGCGTTGCTGGCTTTTTGTTCGGCTTCCTCCACCGCCTCGCCGAAATTCAAAATCCGGTTAGTCAAGTCTTTGATCTTGGGTAACGTGATCCCCATCTTCGCAGCCAGGTCTTCCCAGAACTTGGCCGGGGTGGTACCAAACAAACCCGCGCCAACCTGGCTGGCTTTGGTGCCGATCGTACCGAAGAGCGCGGCGCCCGAAAGAATGCCTGCCAGCGGACCGAGTCCGAGCAGGGATGTACCTTTTCCAGGAAGAGGGATGCCAACATCTTTGGCGCGCAATAATGCCGCTTCGAGTTGTTTGTTGGCCGCCTGATCCTGCAGCTTGGCCGCGGTGACCTGCGCAGGGATGGTCGCCAGAAAACGAATATCCGCGACCAGCTTGATCCCCTTGCTAGCCAAGGTGCCCAACACAGACAGCCCAACGAGAATCTTGCCTGTCTGAAGCGCGGCTTGCACGATCTCCGGATTCGACTCAATGAAGCCCGCTGCTTTGGATGCCAGCCGCGCGGCTTGCTCGAGCATCGGCAAGGCTTCTTCCGCAAACACAGCGCCCGTTCGTTCGCCCGATCGCCGGAGCGATTCCTGAGCCGCTTCCCACTGGCGGGTAACTTCGGTGGCTTCTTCTGCGTTCTTAACGTACTTACTGGCAAACCCAAAGACCCCGCCAATCAGTCCGGTTCCCCCGAACAACGCCGATTGGGAAATACTTCCAATCGTGCTGGCGGCCGTGTTCAACGCTCCGATGCGCGCCTTCTCCAGCGCCAGGGAGGTGGTTTGGGTTTTCAGCAGCGTGGCTTGGGCAGCGGCCGCCGCTTTGTTGGTTTCGTCGATCGCTTGCGTGATCTCGTTGAACTGGCGCTCGAGGGATTCGAGTTCCTTGACCGAGGACGCTTTTTTGATCCGCTCCTCAAGATGCGCGAGGGCTTTGTCCAGCCCTGGCGAAAACTTATCCTCCAGCAGCAGTCTTAACAGGACATCCGCGTTATTCGGCGGCATGGGTCACCTGCGCCGTTACGGTCGTAACAGGGGGAATGGAAAAAGGGTGGGGAGATGTCATTCTGACTGTGGGTTCGTGTCTGCTTTTCTGATCTGCTCCGCGATCCGGTCGAAGTACGCGTCCAACTCCAACAGAACGGCCAAGGGCTGGGCTGCTTCGTCCATTAATTGCGAGGGCAGAAATCGCTTCTCCGTCGCGCGCCATAACAACCAGAGGGGATAGTATTGATCGATCTCGACTTGCGACAACCCAACGACATCGGGCAGGTCTTCCTCTTTGGGCTCCGCCAGCTCGGCTAATCGACTGAAGAGTTGGTTGGCGGTTGCGTACTTTTTTTTAGCTCTTCAGCCTCTTCTTCTGGCGTACGTTCCGTCAGATCCGGGAACCAGCGCGGGTTCAACGCCTGTGCGACAGTCGCCCAGATCTCCGTTTCCACGGCGGGTATGCTGCCCAGGAACTCGTCAAGCGTGGGCACAGGACCCGTGGTGCAAGCGGCGAGGGAGGGATACAACAGCGTTTCGAGATAACGTCGCGCTTGCGCTTCTACTTCATCCAGGACCTGACCCTTCCATCGTTCGCTCGCTTCCGAGATCATCAAGGCGCGCTTCGAGTCCATCAAGTTGGACGCCTGATGGACGACGAGCGTTTCACCGCAAATAGTGATCTCTTTACGCCGCAGTTCGAATGGCATCGGCCTAATACTCGTAAAAGACCACGACCATATCGCCTGCAGCAGGAGCGGAACTAAACGTCACGGTGGTGACGGTGAGGGCAGACAAACCACTGCCGACCGTCTGCGCGGTCCCATTCTTCCAGACCTTCATCTTGGCCGTGGCGGTGGCTGGTTTGGCGGTTGGCAATGTGAAAGCTGTCGCAGAGGCATCACCCTTGAATGCAATGATGTTGGGTTTCCCTTCGCTCATGCCCTCGGCCAGGGCCATCTCGGTGGCGCCTTCGGTGCCGGAGACCAGCGCGGTACCCCAGAGATGTTTTGTGGTGGGGTTGGGTGCCATCCGGTAGAGATCCTCGGCTGGGTTTTCATCCATGCTGGCTGGCGCCGGGATCACACGCGCCTTCGGGATCAGATAGAATTTCCAGCGGCGACTCTTGGTGGAGGTGTCCAGCGATTGCTGAAACAGCAACGCACCCAGATCGACTTCTGACCCCTGCTTATCGGTTCCCCACGGCATGAGGTTCGCCTCGGCGATCAAAAATGTATTGACCGCAGAAACGAGGGCTTTGGCGACAATATCATTGGACGCCACGCGCAGTTCACCCGAGACACCCTCTAGCGGAGGAAGATAATCCAAGGCCAGCACGCGGTCATTGCCGGTATGAGAGATCTTGCGCGCTTCGGGGATCGTCAAGCTGAAGGCTTTCGGCCCTTCAATCTCAATCCCTTCATAGACAGTGGTTGCAGATGCAGCTGGATATCCATTCGTATCCAGCGCGAACAAGACGGCCCGCCGTAGGCCGACTGCTAATTGTTTTCCTGAAGTGTTTGCCATCGTCGTTTACTCCTTTGTGGTGGCGGCCCGTTCGTACACGGTTTTCTCCGCCCAGGCATTGTTCGGCACTTTGCATTGACAAACGCCAATGACCTTGCCATCCTGCTCCCTCACCTCCAGTGGCTCGCCGTGGATCGGGCAGGGGATGGTTTCGGAGGGTGCTGACTCTCGATCAAATAAATTTTTTTTCATGGTTCCTCACTTCACTTGAAAGCCTTTCTGTCGTGCCACGATCTTCAGATGCTGCACGATAGCGGGCGGTAATTTTTTAACTTCCTTATCGACCTCGTCGCGTATCAGCGGGTGCGTCTTGACGTGGATCCGTGAATGGCGCTTCCCACGCGCATCCCCACCCACATACTTGGTGGCTTTGCTCGGATTGGAGAGTTCCGATCCTTTGGGGATTTGTCGTATCCGGAAGCCTCGCTGGTAGTCGCCGCGGCGCTTGTGGGGAATGCCGCCGCCGAACCCACCACTGGCAAAGAAGGCTCGCTGCTGCCTGATCGAATCCCAGGGGATCGGGTGTTTGGGTTTCTTGCCTGGCTTCTTCAGCCGCTGCATAGCATGAAACAGGGCGAGATGAATGCGAATGCGGCCGATCCTCGGCACGTCTGCCTTGAGGTTCTCAAGTCCTTTGCGGACCAGCTTTCCATTGGTTTGGATTTTGAGCACCGTCATGGTTAGTTATCCCAAACCGTGATCCGGAGAGGGATCACTTCGTACCGGTACTCCAGACCGCCGATCTCAATCGCGTCGATCGCGCTTTCTCCGTTGAACTCAACAGATTGCCAAGTGCCACTATCGTTCGCATCCTCCACCACATCGGCGATGCTTTTTTCAAGCAGGTCGAGTTGGTCTTCGGACTGGGCTTCCGTCCAGGTCCCATTCTCGAGCGCGTACAAGACAAAGGTGAATACTTCCAATAAGAAGGCTGTGGTGTTGGCCACGAGGGCGCTGCCGCGGCCGGTGCCGGCGCTGGTCACAACGACAATCGATGACTTTCCTTGAAAGTCACCCACCTGATAGTTATAGACCGCCTCGGCCGGTTTGCCAGGTCCCACCAGGGCGCTGCTCAGCAACGTGGCGAGCTGATCGCGAACGGTCTCACGGTTGATCACATTAGACGGCATTTTGTTTCTTTAGATCCTCGAGCACGAGATGGACAAAGCCATCGCCATCTGTCAGGAAGGTCTGCAGCAGCTCCATGGGCGTATCCAAGGCGACACGTTTCTGGATATCCGAGGAGACGGGGTCGAGTGGCGTGCATTTCAACCCGGTGAGATTTGTGACCGGTGCGCCGCGTTTGCCCGCGCTGATCGCAGGGGCGCGCTTGGTGCTGGCCGACACGTTCGCCATCCGCCTGAAGCCAGGGGTGTTCATTCGGTCGGTCGCCCACTCCCCACATTCCTTGATCGGATAGTCTTTACTACCAACCACCAGCACATCGCCTTCACGGATGTCCATGCCTAGCGCTCCGACTCATCTTCCGGTCGCACCACATACGGATCATGGAGTTGATCGACCGGGATCACACCGATTTCGTAACTTGTCCCATACGGGATGGCTTCCTTCGCGCGGTCCGCCCAGCCTTTCGCGATTTGCCCCAGCTCTTCCCGACGCGGCCCAACCGTCAGGCTGGCGACATTCGTCCATACCTTCGCCAACGCGGCGCAGGCGCGTCCCACCGTCGCAGGGATATCGTTGGTCTCTTCGTCCAGCCAGAACAGGATTTCTTCGTCCTGCAGGTTGCTGCCATCGGGACGAACGCCAGCATTTTCGATGGTGTCGCCGAGTTCGAGACGCACGCGCGAAATATTCAAGAGATTTTCGTCGTCTTCGGAAAGATCGTACGTGAAGCTCATCGATGCTTACGACCTGCTCTTATTCTTTTTCGACGAGGCGCGCTTCGGTTTTTCCGGTGACTCTGTCTCCTCCACGGCTTCGGCAGCCGACTCGACCTCGTCTGGCACGTCGGTGGGAATTGCCTCCGGACCCGTTTCGTCCTCGACAGGCGTTACGGCCGTAACAGGTTCGACAATGAACTCACCCACGCTTGTGTCCGGCTGCTCCTCCTCCGGAACGCCAGCGTTGAGGGCAACGTGATCGATCAATGTGGCGAGCGCCTCCATGCGCAGCATGTCGACGGTGGCCGGATCCCTGGTGGCCTTGGGTTCCAAGGCCTCGGCAAGTGTGGGATCAAGCTCCAGGTACTGAACCAACGCGGTGGCACGCGCGACAATGCGGTTGACAGCCATCGCTTTGCGTTTCGCAAGAACAGAGGGATGCATAATGGTTCTCCGAAATCCCCTCTCCAAGGAGAGGGGATCACTAAGCTAGGTTGGAAAACTACACCTTAGGGCATCGGCGAGCCGTAGTTGGTTGGGACGTCGTAGGTTGTGTCTCCGTTGGAGACTTCGTACACGAGCGCGCCCACGCGGTTGCTTGCACCGAAACCGGCGATGCGCAGCCACTGGCTCTCATAGAAGGGGTGATCGTCGCGTTGAGCAACTTTCTTGAACCCTTGCAGTGACGGCACATCCTCTTCACGCATCTTCAAGGGGCGGTCGCCGGCCGTGGTCACGGCCACGATGGTGTTATTCGGAAGGGTCTTCCATTCGGCGATCCACACGCCACTATCCTCATACCCGAGAAGGCTGGTCGGACCGCTAGGCAGGGCAACGTTCAAACTGCCTTGCAGGCTGACTCCCTGACCAGGTGTCAGGTTCGCATCCCGTGTGGGGTAGAACGTCGCGAGACCCATGGTTGCGGTCTTGATGTTGGTGGGGATGAAGGCGATCACATCACCGGCGTTCTCCGGATGCTCAGTGAGCTCCGTGTAGATCGACGGGAACGGATTCGTAGCATCGGCGACGGCGGCCGTCTGGGCGAAATAGTGCGTATCGGTGGCGCCTAAATCCGCGCCGGCAAATATCTGGTACACATCCGCATCACCGTTGGCCAGACCTTTGATCGTCAGCGCGTCATGCTCGGGATCGTTGAATGTCCACGAGGAGCTGGCGAAGAGCGCCGCCAGGATATGGTCGCGCAGCCAGCGAACATCCGCACTGATCAGGGTGGCGGTGATGTCGTTGGCTTCCTGAATGCTGAGCTTTTCGCGCGTACGATAGTTCGCACCCCAGGCGGTTCCGCCCTCTTGCAGGGGATAGGCAACGCCGTACGAGGCAAACGGCTTGATCGGGCGTGCCCGGCCATTCTCGTCCAGCGGCTGGAGTCGCGCGGCCACCGAGGAGGTAAACTTTTCTTTGAACTCTGTGGTGCGCTCGGCGAAGAGGGAGAGGATCGCATCGATCTGGAGATTGTGTTCGGCGACCGTGCGTTCGATCGCGTCGTTGACGACCTGGACGCCGATTTCGGTGACGCGGCGTGTGGCCAGGTCTTTGAGTTGCAGAAAACCGTAAAGCAATTGGTTAGCCATGGTGTCCTCCTCGCTTTACAGTTCCACGGACAGCACTTTATCGTAGGCTGTTCCGAGGGTGGTAGAGGTCGCAGGAATGACACGACCCACAACAGTACTCACGGTGCCGGCCGCGGTGTCGAGCCGGCCGTCCGTATCGCTTACATACACTGCAGCGTCATAGTTCATGCCGGAAAGATCAAATCCGTCCAAGACGCCGTTTCGAATGACGGTCACCGGCTCACCGGCAATCACGGTCCGGGTCGCAATGCCCCAGACGCGTGCTTCGCCGCTGGCGGAGCCATTCGCATTTGTGAACTTCCCAGTAGTGGTATCCAAACGCACGGGCGCGCCCGCGGTAATGGCTTCAGCGGCCGGGAGGGTCATCTGCCGAATACTTTCGACGATCTCGACTCGACCGGCAGTGACCAAGGAAATTGCTGCCATAAAGGCCTCCTATAATCCCTTTCGGGAGAACTTAGAAACTTCGTGTGATGATGGCTTGGGTCGCTTGCTGTGCAGCTCGCTTATCCTCATCACTGACCTTCTTTTCTTTTCCTTCAGGCGTTTCACTGTAGGTCTCCGGCTTGGCGCCCAGCGCTTCCGCGTTTTCTGTGATGTAGGTCATCGCATCAACGGGATCCATCTTGTCGATCAGGACCAGCAAGTGTTTGGGCAGTTTCTTTTTCTGCTCCGCCAAAATGCCGTCCAGCGCCGTCTTGTATCGTTCGGCTTGGTCTTTGAACGGCGCCAACTCATCGCGTTCTTTAGTGAGCGTGGTGATTTCATCCACGCGTGTCTCCGCGAGCTTCTGCCATTCCTGGTTCTTTTTGAGCGCATCTTCCTCCGCCGCTTTGCGAGCTTTCTCGGTTTCGGCTTCGGTTTTTTTGCGTTCACGCTCTAAGCGGTCCTTGACGATTTGATCCAGCTCCGCCTGGGAGAAGGTTTTCTCCTCTTTTGCTTTCGCTTTATCCTTATCGCCTCCAGCGTCTGATTCGGCCGATTTATCTTTCTTCTCGGCTTTGTCCTCGGTGCTGTCATCCGGAGCACCGCCTGAACCATCAGAGTCTTTGTCAAAGTACAGACCCAGCCAACCCCTGCGCAATAGATCGAAAAGCATCTCTTCCTCCGTGTTTTTGCCGCCGCACGTTTGGCGTAATAGTGAAAAACAAAAGCACCCACCCAGGAAGGTGTGGCATTGCTGCGTGACCTTCTCTAAGGTGGGTGCGCTGTTTCCAGGAAACCCAATCTATTCGATTGGCATACTTAACCTAGTGTAATGAAATCAAGAGAGGGGGGCTAGATACACTTTTGGTCAACTACTTCTCAAACGTCTTCCAGCCATACCATTGATCCAGCTCGCGCAGGATCCAGATCAACAAGCGGCGGACCGCATCCCAGAACGGCCGGTTGCTCTCATCAAAAAAGGTGGGGCGGATCCGATTCATTCCGCCTCCGAATAAATCCAGCCCTTCGGTCCAGGCTTGCGAAACCTGAACGTACAATGACAATTCGTCACGCATTCCTCCGCGCCGATCGGGTCAAGTGTGCCAATGGGCTGCCAGCTGAGCGCGGCTTGCTTGAGACAACCTTCACAATGATCGGCTTCCCCCAGGACACGCCTCTCTTCCTGCATGCCGCGGCTGGTTCGTTCGGAACGCCTGCGGATTTCTTCAAACGTGCCCCGCGGCGCCTGGGCGTATAAGTTCGTTCGGACCAAGGCGGTTCCATTCAGTTGCTGTCTGCCGCTTGCAATCTCATTTGCGAAGTTCCGGAGATACGTATATTGAGTCCTGATCAAGCGACCCACCGCACCCCAATCACTCTGGGTCATTTGAGCCCAGCCGCCGCGCGCCGCGGCGGCCGCGGCTGTATGCGAGATCTTGATCTGCTCCATCATGCCGGCTTGCCATTCCGCCAGCGTGATGCTGTTGCTGACCAGGCTGTCTGTCAGTGCATTCATGCGGATGCCTGACGCATCCATTACCAACTCTAATGCGTTTCGTACATCGGCGAAGGGAACAAACCGGCCGGTGGATAGATTGACATAGCGTCCGGCTGTTTCATTCCAACCGTAGTCGGATACGATGGTGTTGGTCTGGATGGCAGGCAGGGTCACTCTTCATCCTCTTTGAGAGGTTGCGCGTCCAGGAGGGTTTCAAACTCCGGAGGTGCCGTGTTTCGCCAAAAGGCTTTGGCTTTCTCGATATCGGCCGGTGTGATGGTCGACAGTTGATCGAGTTGATCATCTGTCAGGTCTAATGGGTTTCCCAGGGGAATGCCCTTTGTCGGTTGATTTGCCATGTGACTAATTCTTCCACGCCGCATGCCAGATGGTGATGGAACCACGCTGAATTAATTCGACGTGGCCGGTCTGCATGTCGACGAGCACACAATCCATGGGCTTCAGATTGATCGGTGGACAAAAGACAAGCATACTCACGCCAACAAAGTGAAAGAGCTGCGTCGGAGTCCCTTTCGGAATCGAACGGTGGATTTCCACAGGCATGACATGTGATGGAAAGGAAACAATCATGTCATTGCCCCGTCGGAGGAACTCGATCTTCTTGTTTGACTTTGATGGCCGCCAGCTTTTGTGTACCAAGCTCCTGCAGCTGCTCCTCGGTCCATCCCACGCGGCGCAGGTAGGTCTCGATCGTGAGTCCCGCCGAGACAGCCTTGTCCACCGCTTCCCATAGGAGCTTTTCAGCCTGGAGTTTATACTCCGGCGTTTCTGTCATTTCTTTGATCTGTTCTTCTGTGTAGCCGTTGAGCTTCAAGGCACTTACAAACGGCACTCCTGCCTCCGTCTGTGCCTTGATCGTTTCGGCTTTCTCTTTGGCACTCATAGGAATCACTTCGCGCTCGGCGAAGGAATGATCGAAATCGCCGTTCTCAAAACTTCCCAGATCCGGGAACCCTTCGAGCCCATGCAGGCCAGCGATCGTGAGCGCCATTTGATCGGCACGGACCAGGGCAGGTTCGGCATTGCCGCGCGCTTCCAGTACTTTATCAATCGCCGGACCCAGGAGCGTCTTCAACGCCACATTGGACATCTCCCCTTTATCCTTCAATTCGTAATACAGAATTTCCGGAAGATCGTTGCTGAGTTCATTCATTTGGGCGTTTAAGATTTCGAGGGCGGCATTGTATTGGATGTTGGGAACCATCTGTTCCAGCTTCGCCATGCCTGGCAACGTGAACACATCATCATCGCCCAGCTTCACAGCACCCTCACTCGACTTGCTTCCGTCACGACCGGCAATGACAGGGGGTGGTAATGGTTTCCCGCTCGCATCCATGGCATTGGCGGACACCGCTTGGGTGGGTTTGTTGTAGCGAAACAAGATCTGATGCAGCCGCGTTGCCTGGCGGTTCGCCTCATCGATCTTGTCGAGGGCATGCACAAAGCAGCCGATCCCGCGCGTCTCGCCGATATCCTGAAATTTCGCGTGCACGATCGGGATGAAATCAAACTTCAAGTCATCAAATGTTTTTTGATCGGTGGGCTCGCCCAGCTGGTCAAGCGGTGTACTAACAGAGTGGCTGTGCTTCCAGAGTCGATACCCGCCGCGCGTCTTACTCCACACCTCGGTATGCATTTGGTCTTCGGTGGGCACATCGATCCGGATGTAGGTCACAAAGCCGCGCTCGTCGAGCTCCAGGTCGGTGACATACTTCGGCTTGAGGGGATCTAGGTACACACGCGTGACCTGGTTGTCTTCGATCTTCTGGGCAACCTTCAGGAAGAGATCGCCGAAGTTGGCAATCCAGCGCGCGGCCACTTGTTTCTGTGCGCCCCAATTTGACCAGGTCCAGATCTGCTGGATCGGTTCAACGATCTTTTTATTCCCTGCCTCGACCACGATTGGCAAGGCGCGCTCCAGCGGCCCGGGCCACAGCTTCGATACATAAAACTCCACCGCGCGATGCGCGGGATTCCGGAGTGGCTTCATGCCTGGCGCCCAGATCGCATTTTCATGCAGGGCGCTGCTCACCAGGTCATACAGGCCGTTGTTAAGGTAATACTCCTCGAGCATCTCATACCAGGCCGACGGCATCAGGGCCTGGGCTTGTGCCAGTCCAGTCATCAGCGCGACACGTTGCCAGTACGTTTGAGCGGTATCTCCAAAGATGGTCGCCATAGTTAAGTCCTTCCGTTACGGCTGTAACGCCATTAGGTCTTGACGCCGAGGCGGAGCTTCCACCCCTCGGCTAGTAGGTTTTCTAAATAGAGGATGCCCATGGAGAAGGCATCCCAGGGATCCTTGATCGCGGTGTTCGGCGCTTTAAAGAGCAGCTCCTCGAAATCAAACAGCCAGGGCACTCTCTCGTGCGGCATCGGCAGGAGCACACAGCCACGATCACACCAGGGCGCCGCACGCCTGGCGCGCTCAGGCTTGCTGGCCGTGCCTGGATTGAACTCCTGCATCAACGCGGCGACAGCATCATCGGTGCCCTGACGGATCGTCTGCAGCACAGCGATGCCGGAGCCTTTATCCTCGACCACTGTTGCGCGCAGCTTACCGTCAAACATCCAGCGCTTCGTGTTGTCGTTGACATCGGCGGTCACCTGCGGGACCTGCATTCGCTTCCACCAGGCTTCCCGCAAATAAATCCGATAATCCGGCAGGAGCTCGAAGATGATGCGCGCGGTTGGGTCATTTTGTTCTTCATCCTTAAAGGCGGTGTCATAAAACAACCAACGGGCGACGGCTCGGTTATAGAGGCTTTCATCGCTTGGGTCATAGCGATTCTCTGGCAATTCATACCATTCACGCAAAAAGATCGCACCACCTGCAGGCGCCGGTCGCTGCTGCAGTTGCCCGGCGGCATCCAGATCGCCCAGCAGCGCTTCCGTATCCTTGAGCACCTTCTCGTCGAAGAGCTGAGGAAACAACAACTCGCCGGGCTCCGTTCGTGGATCGGCAAGCCCGATCGAGGAAACGAATCGGTTCGGCTCATAGCGAGCCGGCAATACCAGGTGCTCGAAGACGGGGAAGTTCTCATCTTCCTGCATGGCTTGGAGGATGTGACCCGTGGGATCATCATCATGCAAGCGCTGCATGATCATGAGCCGGCGCATCTCCTTTGGAACGTCACCACGCGTACCAAAGCTCGACTTCACCGCTTCGTTGGCTTTGTTGCGTTCGGTGTCACTGTCCTTCTTGGTCTTGTCCAGCGGATCATCCCATAGGATGTAATTGCCGCGGTGACCCGTCCAGCCAGCATCCACACCCACACTCACGCGGTGACCCGTCTTGTCATTTTCATAACGGGTTTTTACATTCTGATCGCCGGTGAGTTGGAAGACATCGCCGAAGCGTTCCTGATACCAATCCGACTGAAGCAGACGGCGGCTTCGCACCGCATCGCGCGTAGCCAAATCTTTCGCATGGCTGCCGCAGAAGAACCGTGCGGCCGGTGTTTTGCTCCAAACCCAGGTCGGAAAGAACACAGAGCAGATTAAGCTCTTGGCATGTCCTGGAGGTATATTTATGATAAGGTTCTGGATCTGAAGGTAATACAAAGCCTCCAGATATTCACAAATAAAACCGATGTGCCAGTTATCGACGAATGGTGTGGCTTGTTCCACCAACGACCAGGACAACCGCACATAGGTATGCAGGCTGCGTTTACATCGTTCTGCGTCAATCGCTATTTTCGGCGGCAGTTTCGCGATCGCGGTCGAAACGTTGCTGGGCGCGTTCAAGGATGTCTGCCGCTTCACTGATTTTGACAAGGTCATCTTCACTTAAATACGTTGCTAGGCTCTTTAGATCAAACACAGGCACAAGCGGAGCTCCATCCTTGCCGGTGACTTCATGCCGCTTGGGCGCCAGGGCGCCGAATATTTTGGCCTTCTCCGTGATCGCTTCTGTAATACGTCTCAGGTATTGAGCGTTACCGGTATCGGCCTTGAGAATTTGTTCGATGGTTTGATCCTCGCGTTTCTTGATCGTCCGCAGCAGGTCCTTGCTTTTCTCCCATGCGTCGGCGGCTTCTTTCCGGACCCAATCCAACGTAACGCCCGCCTCCGCTTTCACTTCATCGACCTTGCTTTTATGCGCGTCGATGTATTCCTTCTCAGCCGATTTGATCATCTTCATCACGGCTTCATGGTCTGTCTCAAGTGGATAATCCGGGAACATCTCATTGATCTTCACGGTGATCTCACGAAAGGTCATGCGCGGATTAAACACACGCAGCTGCCAGGCGGCATACTTGCGCGCGGCGCTTACTTCAGCCGGAACAGGAATCCGTTTCTTTTTCTCTTCCTTAGGATCCTGTTGTTTATCAGTGTCGGGCTTCCTAGACGTTTTCTTCTTAGGAAGGGGCTTCTGCTTGGTTTGCTTCTTCATTGACGTTGGTAGCCAAGGTTATATCAATGTAATATTCCAAGCCTGGCTCGAACAGATCATCACGAAACGCACCGACATTGAGAGTGCCGCTTGGGGTATAAGCGAAGAATTTTTTATTCTCTTCACTTCCGTCATAGACGGCTGAAAATTCGTAGGTATGCACGAATTTATTTTCGCTTTTGTAGCTGTCCAATCTCTTGGTTATGCTGTTGCAGCGAAATTTGCATCGAACGGTTTGAGGTTGTGCCATGGGTATATTCCTTCCTTTATTTGCCGCGCTCTAAGAGCTTGGGCTGGATGCCAGTCGCATCTTCGAATCGCTGTAGTGCGACGGCTACAAATGCAGGCTCGATCTCAGACGCCAACACGCGCCGGCCTTCCTGCTCACCGGCCAAGACCTGGCTGCCAGATCCACAGAAGGGCTCAAGGCAAATCTCTTCAGGCTTGGTGTGATTGCGCATCGGCCGTGCGAAGATCTCCACTGGTTTCTCCGTGGGGTGCTGCGCTTTGCTGTTTCGTTTGCGCCCCTGCCAGTCCAGGAACCACACGGTTGAGTTTTGGTGCAGCTCTGCGAGGATTTCTTCCTGGTGTTCGGTCCATTGCGCCTGTTGCCACGTGGTGGTTTCCTTGCCGTCGAAGAACCGTCTGCGAACGAACGGCTTCTTCCCTTTTGCCCAGCCGAATAAACAGGGCTCATGCTGGAAGTAGTACGTAGCAAAGCCGATCACAAATACAGGCTTGACCCAAATGATCTCTTGATGCACGAGCACGCCGCAATCGGTCATCGCTTGTTCGAAGAGTGAGCGCGTCGCGCTCGCATGCCAGATAAACCAGGCGATGA
>Ga0081539_10004356_pt1 | contig 15782 bp, 14 predicted proteins | sample TabmetS4T2R2_FD_71023 | JGI IMG/M metagenome (GOLD analysis project Ga0081539, IMG submission 71023) | Tabebuia heterophylla rhizosphere microbial communities from the University of Puerto Rico - S4T2R2 | ecosystem: Host-associated > Plants > Roots > Rhizosphere ...
GCTGGTGGTGAGCGCGCCCGCCTTCCTGCAGCGCGCCCGGGTGATGGCACGACCCGGGATGACGGCCGACAGGCTCGCCGGCATCCTGCGCCAGCAGGTCCCCGACGCCGTGAAGCGCCGCAAGGCCGACATCGTGATCCCGACCGGTCTTGGGTTGGCACCGACACGCGCCGCGCTTGCCAAGGCGGTGAGCGCGTTGAAGCGGCGACCTGGCCGCGCCTGGCCGGCCAATCCGTGGCGCGAGAAATTCACAGCCCGTCTCGCGCAGGCGCGGCGCTGTTAGGCTACAAGGGGGCATGCGCGAAATCGTCCTCGACACCGAGACCACCGGCCTCGACCCGTTGGCCGGCCATCGCGTGGTCGAGGTGGGCTGCATCGAGCTCGTCAACACGGTAGCCACCGGCAAGACGTTCCACGCCTATTTCAACCCGGAAATGCTGATGCCGTCGGGTGCCGAGGAGGTGCACGGGCTGACCGACGACTTCCTGGCCGACAAGCCCCTGTTCGCCGAGCGCATCGAGGAGCTGATCGGCTTCATCGGCGATGCGCAACTGGTGATCCACAACGCTCAGTTCGACATCGGCTTCCTCAATGCCGAGCTCGAACGGGCGGGACGTGCCAAGCTTGCGAATCCTTATGTCGACACTGTCTCGGTGGCGCGGCGCAAGTTTCCCGGCCAGCGCATCAGCCTCGACGCGTTGTGCGAGCGCTTCGGCGTCGACAATTGCGCCCGAACCAAACACGGCGCGCTGCTCGATGCCGAGCTGCTGGCCGAGGTCTATCTCGAGCTGAGCGGCGGCCGGCAGCGCGACCTCGGTCTCGCGCCCGAACTGGAAGGCCGCGCGACCGCCATTCTTGTGGTGCCGCACAACCGCCCGGTGCGTCCGCCGCGACCGCATGCGCCGACGCCCGCAGAACTGGCGGCGCATGCCGCCTTCCTCAAACAGCTTACCGACCCGCTCTGGCTGCAGGCGGCTTAGTCATGCTCCCTTGAACGCTCAGGCGTGACCGACCGGTCCCGGCGTGACGCCCGGCATCGCCTGGCCCTGGGCTTCCAGCTGCTGGCGATAGAGCGCCACGAAATCGACCGGCGCGATGTTGAGCGGCGGGAAACCCGCTTCGCGCGTGGCGTTGGCGACGACGGCCCGGGCAAACGGGAACAAAAGCCGAGGGGTCTCGATCAGCAGCAGAGGTCCGATGGCCTCCTGCGGCACGTCGCCCAGGCTCACGGTGCCGGCATAGACCAGTTCAAGGACGAACAGCGGCTCGTCCTTGGGCGTCTTGGCGGTGGCCTCGATGGTCAGCGCCACTTCGTAGGTCTTGGCGTCGAACTGCCGGTTGGTGACCTGGACGTTGAGCGCTAGCTGAGGCTGGGTCTGCTCGATCAGGCTCTGCGGCGCCCGCGGATTTTCGAAGCTGAGATCCTTGATGTACTGGCCGTGCATGATGAGTGGCGGCGGGGGCGCCGCCTGAGTCTGGCCGGGATTGGTCGGATTGGGCGGAGGGGTGGTCGTCATGGGTCGCCTTCGCTGGTTCGGGCGCTGAAGTTGGGCGGCGGTACCACGCAAGGCTGCACTGCACAAGGCGCGGCCAGTGCGCTCAAGCGCTCATTGCAAAGGTGCCGTGCAGTGGCGATGATAGAAAATTCTTTCCACGATCCGGCGAGGAAATGGCTGCGTCTTCCCTGCGTCCCCTGGTGGGCATATCGGCCTGTCTCAAGGAAACCGGCCGAGGCGGATGGCATCATACGGTCGGTGAACGCTACGTTCGAGCAGCCGTCCATGCGATCGGCGGGCTGCCGATCCTGATCCCCGCCGTCGGGCCGGAGTTCGACGAGGAGCCCGCCATGACGGCAGCGCTCGACCGGCTACTCGACAGCCTCGACGGCATCCTGCTCTCGGGCAGCCCTTCCAACGTCGAGCCGCATCATTATGGCGGCGAAGGCAGCCGGCCCGGCACGGCGCACGATCCGGCGCGCGACGCGACCACCCTGCCGCTGATCCGCCATTCGATCGACCGGGGCGTGCCCCTGTTCGCGATTTGCCGCGGGCTGCAAGAGGTGAACGTCGCATTGGGAGGCACCTTGCATCAGCTGGTGCACGAAGTGCCGGGGCGCCGCGACCACCGGTCGCGCAAATCGCCGGATGTCGATGTCAACTATGGTCCGGCCCACAAGGTCGAGATCGTCGCGGGCGGCCTGCTCGAACGGCTGCTCGGCCGGCGCCGCATCACCGTCAACTCGCTGCACGCACAAGGCGTCGACCAGCTGGCGCCGCGGGCGCGTCTTGAAGCCGTGGCCGACGACGGCCAGGTCGAGGCTTTCAGTGTGCCGGACGCACCGGGCTTTGTGCTGGCGTTGCAATGGCATCCCGAGCATCGGGCGCTCGCCAATCCGGTGTCGATGAAACTGTTCGATGCCTTTGCCGCCGCGTGCCGCGAGCGCGCCATCGCCCGGCTCGGGCCAGCATTCCGAGCCGCTGCGGAGTAGACCGATGGCTGAGGCTGCCGCCACACGCAACAACGCCCGTCGTGATTTCTACGAGCGCATCGGCGGCCTCTCGATGGCACCGTTGTGGGAGCAGCTGCATCAGCTGGTGCCGCCGGCGCCGGCTCCCAGGTACCAGGCCGCCCACTGGGACTACGACAAGGTGCGCCCGTTTTTGATGGAGTCGGGATCGTTGATCACCGCCAAGGAGGCGGTGCGGCGCGTGCTGATCCTCGAGAATCCGGCGATGCCGGGCAGCGCCTGCATCACGCCGACGCTGTATGCCGGGCTGCAGCTCATCCTGCCGGGCGAGGTGGCGCCCAGCCACCGCCACACCCAGTCGGCGTTGCGCTTCATCGTCGAAGGCGAGGGCGCCTACACCGCAGTCGACGGCGAGCGCACCCTGATGCGCGAAGGCGACTTCGTCATCACGCCGACCTGGACCTGGCACGACCACGGCAACGAGTCGGCCAAGCCGATGGTGTGGCTGGACGGCCTCGACATTCCCATCGTCGCCATGTTCAACGCAGGCTTCGCCGAGAACGGCGAGAGCGACGAGCAGGCGATCACCGCCCCCGAAGGCACCTCCGATGCCAAATTCGCCAGCGGCCTCTTGCCGGTCGACTGGAAGCCCGAGCGGCAGACCTCGCCGATCTTCAACTATCCGTATGGCCGCACGCGCGAGGCGCTGGCCGGGCTCGCCAAAGCTGGTCCGCCGGATGCCTGCCATGGCTACAAGCTGCGCTACGTCAACCCGGCGAGTGGCGGCGCGCCGATCGCGACGATGGGCACGTTCATGCAGCTTCTGCCCAAGGGCTTCGCGACGGCGCCTTATCGCAGCACCGACGGCACGGTGTTCTCCGTCGTCGAAGGCGAAGGCGAGAGCCGGATCGCGGACAGGACCTTCCGCTGGAAGAGGCGCGATCATTTCGTCGTGCCGAGCTGGGCCACCGTGGTGCACAAGGCCGACAGCGAGTCGGTCCTGTTCTCCTTCTCGGACCGGCCGATCCAGGAACGCCTCGACCTCTGGCGCGAGGATCGCGGCGGTCGCTAGCCGATCGCGACGGTGCAGCCTTCCGTGAGCGAACGTTGCGTTGCCAGCGACAAGGTGAGCGCCTCAACCGCGCGCTCCGCATCGAGCAGGCCGGGATCGGCCTCGCCGCGAACGCAGTCGACGAAGCGCCGCAGCTCCGTTGCATAAGGGTTGCGTGGCGCGAGACCGACAGGCTGGTCGTGCCGCTGATGGTCCGACAGTGTGAATGTGACAGTCGGTGGGCCGTCCTCGAAAACCGTCACCAGACGAAGCACGGCGTCGTCGAACAGAGCCCTGAAGCCGACCGTGAAGGGAGACCCGGTAGGCATCAGTCCGCTGGCGATAGCCGTCGCCTGGCGACCGTCGGCGAACGCCAGGACGGCCGAGATTTCGCCAGGGGAGCGACCTTCCCCTTGAACCGCCGCGGCCGAGAGGCGGTGCGGCATCCCCATGACCCAGCGAATGAAGTCGAAATCGAAAGTGAGCAGCTCCGTCGACGGATCGCCGTAGTGCGGCTTGTGGTCGACTCCGGTGCGACGAAGATAGGAGCCGAGCCGCCACGTCGAAAGACTGAGCAGGCAGCCGTAGCGGCCTGACTGGGTCAGGGCCTTGACGTACTCATATTCGACCGCGGAGCGCATCAGCAGCCCAACCTGCAGCAGACACCTGGCGCGTCGTGCGGCGCCGAGCATCTGTCGGGCCTCGTCCGCGCTCGCTGCGAAGGGGGTCTCGCAGAAGACGTGCTTGCCGCGGTCCAGGGCCGCCATCACATGGTTTGCATGGAGGCTCGTCGGAACGCAGACGTCGACGGCATCGATCGTGGGATCTTCGATCAAGCGCGCTGCCTCGAGCACCGGTTCGGCCCGGCAGATCGCGGCGGTCGCACCGGCGCGTGCCGCACTGCGCGAGTACACCCCCACAACTTCGACGTCAGCCATGGTCGCATAGGCGGCGGCGTGGACGGCGCCCATGGCGCCCGCGCCGAGGATGCCGATGCGGATGGGCGGCCTAGCCAAGCAAGAGGCCCCGCTTCAAGTGCCTGCGCAATCCCGCAGCGGCGAGATTGTCACGCATTTGGCCGCGAGCCGCGCGTGCTCGGCAGGTTCAGCCCAAGGTCGGCTGCGAGATCGTGCACCAGCCGGCGCTCGCGGAAGCGCCAGCCCGCGGCCGTGCGTACGAGCACGTCCTCGTAGGTGCCGGCAACCGACGGCACCAACGCCGCGCCGGCCGCCTGCAGCACGACCAGGTAGCTGGTGCGCGCAGTGGCGCGGTCGCCATCGAGTTGGATCAGGCTGTTCATGATGAAGTGCTTGCGCTTCGGCTCGGCCGGGATGTTGCGCGCCATCAGCGCCGCGATCTCGGCCGGGCCACGCGCCCGCGCGTAACGCGCGATCCATTCGCCGTCGTCGGTGAACAGCGCGCCCAGTTCGGCGAATCGGAAATCGTCCATGCGAAAGCAGTATTCGCTGAACAGCTCGCGGATCGCTTCCTTGTCCTCGGTGGGTGTCGTCATGACTCAGTATTGCCATCGGTCCTTGTGCGCGTGAGTGGCCAGTCTAGGTCACTTCCCTAGCTGAGCCAGCCCGCCTCGCCCTACCTCGAGCGGATGACCAAGGAGCTGGCCGACACACCTTGCGCCAAGGCAGCCGCGCTGCGCCTGGCGGATCCGGCGTCAATGGCGCCGTTCACCTGCCTCGGCTGTCATTGAGGACCTACGCCACCGGCCGTTTCTGTGCCGCGACCGAACCCGCGCACTGATCAACCGGCAGCGGGCGCAGCTGCAGGTCGTAGGCGTCGGCATACTCGGCCTTCCAGGTCGTGCCGTCCCGGCGATAGAGATAGACGAAGAGCTGGCAGGCGTCGGACTGATAGCGCAAGGCGCGTGCGGGATCGTCCTTGCGGTCGAGCGCGCCGGCGCCGAACAGGGCACTGAGCTGCGTCTCGTCGAGGCCCTTGATGCGCGTGAGCGGTATGGGACTGCCGGGATTTCGCGAGCTGAAAACCCCCTTTTCGTGCAGGCTCGATGTCTGCGGCCCGGAGTCGGACACGCAGCCCCCAAGCAGCAGAGCGAGAGCCCACAAGGCACGTGCCGGCTTCATGATGCCGCCAGTCTAACGTGCGCCACCCGCCGGGTTAAAGGGCTGGCCCGGTGCGGCCGGCGGCTTGAGCGTTTGTGCCACATGCACCATCGCGGCCACGCCCAGGACCGGTACGATCAGGTTCAGGATGGGAATGGTGCCGAGAAAGACGATGGCGGTGCCGGTGAGCCACAGCACGCCCCAGTTGGCGCGCCGCCAGGCTTTGACGTCGGCAGGCCGCATGCGGCGCAAGGCCACCTGTTCGTAATAGACCCGCGCCGTCAGCCAGCCATTGATGGCGTAGAACAGGACGGCGCCCAGCCCGGCGACGAAGAGCGCCAGGATGTAGAACGGCAGCATCAGGAGGTTGAGGACGATCACGGCCACCAGGAACACCACACCGGTCCAGATGCCGGTCCACACGGGAATGCCGTGCGCCGGCCCCAGCTGCGGGTAATGCTCAGCCTCGACGATGTCGGCGATCCTTTCCATGAAGATCGAGATGACGATCCCGAAGCTTGCCGGAAACAGGATGAGCGCAAGTACCACGACGGCGGCGCCGCCCAGCCAGACGATCGCCTCGTTGATCCAACTCGCCTCGAAATGGGCAAGCGCGCGCAGGCCCCACCACCCGAGCAGGGCAATGGCGACCTGCAGCACGAGGCTGAGGAGCAGCGACCACCAGATGACGCCGCGCAGCTTCGGATCGCCCAGCTGTCGCACCGCCAGTTCGAAGGCGCGGATCATGTCCTGTCATCCCGAGCGAACACCTGTCATCCCGAGCGAAGCGAGGGATCCTTCGCGTTGCCCCAAAGATCCCTCGCTACGCTCGGGATGACAAAGGCGACGTGCCGGATGCCAATCATGCCTGCGCGCCCACCACGCCCGCTGCCTTCAGCTCGCCGATCTCCTTGGACGAGAAACCCTTTTCCGCCAGGACCTCGTCGGTGTGCTGGCCGCGTTTGGCGGCCGGGCCCTTGATGCTCTCCTTGGTGCGCGAAAAGCGCGGGGCCGGCGCAGGCTGCTGAAAGCCCTGGACGTCGACATAGGCGCCGCGCGCCCGGGCATGCGGATGCTGCGAGGCCTCCTTCATGGTGAGGACCGGCGCGAAGCAGACGTCGCTGCCCTCCATGATCGCGCACCATTCGTCGCGCGTCTTGCTGCGGAAGATATGGGCCAGGCGGCTGCGCAGCTGTGCCCACGCCTTGCGGTCCTGTTGCACCGGCAGGCTCTCGCCCTTGAGCCCCGTCTTCTCGAGCAGAAGATCGTAGAATTGTGGCTCGATCGAGCCGACGCAGACGAACTTGCCGTCCTTGCATTCGTAGGTGCCGTAGAAATGCGAACCGCCATCGAGCATGTTGCCTTCGCGGTCGTTGTCGTTCCATAAGCCGGCACCAACCAGTCCGTAGACGCCGCCCAGCAGGAGCGCGGCGCCATCGACCATGGCCGCATCGATCACCTGGCCCTTGCCCGAGCGCTGCGCTTCGAGAAGGCCGCACACCATGCCGAAGGCGAGCAGCATGCCGCCGCCGCCGAAGTCGCCCACTAGGTTGAGCGGCGGCACCGGCTTGTCCTTGACGCCGATCGCATGCAGGGCGCCGGTGAGCGCGATGTAGTTGATGTCGTGGCCGGCCGCCTTGGCGAGCGGCCCTTCCTGGCCCCAGCCGGTCATGCGCCCGTACACAAGGCGAGAATTGCGCGCAAGGCAGACGTCGGGCCCGAGCCCCAGGCGCTCGGCCACGCCCGGGCGGAACGGCTCGGTGATGCCGTCGGCCTTCTCGATCAGGCGCAGCACGACCTCCACCCCTTCCTTTTTCTGCAGATCCACCGACACGGACCGCCGGCTACGATTGTGCACGGCGTATTTCGGATCGGCCAGGCGGTCCATGACGTGCGCCTTGGTGCGATCGACGCGGATGACGTCGGCGCCCATGTCGCCCAGCATCATCGAGCACATTGGGCCGGGTCCGATGCCGGCCAGCTCGACGATCGTCAATCCCGAGAGCGGCCCTGCCATGACTTTCCTCCTGCGAAATGCGCCTTGTCGCTATCGATGTTAGCCGATCACACAGTCCTGTCACCCGGGCCGGGATGACAGTGTTGCAGCGCACGGTCTAAAGTCCGCGCCGCAGAAGGCTCGGAGGGAAGTGGATGGGCTTGGCCCGGATCATCGGTTCGCTGACGCTTGCATTGTTGGTTGCAGGCCACGCTGGTGCCCAGCAGGCGACGCCCCTTCCGGTCAAGGAATACAACCAGCAGTTCCTGGTCGCGGGCTCGTGGTTCCATGGCGTGCACGGGCTTGCCTTCAACAAGGACGACCAGCTCTTCGCGGGCTCGGTCGTCGGCCAGACGCTCTATCGTGTCCAGGTCGATGCCGGCGAGGTCGATCGCGTCATCGATCCGCCGACCGGCATGGCCGACGACATCGCCTTCGCCGAGGACGGTACCATGGCGTGGACCGCCTTCCTGCTGGGCAAGGTCTATATCCGCAAGCCCAACGGCAAGACGATCGAAGTCGCCAACGGCATGAGCGGGCCCAATTCGCTGGCCTTCGGCAAGGACAACCGGCTGTTCGTCTCGGAGGTCTTTCTGGGCGACGCGCTGTACGAGATCGACATCAAGAACGTCGACAAGCCCGACTTCAAGCCGGCGTCGCGCAACGAGCTGCGGCGCATTGCCGAAAAGATGGGCGGGCTGAACGGCTTCGAGATCCACAAGGACGACGGCTTTCTCTACGGCCCGCTGTGGTTCAAGGGCGAGGTGGTGAAGATCAACCTCGAAAGCGGCGCCCTCGAGGTCATCGCCGACGGCTTCAAGATCCCGGCGGCAGCCAACATCGACCCGCAGAACCGCGACAACGTCTTCGTCGTCGACACCGGCACCGGCGGCATCTGGAGCGTGAGCCTGACCAGCAAGGCCAAGAAGCTGGTGGCGTCGATGAAGCCCGGGCTCGACAACCTCGCCTTCGATTCGCGCGGCCGGCTGTTCGTGACCTCGATGACCGACAACGGCATCTATCTCGTCGACAAGCAGACCGGCGCCCATCGCACCATTGTCGAGGGCAAGCTTGCCGTACCGTCCGACCTCGCCGTGATTTCCGAGGGCGGAAAGGACACCGTGCAGGTGGCGGATGTGTTCAGCTACCGCACGGTCGACGGGCAGAGCGGCGCGGTGAGCGACGTGTTGCGCGTGCATGGCGACACCCACGCCTATCCGATCGGCATTTCGGTGGGGCCCAAGCACGTGTTGCTGACGAGCTGGTTCTCCAACACCGTCGAGAAGGTGGATCGCAAGACCGGCAAGCTCGTCGCCACGCTGAACGACTTCGCCGCGCCCGTCGATGCGCTGGAGGCCGCCGACGGTACGCTCTATGTCGCCGAGCTGGGCAGCGGCAACCTCGTCAAGGTCTCGCCCGACGGCAAGACGCGGTCGACCATGGTGAAGGAGCTGCGCGCGCCCGTGGCGATGGCGCAAGGCGCGGGCAATATCATCTATGTCACGGAGATTGCCGCCGGCGCCGTCACGCAGATCGACGTCGCGACGGGTGCGCGGCGGGTCGTCGCCGACGGTCTCGCCGGGCCCGAAGGAATCGATGTCGGACCGGATGGCCTGCTCTATGTCGCGGAGGTCGGCCAGAAGCGCGTGCTGACCATCGATCCGGCGAGCGGCAGCAAGACGGTGATCGCCTCCAATCTCGACATCGGCCTGCCGACCTATCCCGGCGGTCCGCCGGCGCTGGTGACGACCGGCGTCGCCGTCGGCCGCGGCGGCGCCGTCTATGTCAGCTCCGATATCCGCAACGCGCTCTACAAGCTGACGCCGCCCATTTCCCAGCCATGATTGGCGCAGCCGCAAGGACAGGCATGCCAGGCATTCCCTTCATCAAGGATTTCAAGTTCGACTACGGCACGGCGATGGAGGTGACGCCGCTGGTCCGCCGCGTCGTCGCCAACAATCCCAGCCCCTTCACCTTCAAGGGTACCGGCACCTACGTCGTCGGGCACGGCAAGGTGGCGATTGTCGATCCCGGACCCGACCAGCAGGACCATATCGACGCGGTGCTGCGCGCCGTGCGCGGCGAGACGGTGACGCACATCTTCGTCACCCACACCCATATCGACCACGTGCCGGCGACGCCGGCCATCGCCAAGGCGACCGGCGCCAAGGTCTATTCCTATGGGCCGCATCCGAAGCCTCCGGCGGGCGAGAAACCCGAAGAAGCGGGCGACCATGCCTTCGCTCCCGACCTCAAGCTCAACGACGGCGACGTCGTGCAGGGCGACGGCTGGAACGTCGAGGCCGTCTACACGCCGGGGCACATCTCCAACCACCTCTGCTTCGCGGTGAAGGAGGACGGTGCATTGCTCACGGGCGACCATGTCATGGGCTGGTCGACCGCCGTGATCTCGCCGCCCGACGGCAACATGGCTGACTATTTCGCCTCCTTGCGCAAGCTGCTGCCGCGCGGCGAGACGCTCTTCATCCCCACGCATGGCGCCGAGATCCGCAATCCCAATCCCTTCGTGCAGGCCTACATCGAGCATCGCCTTGGCCGCGAAGCGCAGATCATGGCGCGGCTCGGCGAAGGCCCGCAGACCATCCCTCAGATGGTCGCCAAGAACTACGCCGACACGCCGATCCACCTGCACGCCGCTGCCGGCCGCTCGATGCTGGCGCACCTGATCCAGATGGTGAAGGACGGCCGCGTCAGGACGGACGACGGCCAAGCCCGGATCGACAGCGTTTACAGGCTTTGATCTGTCATCCCGAGCGCAGCCTCTGTCATCCCGAGCGCAGCGAGGGATCCTTGAGGCAACGCGAAGGATCCCTCGCTTCGCTCGGGATGACAAAACGAGAAGGAGACACCACAAATGGACCTCAAGCTTTCCGGCCGCACGGTGCTGATCACCGGCGGCAGTCGCGGCATCGGCTTTGCCTGCGCCATGGCCTTCGCCAGCGAAGGCTGCGCCGTGCACATCGCCTCGAGGTCGAAGGAGTCGCTGGAAGAAGCGCGCGACAAGATCCGCGCACGGCACAACGTGCCGGTCGAGATCCATGTCGCCGACCTCTCCAAAGGGGACACCGCGCGCAGCCTGGTCGATGCGGTGGGCCACGCCGACATCCTGGTCAACAACGCCGGCGCCATTCCGCGCGGCGACCTTTTGGCCATGACCGAGCCCAAGTGGCGGGAGGCGTGGGAACTGAAAGTGTTCGGCTACATCAATGCCACGCGCGCCATGCTGGAGAAGATGTACGGGCGCAGGAAGGGCGCGGTGGTGAACATCATCGGGCTGGCCGGCGAGGCCTACAACTACGACTACGTCGCCGGCACGATGGCCAATGCCGGGCTGATGGCCTTCACGCGCGCGGTCGGCTCCAAGAGCGTCGATCAGGGCGTGCGCGTCGTCGCCATCAATCCGCCGGCGACCCGCACCGACCGCATGCTGACCTTGCTGCGCCATCAGGCCGAGAAGCAATGGGGCGACGCCGAGCGCTGGCCCGAGCTCACCAAGCACATGCCGTTCGGTCGCGCCGCCGAGCCCGAGGAAGTGGCCGACCTCGCGGTGTTCCTGGCGTCGGATCGCGCCAGCTACATCAGCGGCGTCGTCATGACGCTGGACGGCGGGCAGGCGGCGCGGCACTGACTGAAGGCAGATGAGCGACCCCCTCGCCCACGCCTGCGCTCTGCTGCATTCCGTCTTCGGCTTCACTGCCTTCCGGCCCGGCCAGGAAGAGATCATGCGCGCCGTTCTCTCGGGCGAGAACGTGCTCGCCGTCATGCCGACCGGCAGCGGCAAGTCTCTGTGCTACCAGCTGCCGGCGGTCGCGCGACCCGGCCTCACCGTCGTTGTGTCGCCCTTGATCGCACTGATGCGCGACCAGGTGCGCATGCTGATGGCGGCGGGCATCGCAGCGGGCAGCCTCAATTCGAGCAACGACCCGACGGAGAATGCCCGCGTGCTGGGCTTGCTGCGCAAGCGCGAGCTGCGCCTGCTGTACGTGGCGCCCGAGCGCCTGGCGCGGCCCGACACCCTCGAGATGCTGGCCGAGAGCAACGTCGCCCTGATGGCGATCGACGAGGCCCATTGCGTCTCGCAATGGGGCCACGATTTCCGCCCCGAGTATCTGACTTTGGGCAGCCTTGCGCGCCAGATCGGCGGGCGCCTGCAGACGCTCGCCCTCACCGCCACGGCGGATGCACCGACCCGGCGCGACATCGTCGACAAGCTGTTCGCGATGCCGCCGCGCATCTTCGTGCGCAGCTTCGACCGGCCCAACCTGCGCCTCGCCTTCAAGGCGAAGGAACGCTCGACCCAACAGGTGGTGTCATTCGTGCGCGCCCACGAAGGCGAAAGCGGCATCGTCTATTGCGCATCGCGCCGCAAGGTCGAGGAGTTGGCGGCGACGCTCGCCACCGCCGGCCATCGCGCCCTGCCCTATCACGCCGGCCTCGACAACGCGGTGCGCACCGCCAACCAGGACGCCTTCCAGCAGCAGGACGGCGTCGTCATGACAGCGACCATCGCCTTCGGCATGGGCATCGACAAGCCCGACGTGCGCTTCGTCTGCCACGCCGACCTGCCGGCCAATGTCGAGGCCTACTACCAGGAGATCGGCCGTGCCGGCCGCGACGGCCTGCCCGCGGACACGCTGACGCTCTACAGCCTGGGCGACATGCAGCTGCGCCGCCAGCAGATCGAGCAGAGCGATTCGCCGGACGAACGCAAGCGCATCGACCGGCAGCGACTCAACGCCCTGCTGGCGCTTGCCGAAGCGCCGCGTTGCCGGCGCCAGACGCTGCTGGCGTACTTCGGCGAGAGGTCCGATCCCTGCGGCAACTGCGATCTTTGCCGCGAAGGGGTCGAGCTGTTCGACGGCACCATCGAGGCGCAGAAGGCGATGTCGGCCATCCTGCGCACCGGCGAGCGCTTCGGCGTCGAGCACCTGATCGCCATCCTGGTCGGCGAGCAGAGCGACAACGTGCTGAAGTTCAACCACGACCGCCTGCCGACCTTCGGCGTCGGCGCCGACCGCAAGCCGGCCGAATGGCGCTCGATCTTCCGCCAGCTGTCGGCCACCGGCCTGATCGAGCAGGACTTGGCCGAGCACGGCCGCTGGTCGGTCACCGACCATGGGCGTCGCGTGCTGAAGGGGCTGGAGCGGATCGAGCTGCGCAAGCCTGTTGTCGCCACGGCCAAGTCCTCGCGGACGCGCGCCAACGCGGACATCGTGAGCGCGCTTGAGTCGGCTGCGGATGGCGATTTGCTGAAGGCTCTGAAGTCGCTGAGGACCCGGCTGGCGGTTGCCCAGAACGTTCCGGCCTACGTCGTGTTCTCCGATCGGACGCTCCTCGAGCTCGCGACCCACCGTCCCACCAGCCTGCGGGCCATGCGGGAAATCCACGGCATCGGCGACGCCAAGCTCGAGCGCTATGGCTCTGCCTTCCTGGAACTGGTCCAGAAAAACGCGCCCGCCTAGCCCCCGGGCTGCCGACGGAACTCGCTGGCCGCCTGATCGTTTAAAGGCATGTGCCGCAAGGTTTGCTTGTGGTTTCCGGATTGACGACAGAGGCTGCTGAATCATGGGCGGGGCTGTCCCCAGAGCCCGCACGGGCGTGCCGGGTTTGGACGACGTTCTGTTGGGCGGCCTGGCGAACGGTCGCATCTTCCTTCTCGAGGGAACTCCGGGAACGGGCAAGACCACGATGGCCCTGCGCTTCCTCATGGAGGGTGCGCGGCAGGGCGAACGGGGCCTCTACATCACCTTGTCGGAAACCGAACAGGAGCTGCGAGCCGGCGCCGCATCGCATGGCTGGGAACTCGACGAGCGGATCACCATCTTCGAGATGGTGCCGCCCGAGAGCGTGCTCGATTCGAGCCAGCAGCAGAGCCTGCTCTACACCTCCGATCTCGAGCTCGGCGAGACCACCAGGGTCCTCTTCGACGCGGTCGAGCGCACCCACGCCCAACGCATCGTCGTGGATTCGCTGTCCGAATTCCGCTTGCTGGCGCAAAGCTCGCTGCGCTACCGGCGGCAGATCCTGGCGCTGAAGCACTATTTCGCGCGGCAGGGCGCGACCGTCCTGCTGCTCGATGATCTCACCGCCGATACGCTCGACAAGACGGTGCACAGCGTGGCGGCCGGCGTGATCCGGCTCGAGGAGCTGACGCCGGACTATGGCGCCGAGCGTCGGCGGATGCGCGTCATCAAGTATCGCGGTCAGAGCTTCCGCGGCGGCTTCCACGACTTCGTCATTCGCCGTGGCGGCGCGATCGTCTTTCCGCGTCTGGTGGCGGCCGAGCATCGCGGCAGCTTCCGACGCGAACGCATCAGCAGCGGCATCGCGGGCTTTGACGACCTGCTGGGCGGCGGCATCGAGCGCGGCTCGAGCACCCTGATCCTGGGACCGACCGGCGCCGGCAAGAGCCTGATCACCCTGCAATTCGTCGACCAGACAATTCGCACCGGCGGCAAGGCGGCGATGTTCATCTTCGACGAGGAGCTCGGTCTCCTGCTCGATCGCGCCAAGCTGCTCGGGTTCGACCTCGCCGCCATGCGCGAGGCTGGCCGGCTTGCGATCGTGCAGCTTGACGCGGCGGAACTGTCACCCGGCGAATTCTCCTATGCCGTTCGAAGCGCCCTGCGCGATAGCGAGGTTCGCACGGTCGTGATCGACAGTCTCAACGGCTATCAGGCGGCGATGCCGCAGGAGACTTCGCTGATCCTGCACATGCACGAGCTGCTGCAGTTCTGCAATCGGCACGGCGTATCGACCTTCGTGACAGTGGCCCAGCACGGGCTGGTAGGAGACATGAAGACGCCCGTCGACGTAACCTATCTTGCCGATTCGGTGATTCTCCTGCGCTTCTTCGAAGCCCACGGATCGGTGCGGCGTGCGATTTCCGTCATGAAGAAACGCACCGGCAAGCACGAGGACACGATCCGCGAATTCTGGATCGATCGCGGGCTCCAAATCGGCGAGCCCTTGAAGCAGTTCCATGGCGTGTTGCGGGGCACGCCCATGATCAACGTCGCCGAGCGGCCGGCGCGGCTGCCGGTCGACGGGTGAGGGCCGCCGGCACCCCGCCACTGCGCGCGCTGGTGCTGGCGCCGCGCGGCCGCGATGCTGCCGTCGCGGCTGCCTTGATCGAACAGGCCGACGTGCGGGCGCTGGTCTGCGGCGACCTTCCCAGCCTCGTCGACGAGCTTGGCGATTCGGCGGCCTTCGTGCTGATGACCGAAGAGGCGATCCGCGGCGCCGACCTCAATCCCCTGTCGCACTGGCTGTCGCACCAACCGCCGTGGTCGGACCTGCCGTTCGTCCTGGTGACCGATCATGGCGGAGGCCCAGAGCGCAATCCCATCGCCGCCCGCTGGCTCGAATCGCTGGGCAACGTGTCGTTCATCGAGCGGCCGTTCCATCCGACGACGCTGTTGAGCGTGGCGCGTGTCACCGTGAAGGGCCGCCGTCGCCAGCTCGAGGCGCGCGGTCTGCTCGAAGATCTGAGGCGGGGCGAGCTGCGCCTGCAGCAGATCAACGAGGAACTGGAACAGCGCGTCGTCGAGCGCACCGCGCAGCTGCAGCAGGCGAATGACGCGCTGGTGGCGCAGATCACCGAGCGCGAGCGGACCGAGGAGCAGCTGCGCCACATGCAGAAACTGGAATCGATCGGCCAGCTCACCGGCGGGGTGGCGCACGACTTCAACAATCTGCTGACCGCGGTGCTGGGCAATCTCGAATTGCTGCGCAAGCGTCTGGCGCCCAACCCGCGCACCGATCGGCTGATCGACGGCGCTTTCCAGGGAGCGCAACGCGGCGCGGCGCTGACCCAAAGGCTGCTTGCCTTCGCGCGGCGTCAGGCGCTCGAGCCCTGTCCGACCGATCTGGCCGAACTGGTACGCGGCATGGGCGATCTGCTCAGGCGTTCGCTGGGTCCCGCGATCGCGATCGAGTTCGACCTGCCGGCGCAATTGCCGCCGGCGCTGGTCGACAGCAACCAGATCGAGCTCGCCTTGCTCAATCTTGCGGTCAATGCCCGCGATGCCATGCCCGATGGCGGTCGGCTCGTCGTCGCGCTGTCCAAGCGTCGGATCGCGCAGGCTGCCGATCTCGCCGTCGGCGGCTATCTCTGCCTGTCGGTCACCGACACCCGCCACGGCATGGATGCCGAGACCCTCCCACGCG
>Ga0081539_10004357_pt1 | contig 15779 bp, 15 predicted proteins | sample TabmetS4T2R2_FD_71023 | JGI IMG/M metagenome (GOLD analysis project Ga0081539, IMG submission 71023) | Tabebuia heterophylla rhizosphere microbial communities from the University of Puerto Rico - S4T2R2 | ecosystem: Host-associated > Plants > Roots > Rhizosphere ...
CAGATGGAGACTAACGGCATTAGTATTGAGGCTATGCCCGATAACTTGATCCGCGTCTCCCGCTTCGGATTCGTCAACGCCTACCTCGTGCGCGAGGACGACGGCCTCACGCTCGTCGACACGATGCTGCCCCGCAGCGCCAAGGCGATCCTCGGCGCCGCCGAGCGGGCCGGGGCGCCGATCGTGCGCATCGCGCTGACCCACGCGCACGGCGACCACGTCGGCTCCCTCGACCAGCTCGCCGAGGCGCTGCCCGGGGCGGAGGTGCTCATCTCCACGCGCGACGCGCGCTTCCTGGCCAAGGACATGTCGCTGGACCCCGGCGAGCCCGACGACAAGCTGCGCGGCGGCTACCCCGGCGCGAAGACGCGGCCGACCCGGACGCTCGAGCCGGGCGACAGCGTCGGATCGCTCGAGGTCGTCGCCTCGCCGGGCCACACGCCAGGGCACGTCGCCTTCCTGGACCGCCGCGACGGCACCCTCATCGCCGGCGATGCCTACTCGACCCTCGGCGGCGTCGCGACACCGGCCAAGGCCAACCCGCGCTTCCCGCTCGTCTACTTCGCCACCTGGCACCGGCCGACCGCGCTGGAGAGCGCGCGCGCCCTGCGCGCCCTGGAGCCGACCCGCCTCGCGCCCGGCCACGGCCGCATCGTCGACGCGCCCGGCCCCGCGATGGACGAGGCGATCGCCAAGGCGAGCTGATGCCGCGCATGGGCCTGGACCCGGCGCGCGTGGTCGGCGTCGCCGCCGGCATCGCCGACGCCGACGGCCTCGACGCGGTGACGCTGGCGCGCGTCGCCGGCGAGCTCGGCGTCCGCTCGCCGTCGCTCTACAACCACGTCGACGGCCGCTCGGACCTGTTGCGCGCGATCGCGGTCCTGAGCGTGCGCGAGCTGGCCGCCGCGCTGCGCGAGGCCACCGTGGGTCGGTCAGGCGCCGACGCGCTCGAAGCGGCCGCCCACGCTTACCGCGCCTACGCTCGAGCCCATCCCGGCCGCTACGCCGCCACCCTCGCCGCGCCCACCCGCGGCGACGAGGAGCACCGCGCCGCGGCCACCGAGGCGGTCGACGTGATGCTCGCCGTCCTGCGCGGATGGGAGCTCGACGGCGATGACGCCGTCCACGCGGTGCGCGCCTTCCGCAGCGCGGTCCACGGCTTCGTGGCCATCGAGGTGGCCGAGGGCTTCGGGATGGACGTCGACGTCGAGGTCTCCTTCGATCGCCTCGTCGCGACGCTCGCCGAGGGGCTCGGCGAGGCCAGGCCCGACGTGGGCTGATCAGCGCGCGCGGGCGGCGGCGAGCACGCTCTTGGGCGGGATGACGACCAGCGTCCACTGGCGCTTGGCCTGGCGCTCGGCGTAGCCGAGCTTCTCGAGCCGCTTGCACACGACCGGGCAGCGCTTGCAGCGCTCGCGGCTCTTGCAGCAGCTCTTCTTGGCCTTGATCGCCTTGCCCACGGTTAGGGGAGCCTAACCGAAACTCCGACCCGCAGGGTCGGAGATGGCGCGCCGAAGCTCAGCCGGCCGGCAGGTCGTGCGCGAGCTGCGCGAGCGGGGCGCCCCACTGCGCCAGCGGCAGCCGCGGCGGTGGGACCTTGTAGCCGATGTTCAGGCTCACGCCGATGTCGTCGAGCGCCCACTTGGCGAACGTCTCGGCGAAGCGCTCCTCGCGATCGGCGCAGCCGCCGAGCACGCCGCCGTCGCAGCCCAGGCCGGGCGGGATCCCGGAGTCCAGGATGTCCATCAGCGAGTCGGGCACGAGCGCGAAGTCGACGACGTGACCCAGCTCGTGGAGCACGAGCCGCGCGATCCCGCGCCGGCCGTAGCGCGCGGCGACCGTGCCGAGGTCGAGCGTGACGTGATAGCGCGCCGCGCCGACCTGCTGGGTCAGGCCGACCGAATGCCCGCCGGTCGGCCCGACGCTCAGGTCGACCAGGCCGTCGACGTCGTCGATGAGCGCCCGGGCCTCCGGGCGCGCCGAGGCGATGGCGGCGAGCACCGCCTGCCGGTCGGCCTCGGCGATGGTGGGATCGAAGCGCAGGCCGGCGGCCCGCTCCTGCGCGGTGATCGGCGGCGGACCGCTGGGCGCGTGCTGCGTGCGCTGCGACTTGGCGATGCCGGCAAGGGCCAGCACGCCCGCGACGGCGAGCGCGGGCAGGTAGAGGCGAGCGCGGGAGCCCATGCCCCCGAGGTGATCGGCACGCGCGCGCCGCGCTGCAGGTCAGCGCACGGCGGAGGTCAGCTCGCCGCCGATCAGCGCGATCTGATCGAGGTCGTCGTGGAGCAGGAGCTGGCACATCACGCGATCGACGCCGAGGTCGGACAGCTCGCGCAGCCGCTCGCTCACCGCCTCGACCGTCCCGGCGATCCAGCTCGCCGGCAGCGCATCGAGCTCCTCGCGCGCCGAGCTCCCGCTCGCCTGCTTCTCGGCCAGCCGTCCGGCGCGATCGAGCAGCTCGTTCTCGTCGCGGCCGACGAGCAGGCCGGTCATCACCGAGAAGCGCGCGTCGTCGCGCCCCGCCTCGCTCCACGCCCGCAGCACCGCATCGCGCCGCGGCGCGATGTCCTCGGGCTCGGGGAACGGCGTGTTGTACTCGTCGGCGAAGCGCGCGGCGACCGCCGTGCTGCGCGGCGCCGCGTTGCCGCCGACGATGATCGGCAGCCGCGCCTGCACCGGCCTTGGCAGCGCGTCGACCGGGCCGACGCGGTAGTGCTCGCCCTCGAACTCGAACGGCTCGCCGTCGGTCAGGCCGCGCACGACCTCGAGCTGCTCGGCGAAGACCGACACCCGCGTGCCGAGGTCGGCGAAGGGGAAGCCGAACGCCGCGTGCTCGGGATCGTTCCAGCCCGCGCCCAGACCGACGTCCACGCGGCCGCCCGACACGTGGTCGGCGGTGACCGCGAGCTTGGCCAGCACCGACGGGTGGCGGAAGGTGGCCGGCGAGACGAGCGTCCCCAGGCGCACCGTCGAGGTGATCGCGCCGAGCGCGCAGATGGTTCCCCACGCGTCGAGGACCTGGCGGTCGGTCACCGCGCCGAGCGGCAGGTAGTGGTCGGAGCGAAACAGCGCCGGGATGCCGTGCTCCTCGCAGGCGGTGGCGATCGCGCGCCACTGCTCCCAGCCGACGTCCTCCTGGCCTTCGATCATCACGCAGAGATCCATGGGCTGGATCCTTGCGTGTCGGGCGCTCAGGCAGCGACCTGGACGCTGCGCGCGTGCTCGAGCAGCGCCTCGACCACCGCCGGATCGAACTGGCTGCCGGTGTGGCGGCGCAGCTCCTCCTGGGCCTCGTCGACCGACAGCGCGCGCCGATAGGGGCGATCGAGCGTCATCGCGACGTAGGCGTCGGCGACATGGATGATCCGCGCCTCGAGCGCGATCTCCTCGCCGGCCAAGCCCTTCGGGTAGCCCGAGCCGTCGACGTGCTCGTGGTGCTGGGCGACGAACTCCGCCGCTGCGTCGAGGCCCCACGCGCGCAGCAGCTCGGCGCCGACGAGCGGATGGGTCTTGACCAGCCGGTACTCCTCCTCGTCGAGGGGCCCGGGCTTGTTGAGGATCGCGTCGGGCACGCCGATCTTGCCGACGTCGTGGAGCTTGGCGGCGGTCCGCAGGGCGCCGAGGCGCTCGTCGGGCAGGCCGAGGGCGCGTCCGACCTCGACGGCGATCGTCGCCACCTGCACGCTGTGGACGACGGTGTCGGGATCGCGCTCGTGCAGGATGTGCAGGTGGACCTGGCGGTCGACGGGCTCGGGACCGGCCGCGTCGTCGCTCCCGGCCACCGTGGTGCGGTTCTTGCCGGCGCGCTTGGACGCGTAGAGCGCCTCGTCGGCCTTCACGAGCAGCTCGTCGCGGTGGCGCCCGTGGGTCGGGTAGCTCGCGACGCCGAGGCTCACGGTCACGGGCAGCACCGTGACGATGTCACTCACTGCGCGGCGCAGGCGCTCGGCGACCGCAACGGCGTCGGCGTGCTCGAGGCCGGGGAGAACGACGCAGAACTCCTCGCCGCCGACGCGGAAGACGTTGTCGTGGCCCCGAACGGCGCGCCGCAGCGCGTCGGCGACGAAGCGCAGCGCGTCGTCGCCGGTCTGATGGCCGTAGAGGTCGTTGATCTGCTTGAAGTCGTCGATGTCGACGAGCACGACGCTGAACGGCGCGCCCCGGCCGGTCTGCTCCTCGAGCACCTCGTGGAAGACGCGGTGGCCGAGCAGCCCGGTCAGCGAGTCCTGGCGCGCCTGCTCGCGGCTGCGCTCGTAGAGCAGCGCCTTGTCGATGGCCAGCGCGGCGAGGCCGACGAGGTGCAGCAGGAGGTCGTGGGCCTCGGTGCCGGCATCGGGCGCCCCGGCGACGAGCACGCGGCCGACCCGCTTGCCCGCCGACTCCAGCGGGAACGAGGACCACTCGCGCGGGTCGAAGTCGGCGACCTCCTCGCCGCAGCCGCAGCGCGCCGCCGGCGCCAGGGTTCCGTCGCGATCGGCGAGCACGACGCTCGCTCTCACCGGCACCTCGCCGACGAGCATCTCGGCGACCCGGCGCGCGACCGGCTCGAGCTCGAGGCTGCCGGCGAGCTTCGAGGTGAACTCCTGGATGCGCCCGAGGCGCACGAGCTGGTCGCTCATGCGGCGGTGCAGCAGGCCGTTCTCCATCGCCAGCGCGATGCGGTAGGCGATCGCGCCCAGCTCCTTGTCGTCCGAGCGCCCGAACGGCTCGGCGCCGCGGCGGACGAGCAGCATCAGGCCGAGCGAGTCCTCGCCGACCATCAGGCGCGCCCAGGCGACGTGCCGCGCGCCATAGCGCTGCAGCCACTCGGGAACCGCCACCTCGTCGGCCGCGCCGATAAGCACCGGGGAGGAGGCGGTGAGCCCCTCAAGCCCGCGCAGGGCGAAGCGGCCCTCGGGCACGTCGGAGTCGCGCACGCCCCACTGGCCCTCGACGCAGATCGCGTCGTCGGGGCCGACCAGCACCAGGGCGATGTCGGCCGAGAACAGCTCGGCGACCTCGACCGCCGCGCTGTCGATGACTGCATCGAAGTCGGTGTGGTGGCCCAGCACCGAGATCACCTGGCTGAGCCGTGTCGCGCGCGCCAGCGTCTGCGCGGTGTAGCGCTCCGCGGACTCCAGGCGCAGGCGCAGCTGCGCGTTCTCGGCCTCGAGGTTGGCGATCGACGGGCCCATCAGAAGGCGAGGATGGCCACGCTCGAGTTGTGGATGCCGGTGGAGCCCGTGACGCGGGCGAACTCGCCGCAGGTGTAGAAGCCGCCCGCGGCGGCGCCGCCGAGCGTCGCGGAGATCAGCGCGACCTCCTCGGCGAGGCGCTCGCCAAGGAGCGGCACGCGGGTGCAGCAGGAGAAGACGAGCGCCAGGCGCGCGGGGCCGTCGAGCTGCTCGGCCGCCGCCTCGCCGGCACGGCGGGCGCCCTCGAGGAGCTGCTCGGTGTTGCCGGCCATCACCTGCACGACGGTGTGCTCGGGGACGCCCGTGGGCAGGACGATCCCGCCGCCGGGCGCCTGCTCGTGGACCTGGCGCAGGTCGTAGCGGCCGTTGGCGTTGGGCAGCCCGATCGGGCGCTCCATGCACTGCTCGCCGAACGAACGCGCGTCCTGCTTCAGCGCGACGCCGCGCTCCTCGACGTAGACGTCGAGAGCGGGGCGGCCGTCGAGCTCGTGGATCGTGTTGCCCTCGGCGCGGGTGACGAGCATCGGGCGGCCATAGGGGTGCCAGCCGTGGTCGACCGAGACGGCCATCGGACGGCCCGAGTTGATCCACACAGTCACGAAGCCGTTGTCGAGGATGCGGCCCTCGCCGAAGGTGTACGTCGTGCGCCAGTTGAGGTCGTCGCCGGCCGCGCCGCCGACGAGTGGGATGACCGCGCTCGTGACCTCGTAGGCGCCGCGGGCCATCTCGCGCTGATCGGGCGTGAGCCCGTCGCAGAGCAGCATGAGCACGGCGTGCTCGAGCTCCTCGCCGGCGCGCTCGCGGGCGGCGTGCGCGGCGCGGCGCGTGCAGCCGGCGATGTCGGCGTCGTCGCGCTCGGCATGGCAGACGCCGAAGGTCAGGCCGTCGCCGGCGATGTAGGCGGCGACGCAGCCGACCTGCAGCTGAGCCTCGTCGGTGAAGGCGCCGACCGTCGTGCAGCCGACGACCTGCGCGGGACTGGCCTGCGCCATCGCCGCCGCGTGGAGCGCCTCGAGGTCGTAGGAGGCGGAGGGGAAGATGACGACGAGGTCGCCGGCAGCCGGCGTCCGACCTCCGAGCGCTCCGAGCACGGACCCGCGTCCGGCGGTGGCGGCGTCCTCGGCGGCGCTGTGGCCGAAGCCGCCGAGTCGCACGTTCTGCAGGTTGTCTGTCTGAAGGCTCATCCTGCGTGCAGCGTCGGCTCGTGGCGGCTGCAACTTGAGCCCCCAGGCGCCTTCCTGGCCGCTGCGCGCTACCCGACCACGCCGTGGACGAAGTACCAGACGAAGATCGCGCTGAAGCCGATGAGCAGCGGGTGGACGCGGCGGCCGATGAGCAGGGCGAGCACCGAGTACGAGACGAAGCCGGCGCCGACCCCGTTGGTGATGCTGTAGGTCATCGGCATGAGCACGATCGTCAGCAGCACCGGCAGGGCGATCACCGGGTCGGTCCACTCGAGGTGGCGCACGAGCTCGAACATCATCGCCCCGACGATCACCAGCACCGGCGCGGTCGCGGCGGCGGGGATGATCCCGGCCAGCGGCGAGATGAACAGGCAGCACAGGAAGAGCAGGCCGGTGATCACCGAGGCCAGGCCGGTCCGCCCGCCCTCGCCGATGCCGGCCGAGCTCTCGATGAACGTCGTGTTCGACGAGGCCGAGGCCGCGCCGCCGCCCGCCGCGGCCAGCGAATCGACCAGCAGCACGCGCCGCATGCCCGGCAGCCGCCCGTCGGCGGTGACGAGCCCGGCGCGGCGCCCGAGGCCCAGCACGGTGCCCGCCGTATCGAAGAAGTCCGACAGGAGCACCGAGAGCACGACCGCGACCGCGCTCCAGAAGCCCAGCGCCGAGACGAAGTGCAGCGAGAAGTTGCCGACCAGCCCGAAGTGCGGCGCGTCGACGATCTTGTCCGGCCACGTCGCCGAGCCGTTGGGGAAGACCTTCTCGTCCTTGATCTCGTTGACGATCGTGGCCAGGATCGTCGTGCCGATGATCCCGAAGAGCAGGGCGCCGCGGATCCGGCGGGCCACCATCGCGTAGGTCCCGAACAGGCCGACGACGAAGATCGCGATCGGCCACGTGTTCAGCTTCGGCGCCAGCGTGACGACGGTGCCCTCGCCCTTGATGACGATCCCGGCGTCGACGAGGCCGATGATCGTGATGAACAGGCCGATTCCGATGCCGATCGCCAGCTTGAGGTCGTGCGGTATGGCGTTGATCACCGCCTCCCGGAAGCCGACGAGCACCAGCGCGCTGATGATCACGCCCTCGGCGACGATGACGCCCATCGCGTCGGGCCAGCTGAGGTGGTCGGCGCCCACGAGCGAGAAGGCTACGAACGCGTTGATGCCCAGACCCGCGGCCAGCGCGAACGGGTAGCGCCCGTAGATGCCCATCGCCAGCGTGGCGACGCCCGCCACGAGCGCGGTCACCGTCAGCACCTGGTCGAACGGGAGCTTGGCCCCGCCGGGCGCCGGCACCGAGCCGAGGATCTGCGGATTGACGAAGAGGATGTAGGCCATCGTCAGGAAGGTCGCCGCGCCCGCGCGGACCTCGGTCGCGATGGTCGATCCCCTCCCTGAGATCTCGAAGAAGCGGTCGAGGCGGGCGGCGAGCGGCGAGCTGCCCGACGGTCTGACGGTGGTGGCCTCCATGGGTCCGGATGATGGACTAGCCGGAGGACGCCCTGTGCTCGGCCAGCAGCCGCTCGACCTCCTCGCGCCCGTCGCCCCACGCCGCGTTGATCGCGATGAACGGGCGCTGGTCGGCCGGCACGCCCTCGGCGGGCGTGATCGCGTCGACCGGGCACACCGGCTCGCACAGCGAGCAGTCGATGCACTCGTCGGGGGCGATGACGACCATCTCGTCGATCTCGTAGATGCAGTCGACGGGGCAGACGTCGATGCACGAGAGGTCCTTCTCGCCGATGCAGGCCTCGTTGACGACGTAGGTCATGCCACCGCGCGGGCGCCCGACTGCTGCAGGTGGACGCCCTGGCCCTGCAGCTCGCGGCGCAGCTCGCGCACGTCGAGGTCCTTCGGCGCCGCACCCGTCCCGGCCGACAGCGCGGCGGCGACGCCCGCCGCCTGGCCGGTGAGCCAGCACTGAGGGATCTCGCGCATGAACGCCTGCGTCTGCGGGTCGCAGGCGACGTGGCGTCCGCCGGCGAGCACGTTGTCGAGGTCCGCGGCGACGATGCAGCCGTAGGGCACCGAGATGTTGGCGAACTTGCTCGACGGCGAGGGGGAGACGCCGATCTCGTCCTCGTGGCGCGCGCCCGTGCGCCACTCCTCCATCGTCATCTTGTGAGTGCCGATGAGGCGGCGGGTGTGGCGCACGCCGATCTGCGGCGCCGACAGCAGCAGCCACGCGTTCTCGAAGCCGGGCGCGTTGCGGCGGAAGAAGTCCAGGTGGGCGACCATGCGCCGGCGCGACTCGATCTCCACCGCGGTGAGGTCCTCGACGTTCACCCCGCTGTAGCCGGTGAGGCGCGGCCCCATGAGGACCACCGTGTCGTCGCGCCAGCCGACGTGCGCGGTCTCGAGGTAGCCGAGCTCCTCGTTGCCCTGCTTGGTCAGGGCGCGGAACGCCTCGGGCTGCGAGCGCTTGAACTCGACCCAGCGCTTGAAGTCCACGCCGGCCCACGTGAAGGCGGTGTTCATGCAGTGCTGGACGTTGGAGCCCTGGCCCTCGACGTCGGACTCGTAAGGCACGCCTGCGGCGGCGCAGACGTCGAGGTCGCCGCTGCAGTCGACGACGACCTTGGCGAGGATCGCGCGGCGGCCCTGCTTGCTCTCGAAGATCGCGCCGCGCAGCTCGCGCCCGTCGGCGACGACGTCGACCACCCAGCTGTGCAGGAGCAGCCGCACGCCGGCCTCGCCGAGCATCTGCAGCGACTCGAACTTCAGCCACTCCGGATCGATCATCGGAGACCAGCACACGACGTCGCGAAAGGCGCTGAGGCGCTCGCGCCAGTGGGCGACGTGCTCGGCATCGGTCGAGCCCCACTGATCGGGCGGCGCGCCCGCGACCGCGCCTTCGGGCAGCCGATCGAGGATCTCCGACGCGAAGCCGGTGATGATCTGCTTGCCCTCCCAGTCGCTCATCCGGTCGATCCAGATGACCAGGCCGCCGGTCGAGAGGCCGCCGAGGTGGTTGTAGCGCTCGACGAGCGTGACCTTCGCGCCCAGGCGGGCGGCGGCCACGGCCGCCGCGCAGCCGGCTGGGCCCCCGCCGACCACGAGGACGTCGGTCTCCTCGTGCACCGGCGTCTCGCGGGCCGGCTCGTGGATCGTGCGCTCGGGCGCGTCGTCGCGCTCCTCGCGCTTCTCGGTCCCCTCGGTGAACCAGCTGTCGCGCCCGAGGTGGTACTGCTCGTTCTCGAGGTGCCTGCCGTCGGCGCCGTCGCTCGTCGCCATGGGCTCATGGTTACACCTCGCGCCGTGACACCATGCGCGCCATGTGCTTCGAGTTCGATGCCCGACCGCCGGAGCTGCCAGCCGATCTGGCCGTCGCACCGCTGGCCGGGGGTGCCGGCGCCGAGCGGCTCGAGCTGACCTCCGCGGACGGGATGCGCTTCTCGGCGGCGCTGGCCGAGTCGCCCGAGGCGACCGAGCCGGGCGTGGTGATCCTGCCCGACGTCCGCGGCCTGTATCGCTTCTACGTCGAGCTCGCCGAGCGCTTCGCGCAGGCCGGCCACCACGCGATCGCGATCGACTACTTCGGGCGCACCGCGGGGACCGGCGAGCGCGGTGAGGACTTCGAGTACATGCCCCACGTGCAGCAGACGCGCGTCGAGACCGTGCAGCTGGACATCGCGGCCGCGCTGGCGGCGCTGCGCGAGCGCACCGGCGCGCGCGGCGCGGTCACCGTCGGCTTCTGCTTCGGCGGCTCGCAGTCGTTCGCGGCGGCGACGAGCCCGGAGCTCGACCTGGTGGCGGCGGTCGGCTTCTACGGGCGCCTGGTACCCGCGCGCGAAGGGGCGCCGGCGCCGCTCGAGCACGCCGCGCGGACGCGGTGCCCGGTGCTGGGGCTGTTCGGCGGCGCCGACGAGGCAATCCCGGCCGACGAGGTCGAGGCGTTCGATCGCGCCCTCGACGACGCGGGCGTCGAGCACGAGATCGTCACGTATCCGGGCGCCCCGCACTCGTTCTTCGATCGCAAGCAGGCCGAGCACGCGCAGGCCAGCGAGGACGCATGGCGGCGGGTGCTCGCCTTCCTCGGCGCGGTGGCGGTGGCGGCGTAGATGGGGCGCAACCTCCTCGTCCGCTGGGTCTCGAACGTCGTCGCGCTCTTCGTCGCCGCGTGGGCGCTCAGCGGCGTCGACTACGGCGACCAGTGGTGGACGCTGCTCATCGCCGCCGCCGTCTTCACGGTGGTCAACTGGGCGGTCAAGCCGATCATCGCCGTGCTGTCGATCCCGTTCATCGTGGTGACGCTCGGGCTCTTCTACTTCCTCATCAACGTCCTGATGCTCTACCTCACCGACTGGCTGGTGGGCGACTTCGAGATCGAGACGTTCTGGTGGGGCGTGCTGGCTGCGATCATCGTCAGCCTCGTCAACGCGGTGATGCACCGAGTGCTGTCGCCGGACGAGCGCTGGCGCTGAGCGCGCGCTCGAGGTCGGCCCACAGGTCCTCGACGTCCTCGCAGCCGATGCTCGCGCGCAGCAGCGCGTCCGGGACGCCGCGCTCCTGGGGCCAGCGCGCCCGGCGCTCGATGGTGCTCTGCACGCCGCCGAAGCTCGTGGCGGTGACGAAGAGCTCGGCCGCGGCGCACAAGGCGTCGGCGCGCTCGGCGCCGCCGGCGGGCTCGAAGCTCAGCAGGGCGCCGAGGCCGGGGTAGCGGACGCGCTCGACGTCGGGATGCTCGCGCAGCCGGTAGGCGAGCTCGCGCGCGTTGGCCTGCGCGCGCTCCATCCGCAGCGGCAGCGTGCGCAGGCCGCGCAGGGCCAGGAACGACTCGAGCGCGCCCGGCGTGGCGCCATGGATCTTGCGGTGGTGGCGTAGCCGCTCGGCGCGGTCCTCGTCGGCGGCGGTGACGACGCCCATCAGGAGGTCGCCGTGCCCGGCGATGTACTTCGTGGCGCTCTGCACGCTCCAGGTCGCCCCCTGCTCGAGCGGGCGCAGGAGCACGGGGCTGGCGACGGTGGCGTCCACGGCGACCGGGACGCCGCGCACGCGCGCGCCCGCAGCCAGCCCGGGGAGGTCGGCGACCTCGAGCAGCGGGTTGAGCGGCGTCTCGAGCCAGAGCAGGTCGGCTCCCTCGACGGCGGCGAGGACCGCCGGGGTGTCGGTCTGGTCGACCCAGCGCGTGGCGAGGCGGTCCTCGGCCTCCTCGAGCAGCTCGCGCACGCCCATGTAGACGCCGTGCGGCGCGACGACGGTGGCGCCGACAGGGAGCTCGTCGAGGATCGCCGCGCACGCGCCCATCCCGCTGGCGAACGCGACCGCGTGCCCGCCCTCCAGTGCGCCGATCGCCTCTTCGAAGGCGCCGGCGCCGGGATGGCCATCGCGCGCGTACTCGTTCGGCCCGCCCGCGTGGAAGGCGGACGCGAGGGTGACGGGCTCGCTGAGCGGGGCATCCGGTTGCGTGGCGGGGCGTCCGGCGGTGATGGCGAGGGTCTCGAGGCGAAGGCTTCGGGGCATGGCGACGATGGTCGCACGAATGGCTTCGCCGTGATAGGGCCAAATAGGCAACAATGGCCCCTTGGCCTCGTCGATCGCCGCACCTTCGCTGGCCGCGATGCTCGCGGGGCCGTCGCGTCGGCCAGCAGGCCTGGCGGACGGCCTGCGCGCGCTGGTCGTCGACGGGCGCGTGGCGGTGCGCACGCGGGTGCCCAGCGAGCGCGCCCTGGCTGCAGAGCTCCGCATCAGCCGCGGCTCGGTCTCGCGCGCCTACGACCGCCTGCGCGACGAGGGCTACCTCGCCAGCCGGCGAGGCGCGGGGAGCTGGCTGACGCTGCCCGGGGGCGCCGAGCCCGGGCCGGTGCCCCCGCCCCCCGGAACGGTCGACGCCGAGCGCGTCCTCGACCTCACCGTCGCCGCCTTGCCGGCGCCCACGCCGCTGCTCACCGAGGCGGCGCGCCGCGCCGCCGAGCGGCTGCCGCGCGAGCTGCACGCCCACGGCTACAGCCCGTTCGGGCTGGCCGAGCTGCGCGAGGCGATCGCGGCGCGGCTCACGGCACGCGGGCTTGCGACCGTGGCCGAGGAGGTGCTCGTCACCTCCGGCGCCCAGCACGCGCTTCACCTGGTGCTCTCGCTGCTGACCGCGCCCGGCGACCGCGTCCTGGTCGACGCGCCGACCTACCCGCGCACCTTGTCGGCAGTGCGGACCGCGCGGGTCCGGGCCGTGGGCGTCCCGCTGGCCGACGGATGGGATCTCCACGCCTGGGCGGATGCGCTGCGCGCCGCCGCGCCGCGCCTGGCGCTGACCACGCCGGACTTCCACAACCCGACCGGGCTGAGCATGGTCGCCGGCGAGCGTGCGGCGCTCGTCGAGGCGTGCGCCCGCGCCGGCACGATCCTCGTCGCCGACGAGACGTGCGCCGAGCTGGGCCTCGACCGGCCTTCCCAGCCCGAGGCCCCGCTGGCCTCCTTCGACGGCGCCGGCAGCGTGATCACAATCGGCACCATGTCGAAGGCGGCGTGGGCCGGCCTGCGGGTCGGCTGGCTGCGCGCGACGCCGCAGCTCGTGACCGAGCTGGCGGCGCGCCGCGCCGACGTCGACCTGGCCAGCCCGATCCTCGAGCAGCTCGTCGCGCTGGAGCTGCTCAGCCACTGGGATGAGGTGGTGACGTCGCGCCGCGCGCTGCTGCGCGAGCGCCGCGACGCGCTCCTGCGCGCGCTCTCGGTCCACGCGCCGGCGTGGCGCGCGCGGCGCCCGCCCGGCGGGCTGAGCGCGTGGGTGCAGCTCCCGGCCCCGATCGCCACGCGCCTTGCCGCGATCGCCGCCCGCGACGGCATCCGCGTCACGCCCGGCCCGTCGTTCTCGGTCGACGGCACGTCCGAGCAGCACCTGCGCCTGCCGTTCACGCTGGCGCCCGACGAGCTCGAGGAGGCGGTGCAGCGGCTCGCGGCGATCGCGGAACCCCTATTACCTGGGAGGTCATCGCGCGGACGCGAGCAACCGCCTACCTTCGTCGCATGACCACCGCCGAGCACGTCGCGCCGCGCTCCGTCGGCGAGCTCCTGCGCGACTGGCGTGAGCGCCGACGCCTCAGCCAGATGGACCTCGCCCTCGAGGCCGACATCTCGACGCGCCACCTGAGCTTCGTCGAGACCGGCCGCTCGGCGCCCAGCCGCGACATGGTGCTGCGCCTGGCCGACCAGCTCGACGTCCCGCTGCGCGAACGCAATCAGCTCCTCCTCGCCGGCGGCTACGCGCCCGTCTACTCGCAGGCGCCGCTCGAGGCGCCCGAGCTCGCTGAGATCAGGGCCGCGGTGCGCCAGGTCCTCACCGGCCACGAGCCCTACCCGGCCGCTGCCGTGGATCGCCACTGGAACCTCGTCGAGGCCAACTCGGGCATCGCGCTGATGACCTCCGAGGTGGCGCCCGAGCTCCTCGAGCCGCCCGCCAACGCCATGCGCCTGGCCATGCACCCCGACGGCCTCGCGCCCCGCATCGCCAACCTCGGCGAGTGGCGCGTGCACCTCCTCAGCCGCCTGCGCCGCCAGGTCGCCCTCACCGCCGACCCCGTGCTCGGCGATCTGTACGAGGAAGTCCGCGCCTACCCCTGCGACGACGACCAGCCCGACGTCGAGGTCCCCACCGCCGGCGAGATCTTCGTCCCGCTGCGCCTGCGCCACGGCGCCGGCGAGCTGCGCTTCTTCAGCACCGTGACCACGTTCGGCACGCCGTTGGACGTCACCGTCGCCGAGCTGGCGATCGAGTCGTTCTTCCCCGCCGACGAAGCGACCGCGAACGCGCTGCGCAGCTGACGCTCTACCCGCGACATCCGCAGCCGATGCTGCGAGGCTTTCACCAGTGAACGCGCATCCCACACGCGCGGTGATCTGGATGGTCAACCAATATGCGGGCTCGCCGCGGCACGGCATGGAGTACCGCCACTACCACTTGGGCCGCGCACTGGTCGAGCGCGGGCACCGGGTGATCGTGATCTCGGGCAGCCGATCGCATCTCTTCGTTCGGCCTCCGCAGGTGTCCGCGCCCTTCACGCTCGAGCGCATCGACGGCGTGACGTACTGCTGGGTCGCGGTGCCGGCGTACGAGCGCGCGATCAGCCTGCGCCGCGTGCTCAACATGGCGGCCTTCGCGCTGCGCCTCGAGCGCCTGCCGGTCGAGCGGCTGCCCCGGCCCGACGCGATCCTCGTCTCGTCACCGTCGCTGTTCCCGGTGCATGTGGCGTCGCGCTGGGCGCGGCGGTTCGGGGCGCGGTTCGTGTTCGAGGTGTGCGACATCTGGCCGCTGACCCTGCGCGAGCTCGGCGGCCTGTCCCGCGGCCACCCGCTCGTCGTGGTCATGCAGTGGCTCGAGGACTACGGGTACCGCAGCGCGGACCGCGTCGTCTCGGTGCTGCCGGCCGCCGGTCGGCACATGGTCTCGCGCGGCATGGACCCCGGGAAGTTCCGCTACATCCCCAACGGCGTCGACCTCGCGGGGCGCAGCGCCGGCGGCCCGGCGCCGGCGGCGGTGCGAGCCGCGCTGCGTCCGGGCGTCTTCACGGTCGGCTTCGTCGGGACCCTCGGGCGGGCCAACGCCCTCGAGACCCTCATCGACGCCGCGCGCCTGCTCGGTCCCGACGAGGCGCAGATCGTCCTCGTCGGGCAGGGGCCCGAACGCGACCAGCTCGTGGCCCGCGCGGCGGGCGTCCCCAACATCGTGTTCGCGGGAGCCGTGCTCGAGCGGGAGGTCGGTCCGGCGATCGCGCTCTTCGACGCCTGTTACGTCGGATATCGCCGCAGTCCGCTGTACCGCTTCGGCGTCTCGCCCAACAAGCTGTACGAGTACATGGCCGCGGGGCGGCCGGTGCTGTTCGCGGCGGATGCGGCCAACCAACCGGTCCGGGACGCCGATTGCGGCGAGACCGTCGCGCCTGAGGACCCGGCGGCGCTCGTGGCGGCGATCCGCTCGCTCGCCGCACGCTCACGGGAAGAGCGCGCCCGGCTGGGCGCCAACGCGCGCGCGTATGTCGCCCGCCACCACGACTACGGCCGCCTCGCCGAGGACCTCGCCGACGTCCTGCTCGGCGCGACCCCCAGGGCGGCTAGCTCTCCAGCAGCCGCCGGATCCGCTTGGCGGACACCGGCTGGCGTGTCCCGAGGCCCTGGGCGAACTGGTTGACGCGCAGCTCCTCGAGGAGCCAGGGGACCTCGGGGAGAGGGCGGCCGCTCGCCCGGCGGCGCTCGTAGGCCTGCTCGAGCTCGTTGATCGCGCGCATGCGGTCGCGGTCGACGGCGGGGTTGTCGGGGAGGCGCTCGAGGCGGCGCGCCGCCGCGCGCAGGTAGCGCACGACGTCCGGCAGGCGGGCGGCGCCGGTGGCGGCGACGAAGCCCGGGTAGACGAGCCGGCCGAGCTGGCGGGCGACGTCCTGGCGGGCCTCCTGGAGCGCATCGGCGCGCAGGGTCTGCAGGCGCCGCTCGACCTC